>WNFH01002778.1_pt1 | contig 14066 bp, 13 predicted proteins | sample 5400411 | NCBI WGS metagenome assembly WNFH01 (sample SAMN13153347, study PRJNA577476) | soil metagenome | isolation source: 200 cm saprolite under Douglas fir tree site 2 hole 3 | place: USA:California | collected 2015-04-18
TTGTGATTGGGTTTACTTCTACCTTCTTTCATGTTCATTCTCCCTCTATGACGTTTGTCTACTCCGTAGTCGTGACGAAATCCTTTTACGCCGTAGTTTCCTGCAAGAAGAAATTCGTGGAGTCCTGGTGGACCCCCGTGGTTCAGCGCGTGGCAAATGATTCCTGGAAGTTTGCGGGCCGGTGCGATGATGGCGCGGCCGGTTCCTCCAGCTGCGGATTCGCTCGTAGTCCCTCGCCAACCTTCCGCGCCCGCTTGTGAGGGATGATCCCGAGAAGAACCTCCGCGCGCACGTCCTTCCCTGATTCACGCTCTCCTCAGCGCTTGCGCACTTTTTTCGCGACAAGCTCTGGTGAAAGCGCGCCGTTTTTGAAAAGAAGCCCTCGCAGGGACACAGTGTTGCCGTCAGCCAAAGCGGTAACGTCTGAAACGCCTTCGAAGTCCGTATTGCTCGATGTTTGAACGTGGATGCTGCTAATGCCGGCGTTGGTGAACAGCGCTGGCAGAGTATCGACGCTAAAGTTGGGTGGCACGATCGAGCCGGCCTTCACGTTTGCTGTGAACTGAGTCATCCGTAGCCGCACGCGGTTAGCGGTCACCGCGACAGGCGGACCTGGATTTGCCGGACCTGTCAGCCGGATCTCGACCGTCTGACCCGGCAATAGCTGCGATGTATCCGTCGCTCCTTCGAAATCGCCCTGTAGCGCACTCGGTACCGATAGGCCGTCAGCCTTCACCTGGATTGCTCAAAGTGACTACGACGGGGTTGCCAACGCTCACGTTGTTGACGCTTCTAAGTTCGTCGAGGACAACCATCTCGAAATGCGTCGCATCGTCGATTTTGAAGACGATGCCTTCGAGTTCGTCATCCTCGGCGTCGTCTTCGAACTCAATCTTCTTGGCCAGGAACGTTCCACCAGCCATGAGTTTTGCGTCCACCTCGACAACCTGATTGTTCTGCAAGCAGGTGAAATTGTTCGCAGCGCACGCCTCGAAGTCGAACTCCGTATTGTTGTCGGTTGTGATCGGAAAGTCGCCGCCCGAGGTATGCAGCGTGAACTTCTTGTTCATGGTATCGAGGTTTTGAACCGCTCCCCTCAAGTCATCCAGATCGTCCAGTTCACCGGCTGGCTTCATCGTAAGTTGCTGGACGCTGACTGCTCCGGCGAGACTGAAATCCACGCCCAAAGTAGCGCTGAGAATTGTGTTCGGGTTGACATCCACCTGGATGCCGGTCGGCGAGTTCGCCATGATGATAATGCCCGACCCTGGAAAATTAACCGTTGAGGTAAGCGTTCCCGTTGGTTTGATTTCGCATACGGCTCCAGCGGCGCAGCCGGCCAGCGCGGCTCCCGTGTCGTTCTTGAAAGTGAGTTCGGGGTTGGCAAACGTCAGGGTGAGGCTCGTGAACGTCCCCGCGGGCACAGTGGCTGTGCTAAGAAGCGCCGATTCTGTTTCGAGTTGCTTTACTTCAATCTGGGTTGGCCCTTTGCCGCCCAGCAGATCCACGCTGCCCGGATTTAGCATGGCCCCCGTTACGCTTACTTCGAACGATAACAGCGTCACGCCCGCTGACGGCGTGTCCGTCATGGTGACCGACACCGCCGCGGCGCCCGCGGCAGCCGCCGCCGTAACGGTGATCGTGGCAGTGGAACTTTTCGAGGTGTCGTTGACCGAGGTTGCAGTGAGTGTGACGGTGGCAGGATTGGGAACGGAGGCTGGTGCATTGTAGGTAACAGCACTTGAGGTCATGTTGGAGAGCGAACCGCAGGCGGCTCCGCTGCAACCTGCGCCGGAGAGGGCCCAGGTGACTCCTCTGCTCAAGTAGTCATTCATGACTGTAGCAGTGAAATTTTTCGTTCCGGTGCCAGCCGGCACGCTGGCGCTCGTCGGTGAGATGGTCACGGAAGTTGGTGTTGGTGGCGGCTGAGAAGGCGCGTTATAACTGCCGCAGCCCACAAGGCCGAGAAGGCCCGCAGACAAGGTCAATCCAGACAAAATACAGCGCGATATCAAACCGTACCCCGAAAAGGGAGGTTAGGCAATTCACGAAATGCGGTTGTCATAGAATTGTCGGGGAGATGTAAAAAGAAAGGAAAAACGGAGAAAAAATACTGGTACTAGTACGCTTTCCTGAAAGTCGCCCGGAAGAGCGAGTCCACAGACGGAAGACAAGGACAGGACGTCAAAGCCCCTTATCGGTTCGGCGGCGCATCTATCGATATAAACTCTCTCAGTAAGGATGGTACAAAGACTCGGGCTGGTCAGGTGTACTCGTCTAAGCCAAGATCGGCGGTAGTGCTCCGAGAAGGATTCGCCACAGATGAATTCCTGCTGCTTATAAGGGAGGTCGTCATGGGAAGCATGTTTAAGAGGAAACGCACACTGGCGGTCAGCGCACTATTTGGCTTATTGCTGATGTGTGCGCAGATTGCCTACGCACAAGAGACCAGGAATGCCCGTGAAGGCGAAACATCGCAGTCGGCGCAAAAGGTCGATCTTGCGACAATTGTATCTTTACTGCAAACGCTACGAGCGGATGTGCGAGATCTGAAGGTGCAGGTAAAGGACCTAAAGATACAGCAGGAATCGGCGCAGGCTGAATCTGTGGAGTTGCGGAAGGTACTCGAGCAAACCAGATCTCAGCTCGTCGCCCAGGCTGGCTCCGCGAATTCTGTTGCCTCGGAGCGTGTGGTCTCCGAGACTACCGCTGGGCAAACATCAAACGAGGAGCGCATCACGAAACTTGAGGAGGACCAACAACTAGCGGATGCCAAGATCGCGGAGCAGAACCAAACTAAAGTCGAAAGCGCATCAAAGTACCGTGCTCTGCTGTCGGGAATAGTGCTGTTCAATACGTACAGTGAGCGCGGATCGGTGGACAACGCAGATTTTCCACAGTTGGCCATTCCTCGCGGGCTCCTCTCGTCAGCCGGCTCTTTCGGCGCATCCGTGCGTCAGTCGCAGATTGGTATCCAGGCGTTTGGCCCGACCATTGCCGGTGCCCGTACGAGTGCAGATATCCAATTTGATTTTGTCGGTGGATTCCCCGAGGCACAAAACGGGGCGTCGTTTGGGATCATGCGTCTGAGGACTGGCACAATTCGGTTTGACTGGACGGATACGTCGCTGGTAGGCGGGCAGGATTCACTTTTCTTTGCACCCTTAAGTCCCACCTCGATTGCAACACTTGGAATCCCCGCTTTGGCTTATTCAGGAAATCTTTGGAGTTGGACGCCACAGATTCGCGTCGAGCACAAGTTTACTCTGTCGGACTCCTCATCTTTTGCAATGCAAGGTGGAATTCTGGACAATCTGTCCGGCGATCCTCCGCCTTCCCTGTACGAGCGATATCCCAGTTGGGGCGAATACTCTGGCCAGCCGGCATACGCCACAAGATTTTCGTGGACCCGATCGCTTGATGGACAGGATCTTACGATCGGCGCCGGAGGATATTACAGCCGCCAGCTTTGGGGATTCGGCCGGAGCGTGGACGGATGGGCGGGCACGATGGATTTTAAAATTCCGCTCGGCAGGATGTTTGAATTCACCAGTCAATTTTACCGGGGGCGTGCCGTGGGGGGCATTGGCGGCGCCATCGGACAGAGTGTTCTTTGGAATGGATCCCTGTCCGACCCAAACACTCAAGTGCATGGCCTGCAGTCTGTCGGAGGGTGGGCGCAACTGAAGTATAAAGCTACGCCGAAATTGCAGTTCAATGGTGCCTTCGGACAGGACAACCCTTTTTCTTCGAACTTGAGGAATTTCGGCGGCAATGGGGGCTATTACGGCGTGCTATTCTCAAGAAACCAAAGCGCCCTCGTGAATTTTATCTATCAGCCACGGTCTGACTTCATGTTTTCTTTGGAATACAGAAGGCTGAATAGCTTCATATTGGACAACAACCCCAACTCGGCAAACCTGGTCAATTTGAGTGTGGGGTATATATTTTAGTGCGAGCTTCTAACAAGGTTCGGCGCATCACGACGGCAGGAATTGTCTGCTGGACTTCTCTCTTGTTTGGCGGCCTTGCCTATGGGCAGTTGAACACGGTGAGCGCGCATGTGGAGATCAAGAAAAAAGCCGACCCCAAGCCGCAGGAAGGAGTCGTGTCCCCGGCTGATTTGTCGGATGTAGTGTTGTGGCTGAAGCCGTTGGATCGCACGGCGTCGGAGGTGGCTCTTACCCAGCAATCTCGCAAGAAATTGCAGCTGACACAGAAGAACAAGAGCTTTCAGCCTCATGTCCTTGTCGTACCAGTCGGTTCGGCGGTGGACTTTCCCAATCACGATCCATTCTTTCACAATGTTTTTTCCCTGTTTGACGGCAAACGATTTGATCTCGGGCTTTATGAAGCGGGAGCATCCAACTCCGTTCGATTCGATCGCGTGGGAGTCAGCTTTTTGTTTTGTAACATTCACCCAGAGATGAGTGCAGTTGTAATTGCGGTGGATACCTCTTACTACGGGGTATCCGACCGTGCCGGAAACATCACTATACCCAACCTCCCGGATGGCAAATACGAATTGCATCTGTGGTACGAGCGAAGTCTGCCAGAGGATTTACGGAAGCTAACGAGAACTATCAGTGTGTCATCGGTGACAAAGGATCTTGGCACAATCAGCGTCCCTGAAAATCCCAATTTCTCCCCGGCTCACAAGAACAAGTACGGACAGGACTACACGCATCCGCACGCACGACCCTATTCGCATCCTTAGCGGATCTCAAAGGGAAGAATTCTGCTCGAAAATGGCTTGAACCATTCCCCATCAATTCCAGAGTGGTGCTCAAGTGAATACGGATTCCACACCGTGGGTGGCGGGTTGATATGAAAAAGGCAGTCGTACGAGGACGGTGGTTCCGCGTTCCGAAGTCTGCTCGATGGACACAGAACCAGAATGGTCTTGTACGATCTTGCTGACAATAGCAAGGCCCAGCCCCGTGCCGTTAGGTTTTCCATAGCTGACGAACGGATCGAACAGCGTGTCCCGAATGCACTCAGGAATACCGGGGGCGCCGTCCGTGATGCGTATTTCGAAGCCTTGGCCGGTATTCTTGGCAGTAATCCTGATAGGGGCATCGAGCCCCAGCGAGGCTTCGCATGCATTCAGAATTAGGTTAACAAAAACACGCTCCAGTTTTTTGGGGTCAAACATCCCTTCGAGGTCTTCAGGTGCACTGAGGACAATATTCGAATAGCGAAATTCAGGTCTTGCGTGAATGGCCTCGATCGCCCGCCGAATCACTTGGTCGATTCTCGTTCGTGTCGGACTGATCGCATTGCGCTGATACGACAGCTCCCTGAGAGAGTCGATCAGGTCGGTCATCTGGGTCGCCGCGGTTTTGATCTCTTCGTAGATCTCGTCCTTTTTCAGCTTTAATTCGTCTGCCTCGTAGAGAAACTCCGCATTGGCGACAATCGCGGCGAGATAATGCCGCAAATCATGGGAGATGGAACTTGCAGCTCGAGCTAGTGCAGCGACACGCTCGGCATCTATTCTCTGTTGTTGCAAGGCCAAGAGCTGGCCTCGCATTTGCGCGAAAGATGTACTCAACTCGACAAGCTCCGTGCTGCCTCGAGGTTTAATGGAGTAAGTGAAGTCCCCGTCGGCAAGAGCTTTTACACCTGCCACCAGATTGTCCAGAGGACGGGTCACTGTACGAGCTACGAACGCAAACAGCACCGCTTCAAAAAGCACAGCCAATACGCATACCAAATAAATGGTATGGTTCAACCGTGCAATCAAAGAGTTGAGGGGCGCAAGCGGCATCATCACGTAACAGTGGACCGGAGACGTTGACGATCCATGCAGCAAGACGGACGAAAATGCATACTGATCTGTTTCGAGAGCCAACTTCCCCGAAGTGACGCTTGCCCCAATATCTCCTGAGCGAATGCGTCGCTCAAGGTCTGCTTCATCTCGCGGCGGGAGGGTGGAGGCAATCATGGTGTCGCCGGTGCTAAGGGCGATCTGGTTTCCGGCGACCGCGGCGAGTTGTTGTGCCACGGCAGAATCCACTTGGTAGCCGACAGCGAGTAGACCCAACTGTTGCTCCTTTTGTCCGGCTCCAGAGGTGATGGAATGCAAGAAAACCCAGTAGAGTCGGCCGTCGTCATACCACCAGGAGGCATCCTCTCCAAGATCAATGGAACGTTTCAGGTCTCGTTCGGCCGCAGCCAGGGACCATCCAGGCTTCGTCATGTGGAGCGCTACGACCTTCCGGTCGAGTTTGGACAATATAAAGAGATCGCTCCCCGCCAGTTTCCAGAACGTATCTGAACCATCCTGGATCGTGGGCGCGTGTTCAGTTGTCATGAGCGCCTTGAGGGTGGGCAGTTCAGCAAGCATCGCAGCAGTTCGCGATAGTTGTAATTCCCGCTGTCTCTGTACGGTTTCGAAAGCACGTACCGATGCATTCGTTCCATCTCGTATGTTTCTTTCAACTTCGACATTTACAGTGTGCCGAATGAAGAGCAGGATCGACCCTGCCAATCCAAGAACGATCAACAAAGCAGCGATAAAGAGCTGAGACCGCAGTCGATAGGTAGTCATTGTGTATCTGCTAGAGAACATGCGCTCCTCGTCCCGGCACTAAGCTTCCAGGACAAGCTTGTAACCCGCGCCGTGCATTGTCAGCAGGAAGCGCGGCTCGGCGGGGTCCGGTTCGAGCTTCTGACGTAGCCGCAGGATGTGATTGTCCACTGTCCGCGTGGAGGGATAATTCTGATATCCCCATACCTCGTTGAGCAGTTCTTCCCGCGATACCACCCTACTGGCGGAAGAGGCCAAATACTTCAGTAGTTTGAATTCTTGTGTTGTGAGTGTGACGGCCTGACCTGATCGGGTCGCTTCCATGCTCGTAAAGTCGATGTGCGCGTCACCCAAAGTAAGTACCTCATGGCTGATCTGCTTGGCGGCAACTTCCGAAACCATCTGGGCTTTTGCTCCACTGCGGCGCATCGCACGGCGTACACGAGCCAGAAGCTCTTTCGGACTGAACGGCTTGGTCACGTAGTCGTCCGCTCCCAGTTCCAGAAGCAGAACTTTGTCTTCCACTTCCGAATCTGCACTTAGAATAACGATCGGGACCGTCGCTGCCAGAGCTTTAAATTCGCGGCAAAGTTCCTTGCCCGAAATGCCTGGGAGCTTTAGATCGAGAACCACCACACACGGCAGCTCTTTGCGGAACATTTCGAGGCCGCTTGGGCCATCCGAAGCAATTTGAACCTGAAGTGAGTCTGCTTCGAATAGGCGCTGAAGCGTGCGCTGCATCGGGCGGCTGTCTTCCACGACCAGAACGGTTGCCATGCTAATCGCCTCGGCTTGTCGAAAGTCCGCAGTGGCTTGGTGATGATTCTTAGGATCCGGAGAATAAGTGTCCGCCACGATGATAACTCCTGGGCCGCTAGGATAGTTTGAGATTCTTGATAAGTTATAGGGAAGATGATTTCGATCGGTTGGTAGATGGGAAGCCACGGTCACCTCCTACCTCGTATTAGAGAAATGCCCTACTCTCCGAAGTTCACAAACCGCAGAGCTTTGCGAACTGTACCTGCGTGAGAGGGAATTCGTGCTTCCACATGGTAATCCCGTGGAGAGCTGCAAAACAGTCATTTGCCGCTGATTTTTCAAATTGTTGACAATTCCGTGACGGAAATCAGACTTATGGGAGTTCCAGTGCAGGTTCTTGCAGGACAACACCCTTTTGCAGCTCTTCTGGAGAAGTTTTTGCCTGTTCTACGGAACAGGTAAACCCCTCAAATCATAACAATTTGTTTGCTTGCCCGTGACATTCCTGGGACAACTAACGCTTCTTTCTCCCCTATCCTCTGTCGTCAGGACACGGGCGGTGGTTCTCACAATTCGTCACTACGTGAAAACTCAAGCGCGTCTCCGGCCTTTGCAGCCATGTTCATTTAGAGACACGGAGGAACATCTAGATGCGAAGAATAACGGCATTATTCCTGGGCTTACTCAGTGCAGTGTTGCTTGCGGGTTGTGGCGGTTCATACAGCGCGCCAGTGATCGGCCCAGGTCCGCAATCCGCACAGGTCAGTGTTTCTCTCACGGATGCCCCTCCCGCTGGCGTTACCGTCCTCACGTTTGAAGTCACGGTGACAGGTGCAACTCTGAATCCCGGCAGTGCAGATCTCCTTGCTGGAAAAGGTCCCGTTCGAATTGAGGTCAAGAAGCTGGAGACGGAGAATGCGTTTCTTAGCACGGCAAACATCGTCGCTGGAAACTACACAAGCCTTAACCTCACTTTTTCCAATCCGGAGCTGACGTTTCGCAACGACACGGGGGCCACGCTGGCCGGATGTGCCTCAGGTAGCGTTTGCGAGATCAAGCCATCAGGAACGCTGACTGCCACAGTGAGCGGTCAATTCTCTACGACGGGTGGAACGCAGACGGGGGTGTTGGTTGATCTGAATCTCGCCAATCTGTTAACCCCATCGCTTGGCGTGGACTTCAGCACCGCAAGCGCGGTGACAGTAACTCAACAAACCAAGGAAGCCGAAGGGGAGCTAGAGGATCTCGATGATCTGGATGGTATTGTTGCAAATCCCTCGTCCAGTCAATTCACACTGCAAACCACCGACATGGGGAACATTACCGTAGCCATCGATTCGAACACCCAGTTCGATGGATTCGATACGTGCGCCGCAGCGAACGTAACGTGCGTTCAGAGCGGTCAGTCCGTCGAGGTCGATTTGATGCTGCTTGCAAGTGGTAGCTTTTTGGCTAAGAAGATCGAACTGCAAGACGATGCCCAAGGGGCGGCCGATGACGAACTCGACGGCATCATCTCTAAGATCGACGGGCCCTCACAGTTTGAAATGGTCGTCAATGACGAGCTTCGTGCCGTTGCCAACGTTTCAGTCGGCGATCCTGTCACAGTGATGCTTACCACCACAGGCGGGGGCACTTCGTTTCAGGTGGACACAAACGGTCTCACCGTCCCGTCAACCCTCCAGCAAGCGTTCGAAGGAGCCACCGACACCTCGCAATTGTTGCCAGGTCAAACCGTTCAGGTCCGAAAGCGCGCCATGACTGGTGGACCAGCGCCCGCGGCTATTACCATCACCACCGATCGCGTCCGACTCCGGGACACACGCTTCACCGCAACGGTTTCGGGAGCACCGGCCGGGAGCAGTTTCAACGTCGGGGGACTGCCTAGCTTGTTTACCTCAGCGGGTGTAAGCCAAATCCAGGTCCAGACCTCTTCGCAGACGAATTTTGAAAACGTCAGCGGAGTCAGCGGACTTGCCGACGGCTCGACTGTCTCGCTTCGCGGGTTGCTTTTCAGAAGCACACCGAACCCAGTATTAATCGCAGACAGGGTTCGCAAACGCTGAGGAATCTGGCATTTGGAACATGCGGACCCCGAGGTCTCTCCCACTCCACTATGGGAGAGGCTTTGGGACCCGCTCATCATAATTCACCTCGAATTGGAGCGGGCCATGATTAAGTCCTTCCCCTCTTTTTTGAGGAAGGTGGACCTCTTCGGCATTTGGCTCGGCGCGGATCGAGAAGCTCTGGATGTCTCGTAACGTAATTTCGATGCGGGTTTTCCGAGGTGGAAACTGTCTCTCGCCAAAATTGAAAACGCGGTTGGAATGGAGTGCCTTCAGAGAGGCCGATTGACTTGCCGCATCGATGAAATTTGGGGTCTTGCGATTTCTTGGCGAACAACAACCCGGCGGGCCAAGCAACTCCAATCTTGGACAGAACCATGGTTGACGTTCTAATTTCCGGCGGCGGCGTTGCAGGTTCCACGCTTGCGATTCTGCTTGGACGACGTGGCTTGCAGGTGGAACTCTTCGAGCGCAGCCACTTTCCCAAAGAGAAACCATGCGGCGAAGGATTGATGCCTGCTGGTGTGGCCGTTTTGAACCGTCTTGGTGTGGGAGAGGTAGTCGGAGGCGCTCCGTTCTACGGCGTGCGGTACCACTCCGGAAATCATGTCACTGAGGGAAGATTTCCGCAGACAGCCGGCTTTCCCGTCTCTGGCTACGGCCAACGACGGAAGCACCTGGATGAGGTGCTGTTCCGCACGGCGGCTAACGCGCCGGGTGTCATCGCTCACACGGGAGCGCAGGTGGATGGTCCGCTGCATGAAAATGGACGCGTCGTAGGGATTTTTGTCCACGGACAGCCACACCGCGCAGCGCTGGTGGTGGCTGCCGACGGAGTGCATTCACTGCTCCGTCATAAGATGGGCCTGAACGTTCCGGTCCGTCGCAAGCGATTCGGGATTCGCGCGCATTTCCGGCTGGCGAAGGGACAGGTCCAGGCGCCTTGTGTCGATGTGTTCCTCGGGCCTGGTCACGAACTCTACGTAACGCCATTACCCGGCGGTGAAGTGCTCGTCGCCGTGCTCGCAGATGCGCAACAACTCGGTGAACCTCTCGAGCGCTCCTTCCGCCGATGGCTGCTTGCGGAACCAGAGCTTGCCAAACGCCTGGAGGGGGCCGAACAAATAACTCCTGTGCTCGCAACCTCGCCGCTAGCCGCGCAGGCCCGCAGCGGAGTGGCCCCTGGGTTTGTGCTGCTTGGCGACGCCGCAGGGTTCCTCGACCCCATTACCGGCGGAGGCATGACTCAAGCTCTGATGACTGCGGAATTGCTGGACCGGTACATTCCGAACCAGGTGAGCCAGGATGATTCCTGGCTCTGGAAGTTCGAGCGCGCACGTCGGGCGCTTCTCTTTGACTATCGCATCCTGACACGGATGGTCCTGTGGCTGGCCGACCATCCCCGGTTGGGTCAACGACTGCTTTGGATCATGGATGGCCTGCCGTCCTTTTTCTCTCATGTGATAGGCGTTTCGGGAGGTGTCCGCCGCCTCGTGGCATTTCCCTGGAGCCGCTCATTGGATTTCAATGCAGTGGCGGGAATCAAGCCGGTCCTCTCCCCCCGCTCTCCAGAGAGCGACTCCATCTCCAAGGGCTGAGTTTATGCTCGGTCTTGCTTGTGTCGTCGATGCCAAATCTCTCGCTGGCATACTTATTCTCCATTCCAACATCATGGGTTAACTCGCCGCGCTCGCGAAGTCGTGGCGACACGTTTTTTACACGATTGTGACAAGTTCCTGACATCTTGCCTCTTCGCCTCTGCTAGCTTGCGGTCCCGTCCGAGCGCAGGAGATGTGGCCATGGACAAGCGTGCTCTCTCCCAGGGGACAGTTGCATTGATCGTATTCGCCTTCTTCTTAGCCTCATTCTTACAGGCGAGAAACGAGCCGCACTTTCGATCGGCACAGTGGCGAATCGCCGGACAAGATCTAAGCAACAGTTGGAACCAGCCAGCGGAGCGCCGGATTAACGTTGCGAACGTCGACACCCTCGCGCCCAAGTGGGTGTTCACCACGGGCAGCGATGTCCAGACGCCGTCCGAGGAGGAATTTGTTCCCGCACGTTCGTCGAGTGTTGAATGCAATCTCAAAGTAGAAAACGAGGAGGTCTAAGTATGAAAACGAAGTGTCTGGCTGTTACCGCCGTCCTAGCGATCGGCATGGCTGCTCTAGTCGTCGCAGTCAATGCCGACGAAGAATCGCGCAACAAGCTGCGCGCCACACTGAAAGGCTTCAATGAAACGCCCGCGAATTCCACCCCCGCTTCCGGCTCGTTTCGCGCTACCGTCAGCGGAGACTCCATTACGTTCGAACTGAAGTATTCAGGCCTGGTTGCCGATTCACTATTCGCTCACATCCATCTGGGCCAGAAAAACGTCGCGGGAGGGGTGATGATCTTCTTCTGCGATAATTCCAACCCCTCACACTCTCCCCGCACTTGCCCAGCTCGCGGTGGCACCGTCACTGGCGCTGTTACCCCCGCCGATGTTATCGGTCCGAACGGACAGGGTATTGCTCCAGGTGAGTTTTCCAAGGTCCTGGAAGCGATCCAATCGGGAGTTACTTACGTGAACGTTCATTCGACGAAATTCCCGGCTGGCGAAATTCGAGGACAAGTCCGCGTCACTGGCGAAGATGACGACGATCGTTGAACAAAAACGAAATCTACTCCGTTTTGAAGTGACACATCATTTGGAGCAGTTTCATTCTCAAGTGTGGAGGAAACTATGACAGCATGGATGTATCGATTTCTGATCATGGGCTTGGTTTTCTTCGGCATCACCCCCGCATCCCGGCATGCTAATGACGACCAGCCGGGACTGCTGAACGTTCATCTCCGCGACTATTGCGATCCCGTCACTTTTGCGGCGATCGGCTGCGTCCGCACGGTTACTCCTATTTCGGCTGGAGTGATCACCTTCTCTGGTTTTCAGGCGGAACTCGGTGCTGATAAATCCGTCGGTGCGTGGCGCTTCGTTCCCGATCAAGCCAAGGCTGAAGAGGGCCTCAGCCTCATGCTCCAGAATCTCGGAGGCGAAACACACACATTTACACGCGTCCGAGAATTCGGTGGTGGATTTGTTGCTCCTCTAAACGCCGCATCTGGCAATCCTGTTCCGGCTCCCGAGTGCGCGCGCATGGTAAACGGACAGCTCGCGCCACAACCTCCGAGCCCGGACAATATCTTTCTCCAGGGAAATGCGAGCGCAACTGGCCCCCTCGTGCCCGAGGGGCAAACCGCCAAATTTCAATGCTGCATCCATCCCTGGATGCGCATGACTATCAACGCGAAGGAACATCAAGAGCACGAATGACGGGCGCGATTGCTAGTTCGTTCGAGCCATTCGTGGAATTGATGTCATGTCGTGATAACGGATCGGCAAGCGCAGTCGTCATGTCCGATTTTCTTCACTTGGGGGATGGAACTTCACGCGCTCCAAGGATGGATTGAGGCACATCAGGAGGAACGGATAGAACTTCGATTGGAATGTGTCCGCGTCGATGATCTGGAAGTAGCTCTTCCAATCGTCAATCTCAGCATCCGTGAGGGAATGCAACATCACCAGGTCGAGTGTCCCCTCGTACTCGGCTGTTTGCGAGGCATCTCCCGGATGCTGGATCGGAAGGAAGTTTTCGTCGAGCGCGATGTGCAGTTCCGTGGCAAGGATCTTCTCCGGGTCAAACGCATGATTGTCCCGAAACTTCTCCAGGACTTCCCGTGCCTCCGTACCGGCAGCTCTCATCAAGGCGTCCAACACTTCTAGGTCCGTCACGCGCTTGGCTCCGACAAGGTGGTTGATGTAGCTGGCCAGGACTTGGTGGATTTCTATTCCTCGTGCAGCAGGTTCGGATTCGGCTACCCAAACTCTGTAATTGCCTGATGCCAAAGAGTTTTGGCTCCCCGGGGAGGATTCGAACCTCCAACATTTCGGTTAACAGCCGAACAACCGACAGACGATCGTCTACAGCTCCAAGGTGAGGGCGCCGATCTGCTTCGACTCTGTTGCGACCCGGACCGTTCTTCCTTATCACGAGCTGCGCGCGAAACTGGGGATGGAGGGCAAGGATCCCGACCCGATTGCCAGCGAGGTGGCAATGGCCTACGCGTTAGGTAACCTTCCTAAGAGAGAAGGCGTGGCCTGTGCTTACATGTGGTCCGCCGATATGAACCTCGGCCCCGGAGCGGGCGCCTAGCATCCACACATGATGATCTATGCTCCTTACTATGACAACGCAATGCTCGGAGGAAACGAACTCGGGGGACCGGCGCCGGTCGCTGGCGACGACGCCGGAACGCCGTTCGCTGTAGTCATGATTCCTGTGCACGGCATTCAAGCGATCAAGTCGAAGCCTATAGCGCAAAACCAAATACCTGAAAGGGGCAGTTCATCCAGCATGAAAACAAAATGAGTTATCGCGGACTGTGTGCAGCTGAGAAGCTCTCAGTCGCGCTCGAAGCCCTCATTTGCAGTCTATTGTTCAGCAAATGTTCAGCAACAATTTCCGCCTCTCACCCTTCGGGAGACAACCGAAGATACGTTAACAAGGCTTTCATGCCTCAAGTCGGAAGCGTTGGGAAGAGCGTCGGCGCCATTTGCGTCGCGAATTCCTTGAACACACGCACGGGCCGCGTGATGTAACGATTGCCAAGATGGACCACCCAGAGATGGAAGATGGAGAAGTGCCATCCCGGCATGACCTCGACGAGCC
>WNFH01004309.1_pt1 | contig 14066 bp, 9 predicted proteins | sample 5400411 | NCBI WGS metagenome assembly WNFH01 (sample SAMN13153347, study PRJNA577476) | soil metagenome | isolation source: 200 cm saprolite under Douglas fir tree site 2 hole 3 | place: USA:California | collected 2015-04-18
TGGGACTTCCATAAAAATGGTGATCAATCTTTTGTTAGGCACCGGAATGGCCGCGTTCGCCGAAGCGATGGCACTGGGCGAAAGGCTGGGGCTCTCGTCAAAGATGTTGTTCGATTCTCTGCTCGGCACGCCCGCGGTCGCGCCGTTTCTGGCATCGAAACGGGAGAAGATCGAGAACGGAAATTACGAAGCCGAATTTCCGTTGCGCTGGATGCAAAAGGATATGCATCTCGCATCGGTGAGCGCGTACGAAGCCGGCGTGGCCATGCCCTTAACGAACATAACCAAAGAAATCTATCGGCTGGCGATGCGAGGCGGACACGACACCGACGATTTCTCGGCCATCTACGAATTCACGATGGGCGGGAATAGAAAAGAGCGGGAAGCTTAACTCCACATATGATAAAGACAATCTCTTATCTCGGTCTCGGAACCATGGGCAGCGGCATGGCGTCGAACCTTCTCAAAGCCGGGTACAAACTTACCGTCTGGAATCGGAGCGTTGAAAAATGCGAACCGTTCGCCAGGAAAGGCGCGCGCGTAGCCGAGCGTCCAGCGGACGCCGTCCGCGATGTCGATCTTGTTATGTACAGTTTGAGTAACGATCAAGCCGTCGAGGAAGTTGTTTTTGGCGCGAAAGGAATTCTAACTGGCATCAACGAAGGCCAGATCGCGATGGACATGAGCACGGTTCTTCCCGCGACGAGTTTGCGAGAACAGGAAGCTTACACAAAGCACGGTGTCGATTTTCTCGATGCGCCGGTCTTTGGCAGCAAACAAGAATCCGCGGATGCAAAGCTTTGGATTATGGCCGCTGGCAACAAGGCCATCTTCGAAAAAGTGAAACCAGTCCTGGAGCATTTGGGGCAAACGGTTCACTACCTTGGCAAGAACGGAAATGCCGCGGCCATGAAGCTGGTGGGAAACCTCATCGTCGCATTGGAAATGGAAGCGCTGGCGGAAGGCCTGGTCCTCGCGCAAAAGGCGGGGCTTGATCTGAATACGGTGATGGAAGTCGTGAAAGTCGCCGACTTCCGCTCACCGCTGCTCGTGAGCAATGGTCGGAATATTTTGAAACGCGATTTTTCTCCCAGCTTCGCGCTGAAGCTCATGCTCAAAGACGCGGGCCTCATCGAAAAATTTGGTGATAGTCTGCAGTCACCGATTCCGGCGCTGCGCGTTGTGGAAAAGAATCTCGCCGCGGCTGTTGCCCTCGGCTTTGGAACAGAAAACGCCTCCGCCTTGATCAAGGCGCTTGAAAAAGAAGCAGGTGTCGAAGTGAAGGCCCGTCGCGTCAGGCGATCAACAGAGCCGAAGCAGAGCGATTGAGGAAAAATCTTGTGCACACGTTTCAAAGAATTGCGCTCGGCATCTCTGGCTGGGCGTGCGTCCATTTGCTTGTCGCCACTGTCCGCGGGCAGGACCGAGTACTCCCTGAACTGCCGCAAGCAAACTCACCGGTGACGCTGGTGGCGGCATCGGATCCAGTTACCGGCAAATCCGAATTTCGCTACCGAGGCAATAACATCCCGCCAGTTATTCGAGTGCAGCCGGGAAGTATTTTGAACGTCGAATACAAGAACGACCTTGCCGCCCACTCGAAAGAAGAGTGCGTCGGTCATCCGTGCATGCAGATGACAAATCTTCACTTCCACGGATTGCACGTCTCGCCAAATGCGCCGCAGGATGATGCCTTGGATATGATCGCCTCGCCCGGCCAGACATTGCATTACTCCGTCGAAGTGCCGCCTCAGGAACCTCCGGGACTGTACTGGTATCATACCCACCCGCACGGCGAGAGCTACGTCCAGGATCTTGATGGGATGTCAGGAGCTATCGTCGTCGAAGGAATCGAGCGTTACGTCCCCGAAGTGCTAGACATGCGCGAGCGGATCTTGGTGCTGCGCGATCTTGTTCTGCCCACTGATAGCGCTGAACGAAAACGCGTGATGAAGTCCGTTTCCATGCAAACGACGCAATGCGGCACCGCGCCGGAGAAGCCGGAACGAGCGTTCACTGTGAACGGAAGTCTCCGTCCCCAGATCGATCTTGCGCCGGGAGAACGACAATTTTGGCGGATCGTGAACGCAAGTCCGGATCGTTACGCCGATTTGGAATTGGGCGCGGCATCATTCGACGTAGTGGCTCTCGATGGCATGCCTTTGGCCTATCACGATCCTTCGATTCACAAGCGATCAATGATTCACGTCTTAGTTCCACCTGCCGGGAGAGTCGAAGCAATCGTCACCGGGCCATCAGCGAATTCGCATGCTGCGTTGCGCACACGTTGCTTCGATACCGGCCCGGATGGCGATTCCAATCCTGCAATGATTTTGGCCGACATCGTTTCGGCGCAGCCATCAAACCTCAAAGCCCGTAATGCGCCAGGAGGAGCTCCGGTTTACGTAACGTTCCCGGCGGAAACTCTGAAACACGTTGAAGCCATCGAGCCGCAATTTGCTGTGACCTTCACCGAGGACAAACAGGGTTTCTACATAAATGGCCAGAAATTCGAAATGAATGCAGGTCCAATGCTGACGGTGGACGTCGGTTCATTGCAGCATTGGCGCGTGCTGAATCCAACCAGAGAAGTGCATCCGTTTCACATTCATCAAGTTCACTTCCTGGAATATGCCGTCGATAATAAACCGCTGAAAAATCCAGTATGGGTAGATACCGTGAATGTGACGTATGGGGGTTCGGTCGATCTGGTGATGGATTTCACTGATCCCATCATTCGCGGCATGTCGCTCTTCCACTGTCATCTTCTAAGCCACGAAGACAAGGGAATGATGGCGAAGATCCTCTTCCGATAGTCCCGACGCGACCGAGGTCCTTAGGTAAATACGAATAAACAGTGATTGAAACATGAAAAAAAATCCGCTGAACAAAGGTATCATAATGGAGAACGCCGATGGCATCGGGACGGTGACGCCGGCGATGATTGAAGCTCGTGCACGCGAGTTAGGCCTCATTAACGGTCATGGTTCGAAACCGACCAAGGCTGACTATCAACAGGCCAAGCGCGAGCTGACTGGAGAAGAGGAAATCGACCCACAGGAAGAGAACGTCGAATCCCTACCCGAATCGGAAGGTTGGGATCCTGTGCCGGGCTCGACAGGCCGTCAGGCAGCGGAATCTCTCGGTGAAGATGAAGATGCCGAGGGACGGAGCGAGAGCGCGCAGATGTTTGAAGAAGGGATCAACGAAGCCGAGCACGATCAAATGCGTCGGGCAGCCGGGGCAGAGCAGAAAAGCGACGAGCGGGAATCGTGACTCTCATGTGCAAGGCGCTCGAGAAGCGGGCGTCGAAGTGAAAGCATGCTCCGTAAATGAATAATTGGCTCGTTTGGTCGTTGCTCTCTGCCCTTTTCGCGGGTGCCACCGCAGTTCTGTCAAAAATTGGTGTGACCGGTGTGGATTCTAGTTTCGCCACGGCAATTCGCACGACTGTGATTCTCGTTTTTACCTGGATGGTCGCTTCATTTACCCGATCGTACTGGTCCTTCAGCATCATCTCATTCCGGACACGGCTCTTTCTAGGATTGTCCGGTTTGGCGACCGGTCTTTCATGGCTCTGCTATTTTCGCGCGTTGCAACTGGGAGAAGCTTCACGCGTTGCGCCGATGGACAAACTAAGTGTCCTTTTTGCAATTCTCTTTGCAGCCATTGTTCTTGGCGAAACGCTAACGTGGCATCATTGGCTTGGAGGCGGACTTGTGCTGACAGGCGCGGTCATCCTGGCCTTCAAATAATGAACCCTGCTGGATGCAAATCAGATGAGAGCAACCAGTTTTCTCAACTTGAAATTTGGAAACCTCGGCCTGGTTCATCAATTCGTATCGGCGGTTGGACTTGGTTTCGGAACAGAAAACGCCTCGGCCTTAATCACGGCGCTCGAAAAAGAGGCGGGGGTCAAAGTGCAAGGCACTTAACCGATGATTCTAACCCACAAGAAACGAAAGAAAGGTAATCAATATGGCAAGCACCAATAAGCACGGAATCGAATTACTTCGCGATCCCATCTCTCGAGCCAGATCCTGAGTCGTCAGAGGTAACTACGCGAGTTGTACGCCGCGCGGAGTCTCGCTCGCGGCGGCAGACTTGTTCTCATGGGGAGCATGACTGTGCCCGTGCCAATTTCCTATGTCGAAATGATGTTCAACAGCTGGGAGATCGTTGGTCAATTCATGCATCTGAGAGAAGCGTACCAACGCCTACTTGATCTCATACGGAGTGGACAGCTCGATATGAAAAGATCCGTCCGCTCGTTTATCCATTGGCTCGACTTCGCGAGGCGATGGAGACAGCGGCTAAGTCTGGCAACTTCGAATGCGTTGTCATTCAACACAGGGAGTGAGTTCTATGCACATCTTCAACCAATCTTTTCGGCTTTAGGTTGAATCACGCAGTCTCCCCGGATGCCGCCATCACTTTCGATTGCGCGATCTCCACCACCACATGCTTCATCAAAGGTTGATCGCTTTGCGGACTATAGTCCCCGATAGGACAAAGAACGTTCAGCTCCGGCATATAACCCATGGCACACCCGGGCGGAATGTTGTAGGGGAGAGCCCGATAGCCAAACACCTGGCGAGTTGAGCCGTCCTTCGCGAAACTTTTTAGGTCGACAAGATCGTATTTTTTGAGCCCGCGTTCCCGCATGTCGTCCGCGTTCATGAACACCAGCGTGCGAAGGTTCTTCACCCCACGATAGCGGTCATCGTCGGAATAAATTGTCGTGTTCCATTGATCGTGGGATCGCACGGTTCCGAGAAGCAAGCGACCTGGCTTCGGTGCGACATCGGCCAGACCAACGGAGGAGAAATTAGCGCGAGCGGTATCGGTCTGGAAAACCAATTCGCGAGCCGGCTGCTTCAAGCGGAACCCAAGCGGCTGTCTCACGCGACGATTGAAACATTCAAATCCCGCGATCGCGTCAGCCATTTTATCGCGGATCTGGTTGTAGTCCCCCGCATATTCCGCCCAAGGCGTGGAAGTATTCGGTAAAGACGCCTGCGCAATCCCGGCGATGATCGCCGGCTCCGAGCGCAAATTCGGCGAGCAAGGATTTTTCATCCCATACGACAGATGAACCATGCTCATGGAATCCTCGACCGTCATCCCCTGGAGACCTTTGCTGCCGTGATCTTTTTCGGTTCGACCGAGACAGGGAAGAATTAACGCGTCACGCCCGTGGATAAGATGACTGCGGTTGAGCTTCGTGCTGACCTGAATAGTCAAATCGCAATTCTGAACCGCGGGAAACGTGTAAGCGGGGTCAGGGACAGCCCGGACGAAATTTCCTCCCATCCCGACGAAGACCTTAATGTCGCCCCGCATCATGGCTGGAATCACTCGAACCGTATCGAGCCCATGCTCCCGCGGCGACTTGATCCCGCACGCCTTATCTAAACGAGCCAACCACTCTTCTTTCGGGCGATGATCAATTCCGCAGGTGCGGTTGCCTTGGACATTCGAGTGGCCACGAATCGGGCACGGACCGGCGCCTTCGCGGCCCATATTGCCGCGCATCAGCAGCACGTTCATGATCTCCCGAATCGTGTCAACGGCGTGCTCCTGCTGAGTGACTCCGAGGCACCATGAAATGATCGCCGATCCGGATTTGCGATAGACTTCACCCAAGGCGTGTATTTGCGCCAGCTCCACGCCTGATTGCCGCACCAATTCCTCCCATGAAGTTTTCTCGAGCGTTGCTTGATAGGATTCGAATCCGGCCGCGTAACGTTCGATGAATCGCCAGTCAATCGCGTTCGGATCCGTCTCCGCAGTCTCCAGGAGATGCTTTGCCACTCCGCGCATCAGCGCCATATCGCCCGCGATTCTGGGTTGGATGTTAAGTGTTCCAATCCGGGTCGGATGGAAGAACATCATGCTGGGTATCTCATGCGGAACGATGGTGTTTCTAGAGGCCGCCTCGACGAACGGGTTGACGTGCACAATCTGGGCACCGCGACGGTAAGCCTCAGCGAGAGACGTAAGCATCCGCGGGGCGTTCGACGCCGCGTTGACCCCCAGGATGATGAGACAGTCCGTCTTTTCCCAATCCACCAAATCCACGGTGCCCTTTCCGGTGCCAATGGCCGCGGTGAGCGCGCGCCCGCTCGCCTCATGGCACATGTTCGAGCAATCCGGCAGATTGTTCGTTCCCAACTCACGAGCGAAAAGCTGGTAAAGAAATGTCGCTTCGTTGCCGAGACGGCCCGAGGTGTAGAAGGCTGCCTCGTTGGGATTGCCAAGATTGCGGATGTGCCGGCCGGCGAGCGCGAAGGCTTCATCCCATGTGATCGGTACATACTTGTCCGAAGCAGCATCATAACCCATCGGTTCCGTAAGCCGGCCAGCGTCTTCGAGGGCGAAATCGGTCCATCCCATCAATTCGGTTACGGTGTGCGCCGCAAAAAAATCCCGATTAACATGCCTCGGAGACATCTCCCAAGTCGCGTGTTTGATACCGTTTTCACAAATATCAAGACGCAGTCCCTTGCGGTCATCCGGCCAGGCGCATCCCGGACAATCGTATCCACCGTTCTCGTGATTCATCTTGAAGACCACGCGCGTGCCGTCGAGCAGCTCGTGCTGCTTTATCAGGACCTTTGTGACACTAATGGCCGCTCCCCAGCCGGCCGCGGGATGATGGTAGTCCTCCTGTGAGAACGCACCGCCCGCATTGGGGCCAAAACCGGCCGCCGGCTTCGTTTGGTCGGAGCCGTGGGTGAAAGGATGCGCAGGCATGGAACTCTCCGATCAGCGGGCGTGCGCCTTGTCTATGAAAACTTTGCCGTTAAAGAACCTTCTCATGGTTAGGGTAGATTAGGGCCCTTCTATTCCAAACATAGTATTGGGGAGGACGCCACATTACAAGCATGGAAAATGAGCCTGACAAAAGGCGACCGCACGGGCGTGTCCCGCTGCAGCTTCCCTGAAAACATTCACACACTGATCAGCCGCTTCGGCTAGATTTGGGTGGGCAAGGTTTCCGGCTCCGATCCGGAAGCGGTCTTCGCTTCACAGCGGTAGGTCTTAGCTGCCTTTTCCTTTGAAGATGCGGAACAAGAAAAAAAGCGAAGGAAACAGTACGACCGCGCCCGCAGCGAGCGCGTAAGTAAGCAGCCGGAGCGTGATTTCCGGGGCGGCGTCGTTAAAGATAGTGATGTCGGGCGTAACCAGGTTTGGATATTGCGACAGGCTCCAACCGCCAAGGATCAGGATCACTTCTGCCATCGCCGCGATTCGCGCGAGAGCAAATCGGCGCAGCCATAGACTGGTCAGGGCTGCGATTGCGAAGCAGAGGGTCGTACCGATGAGCAGTGGCGCCCACCATTGCGTCAATCCGTGATACATCGCGGGCGCGCCCTCCTTCGAAGTGATGAAAACCGCGAAGGCGATGGGCGCGAGCGCGGAGCCGGACCAGAGCGCGCGTAAACGGAAATCATTTTGCACATCGCGCTCGGTACTGGGATCGGCGGTGAGATAAGTTGCCGCGAGAAAGGCAAAGAGCGCGAGCGCAAAAAGGCCGCAGGCGAGGGCGAATGGCGTGAGCCAGCCGGCGAAGAAGCCGGTCGCGAGCCGGCCATCAACGATGCGGATCTGGCCGGTGCTCAGCGCACCGAGCGCCACACCCTGGATGAAGGGCGTAAAAAAACTGGCCGCGCCGAACAAAGTGCTCCAGCGGTGCTGCACCTTCTGCGACTTGACGTCGTACTTCCGGAAGGTAAACGCCGAACCACGAAGCACGATTCCGATCACCATCAGTGTGAATGGAATATTGAGCGCGGTCATCATGGCCGCGAATGCGCGCGGAAAGCCGGTGAACAAAATGACTATTACGAGAATGAGCCAGACGTGATTCGCCTCCCAGATCGGCGCGATGGCTTTGTCGATAGCGTTCCTCTGCGCGTCGGCGCGCGGTCCGGTCGCGAGCAAATCCCACATGCCTCCACCGAAGTCCGCCCCGCCGGTGACCGCGTAGAAGACCAACGCCACGAACATGAAACCGGCGACGATGAGCTCAAGCATCGGTCTTAAGGAGTTCCGAGACTGGTTTTTCGCTTTGCATAAACTGACGACGCAACAGGTAGATCACGACCACTGAGAGCAAGACATAGAGGAGCGTGAATACGAGGAAGGGAATGGCGATCTTGCCCATGGGAGTGATGGCTTCTTTCGTTCGCATCACCCCGTAAATGATCCAGGGCTGACGGCCAAGCTCGGTCACGACCCAGCCCGCTTCGATCGCGAGAAATCCGAGGGGTCCCGCTGCGACCAGCGCGCGAAGGAGCCATTTGCCGTCAGGAACGCCCCGCTGTTTCCAGGCTGACCACCCGACCGCAATTGCTAACATGAACAACGCTGTTCCCGAGCCGACCATGAGATCAAACGCCCAATGCACCAAGCGCACGTTTGGCCAGTCGTTGCGCGGAAATTGTTCCAACCCGATGACCTTGCCGTTCGGATCATGAGTACTGAGAAGGCTCAGGCCGCGCGGAATAGTCAAGGCGTAACGAGTGGTTCGGGATTCGTCGTCAGGTATTCCACCGATCTGCAAGGGCGCGCCGGTTTGGGTGTAATAAACGGCTTCCATAGCCGCGAGTTTGGCCGGCTGAAGCCTGGCGACGGAGCGGGCGCTGAAATCGCCGCTGATCATTAGTAACGGAGCACTGATGCAGCCGAGAGTGAGCGCGATACCGAGCGCGTTGCGATGAAAAACATTTGCGCGATCGCGTAAAAGGAAAAAGGCATGAATTGCGGCCACGGCAAAGCCGGTCGCGACAAATGCAGCCAACGTCATGTGCACGACTTCATGAGGGGCAGCGGGGTTTAACATTGCTGCGATCGGATCGATATCGGTGATCTTGCCGTCGACGATCTTAAAACCGGCGGGTGCATTCATCCAGGCATTCGCGGTAACCACGAACATGCCGGAAAGGGCCCCGCTCACCGCCACGAGCACGCCGCAGAGCCAGTGAAGCAAGGGCGGCAGCCGATTCCATCCCGCCAGATACAATCCGAGAAAAATCGCTTCGGTAAAAAAGGCGAAGCCTTCCAAAGAAAACGGCATCCCGATGATCGCGCCGGCTTTTTCCATGAAACTTGGCCAGAGCAGACCGAGCTCGAACGCAAGCACCGTTCCCGACACCGCACCCACCGCGAAAAGAATGGCAGCGCCGCGCGACCATCTTTTGCTCAATTCCAGAAACACGGGCCGACGCCTGCGAAGATAAAGCCCTTCGGAAATGGCCATCAGCACCGGCAAGCCGATGCCCAGCGCGGCAAACACGATATGGAAGGCGAGAGACATGCCCATCTGGGAGCGGGCATAAAGAAAATCACTCACGGGAAGTTGGAGTTCGAGCGAGAGTAATCCCCACGTGCGGTGTCAATCAATGCCATTCCGTAGACCCGCCACCGGTAAAACGGCAACCCATGGATTTGCACGTAGCCCGAAAGAGGGAGTCGCAACGAGGCCTTGAGAGTGAGGAAAAAATCCCACCCACGCGCCATGGCGGCGGCGTGATCGCAAGCGATCTTTTTGGAGATGAAAACGAACAGCTTTCCGACCACCGTATTCGTTTTGGAGAAAACGTGGAGACGCGCTCGGCGCGTCAACGCTTTCCTCAAGGCGGGCGGACGCGAAAGTAAGGCTGAAGTCGTTTCGGTGACCGATCTTGTTACGGAGAGTGCTTTTTTCCAAGGATAACGCGCCATGTGGATCGTTCGTTTAGCTCTTAGTCGACCTTACACGTTTGTGGTAGCAGCCTTGCTGCTGCTTCTCATGACTCCCTTTGTCCTGACCAAGACGCCAACCGATATTTTTCCCGCGATTAACATCCCGGTGGTCAGTGTGATTTGGAGTTACACCGGATTGCCGGCCGACCAAATCGCCCAACGGCTTGTTTTCAGCGAGGAACGAGCGCTCACCACCACGGTCGATAACATCGAACATATTGAATCGACCTCCTATGACAGCTTCGGCGTGATCAAGGTTTTCTTTCAACAGGGGGTGAATCCTTCGACCGCGGTAGCCCAATTGACGGCTGTTTCACAAACGATTTTGAAACAGCTGCCGCCGGGAACCACCCCGCCGCTAATCCTGCAATACAGCGCGTCCACCGTTTCCATTCTCCAATTCGGAATTAGCAGCACCAAGCTTTCGGAGCAGCAAGTCTTCGACATCGCCTTAAACCAGATTCGCGTCGGACTAATCAGTGTTCCTGGCGTGAGCATTCAACAACCTTGTCGAATCAGATGTGGTCACCGCCATCAGCAACGGGTCTCTAACTTTTCCGAGCGGCACGGCGAAGATCGGCGGAAAAGAAGTGCCGATTGATCTTAACGTGAATCCACTGCGGATCGATATGTTGAACAATCTGCCGATAAAGAGTGTCGGCGGGACCGTGATTCACATAAGCGATGTAGCGCAAGTGCGCGACGGCTATTTCCCGCAGGAAAACATCGTTCGGCAGGATGGTGTCCGTAGTACGCTGCTTCAAGTTTTCAAGAACGGCAGCGCATCAACGATCTCGGTTGCGGCGGGAGTGAAGGCTGCCATGGCCAACATTCTCAAGACTGTGACGAGTGATATCCAAGTTAAGCAGTTCGCCGATCAATCCGTATTCGTGAAGGCCGCGGTCAGCGGTGTTGTTAGGGAAGGCGTGATCGCAGCCGCTTTGACCGCGATCATGATTTTGCTCTTTCTCGGTTCGTGGAGAAGCACACTTATCATTGCGGTGTCCATTCCGCTTTCGGTGTTGTCGTCTCTGGCAATCCTGAGTGTGCTCGGTCAGACGATCAACATCATGACACTTGGCGGTCTGGCGCTCGCCGTTGGCATCCTGGTGGATGACGCCACGGTGACGATCGAAAACGTCGAGCGCCATTTGGCGTCAGGTGAAAAATTGGAAGATGGAATTCTGAAAGGCGCTGGTGAAATCGCGTTGCCGGCGATGGTTTCCACCTTCTGCATCTGCATCGTTTTCGTGCCGATGTTTTCGCTGGCTGGGGTGGCACGCTATCTTTTCGTGCCGTTGGCCGAAGCGGTCATGTTCGCCGTCATCTCCTCCTACGTACTTTCGCGCACGCTAGTGCCAACGATGATCATGTTTTTCGAGCGCCATCACTACAAACAGGCAACGGGCCAAGAGACGCGTATCGCGTTTTGGGTCCGGCCGCTGGTGGCTTTGCAGCAACATTTTGAAAAAGCGTTCGATCGCTTTAGGGATGTTTATGCAAACTTGTTAGGCACAGTCCTCGAACATAGAGCGGCTTTCGCCGTTGGATTTCTCTCCTTTTGCGCTGCATCGTGGCTCCTCGTTCCCTTCCTCGGCCAAAATTTCTTTCCGGCGGTGGACGCAGGAACGTTTCGATTGCACGTGCGGGCCGCTACCGGCACGCGGATCGAGCAAACTGCCAAGCTGGTCGACGAAGTAGAAGCTGCTGTTCGCCGTCAAGTGCCCGCGAACGAGCTCGAGGGTATGCTCGACAACATTGGGCTTCCGGTTTCGGGCATTAACTTGAGCTACAACGACAGCGGAATATCAGGGCCGGCCGACGCCGATATCCTGGTCTCATTAAAACCCAACCATAAGCCGACGGCGAATTATGTCCGCAACCTCCGTCTTAGTTTGAACCGCGACTTCCCCGGGATAACCTTTTACTTTCTGCCGGCCGACATCGTCAGCGAGACAATTAACTTCGGACTTCCAGCTCCCCTTGACATTCAAGTTGTCGGACGAAATCAAACAGTAGATCAGCAGGTGGCCAATTCTATCGCGCAAAAAATCCGGCAAGTTCGCGGGGCCGTTGATGTGCGGGTTCAACAACCCAACGACTTGCAAAGATTCGAGTTCAACGTCGATCGAACGAAAGCGGCCGAGCTCGGGCTAACCGAAAGAGATGTGGCCGGATCCGTCCTCCTCTCATTGAGCGGCAGCAGCCAGGTTACGCCAACCTACTGGCTCGATTCCACCAGCGGCGTCCAATATCTCGTCAATGTCAGGGTCCCGGAACGTCAAACGACTACGCTGTCGGAGTTGAGGTCGATGCCTCTTAGCGCCTCTAAACCTGGAACGGGCAACGGTCAGATCCTTAGTAATGTGACTGACGTGACACGGATCACGAGCCAACCCATTTACACGCACTACAACGTAATCCCGGTTGTCGATGTTTACGGCGGAGTTGGGGGCAGAGACCTCGGCGGAGTGCTGAGTGACATTAAGCCGATCATCGCGCAGGCCCAAAAGACCGCGCCGCAAGGCGTCAGCATTGTTCTGCGCGGACAAGCATCGACGATGAGCTCGAGCTTTCTCGGACTGGGCATTGGAATGTTAGTGGCGATTGCGCTCATCTATCTGCTACTCGTGGTGAATTTCCAGAGCTGGCTCGATCCATTTATTATCCTTACTGCTCTCACAGGTGCGCTGGCCGGCGTGATTTGGGGACTTCATGTTACGAGCACAACCTTAAGCGTCCCGGCAATGATGGGCGCGATCATGTGCCTCGGCGTCGCCACGGCGAACTCTGTTTTGGTCGTAACCTTTGCGCGCACCCACCTTCAGGAAGGAATGGATTCACTGAAAGCAGCATGGGAAGCCGGCACTGGCCGCTTGCGTCCAGTGATCATGACGGCGTCGGCGATGATCATCGGAATGTTACCAATGGCGCTTGGTCTTGGGGAGGGCGGCGAGCAGAACGCGCCACTCGGCCGCGCGGTCATCGGAGGTCTCATGCTCGCTACCGTGGCCACGCTACTTTTTGTGCCGGTGGTGTTCAGCCTGTTGCACCGCCAACCAGCCGACACTGCCAAGGCTGAGCCGAAAGACAATGTTCCATCAACGGTCCTTGAGGAGGCCGTTTCCACAACCTAAGCAAATCTCTATATAATTATATGAGCACAACTACCCCTACCGACAGCGTTGGCTCCAACGAACATAAAGCTGCCCCGATTCAGGTCCGCCCACGATTCCGTCGCATTTTAATCGTGGGTGGCGCGGTACTCGCAATCGCATTGGTCGTAGGATTTATTCCTCAGTTGCGACAGCGGCAAACGGCAGTGGCCGATACCAAGCAATTGGCGATTCCCACCGTGGCGGTTGTTTCACCGACCGTTACCACGCCTGGGAGCGGGCTTAACTTACCAGCGGAAGTCAAACCGTGGCAGGAAGCATCTATCTTTGCCCGGGTCAACGGCTACCTTAAAGACTGGCTTGTGGACATTGGTGCGCACGTTGGGAAAGATCAGTTGCTCGCCGACATCGACACACCGGATCTGGATCAGCAGCTCGCGCAGGCCAACTCGCAGGCTGTGCTGGCAAAAAGAAATTTAGACCAAGCCAAAAGCACTAACACCAAATGGCAGGAGTTATACAAACAAGGCGTCGTCTCCCAACTCGATGCCGAGAATCAGGCCACCTCGCAAGGCACTAACCAGGCCAATACCGAGGCGTTTGCTGCCAATCTCCGCTTCCTTGAACAGGAAGTCGCCTTCAAACGGGTGACCGCGCCCTTTCCTGGCATCATCACGATCCGCAACGTGAACGTAGGCGACCTGATCACCGCCAATAATACGAATCTGGAGATGTTCCATATCCAACAGACCGATCCCCTGCGCGTTTATTTCCGCGTTCCGCAGGAGGACGCATCAAATATCGCGGCGGGACAAACTTTCGACGTCCAGGTCGGGGCGCAGAGCGCGAAAACATATCCGGGAAAAGTGATCTCGACCTCGGGAGCTGTCTCCCCGGATTCCCGGACCATGCTTGTTGAGTTGCAGGTTGATAACTCGAAGAATGAGATTCTGCCTGGCAGCTATGCCACCGTCCGGGTCCCACAGGTTGCTTTAGGGAAATTGGTTACCTTGCCTGATAACACACTCATATTTCGCGACAAGAGTGTCCAAGTTGGCGTCGTGGATGCCAAAGGCGCTGTGCAACTCCGCGACGTAAAAGTCGGACGAGACTTTGGCGTTCAATCCGAAATCCTCAGCGGCGTGACTGAATCCGACAAGGTAATCGTTAATCCCTCGGACTCCCTTACTACCGGAACAA
>WNFH01002011.1_pt1 | contig 14065 bp, 12 predicted proteins | sample 5400411 | NCBI WGS metagenome assembly WNFH01 (sample SAMN13153347, study PRJNA577476) | soil metagenome | isolation source: 200 cm saprolite under Douglas fir tree site 2 hole 3 | place: USA:California | collected 2015-04-18
AGAAAAAAATCTGGGCCAGGCAGGCGTGGCCCACGGAGATGGGGACGGGCAAATAAAGCAGGACCGTGAGGCCGCCCAGCGCTGCCTGGGCAATGACCGCGAGGACCGCCAGCCCTCCCAGCCTCCGCACCCAGCGCCTCGGCTCGCTGACCCAGAGCCAGGCGGCAAGGAAAACGGTCAGCACGCCCACGAAGGCGGCGATCATCCTGTGCCCATGCTCGAACTTCACGCCGCCGACCATCCGCGGCATACGAAAACTGCCAAACGAGGTCGGCCAATCCGGGACGGAGAGGCCGGCATCGTTGCTGGTTACCAGCGCCCCCGCAATGATCAGGAGAAAAGTCGCGAAGGCTACGAAGATCGCGTAACGGTGGAGCCAGCGGTTATTGGGGGCTTGATTCATTTAAGATTACCGTTCGCTTGCGGTGCCCGTGCTTGCCTTGCGGCTGAAAGCCGGCCGCCTTGGGGCGTCCGAGGACCCATATGGTGTTCGCGCCGGTTAGTGTCGCCTTACCGAAATAAGTAAAACATACGACGCGAGTTGTAACGGCGGTCTTAGACCGCCGCTACAGCGACTAACAACAGCGACTGGCGCATGTGTCCCTTTCTTTGGTAGAGCGACGACACTAGACCGGATTTTCCTCATCCCAGGGGGCCGGGGCGAGCCGGCGGTTCAATTCGCGGTCGTCCACTCGATCGCCGTCGTTCACGTCGTTGAACCTCTCTCGCCCGCGCAAAGCCAGGACGAAGACCCCGGCGGAGATGAGGACTGGAGGGACCATCAAGATCAGGATGCCGCTTCGCAGGGCATTGATGGCGGCGGCCTTCGCAGCCGCGGCCGTGTTGTAACACATGACGCAGCCCTGGGCGAACGCCGGCGTTGCGAACAGAAGCGTCGCGAGGATTATCCCCAAGCCCAGGAAGATCGAAATCGTGAAACCGAAGCCCGCAATTCGAAGAGAAGCGAACTTCGAGCACCAAGCTTCGACCCGCAGCTTTACGGCTCTGAGCTTCAAATTTCGCGCTCCGATTTTCGGGTTGGCAAACATCGCAGCCTCCTCGAAAGTCTCTTCATTTCAGCCGCATCTGGGAGAGGCGAACGCTGTCCGGGAACAGCACAAGCATCATCCCGACGACGAAGACCAGGGCCGGTATCAAGGTCAACGCCAGGCTCCGTCTCTCGTACCGAAGATGCATGAAGTAGGAGATGATCAGCGACGCCTTGACGATCGAGAGGGTCATGAGCAGCGCCAGCATCACCTTGATCTCAAGGTGCTGATAAGCCAGCGTCACTTCGGCTCCCGTAAGGGCCAGGAGCCACCCCCACACGAAAAGAAACACTCGCTTGGTTCCCTCGACGTGCGCGTGCCCGGCTGCCTGATCCATGAGACCTCCCGAGTTAAATCGTTTTGGCTGACATCAAGTAAACGAGCGGGAATATGAACATCCATACGAGGTCCACGAAGTGCCAGTAGAGGCCGCTCACCTCCACGTCCTCGGATGTGAACTTCGACTTCGCAAATCCGGCGGCGACGACGCCCAAGTAAACCACGCCCACGGTGACGTGGGTCATATGGAGGCCCGTCAGTCCGAAAAACGAGGCGCCGAAAAGAGGCGTTCCCCAGGGATTCTTGAACAGCCGGACACCTTCTTCAATCAGGCCGCCCCACTCCCTCAGGTGGAGCACGTCGAACGCAATGCCGCCGAGCATCGTGGCCAGAAGCCAGCCGACTGCGGCTCTGCGGTTCGCCATCTTCGCCGCCCGCACCGCCATCACCATGGTCAAACTGCTGGAGAGCAGGACGCCCGTCATGACGGTGGCGTTGAGGATGCTCGGCCATTCGAAAGGCATGGGCCAGTGCTCGCTCGCCACCCGCACGTAGCTGTACGCCATCAGCAGCGCTGAAAACGTGATGGCGTCCGAAACGATAAAAAGCCACATCCCGAGCTTTTTTGAACTCACCGCGTAGGGCGAGACGCCTCCGCTCCACACGGATTCGGTAGCTGGGGCTTCGTTCACGCCCGCAGCAGGCACGCGCATCGCTTCTCGGCTAGCCATTCCTATAACCTCGTCATGAGCAGAAGTAGGAGGTAGACCCAAAGGCCATCCATGAAGTGCCAATAGATCGCCGTTACCTCAACCACCGCGAGCGTTTTGGGCTCGAGGGCAATTCTCCCCGCCGAAAATACCAAATAGAAGAGGGCAGCCATCCCTCCCAGCAGGTGCACCCCGTGCGTCGCTGTGAGCAGGTAAAAGAAAGAGCTGCTCGGGTTGCTGGCCAGATAAACTCCGCGTGTGGCCAGCTCGCGCCAGGCCGTCAATTGACCGGCGACGAAAGCCAGGCCGAGTCCCAGCGTCGCGTACAACCCGCCCGAAAACCGGTCGCCCCTACCCGCCCGGAGCGACCTGCGGGAGAGCTCAAGAGTCAGGCTGCTCGCCAAAAGGATTAAAGTATTGAGGTAAAGGATACGGGGCAGCGGCGTGCTGACCCAATCGCTCGAGACCCCTCGCCGCACCACCATCGCGCTGGTGAAAGCCGCGAACAACATCACGATGGCGGCGAGCCCCATCAACATCCCCGTCCGATAAGTGCGAGCGGGAATTTCCCAAGGACGACTTCCCCAGCCGCCTCCACCGGACCCTTGATCACCGGCCCCGCCGCGACCGCCGTCGTCCGTCTTAGCGGGGGTGTCAAGCTTGATTGGGGTTACGGTTGTCGTTCCCATAGCAATTGGCTTAGACCTTCTGTAGCGCGGAGCTTAACTCGCCGTTATTTTCACCGGCGAGTCCTGCATGATGTAGTCCTTTTCGGCGCCCGGCACGCCGTACTCATAGGCGCCGTGATAGACCACCGGGTGTTTGCCGCCGAAATTGTCGAAGGGCGGCGGAGAGGGAACGGTCCACTCGAGCGAGGTAGCTTCCCAGGGATTAGTCGAAGCCTTCTCGCCCTTGAACATGCTCCAGAACAGATTGAACAGGAAAATAAACTGGGCCGCGCCGGTGATCAGGGCCGAAATGGTCATGAACTCATGGACCGGAATCAGAGGCTTCAAAAACTCGTCAATGAACTCCGAATATCTCCGCGGATTGCCCTCGAGCCCCAGGAAGTGCATCGGCATGAAAATGCAGTAAGCCCCGACGAAAGTAAACCAGAAGTGGATCTTGCCCAAAGTCTCATTCATCATGCGGCCGAACATCTTGGGGAACCAGAAGTAGGTGCCGGCGAACATGGCGAAGATTGCCGCCACGCCCATGACCATGTGGAAGTGACCGACCACGAAGTAGGTGGCGTGCAAGTAAGAGTCCAGCGCGGGCTGAGCAAGGAAAATACCGCTCAACCCTCCGGTCACAAACAGAGAGACAAAGCCGATGGAGAACAGCATCGCCGACGTAAAGCGCAGCTTGCCGCCCCAAAGAGTCCCCAGCCAGTTGAAGGTCTTAATGGCGGAGGGGACCCCGATGGCCATGGTGAAGATGGAGAAGGTGAAGCCGGAATAAGGGCTCATGCCGCTGACGAACATGTGGTGTCCCCAGACGGTAAAACTCAAGAAGCCGATCGTCATCAGCGACGCCGCCATCACTTTGTAGCCGAAGATGGGCTTCCTCGAGAAACAAGAGAGGATGTGGGAAGTGATGCCCATGCCGGGAAGGATGGCGATATACACCTCCGGATGTCCGAAGAACCAGAACAGGTGCTGCCAGAGGAGCGGCGAGCCGCCGGTGTGCGGGATGATTTTGTCGCTGACGATGAGCCCGCCGGGAGTGAAGAAGCTGGTGCCGCCGACGCGGTCAAGCAGGAGCAGGACGCAGGCGCCGAACAAGACCGCGAAAGACAAAAGCCCCAAGACCGCGGTGACGAACCACGCCCAGCACGTCAGGGGCATGCGCATGAGCTTCATGCCCCGCGTCCGCAAGTCGAGCGTGGTGGCAATGAAGTTCAGCGCGCCCAGAAGCGCCCCGATGCAGAAGATGGCGATGGAGATCACCCACAAGTCTTGTCCCAGGCCCTCGCCCGGCCCCGCGGCCGAGCCCACAGCGCTGAGAGGGGGATAAGCGGTCCAGCCCGAAAGCGGCGGGCCGTCGGTAACGAAGAAGGTCGATAGCAGCACCGCCAGGCCCACAAACGTTATCCAAAACGACAGCATGTTGAGCCGCGGGAAGGCCATATCCTCGGCGCCGATCTGGAGGGGCAAGAAATAATTGCCGAACCCGCTCTGAGGAGCGGTGGTCAGCACAAAGAAAATCATCAGCGTGCCGTGGAGGGTGAGCAAGGAGAGGTAATATTCCGGCGTCATCACGCCGCCGGGCGCGCCGACGGGAGAGAGCTTGTCCAGGCCGGGGATTCTGGCGCTCGGCCAGACCATGCGAATCCGAATCAGCCAGGAGAGGACCATTCCCACGACCACGGCAAGCAGGGCCAGGAAGTAATATTGCTTGCCGATGACTTTGTGGTCGAGGCTGAAGATGTATTTCCAGATGAAAGCCTTCGGCGCCTCGTGCCTGTGAACCGCTTCCGCGTGCAATTCCGCCATCATTGACCTCCCGTGCCATGATCCAGCGTCAGCCCGCTCACCCTGACCCACGAGTCCTGAGCCTTGCCCATTATTGTTGCGCGGCCATATTTTGCAGCCATTTTTGGAAATCCTCTTCCGACATAACCTCGAGGAACGCCCTCATTTTGTAGTGCCCGAGGCCACAGAGCTGATTGCAAGCGATCTCGAACCGCCCCGTCTTTGTGGCCGTGAAATGGACGGGGATTTGCATGCCGGGGACCATGTCTTGTTGAATCCTCAGCTCCCGAACATAAAAGTCATGAGTGACGTCCTTCGCGAGCAGGACCAGTTCAACCGGACGATTGACCGGGACGGCCAAAGTGGCTGTGACGATGTCATCCTTCGAAGCCGGGTCGCGCTCCCGGTCGATGCCGTAGAAGTTTCCCGCGGCGTCGTTTACCTTTTCGACGTGTGTCGGCCCAAATTGACCGTCGGGGCCGGGGTAGCGAAAGTACCAGGCGAACTGCTGGCCCAGGACCTGGACTCGTAGGGCGTCCGGGGGAGCGCCGCGGAAGTACATCTCAGCCCACATGCGGTATCCCATCAGGTTGAGACCGATGAAGAGAATCGTCGCCATCGTCGTCCAGGTGGCCTCGAGCATGCCGTGCCCGTGACTGTAAATCGCCTTTCGCCCATCTCCCCGGTCGCGATACTTCCATACGAACCAAGCAAGCCCGAGCTGGGCCAGGATGAAAATAATCCCGGTGAAGATGAGAGTCAGGTTCATCTGGTGATCAATGGCGGGGCCGTGGGTCGAGATGTCCACGGGCATCCACCACACTTTCAGCACAACAATCGCCACGGAGATTAGCGTGATTAATGCCACCACTACGGCTATCGCAAGCGCCATAACTTTGCCGCTCCTTTATGGAGGGACTTCCCTCCTCCGCCGTAACGTTCCCCGCTGTTCAGCCAGCCGGTCTTCCCGCTGGCCACCGGCCCTATCAGGACTTCAGAATAACTCCCGGCCGCGTCCCCGGGGCCCTCACGAAGGTTTGAAAGCGAAATCGAGGGTCTTCGTCTCCTTGGAGCCCACGGTGACTTTCTGTTCCTGAGTCCCGTAGGTCGCCGTCCAGGCCTCGACCGTGTAGTCCCCCGGCGGGAGCCCTTTGATCGTGAATGTCCCGTCGCTCCCCGTAACTGAAAAGAAGGGGTTCTTCGTTACTCCGACATAAGCCCTCATCCACGGGTGCTGATTGCACTTCACGGGGATCATGATCTCGGAACGCGCAAACTTTTTCTCGAGAGGAGCAGCCCCGGGGGCCTGCGACTCATTCCACTCGCGGTTGTTCTTGGGCATCGGGTGGATGTTGTGCGTGGTGGGGTCGCTCGAAATAATGTGCAAGTCCTGGCCCACCTGAATGCCGAGGACGTGAGGCTTGTAAACGCACCCGTTCTGGTCCAGGACCACGGGTTCCGACGGCGTGGAGAACGTGTACTTCTCCGCACCCTCCTTCACGTAAACAAAAACGTTGGGCAGGGTGCCGTTGGAATTCATTTCGCCGTCTTCCGGATAGACCGCTCCGCTGTGCTTTTGAACACAGACCGGGTCCTGGTCCATCATAATCCGCGCCAGCTTGGGCTTCCCCCCCTGAAAGACCACTTTGCCGGTGATCGCGGCGACGGTGGACTGATCGATCGGAGTCGGTTGCGCTCCTGACGGCGCTTCGGAGGGCTGCTCGGAGACTTCTGTCTTCTTCCCGCCGCAGCTCGGGAGCAGCAACAAAGGGACGATGAGTAATGAGAAGAGGATTTTTTGCTTGTTCATTTTTGAAGCCTTTCCTGAAAATGAGATTTTCGGTTGCAATTGCCTCTCTTAATGGCCGTGCATCGCTGCCACGCTGACTAGTGGCCGTCCTGGCCCGGAGACCGTCTTGCCCGGCTTCTTCGGGGAACCCGCTTTCAGGGCGCCGGCGCTCATCCCGACCAACCGGCGTTGTTCCTCGGGCGTGATTTCAAACATGTACCTGACCAGCAGGTCCGCGTGGTCGCCGCCATAACCTTTGAAAAGCGACGGCGTCGGCCCGGCGAACACCCAGCGGTCCTCCGCCTGCTTGAACAAGCCCGAAGGCATGGCAGTGCCCGGGCTGATCATCGCCGGGCCGAGGATCCAATGTTTCGTCCAGTCCGGTTTCAGACGGTCGTGGGCCAGGAGGAAATTGGGCGCCGTCGCGAACCGGTCGTGAGCGGCGTCTCCGGTGGCGTGGCATTTGAGGCACGGAGCCCCACGGCTCGTGAACAGCGCGCGCGCCATCTCGAGTTCCCTCCCGGTGAGAGGCTCGAGCTTGGGCGGAATGTAGGGCATCGGCTGGGAGGATAGAGCCTGGAAAAACCTCACCAGTTTCCGGAGCTCGATCGGTGAGAAGTAGAACGTCGGCATCCGGGCTTTCAAGTAGGACCGGACGCCGTTCCGGTCGGTCTCCGTATCATTCATCGCCGGATTCCACAAAAACCTCCTCAGCCACTCCGGATTCACGCGAGCCCCTTCGGTGAGGAGTTTGGGCGGGAGCTGGTCTTTGCCTTCCGGCGTCTGATACCTCGCCAGGCCCATCAACACAGAGTCCTGGCCGACCTTGAACTGGTGGCAACCGATGCAGTTGTATTTCTTGACGACCCACCAGCCTTCCTGGATGTCCCTTCGCAGGTCTTCGGGCAGGTAGAAGTACCGGCGGGGATATTGTGAGTTGACACTGCCCATGAGGAAAGTCGTGAGCGCCGCAATCTGTTCATTGGCCTCAGGGCTCAGGTCCGCCATTCCCCTGGTCACTTCGTCGCTCTGCGGCTCAAAGAAGTCGGGCATCCGAAGCAGTTCGGGTTCGGACTTAATCATGCCCTTGTCGAACATCTCCGGCTTGGCCAGCTTACGCTCGAAAAAGCCCTTGTGGGTGTACCACCCTTCGCGCCTCGCCTCTCCAACGTACAGGGCAAAGTCGATCTGTTCGAGCGGTTTGCTGCCTTCGGCGGTCAGCTCGGTCCCGATTCTCCCCTCGTCTTCCAGCCCCGCGATCTCGTGACAGCCGGCGCACCCATAACGCTGGACGAGCACGCGGCCTTTGGACTTGAGCGCGGAGTCGCCCAAGAACGGAGCCTTGGGGTAAGCGGCGGGGTCTTTCTGCCTCAAGGTCAGCAGGTAGCTGGCGATGTCCCGGGAATCCTGCCAGGAGAGCCGCAGGTTCGGCATCACCGTCATCTGCTCGACCACGAGCTCATGCCCGTCATTCGGGCACTTCGAATGGTCAAAGTCGAAAACGAACGGCAGGTTGTGTTTCTTGTAGTCCTGTTCGGTCAGGTCGCGGTTTTCGTAAGCGCAATAGGGACGCGTCCGCTCGCGCGGGTTGTGGACCCAGCGGACCAGAAAATCGTAATTGTCCTTTTCGCCGACGCGCGTGAGGTTCGCGGCAAACCATCCACCCACGGCTTTCGATCCTTCACCGACGGAATGGCACGCCAGGCAGCCTCGCGTCTCAACGCTCTCTTTGCCCTTCGCCGGGTCGCCGGGCGGCTGGTGAGGAAGATTCGCATCGAGGCCTGACTGCCAGATGAACGCGGAGATGGCCTCCACCTCTTCGCGGTCCAGGCGGAACCGCGGCATCTTGGTCGTCGGCCGCCAGGCATGCGGGTTGTTGATCCAGACCGGAACCCACGCCGGCCGAATCTTGACCCGGACTTCTTTGAGGTCCGGCCCGATTTTCTTCATCCCCATCAAGAGGTTCTTCGTCTGGACCTCGAGCTGGCCGATCCGCATGACCACCTCGCTGACGGAGACGCGGAGGGCGTCCGCCTGCGTGTAGAACTTCCGCGCGGTCTCATTGTCCGGGGCCTGGTCGCCTTGCTGGATGGCGCGCTGGATGTTCCGCTGCTTCTCGGATCGTTCCGTTTCGAGCTGCTCAATCTGCTTCCCGGTGGCCAGCACGTCTTCGGGCTCGCTGTCATAGCCCTGGAAGCGGTGGCAACCCGCGCAACCTCTCCACTGGAAAAGGTCCTTGCCGGTGCTCAGCACCGGGGCGTGGTCAACCACCATGTCCGCCGCGTGGCACTGCTGGCAACCCGCTTCGAAGTTCTCACGCTGGTACAACGGCCAAAGCCAATGTTCGTACTCGCCGTGGGCCTGCTCCACGCTGTCGAGCTGCATCCCGTTGCCGTTGTGGCAGGGTGTGCAGCCGAACTTCTCGGGATCGTGAATCTTGAGGAGCTCCAGGTCCGGGTGGCTGGTAAACGCCGCCGTCCTTGGGTCTTTGTCCCGCCCCCCCAAATCCTTCCGGGTCAGCACGACGGGTTCGCGGATGCCGAGGTGGCAGGACTCGCACCTGTCCACGAGGCCGGCGTCGGGGTTGTTGATCTGCCTGATCGCGATCGTGAACGCCTCCGTCTTGGCCACCAGGCCTTGTATTTGATCGACGGTCAACCCCTCGAGGTGGTTCTTGACGTAGTTCTCGGTTTTGGCGCGCGAGTCCGAAACGGGGCGGAGGATGGTCGCCTGCTTGGCCATCAACTGGCCCTTCTCATCCTGCAGGTGGACGAATTCCGCCTGGAGCTGTTCGTAGTCGTAAGATTTCTTGGTGGTCTTGCCGTTTCCGTCCTCGGTAGGCAGATGGACGACGAACGGCCCTCGCTTGAACATGTCGAGATTCTGCAGGAGTGACTCTTTCTCCCCGCGCGCCGAGGTGTGCTCAATCTGATAGAGCTGCGAGGTCACCCGGGCCCGCGCGTCCGTGGCACGGTCCATCACCGCCTGGAGCTGGTCGTCCAGAAATGAGATTTGCCGCCGCAGGTCCGCCATCTGCGGCTTGATCGAAGCCTGGAGGTCTTCCAGTTGCTTCTTCATCGCCTGGTACTCGGGCGACTCCTGGACTGCCTTTTCGCGGGCGCGTTGTTTGGGGATTTCTTTCTGCAGGAAGGCGCGGTAGTGGCCGACAAAAAGTCGCTCGTAGTCTTTCCACGGCCGGAGCCCGAACAATTCGTCGTAGAGCGACCAGCCGAAGACCAGGATCAGGAGAATCGCTGAAATGAAGTAGATCCCCGCCAGGGACTGGTTGACCAAGGGATCCTTTTCGGAATTATCGGGCGGCAAATCTCCCCTCCAACGGCTTGATCCGCTTCGCTCTCAGACGTTGAACCACGGCGTCACCCAGATGTACTTAATGTTGAAGAGAAGCCTCAGCAAAATCTTGATGGGCAATAAGAGCATCAAGACCAGAAAGATCTGCAGCGTCAAGTACTGGATCAGGCTCATTCGTTGATAAATCTTCCGGTTGAACTCCGTGGCGGTAATGAGTTTGTGAATCACCAAGCCCGCGATGACCACATAAGCGCCCGTCGCGAAGGCGCCGAAAATTGTTTTGGCCCAGATGGCCTTGAGTCCGAGCAAACTGAACGGAAAGACCTCGTCCAGGTTGCGGTTCACCATATAGGGCTGGTAGGCGGGGTCCCAGGTCCTTCCCGGCCAGAACCAGACCCACCCCGGACCCCGGAGAAACGTGCCGATCATGACCATCGCAAGCCAGAGAAGCATGAACCCGAAGCAGAAGGTCCCAATGGCGAATTTGCGCTGCCGCAGGGTGTAATAACCCCCTCCGAGCGGGTTCTCGTCGATATAGGGGATCGCCATCAGCCCGACGATGATCAGCGTGGGCATGACCACACCGGCAATCCAGGGATCGAAATAAACGAGCATTTCCTGAAGGCCCAGGAAGTACCACGGCGCCTTGGCAGGGTTCATCGTCAGATTGGGGTTGGAAAGCTCCTCGAGCGGCGCGTTGAGCGTGATGGACCATACGAGCAAAATCACCGTGACGATGATGGAGGCGAGAAACTCCATGCGGAGCAGGTACGGCCAGGCGTGGACTTCTTTGACCCAACCGGGCTTCCACGGCTGGGTCTTGCGATGATGGGTCTTGGCGAGTTGCGGGTCTGCCTCGAGCTGCTTGATCAGGCGGTCGTTGGCCAACCCCTGGCGAAGGCCCAGCCAAGTGTAGAACGGGATCAGGAAGATCAGGGCGACTATCGGAATGTTATCGGGAGCTGAAACAACCTCCCAGAGCTGATGCCAGTCCATGAGGTGACCTTATTCAGGGCGTATGGGGCCAGAGTCAATCCGCTGAGGTCAATCGATTGATCTTGAGCTTCACGGTTCGCCGACGAACCTTCCACTCACCTCTACAGCTTTCTGACCGGCTTGATTTCGGACTCCAGCTGAACCGGGGCGGGGCCAGAAATCCCTCCATCCTTCCTCACGCGCCAGAAGTGCACGCCCATGAAAATCGAGGCGATGAGCGGGATGGCGATGCAGTGCCAGATGTAAGACCGGAGAAGGGCGTTGGCGTCAACAATCGAGCCTCCCAGCAGCGCAAAGCGCACGTCGTTGTAGGGCGTCATTCCGAGTTGGGGACCGAAAGGCCCCTCGTGCCCCAGCAGCGGCGTCGCCCGCGCCATGCTGGTGCCCACGGTGACAGCCCAGAAACCCAGTTGATCGTCAGGAAGCAGATAACCTGTGAAAGAAAGCAGCAGGGTCAGCACTAACAGGACCACGCCGACGCACCAGTTAAACTCACGAGGCTTTTTATACGAGCCCGTCAGGAAGACCCGGAACATGTGCAGCCACACCGTGAGGATCATCAGGTGCGCCGCCCACCGGTGCATGTTCCTCAAGAGTTTACCGAATGGGACATCGCTCATCAAATAAATGATGTCGCGGTAGGCCTGACCTTTGGTGGGGTGGTAATAGTACATCAGCAGAACGCCCGTGAAGGTCAGGACGATGAAAAGGTAGAAGGTGATTCCCCCCATCCCCCAGGTGAAGCCGTACCGAACGGCGTCGCGATTAACTTTGGCCGGATGGAGGTGAAGGAAGACGTTGGTCAAGACGCCCAAAGCGCGGCTGCGCTCCGAATCGTCATGCTTGACGCGGAAGATGGATTTAAAAAGTTGAGTCTTTTGGGGGCGCCTGAGGTTCTCCTGGACCTCTTTGGCTTTCTCCCTGAGGGCTTGGGTCCCCGCGCGAAGTTTCTCGAGCAGGTCCGGAAGACCCTTTCCCCCTGTTCCTGGATTTTGTTGATCGGCCATCGTTATCGCCCCGCTGAGAAACGGAAAATGACCGCGGCGACCCTCGGAATGCTACATGGAAATGAAAGCGCCGGGGTCGTCGAAGTGGTTCGGGCCGCCCTGGGCCTTGTTCCACGAAAAGAGCCGGCTGGTGTCCACCACGATCTGGCCTTGCGCGTCCAGCTCTACGTGCGCCCGATCCATCGGGCGAGGCGCGGGGCCCTCGAAATTAATTCCCTCCGGCGTGTACCCGCTTCCGTGGCACGGACACTTGAATTTATTTTCTGCCGACTTCCAGTCCGGAGTGCAACCCAAGTGCGTGCAACGCGCAAAGATGCAAAAAAGGCGCGTGGGCTCTTTCACCACCCAGATCCGGGCGAGTTGCTTGAACTTGTCGCTGACGCCAAACTGGAAGTCCGAAGCGTACCCGATCCGGAAAACAGTATTCGGCTCGAAGAGCGCTCGAGGGAAAAAAAAGCGCAGGAACATCAAGAAATTCGCCGCCAGATAGCCCCCGATGCAGCTCCAGATGATCCTGCGACGAAGCTTGCTGCCTGGTTTTGCTTCTTCGGGGGCCCCGGCTGCCTTTTCCGAGGAAGCAGCCGCCGGTCTTTCTTTAGGTCTCGGAGGCGCGGCTACTGCGGCCGCGACTGGTTTGGCGGCGCCTGGAGCGACCGGGTCGTCAGCATTGGGCATTCTCGATTCCCCTCGGCGGCTGATGGAGCGCTCACGAAAAATCCTGCTCCCAATTGAACACGCCAATATAAATGATGCCCGTTCGCTCTGTCAACTTTCGAGCACAACACTTTCGAGGACAGCGGCAGTGGGCCAGTTTCCGATAAGGGCGTCAAGTGGACTTGCTGCTCCCCTCGTACCGTGCTTTGCGCTCCCAATGGGGCACAAAAGTTTGTGGACAAGAGTGGCATGCCTCACTAAAGAAGCCTCACCCTGATTGTGATAGTCTCGTTGGTGCGTGGTGCGAGCAATTGTCGAATAGAAGCATTAACCAAGGCAAGTGGCGTTGTAAATGGAGGCGATCCCCATGAAAGCGACTATGCTGGGAATATGTGTCCTAGCGACGTGCCTCGCAGCGGGCCTTTTTACGGCCAGTTCGCCCCCTGAAACTGAAGCCGCCAACTCCTGGAATCAGAAGGCCGCCGCCGCTTACCTCGATCAAAGAGAAGGCTGGTGGATGGCATGGCCGATCGCCGCCCGTGATCACGGGACCTTCTGCGTCTCATGTCATACGGCGGTGCCTTACGCCCTCTCGCGACCTGCCCTTCGTGCGGCGCTCGCTGAAGAAGCCCCTTCAGTCAGCGAACGCAGACTCCTGGACAATGTCACGAAGCGCGTACGCCTTTGGAAGGATGTCGAACCGTTCTACAGCGACGAAAAAGACGGCGTGAACAAGACCACCGAGTCCCGCGGGACCGAAGCCATTCTCAATGCACTGATACTTTCGAGCAATGATGCTCAGAACGGGAGACTCAGCGACGACACGCGCGCCGCTTTCGACAACATGTGGGCGCTGCAGCGGACGACGGGAGATGAAAAGGGTACGTGGTCGTGGCTTAGGTTCGATAACGAGCCGTGGGAAGCGAACGACTCGCAGTATTATGGAGCCTCTCTTTCAGCGGTCGCGGTAGGCACAGCTCCTAAGAATTATCGCTCGACCCCCGAAATCCAAAATAACCTCAAGCTGCTCCGCGAATACCTCGACCGCGAATACGCGAAGCAATCCCCAATCAATCGTGTTGTCCTTCTATGGGCTTCGGCGAAATTGCCGGGACTCCTCGTGCCAGAACAGCAAGGGTCTATCATCAACGAAGTCCTGCGCAAGCAGCAGGCCGATGGAGGCTGGAGTCTGTCTTCACTCGTCGGGACGTGGAAACGAGCCGACGGCACACCGCTGGAAGTGAAGAGCGACGGGTACGCCACAGGCCTGATCACGTTGGCGCTGCAACAGGCGGGCCTCCCCCGCGAGAACGTCCACTTGAAGCAAGGGCTGTCCTGGTTGGTGCGTAACCAGAATAAAACGGAAGGCCTATGGCCAGCCTACTCTTTAAACAGACGACGTGACCCATCTTCCGAGACCGGGCGCTTCATGAGCGACGCGGCGACGGCATATGCCGTGCTCGCTCTGACCCAGACCAACTGACATTGAACCGCGCAGCGTTGCGGTTGGGCGTAAACACACCTGTGACGGCCGCTTCGGGGCTACCACCGATCCTTGATTTTGAGACGCTCCAACTATGCCCAATGCCTAGTCGCTCGTCAGAATGAGCAGGGTAATATCGTCTGGCTGAGGGGCTGGCCCGGCAAAGGTTTCTAGATCCTTCAAAATGTGAGCAAGTATGTCTCGAGCAGCGGCAGGTGCACTATTGAGTGTGTCAGCCAGACGGGTGTGACCATAGTCTTCGTCCAGGCGGTTCACTGTATCGGTCAAGCCGTCGGTGTAAGCCACTAATGT
>WNFH01002012.1_pt1 | contig 14062 bp, 10 predicted proteins | sample 5400411 | NCBI WGS metagenome assembly WNFH01 (sample SAMN13153347, study PRJNA577476) | soil metagenome | isolation source: 200 cm saprolite under Douglas fir tree site 2 hole 3 | place: USA:California | collected 2015-04-18
CCAAAGTCATTCCGCAAGAGGAGGACCACATGAAACACAAACTGCCAGCATGCATTACCGCGATGGTATTTACCGCGCTCGCTATCACAGCGCAAGTGGCTGCCCAGCAGGCACCGCGCTACAAGCTCATAGACCTCGGGACACTGGGTGGTCCGAACAGCTCCGAAGGACCTAGGCTTCCCATCGTCAACAATCGGGGCGTGGTAACTGGTGGCTCCGACACTCTGCTGACTGATCCGAACTGCGTTTTCCCTCCAAACTGCTTAGACCTTCACGCGTTCCAATGGGATCGCGGGACTCTGACAGACCTGGGCACGTTGCCGGGTGGAAACAACAGTGACGCTAATGCGATCAACGGTCACGGGCAGATCGCGGGACTTTCAGAAAATGGTCTATTCGATTCGTTCTTTGGTTCCCCGGTTACTCGGCCGGTCCTCTGGCGAAACGGACAAGTCGTCGATCTCGGAGATTTCGGTGGCCCCAATGGATTCGCAAACAGCATTAACAACCGTGGTCAGGTGGTAGGAGGCGTCCAGAACGACATTCCTGATCCGTTCGTCGGTACTCAGTTCCGACCCTTTCTCTGGCAAAACCGGGTCTTGCGGGACCTTGGCACTTTGGGAGGACCCGACGCTGTTGCCGATTTCGTAAACGAAAGCGGTCAGGTGGTTGGATTTTCTTTTGTGAGTCTCACTCCGTTTGAGTGTGCCGACCCTCCCTTTAGCGACTTTCCTCTTATCACACACGCGTTCCTCTGGGAGAGTGGCACGATGCAGGATATCGGGACCCTCGGCGGCACGTGCTCGTTCGATCGCGCCTTGAACAACCGCGGTCAAGTTGCAGGTCATTCAACCCTGGCCGGCGATCAAATCGTCCATCCCTTCCTATGGGACCACGGAACGATGACCGACCTGGGAACCCTCGGAGGAAGTACTGCACATGTTTTCGCAATGAACGATGCCGGAGAGGTTGCCGGGAATTCAGGGCTTCCAGGTGACGAAGTTCGCCATGCGGTCCTGTGGAGAAGCGGCAAGATCATTGATCTCGGAACCATTGGCGACGACCCTTGTAGCGATGCCCACGGGATGAATATAAGAGGTCAGGTAGTTGGCTCCTCAAACGACTGCGTTGAGGAACTGCATGGCTTCCTCTGGCAACTCGACGGCCCGATGATCGACCTGAACGCATTTGTGCCTCCTGATTCTGACCTGACGATCACTGACGGCCAAACTATTAACGATAGCGGCGAAATCGCCGCCAGCGGCATGCTGCCTAACGGCGACTTCCATGCCATCCTGCTGGTCCCATGCGGGGAAGATACTGACGGATGCCGGGATGCCTCTGAGAGCATAAACGTAGCAGCTCAAAGCAATTCGTCGGTAGTAGTTCAGAGCCGAACAACCGTAAATCACGGGCTAAGGCCGGAGACGTTGACCGCCTTGCGCGCGCGGCTTGCCGGTCGGTACGGGTGGTTCGGTCTGCGGACGCCGAGGAAGCTCCGTTGAGGGTCTATCCGAGAGCAACCGGACATGGTGCCAGCAGATCAGAGCACGGCGCCAGCTGGAGCTCAGCAAGAAGACAGTCATCGCGAACGAGCGATCCGGCGCTGCACCAGGGCAGTTCGACATCAACTAGGAGCGCCACGTAGGGACAGCCGCCCCCGGCTGTCCGGGCTGCGCGAAAGCGCGGCCTTTTTGTTTGCCTCCTCTTCCTCGGAGGCCAACAAGCTGAGAGGGCCGGCGAAGAATGTCCCCCTCCCCAGACTTGACTTTCGGGGGTATACTTCTTCGCGGAAACAAGGGCCACCCCCTGAAGCCCTGGATTCGACCAATCGCAAGAGACCTATAGAGACGCAGGCACACGTGGCACGTTGAACTCCGCGTGCTGCTGTATTACGTTTCGCGGAAGCAAGGCCGGAATTTTCGAGCACTGACGTTCTTATTGGTGAAGTCACGCAAACGATCTCAGGAGGCCGCGATGAATTTGAGCAGCAGAAGTGAAAATATCCTGGTGAACTGGGTGGTATTTCTGATCTTGCTCATGGTTCCAGTGTTTGCTTGGGCTCAGGCTGAGAATCAGAAGAAGACGAACCCGGCGCCGAGTAAGCCCGCCGCGCCTGCGCGCCCAGCAGCGCCCGCCCGGCAGGCCGCGCCCGCTCAGAGGCCTGGTCAGAACCCCGCGGCGGCCCAGAGATCTGGGGCCGGACAGAGGCCTGGTGCCGGTCAGAACCCCGCAGCCGCTCAGAGGCCTGGGGCCATTCAGAAGCCTGGGGCAGGACAGAAGACCGTTGCCGGGCAGAAGCCTAGTGCCGCTCAGAAGGCTGGTGCCGCTCAGAAGCCCCGGGCTGGGCAAAAGCCCGGGGCGGTTCAGAAGCCCGGGTCCGTTCAGAAGGCGGGGCTCGTTCAGAAGACACCCGGCCAGAAGCCGGCGCCCTTCAAGCAGGTTTCCCTACCGCACGGCGGGAGCGCGACCCTCCGTCCGAATGGCAAAGTCCGTTCGATCGATACCAAAGGAATGCATATCGAGCACGGGCTCAAGGGTGGACGCAAGGTCGTGAGCGAACGCAACGGGGCGCGCGTGGTGACCACGGGAAAGCGCGGAGGCTACGTGCAGCGCCCATACGTCGTGCGCAACGGACATACCTACGTGCAGCGGACCTACGTGGTCAACAACGTCACCTACACCGGGGTCTATCGCTCCTATTATTACGGAGGTGGATATTATTACGGTTACTATCCGCCCTACTATTACCAACCTGCGTACTACGGATGGGCTTACAATCCGTGGCCAGCGCCAGCCTATTACCAATGGGGCTATTACAACGACCCGTGGTATGGCAACTACAACTATTACTATCGGCCGTATCCGGCATACCCCACCGCTTCGTGGTGGCTGACGGACTACATGATGTCCGAGAACCTCCGGGCTGCCTATGAAGCACAGCTCGTTGGGGCAGCAGGTGCGCCCCACACCGCACCGGATTCGGCAGATACCGTGGCTTCGTTGTGGTCCACGGACTTCCTGATCGCCGCGAGCCTCACTGCTGCTTATGGAGGTCAGCCATACGCTCTGGCTGCGGCAGCGAAGTCACCTTCGTCTGGGGGAAAGGGAGATGCTGCGCAAGCGCAACTCAGTCCTGAGGTCAAGCAAGCAATTGCTGACGAGGTAAAACGGATACTCGCGGCGGAGCAGGCTGCTGCGAAGCCTCAGCAGGGGGCTTCAGGCGGGGACCAAACGCCACCCGCGCTGGATCCCGACAGAGTCACCTTCGTGGTCTCGAGCGACCTTGACGTTACAATCGACGAAGGCGAGGAATGCGCGCTGACGTCGGGGGACGTACTGACGCGGCTCACCAACACGCCGGATGAAGACAAGAACGTGAGCCTGAAGGTCGCCGCCAGCAAAAAGACGGATTGCGCAGTGGGCAAGCAAATCGCGGTTTCCGTCGACAACTTGCAAGAGATGTACAACCACTTCCACGAGCAGGTCGATTCCGGCCTGAAAACCCTGGCCGCCAAGCAAGGCAAGGATGGTCTGCCGGCCGCTCCGGATACCAGCACAGTCGGTGGGGAAGTTCCACCGCCAGCGCCTGACACAACCGCGACAAAGGCACTGCAAGATCAGCAGCAGGCCGCGGACCAAGCTGAGTCAGAAGTCCAGACCGCCAGTGCAACTGGCGGAGGAAAATGAATACAACTCCTTGCCCGCGTGCAACCGCGAGCGAGGTAGGCAGCGGGTTCCTGATGGTCAGATCAAGGGGAGCGTCGCCCATGTGGTTGGCGTTCCCGTTTTTGGAAAAGGATACCCACCCAGAACGCGTTTCATGGCTCCCCAAAAACCGGGAGCCAAAGCTTCGTAGGAGGATTTCATCATGCGGCAGAGACTCGAGAGGAAGATCCAAGTCGTCACTTTAATACTTGCCGGGACGATTTCATGGTCCGTGGCGGCGGCGCAAACTGCTGCGCCCGTTTCACTGGACGAGCAGCTCCAGGCGCAATACAAGCTGGTGAAGATGGGCGCCGACTCGAGCGGACCTGCAGTAGTGGAAGCGGGCACCATCTTGGCCATCCAAAAGGGCGGAATTCTCGGCGTGCCTTATGGAAACATGACCTTGCTCCCTGCGAAATATCAGGACGGAACCCTTCATCCCCCCGCTTTGGCGACCAGCAATTCGGCTACTGCCATGGGACAGAAAGTCTGTGGCCTTTTCGGTAAATGCAACAGCGCAAAGGAGCAGGTCGGGAAGCAAACAACGACCCGTTTGTTCCAGGTGGGAGAGAAGGTGTATCCCTCCAAGATCGACGTCAACCTAAACAGCGACAGGATTGCCTTGAGCATCGTCGCTTGTGACTCGTGTAACAACGTCAATCCGACGACGTACTACAAGTCCCAGGTGGTCTTCCAGTTTGCCAAGGGTTCTCTGGCGAAGACCAGCGCCGCGCAGGTCGAAGACACAATCGGTCAGGTTTTTTCCATTGACAACAGCACCGACTCCCAGCAGGCCCAGGCCCAGGGCCAGGATTCACAAGCAGGACAAGGGCAAGCAGCCGAGCAGCAGCCGCCGGCGCAACCGCAGACCATTCAGCAAGGACAAACCCCGGAGGAAGTACAAGCCAGTCTGGGCCAGCCGGAGAAGATCATTAAGCTAGGCTCCAAGCAGATCTATGTTTACAAGGACCTCAAAGTCACATTCATGAATGGCAAGGTTTCCGACGTGCAGTGAAACCAGCTTTCGCGGCGGATCAATCTCGGAACTGCCGATATTTCGGCACCGGTGTCCAACTCCAAAGGAATGAGCTGGTTGTCCTCTTGAAATTATCTTGAAGATATAATGCAATGTTCCTCGTTTTGTCAGCCCTCTTCTCCCGTAGAGCCGACGAGCGTAACCCGCCAGCGGCCCCGTGGTAACCTGGGTCATCCGTGCGGTTTTAGAAAGCGTATGTGCTTGATCTGCATAGGCCGTGCTTTCGAAAGTAATAACCAAAGTACTCGGGCGTAACTTTACCGCATTCACCAAGGCACCTAGACTTCTGACATGCATGCTTGGGAAGGAGATCCGCGCCAGCAACCGACGCCGGACTATGGGGCGGTCGGGCCAGGCTCAGACCTGCAACCAGACCGGTCTCTGGACCCGCATGCCGGGAGCTGGCGAGTGCTGTTCGCGGTGGCGGCGGGAATTCTCCTCGCCGTGCCCTTTGCGACAGGCAGCGCCCGGGCGGCATGGACAGAGATCACGCAGTTCCTGAGCCTGCATGGGAAGCCGGTGCCGGCTTCTCCCGCGGTGCTATCCCAACATGAAATCGAGCGTCTGGATCACCAGAGCCCGCAGAAGCAGGCGGAGCTTCTGCTGGAGCGAGCCATCAATCACTACGACGGAGCCAACGATCAGATTGCGACTCGCGTGGATGGATGGCGTGGCCGGCTCAAGCTCGGCGCACAGTTGAATTCGCTGATTACCACGGCGCTCAACTCCGACGACCTGCGCGTGCGGGCAGCGGGAATCGAGGTAGACCTCGCGGCCATAGGCGTGGGCAAAATTCCTGAGAGTGTGGAACGCCTCTCGCGGCAAGCAGTAGCCGGCCCGCAGTCCGAGCGCCTGTGGGCGCTCTGGCAGCTCGGGCTGCTGGGAAACCGTGGCGTCGAGCCCGAACGTGTGAATCAGATATTGGTCAGCCAACTCCAGGACTCCGATCCTGAGGTGCGTCACTGGGCGGTGGAAGGCCTGGCCTACCTGGGCACGAATGAGACGATCGCTCCCCTGCTACAAGTCTTTCACGATGATCCCTCACCCATGGTGCGGGAGCGCGCCGCCTGCGGCCTGGCGCAATCCGGCATGCTTAGCCAGGAGCAGCGCCGGGGCGTGATTCCTCAGCTGTTGAACTACGCTGACGATGCGTCTCTGGATGCGCAGACGCACACCTGGGTCTACCACGCGCTGCGCGACATCACCAGCCAGAACCTACCGAATGATGCGGGTGCGTGGAGAAGCTGGTACACCAGCAACGGTGGGAACTGATGTGAACTCATCAGTTCCCAGTAATCCGTTCTCAGTTCACAGTTGTGACCGTTACCCACCGCCTCTTCACTCGGCCATCTTGGCTACATGCAGGTCGAATCCGGTCTTAGGCAGCAATGACGTCAGCTCGAATGCCCTGAAACCATCTCCCGCGATTTCCGTGTGCCGGTAAAGGCCGGGCTCGCTTTCGACGGTTTCGTGACGGCCGTCCATATTGTTGAGAAACTCCTGCGCCGATTTCACGTCCACTTCCCGGCCCTTCGCCTTGGTCACGAAGGCCTCTGCCGCATAGGAGCGCACCAGCTTAGGCCAATATTTTTCCAGCAGGTTGGTGCTGGCGAAGATATCAGCCCAGACGATCTGACCGTTCACCGCCACCACCGCTCCGACTGCGTTCTGATCCCGTAGTTGCCCAATGAGGCTTTGATAGCTACGCTGGATGGGCTCGGCCACAGAATCGACTTCCTTCTTCACCTCAGCGTTTTGCATAACGCGAGCATAGGAACTGGTTACCTCGACGGCCTGGGCTGCGGGCGCAGGTAGCCGGTAGGCCATGGAGTCTTTCGACTTGTTAACCTCGGCCCAAACCTTTGCCTGGTCTTTGTCCGACATGGCCCTGGCGCGCACCGCGGGTTGCGCCATTGCAGCGCCGAGCGAGTCGAATTTCCCGGATATTCCGGTCCAGCGCCCGGGCTCGACGCAGAAGACACTAAGATCAATGGGATCGCTCTCCGCGGGCACGATGCGGTCTTTGCCAATCACGCGATCCTGTTTGCCTCCGGTTACGATCTCCCCGGCGAGCAGAATCAGCGGCCGCTTGGAGTTGTTTACCAATATCAACTGGTTCACTTGGGCGCCGTCGCGCAGAATTGGGTGCGCGGGACGGCGGCGGATCAGCGGTTGTACGCTTCCAGACTCGGCCACCACCACCTCGCCGGAGCGCAAGCCCTCGTCCAGTGTGATGAAACCGCGGGTATCATGCGAGGTCGCGGCCACCACCGGGAACACGGTCAGATTCCCGTGCCGGATGGGTTCGAGCACCTTGTAGCCGGATGTCGACGGGACTCCGCCGCCAGCGGTCACGCATGGCACAATAAACGCCAGCCCGGCAATCATTGCGAGCGCCAAAATCGGGATCCACAGCTTGAAGCTCATGTTGTTCCTCCGCAGGGGTTTAGGACACCCCGGCCGCGCGGGTTGTGAGCCCGGCGCTCTCGGGGCGTCCTCCCACCTTGACTACTTAGCGAACGGCAAAATTGTCCGAACTTGCATCCGAAAAATTGATAGCATCCGGAACGGGCTATGTCCGCCAAAACCAACCCCGGTGTCCAATCCGCAGTAGAACTCTTTGCCGGGTTGGAGTCCCTCATGGCGGATCTCTATGAGAAAAGCGGGGGCGAACCCCTTGGATTGAGCCGCGAGCGGTTTGCCGCGATCCTCAAAGAAATTGGAGCGAAGTACTTATCGGCTGGCGCGGCGGAGCGAGAGGCTGCTGAGCTGTATGCCAGCTTGCGCGTGGATGAGCTGGCGCTGGCGCGCGCCTGTGCCGCCGGCCACGAACGTGCGTGGGAGATCTTCATGCTGCGGTATCGTGAGAAGCTCTACGACATCGCGGGCTATATCGTCAAAGAAGACTCCGCGGCGCACGAACTGGCGGACTCGCTTTACGCCGATCTCTATGGCACGACTACCCGCGACGGGGAGCGGGTTTCCAAGCTGGGCTCCTACACCGGACGCGGCTCGCTGGAGGGCTGGCTGCGCACCGTGATGGCGCAGGAGTATGTGAACCGCTATCGCAAGCAGCGGCGGCTGGTCAGCTTGGATGAAGAGAGTGAGGAAGGAACGCAGTTCGCCGCCGCGGATCCAGAGGCTGTGGTTGCGGTCGATGCGAGACTTGAGGCGGTAACCGACGAAGTATTGGCTGCGCTGCCCGCGGAAGACCGCTTCGTGCTGGCGTCGTATTATCTTGATGGCCGAACCCTGGCCGAGATCGCGCGGGCGCTCGGGGTGCATGAGTCCACCATCAGCCGCAAGCTGGACAAACTGGCCAAGTCCCTGCGCAAGCAGATCGTGGTGGCACTGGGGCGACGGGGCATGGGCCGTCGCCAAGCCGAAGAGGCTCTGGAGGTGGATGTACGCGACCTGCGCCTGAATATCCGCAGCCGCCTGGCGCAAGAAATGGCTCCGCAAGCGTTCCCAGAGAAGAAGGCGGAAGCCCGGGCGGGAGAGGGGTCGGGATGAGGTGATAAGAGTGAAGTCAGGCCCCTTCGTGGACCTTAGTCGCTTCTCTGGTTCCAAGTCGGCAAAATCGTAAACCACGAAGGACACGAAGGTACACGAAGGACGACTGAAGTCTGGTGATTATGGCTGATGTTCCCAAAATCGTGCGCCAGCGGCTGCAGGTGACTGCCAAGGCCGGAGTGCATCCCGAGCCGGACCTGCTCGCGGCGTTTGCAGAGAAGTCGCTGGGCGGGAGCGAGCGGCTGCAGGTGCTGGAACATCTGGCACAATGCGCCGATTGCCGGGAAGTTGTGTCGCTGGCGATGCCTGAGTTGGAGCCTGCCAGCACCGTCTCTGCCGGCCCCGCCAGAGCCCCGTGGCTGCCCTGGCCAGTGCTCCGTTGGGGCGCGTTAGCAGCCTGTGTAGTGGTCGTGGGAGCAGCGGTTACGCTCCGTCATCAGAAGCGTGAGAGTGTGGCACAGTTTACGGCGGCGAACCAGCCAGCGCCCGCTGCTGTTGCAGAGAAATCCGCCGCAAAGGCGCAGGTTTCCGAAACCACAACTGACAAGGTAGTCGCGAACCTCGAATCCCGGCAGCTAACTCAACCGAGGCGCGACATGGCGGCCGCTTCTTCCCCGCGGGCAAAGCCACTCGGCCGATCAGATTCGGCGCTGGTGAACAAAAAATACCCGGCAACTGTGTCAGAAATGGACCAGCTCACAATCGGAGCGAAGGCTGCGCTCGCGGCGAAGATGGCTGAACCAGCTCCGGCGCCTCCTCCTTTCTCGAAGACTGCGGACGCAGAGCAGAAAAAAGACGGGCGACAAGACAATCTCCAGGGTTCCGTCGCAAAAGTCCTCAACGGGTACCCGGCGAGAGCCAACGAAGCTGTGACCGTAGAGGTCACAGCCGCAACTCCTGAAGGGGAAGAGGTCGCACCAGGTAAGGCCAAGGAAGGGAAAGATTCGCTATCGAAAGCACAGTCAGTCGAGGCAACTGGCATGGCCTCGGCCGTCACGACGTCGGCGGTGGGCGGCAGCACCACACTTCCCATGCAGACCAGGAACTACGCGCAGCTCCAGAACCTCGTCAAGCTCGTGCCGCGCTGGACCTTGTCTTCCGAGGGCGCACTGCAGCGCTCGCTCGATGCAGGCAAAACCTGGGAGACGATTCCGGTCGGCAGTTCCGCGGTCTTCCACGCTCTCTCAGTCCTGGACTCTGACATCTGGGTGGGAGGCTCCGGCGGCGCGCTCTACCATTCTTCTGACAGCGGCCAGTACTGGGTGCAAGTAAAGCCCACCGTGGACGGCAAGTCTCTCACTGCCGACATCATCGGCGTCGAATTCGCCGATGCCCGGAACGGCAAGCTGACCACCGCGAGCCAGGAAACTTGGGTCACCACGGACGCGGGCCAGAGCTGGCAGAAGAAGTGAATTCAATCGCGCTTCTCAATCCTGTGCAAAATCCCCATGCAAAAAGTCCGGCCGGGCTCTGTTCCAGCGCCAAGTAACCGAAGCGCAGCGGGAGAGTTCCTTTCAGGGCTTTTCTCTCTTGCTGGCAGCAAATTAGCTTTAAAACCCCGCGCAGCCTGATCCAGTCGAAGCGATTACTTCCGATATCGTTCGGAAGGTTACCTGTCAAAACTGGGCTGGTTACCGAAGTGACGTTTACACCCGGATGAGGGGGGCCTACTATCCAATTGTGGTTTGGCAGTTCTGGGGGAGGGCTGCCGAGGCGTCCTGAACTGAAAAGTTCGGGGCGCTTTTTTATTGGCCGTGGTCAGTGGCTTCTGGGCCAGCTTGAGAATCTGCAGTTCGCGCTGAGGGCGGGAACTAGCCCCTCTGAAGCACTGGCCACGAGCCACTGCTTGCGACCTCTCAAGCTGTCGCGCATCCAATACAGGTGTTACGATAGTAAACCGCCGTTCGGCGGGCATTCATGCTGATTCGCTGATGAGGGAGCCGCAGGCGCAAGCGGTCGTGGCGTGCGAGGCAAACTGGAGGAATATGGCGAGCAACTCGATTTTTGAAGTGACCGATACCAACTTCGACCAGGATGTCCTGAAGTCCGAGACACCGGTCCTGGTGGATTTCTGGGCGGCCTGGTGTGGACCTTGCCGCGCTATCGCCCCCATCGTCGACGAGCTGGCGAAGGAGTACCAGGGCAAGGTGAAGATCGGCAAGATGGATGTGGATCGCAACAGTGCGACGCCCATGCGTTATAACGTGCGCGGCATCCCAACCCTGCTGGTGTTCAAGGGGGGACAGGTGAAGGAGCAGATCGTCGGGTACGTTCCGAAGGAGACGATTCAGAAGGCGATTGATAAGCATTTGTGAGTCGTCAGCCGTCGGTCTCCAGTGGTCAGCCAAGAATCTCAGACGCCCGGGTACAAAACCCGGGCGTTGGTGTTTTGCGAAGAGATTGTCTGCCTTGATCTGAAAACAGGACTCTGCTGGCCGATTGCTCAGTGCTGCATGCCCGGCGCCGAAACCGCTAGCCTAATACTTTCGTAGAACTCCAATCACCCTTCCCTGAATGTCGACCGAAGCTGCTGGCACGATGATGGGCTGCATGTTCACGTTGGAAGGTTGCAGGCGGATGTTGTCGCCTTCGCGGTAGAAGCGCTTGAGGGTGGCGTCAGTGCGTTCCAGCAGCGCGACTACGATGTCGCCGTTGTGCGCGGTCTTCGCTTTCTCCACCAGCACGTAGTCGCCGTCGAGGATGTGCTCGTCCTGCATGGAATCGCCGCGGACCTCCAATACGAAAACGTCCTTGGAGCGGACGAAGTCGGCGAGGGAGATCGTCTCCGGGTTCTGCACGGCTTCGATGGGCTGGCCAGCCGCGATCCTGCCCACCAGCGGGAGAACCATTGTGGTGTTCACCGACATGGCTTGCTTGAGGCGGCCCTTGGGCGGCAGCAGGTCAATGGAACGGCTGCGGTTGTAATCGCGCGTGAGCAGGCCCTTCTTTTCCAGATTGCTGATGTGCTTGTGCACGGTGGCCAGCGAACTCAGTCCCAAGCCTTCGCCGATTTCCTCGAATGACGGGGAGTAACCGTGCTTCTGCACGAACTCGGAAATGTAGTCGTACACCTGCCGCTGTCGTCTGGTGATCGCCATTGCGCCATTGTGGGCGAAGGGAAGGCGAATGTCAAGCAATTCCTCTAACTGCCCTTATGCAGTCAGGCACACATCACCTCTCACACGTTGCGTCAGGTGATGTGCTTTAAGGGGCTAAGGGAGCCCACCCTCTGCAAGAGGCGCAAAAGGGTGGAGCATCCCTAGGTTCGCACCGCAGTTCGAGAGCCGAACCGATCACTAAGTTACCTTGATGGTGCCGCCGCCGCCGTTCCGCACGGGTTCCTGCTTGCCGGATAACGCCGGTTGCGGGGATGTTGTGAGTGTGTAATAGAAGTCTCCTAAGTTGCCGTTTTCCTGCCCGACCTGATTATTCGACACGCCTACATATACCTTTGTAATCGGGGGCGTAAATGGATCCTGGGGTTGCCAGGAGACGTCGTATGTGACATCGGTCGAGTCGAATAGAACCTCGCCGTTGGGTGGAATGGAGCCGGTGCCCGGAGTGGGGTTTATGTTGGTCACGCTGATTTCAAGCGGACCAGTTCCAACTTCAATAGCAAACGGTCCGTATGTCTGACCTCCCATGCTGACGTTGTAATTCACGGTGATCCGGTCCACCAGCGGAAGCTCGGTGTAGTTCGAGCCGGAGGCAAGGCTAGGGATGTCGTCGAAGACCTTGTAATGGTGGATTGCCGTTGGAGCGAAGGTTATCGAAATGGTAGAGCCCGAATTGTTGCTGAAATCGACGTTTTGTCCAAAGTCGATCTTGCAGGTGGCTGGATTTGCCTGCCCTTGAGGGTTGATGTTGATTAGTTTGGCTGGTGCTGGTGTAGTGACGCGCTGTGTAGCCATAGTGGTACTCCTTTAATTTGAAATGAGTTATTTTCCCTTGGGCCGAAAATTTGGGTCAGACAACAAGCCTTGCAGATCCGGCACCGTCTTCAGAGATGAAAAGCTGTGGCCTTGTTGCAGGCTCTTTTCGATATATTGCAATGCGTGGGCACGGTCCCCAAGGTCCTCGTAGGCCTCACCGACGTTTTCGAGGACCACGTTGTCATTCGGCGCGAGCACGAGAGCAGATTGTAGTCGTGGCAGCGCCTTATTGTGCAATTTCTTTTGCGCATAGACCAGGCCTAAGTAGGACTGCATCTGGCCGTCTCGGGGATTGGACGCGACTGCTTTTTCGAGCAACGCAAGTTGCCGGTCATGCGCTGCGCTGACTTTATCTTTCTGATTAAGCCCCTGGTAAGCAAGCGCCAGGTTTCCCCAAACCAGGAAATCCTTGTCATTTAGTTCCAGAGCTTTCTCGACGTTTGCCGCAGCTTCCGCATATTTCTGCTCCTGCACGTAAAGATAGCCGAGGTTTGCATAAGCGGGATAGGTGGGGCTGAGCTCGATGGACTTCTTCAGTGCCTGTTCGGCTGCGGGAAATCGCTTCGGATCACCGGAGTCAATGTAGACTGCGGCGAGATTCAAATAAACCCGGGCGTTATCCGGAGTGAGATCAACTGCGTGCCGAAGCTGCACGATGGCCTCTTCGTAGCGGTTCTGGCCGTCGTAGAACACGCCGAGATTGTTGTACCCGTCCCAGTAGTCAGGGCGAAGCGCGATGGCCTTCTTGTACGCAGCCTCGGCATTCGCGGGGCGGCCAGCACTTTCATAGGCATGGGCGATGCCGATGAGCGCATCCGCATTACGGGAATCCAGTTGCAAGGCGCGCTGAAACTCCTGGAGGGCGAGGTCGAACTTTCCGTCGGAGTCGTGAATGCGTCCTAGTGTGACATAGACAACAGGCAAGCGGTCGTCCAGTTCGGCTGCTTTCCGGCAGTTGGCTAGCGCTTCATCATTCCATTTGGGATTCCGATCTAACGTGTGTTTCAAACGATAGGCCTCGCCCAGTTGGGCATATCCTAAAGCGAAGCGAGAATCGGTTTTCACTGCACTTTGGAGCGCCTCGAGAGCCAGGTCGAGGTTTTCCGGCTTGTCATGGCGCTGCATGTAGCCCAGGGCCTTGAGGTACGACTCGTAAGCGGCGGGGCTGACGGCTCCGCCGGTGGTGCGAAGCATCTCGGCCGTGACGTTGATATGCATGAGTCGCGCCAGCCTCGAAACGGCCTCGTCCTGCAGCGTGGCAAAATCGCCGGCACGATCTTCCAAAGCAATCGACCCGATTTGCCGCAGGTTCTTCGTGTTAATCAGATTCACCGTCAGATGAATAACCCGGCCGTCTCGTTGAAGGCTTCCCTGTACCGCGATCGTCGCACCCAGGTCGCGCAGCGCGGAGGCCGGATCAGCAATCTTGTGCCGGCGCACTTCGCCGGCAGGCACAACCCACAAAGACTGCTGGCCCACATCGAGGTTGGTCAGCCTGCTGCTGAGGCTGTCCATGAGCCCTTGGGAAACCGCTTCGTTGGCCGGATCATTGCCGACATTCTCAAAGGGCAGCACCGCGATGTGATCTTCATGGCGACCGAACAGGCTCGTAACTCGATCTCGGACTGGCGGGACAAAGGACAGAACTGCCAGAAGAATGGCCGCGATGGCGAAACCGGCAAGCCACCAGAGCCACTTCGGTCTTGCAGCGGCGGCTGGGAGCCACATGGGGCTGGAAGCGCGCTCTAACTGTTGCCTGAATTCTGCGGCGGAGCCGCGAGGGGTGGCTTGGATGTCTGCCGGAGACACAGTCGAGCTTGGGTCCAATTGACCGCGGAAGGTCTCCAGGTCCGCCAGCATTTCCTGGCAACTG
>WNFH01002013.1_pt1 | contig 14058 bp, 15 predicted proteins | sample 5400411 | NCBI WGS metagenome assembly WNFH01 (sample SAMN13153347, study PRJNA577476) | soil metagenome | isolation source: 200 cm saprolite under Douglas fir tree site 2 hole 3 | place: USA:California | collected 2015-04-18
CGGCATCGACGGCGAAGCGCGCCGGCAGGCCGAACAGCTCGAAGTGGTTCTGATTGAGATTGACGGTCATTGGGGTTCGTAAAAAAAAGGGGCAGTTGCCCCTTTCATCTGGCCGCACGATGAACGGCGCCCACTACGATGCGGAGGGGCCTCTCCCCCTCCTTGGCGTCCGTTCGATCGTGCGGAGATTCATGCGGCTTCGCCGCATGCAATCAAACGTTGAAGGACTCGCCGCAGCCGCACTCGTCCTTTACGTTGGGATTGTTGAACTTCAGCCCCTCGTTCAACCCTTCGCGCGTGAAATCGAGTTCGGTGCCGTCAAGAAACTGCAGACTCTTTGGATCGACGATGACCTTGACGCCGTGGCTCTCGAAGGTCTGATCCTCAGGATTCACCGCGTCGGCGTATTCGATCCGGTAGGCAAGGCCGGAACAGCCCGAGGTGCGCACGCCCAAGCGCAGGCCCACGCCCTTCCCGCGCTTGGCGAGGAAGGAATTCACGTGGTTTGCGGCGCGTTCTGTAAGAGTGATCGCCATGGTTCTTTAGGCCGCCTTGGCTTCCTTTTCCGCGGGCTGTTCGAGCCCGTGCTTCTTGCGGTAATCGACGATCGCCGCCTTGATCGCGTCTTCGGCGAGGATCGAGCAGTGGATCTTCACCGGAGGCAGCGCCAGCTCCGCGGCGATCTGGGTGTTGCGGATCGTCTCCGCCTGGTCGAGGGTCTTGCCCTTCACCCATTCGGTGACGAGCGAGGATGACGCGATCGCCGAACCGCAGCCGTAGGTCTTGAAGCGGGCATCTTCGATCACGCCCTGCTCGTTGACCCGGATCTGCAGCTTCATCACGTCGCCGCACGCCGGCGCGCCGACCATGCCGGTGCCGATGCGCTCGTCGCTCTTGTCGAAAGAGCCGACATTGCGCGGGTTCTCGTAATGGTCCAGTACCTTGTCGCTGTATGCCATGATGTTGCTCCTAGGTTTTGCTTTTTCCCTGAATCCTCAGTGCGCCGCCCATTGGACGGTGTTCAAGTCCACGCCCTCTTTGTACATTTCCCACAGCGGCGACAACTCGCGCAGCTTGCCGATCTTGGCGCGCAGGAGCTTGACGGTGTAGTCGATCTCCTCCTCGGTGGTGAAGCGCCCGATCGTAAAACGGATCGAACTGTGCGCAAGCTCGTCCGAGCGTCCGAGCGCCCGCAGGACATACGAAGGCTCGAGGCTGGCCGAAGTGCAGGCCGAGCCCGAGGACACCGCCACGTCTTTGATCGCCATGATCAGCGACTCGCCCTCGACGAAATTGAAGCTGATGTTGAGGTTGCCCGGTATGCGGTGCTCCAGGTCGCCGTTGACGTAGACCTCCTCCATGTCCCTGAGGCCGTTCAGCAGCTTGTCGCGCAGCGCGCGGATGCGCTCGCTCTCGGTCGCCATCTCGAGCTGGGCGAGGCGAAACGCCTCGCCCATGCCGACGATCTGATGAGTGGCGAGTGTTCCGGAGCGAAAGCCTCGCTCATGCCCGCCGCCGTGGATCTGCGGCTCGATGCGCACCCGGGGCTTCCTGCGCACGTACTGGGCGCCGATGCCCTTCGGTCCGTAGACCTTGTGGGCCGTCACGGTCATCAGATCGACCTTGAGCTTCTGCAGGTCGATCTCGATCTTGCCCGCCGCCTGCACCGCGTCGCAGTGGAAGATGATGCCTTTCGAGCGGCAGATCTCGCCGATCTCGGCGATCGGCTGGATCACGCCGATCTCGTTGTTCACCATCATCACCGAAACGAGGATCGTGTCGGGGCGGATCGCCGCCTTGAATTTTTCCAGGTCGAGGATGCCGTTCTGCTCCGGCTGCAGGTAGGTCGCCTCGAAACCCTGGCGCTCGAGCTCGCGCACGGTATCGAGCACCGCCTTGTGCTCGGTCTTCACCGTGATGATGTGCTTGCCCTTGCCTTTGTAGAAGTTCGCCGCGCCCTTGATGGCGAGGTTGTCGCCTTCGGTTGCGCCCGAGGTCCAAATGATCTCCTTGGGGTCGGCGTTCAGCAGCGCCGCGACGTGCTCGCGCGCTTCTTCCACCGCCTTCTCCGCTTCCCAGCCGAACGCGTGCGAGCGGCTCGCCGGGTTGCCGAACTGCTCGGTGAGATACGGGATCATCTTCTGCGCCACGCGCGGATCCACCGGCGTGGTCGCCGAATAGTCGAGGTAGATCGGAAATTTCATGTCGTGCACAACCCGCTCAAGCCGACACCGCGGCTTCCTTGCCGCGCTTGTCCTGGAGCACCTTCACCGATTCCTTGCGCGCCGCCTGCTGGGCGACGAGGTCGGAAAGCTTCACCGAATCCAGGTACTCGTACATCTTGTCGTTGAGCTTTGCCCACAGGTCGTGGGTCATGCAGCGTTGTTCCTCGTGGCAGTTTTCCTTCCCGCCGCACTGCGTCGCATCCAGCGGCTCGTCCACCGCCGTGATGATGTCTGCTACCGACACATTCTTGAGATCTCGCGCGAGGGTGTAGCCCCCTCCGGGTCCGCGAACGCTGTCGACCAGCGTGTGGCGCCGCAGCTTGCCGAAGAGCTGCTCCAGGTAGGAGAGCGAAATGCTCTGCCGCTGGCTGATGCCGGCGAGCGTCACCGGGCCTTTGCCTCCGTGCATGGCCAGGTCCAGCATCGCCGTTACCGCGAATCGTCCTTTGGTCGTCAGTCTCATGGTTGCACCCTGAACCGCCCGAAATACCCGATTAATTCGGTCAAGTATATCAAATCCCGACAAATTCAATCAACTATTTATTGACCACCTTCGGCTCCAGCCGAAGCGGCTTCTGGGACTCGTCGCGCGCCGCCTGAAGCTGCTCAATCTGCTTCACAATCAATTCGATACGCTTGTCCGTCTCGACGCTGTGATCGAGCATGCCCTGCACCGCCTTGGCAAGCGGGTCATCCTCCGCCTTGGCGGTCACCGCGTAAGCCGAGAACCCCAGCTTGGCCGCCTTTTCCTCGCGGGTCTTGTCCAGCTCGTCGAGGATGATGCGCGCGGGAATGCCCACCGCGGTCGCGCCCGGGGGAACATTTTTCACGACCACCGCGTTCGAACCGATCTTCGCGCCATCGCCGATGACGATCGGCCCGAGCAGCTTCGCGCCCGCGCCGACGACGACGCCGCGCCCGAGCGTCGGGTGGCGCTTGCCCTTGTTCCAAGTGGTACCGCCTAGCGTCACCCCGTGATACAGGGTGCAGTCGTCGCCGAGCTCGGCGGTCTCGCCGATCACCACGCCCATGCCGTGGTCGATGAACACTCGCCGTCCGATCTTCGCGCCGGGGTGGATTTCGATGCCGGTGAGAAAGCGCGAGACATGGGACACAAACCGCGCGAGCCAGCGCATCCGCATGCGCCACAGCCGATGCGCAAGCCGGTGGATCAGAAGCGCGTGGAAGCCGGGATAGCAGGTGATGACCTCCCAGGTCGAGCGCGCCGCGGGGTCGCGCTCAAACGTGCAGGCTATGTCTTCGCGAATTCGGGCAAACATCGGTTTTCTCGGCGCTGGTGCGCGGCATTATCAGAAACCTTAGTGAATTGGTCAACTATTTCTTGCGGAAGTTCTGCTGATCCCGGGCAGAGAGCGCGTCCCGCAAAAAGCGCGCGGGCAGAACGGATGCGGCTCGCGGCAGCGGATCGCCGCCTTTCATACTAGAATCCGGCGCTTCGCGGCACCGTTCTTTTCACTCTCGGATCTGCAATGCACCCGATGCTCGGAATCGCGGTCAGGGCCGCGCGGCGGGCCGGCGCGATCATCAACCGCGCCGCGCGCGACGTGGACCTGTTGCCGGTCACGCGCAAGCGCCACAACGATTTCGTCACCGAGGTCGACAAGGCCGCGGAGCGCGCGATCATCGAGGTGCTGCACCGCGCCTATCCGGACCACGCGATCCTGGCGGAGGAGTCCGGCGCCTCCGCGGGGAACGCGGGCGAATCCGAGTACACGTGGATCGTCGACCCGCTCGACGGGACCACCAATTTCATCCACGGTTTCCCGCAGTACGCGGTCTCGATCGGCCTTCGGCATAGAGGTGTGCTGACGCAGGGCGTGATCTACGATCCGACCAAGAACGAGCTATTTACAGCGACGCGCGGACGCGGCGCCTATCTGAACGAGCGGCGCATCCGCGTTTCCAGGCGCGTGCTTCTGAACGAAGCCTTGATCGGCACCGGATTTCCCTTTCGCGATCTGCAGAGCCTCGACGAATATCTCGCCATGTTCCGCGAGTTCACCGTCCGCACGGCGGGAATGCGGCGCGCCGGGGCCGCAGCCCTGGACATCGCCTATGTGGCCGCGGGAAGGCTGGACGGCTTCTGGGAAATGGGGCTTTCGTCCTGGGACATGGCGGCGGGCGCCCTGCTCGTGCAGGAAGCCGGCGGCCTGGTCGGGGATTTTCGCGGCGACTCCGGCTACCTCGATTCGGGCCGCATCGTCTGCGGCAATCCGAAAATCTTCTCTCAAATGCTGCAGGTCATCGGACCGCTCGCCGCGAAGCAGTAACGTCCATGCGCCGCCTGCTCAGGATCCTTGTCGCGGGGTCGATTCTGGGGGCCTTGCCTTCGCAGGGAGCCGAGCTGCGGATCGGGCTCGCGGCAGACGTGACCTCGATGGACCCGCATTTCCTCAACATCGCGCCGAACATCAATATCGCCTGGCACGTGTTCGACGCGCTCACCCACGTGGACGAGGACGCGCGCCTCATTCCGGGCCTCGCGGTTTCCTGGCGCGCGGTCGACGCGACCACTTGGGAGTTCACGCTGCGCCGGGGCGTGCGTTTTCACGACGGAGCCGAGCTCACCGCGGAGGACGTGGTGTTCTCGATCGAGCGCACCTTCCAGGTCCCCAACGGCCAGTTCCGGACCTTCACGCAGCGCATCGTCGGCAAGCAGATCGTGGATGCGCATACGCTGCGCCTGAAGACCGCGACGCCCTACGCGATGGTGCCCTACGACCTCAATTCGGTGTTCATCGTTTCGAGGAAGGCCGCGACCCGCTCAGGGCCGGAGGACTTCAACTCGGGCAGGGCGATGATCGGCACCGGAGCTTTTAGGTTCGTGCGCTTCGCGCGCGGTGACCGCGTCGAGCTCGCGCGCAACGACGGCTACTGGGGCGCGAAATCCGCCTGGGAGAAAGTCACTTTCCGCATCGTGCCCACCGACCCGGCGCGGCTCGCCGGGCTGCTCTCCGGAGAGCTCGACGCGATCGAGCAGGTTCCCACCGCGGATCTGCCGCGCGTTCGGCGCGATTCCCGACTGAACATCGCTCAGAAAGTCTCCTGGCGCACTATCTTTTTTTACCTGGATCAGTACCGCGATCGCGCGCCCGGCCTCGCGGACAAGTCAGGCATGCCGCTCCAGAGCAATCCCTTCCGCGACCTCCGGGTGCGGCACGCGCTCTCCAAAGCCATCAACCGGCAGGCGATCGCCGAGCGCCTGATGGACGGGGCGGCGCTGCCGGCCTCGAACCTCGTGTCTCCGCCCGTGTTCGGTCACGCGCCGGACCTGCAGCCCGAGCCCTACGATCCCGAAGGGGCGAAGCGGCTGCTCGCCGAAGCGGGATATCCCGACGGATTCGCGATGACGCTCGCCGCGCCCAACAACCGCTACGTCAACGACGAGCAGATCGCGCAGGCCGTGGCGCAGATGTTCGCCCGGGTGCGCATCCGTGCGCGCGTCGAGGCGCTGCCCGTGAACGCGTATCTGCCCAAGGGGCGCAAGGGAGAATTCGCGTTTGCGATGTTCGGCTGGGGCTCGTTCTCGGGGGACCTCGCGCTGCGCGCGCTCGTCGCCACCGCCGATCCGGAAAAGGGCTTCGGCGCGTTCAACTGGTCGGGCTACTCCAATCCCCGCGTCGATGAGCTGCTCGAACGCGCCTTCGCGAGCGTCGACGAGAAGAGGCGCGAGGCGCTCGCGCGAGATGCGATGCGCCTCGCCATGCGGGACTGCGCCGTGATCCCCCTGCATCACCAGATTGCGACCTGGGCGATGCGAAAACCTCTCGCCTACGCGCCGCGCACCGACGAATTCACCTTCGCGCACCACTTCCTGGCCCGATAGCTTCGGATGCTTCTACATTTCGTTCACCGCGTACTGCAGAGTTTCGGCGTGCTTGCCGTGATGTCGCTGCTCGTCTTCGCCGGCGTATACGCCGTCGGCAATCCGATGGACATCCTCGTGAACCCCCAGTCCGACCAGAGGGAGATGGCGCGCGCGGCCGCGGCGCTCGGCCTCGACCGTCCGCTCCTCGAGCAATACTTCATCTTTCTCAGGCACGCCGCGGCCGGGGACCTCGGAAAATCCTTCGCCTTCAACGTTCCCGCGATCGGGCTCATCCTCGAGCGCATGCCCGCGACCCTGGAGCTTGCGACCGCCGCGATGCTGATCGCGGTGATCCTCGGGATCCCGCTCGGGCTGTGGGCGGGACTCAAGCCCGGGTCCGCGGCCGGCAAGTCCATCATGGCGGGCTCGATTCTCGGATTTTCGCTGCCGACGTTCTGGGTCGGCCTGATGCTCATCATGGTGTTCTCGGTGACCCTCGGCTGGCTCCCTTCAGCGGGCCGCGGGCCGACCGCGAATCTCCTCGGCATCCCGGTGAGCTTTCTTTCGCTCGAGGGCTGGCGCCATCTCATCCTGCCCGCCGCCAATCTCGCCTTGTTCAACCTTGCGCTCGTCATCCGGCTGGCGCGCGCCGGAACGCGGGAAGCGATGCTGCAGGACTACGTGAGGTTCGCCCGCGCCAAGGGCCTGACGGAGACGCGCATCGTCGGCGTGCACGTGCTGAAGAACGTCCTCGTGCCTATCGTCACGGTGGTGGGAGTCGAGTTCGGCTCGGTGATCGCGTTCGCGGTGGTGACCGAATCCATATTCGCCTGGCCGGGGATGGGGAAGCTCCTGATCGATTCGATCAACGTGCTCGACCGGCCGGTGATCGTCGGCTACCTGTGCATCGTCGTGACGCTGTTCGTGGCGATCAATTTCGTCGTCGATCTCGCCTATTCCTGGCTCGATCCGCGGGTGCGCTTGGGGGAGACCGGATCGTGACGGCACGGAAGCCGCTCGCGCGCGCCGCCGCCGATTTCGCGGCGGGCCGCATTGCTCTCGCCGGATTCGTGCTCCTCGCGCTCCTGCTGCTTGCCGCGCTGTTCGCGCCGTGGATCTCGCCGCAAAATCCCTACGACCTCGCGCAGCTCGACCTGCTCGATTCGCGTCTCGCTCCCGGTGCGCGCTCGGCCGCAGGCAGGATCTACTGGCTCGGCACCGACGACCAGGGCCGCGACATGCTCTCGGCGATTCTCTACGGCCTGCGCACCAGCGTCGCAGTCGGCCTGGTGAGCACGCTGTGCGGGCTCGCGATCGGGGTGAGCCTCGGCCTCGCCGCCGCGTGGTTCGGCGGGTGGCTCGACGCTCTGGTCATGCGCCTCGCAGACCTGCAACTGTCCTTTCCGTCAATTCTCATCGCGCTCGTCCTGCTCGCCGTGCTCGGCCAGGGGATCGACAAGATCATCCTGGCCCTCGTCGCCGTGCAGTGGGCCTACTACGCCCGCACCGCGCGCGCAACCGCGCTGGTCGAGCGCAGAAAGGACTACATCGAGGCGGCGACCTCGCTCGCGCTTTCGCACGCCCGCATCCTCCTCAGGCATCTGCTGCCGAACTGCCTGCCGCCGCTCATCGTCCTCGCCACGGTCCAGGTGGCGGCGGCGATCACGCTGGAAGCGACGCTTTCGTTCCTCGGCCTCGGACTGCCGATCACCGAGCCCTCGCTCGGCCTGCTGATATCGAACGGCTTCAACTATCTGCTGTCGGGCCACTACTGGATCAGCTTCTTCCCGGGGATCGCGCTGCTCGCCGCCGTCGTCAGCATCAATCTGGTCGCGGACCGGTTGCGCGACGTCCTGAATCCGCAGCTGCGGCAATGAGCGTCCACGAACGATTACGTCGCCTTCGATCAGATTGTAGAATGCGGGCAGTTTCCGGAAAAAGCCTCAAGAACGGGCACCGGCCATCGACAACATCCCAGGAGGAGAAATGACACGACTGAATAAGATCGCAACGGCCGTGGCGCTGCTCGCCGCAGCGGGCGTCGCCGCCGCGCAGGGGCCCCGGCCGCTGGACCTCATCGCCTTCCCCGGCGGCGGCAACTGGCCGGTCTGGGCGGCGCAGGAAAAGGGACTGTTCGCCCAGAACGGGATCGCCGTGAAGCTTTCCTTTACACCGGACTCCGTGTCGCAGATCCGCAACCTGATGGACGGCAAGTACGACCTCGGCACGACTGCCTACGACAACGTGGTGGCCTACCAGGAGGGACAAGGGGAAACCGAGCTTTCGACTCAGCCCGATTTCTTCGCCTTCATGGGCGGGTACTCGGGGTCGCTGCGCTTCGTCACCCAGCCGAACATCAGGACTTATGCCGACCTGAAGGGCAAGACGGTCGGCGTTGACGCAGCGACCACCGGATTCGCGTTTCTGCTGTACAAGTTCGCCGCGATGAACGGCCTGTCGCCCGCCGACTACAAGGTCGAGCGCCTCGGCGGCACGCCGGCACGCGTACAGGCGCTGATGGAGGGGAAAATCGCGGGCACCATGGTCAGCTCCCCTTCGGAAATATTGCCCGAGTCGAAGGGCTACACACGGCTTGGCGACACGACCGCGACCTTCGGTCCGTATCAGGCGTCGGTCGGCGTGGCGCGCCGCTCCTGGGCGGCGAAGAACGGCGACCAGCTCGTCGCTTTCATCCGCTCCTATGCCGCGGCGATGGACTGGCTGCAGCAGCCGGCAAACAAGGACGAAGCCGTCTCGATCTACGTCAAGTACATCCCCAGCGCTCCGCGGCCCGCCGCGCAGAAGGCCTATGAAGTGATGTTCGGAGAGAAGGAAGGCTTCCAGAAAAAAGCGAAGCTCGACATCGAAGGCTGCCGCACGGTGCTGAAGCTGCGCAGCGAATTCGCCAAGCCGCAGAAGAACCTCACCGACCCGATGAAGTACATCGACGAGAGCTTCTACAGGAAGGCAGTGCAGTAACACCAAAGGAGATTTCACACATGTTCATTGCGAACCCCGCGGGTAAAGCGGCTCTTGTGGTAGCGTTTGCCGCCAGCCTCACCATCGGCTGCCAGACCACCGATCCCTACACCGGAGAGAAGAAGACGACGAGCGCCACCCTCGGCGCTCTCATCGGCGCGGGTGCCGGTGCGGCGATCGGCATGATTTCCGGCAGGGATGCCAAAGACCGCCGGCAACGCGCGCTCATCGGCGCCGGTGTCGGCGCGCTCGCCGGCGGCGCGGTCGGCGCCTACATGGACAAGCAGGAAAACGAGCTGCGAGCGCAGATGCGCGACAGCGGCGTGACCGTCACGCGCAAGGGCGAGGACATCGTCCTCAACATGCCCGGCAACATCACCTTCCGCACCGGCAGCGCCGACCTCAACGCGCAGTTCTTCAAGGTGCTCGATGGCGTCGCGTCGGTGGCTAGGAAATACGACAAGACCATCATCGAGATCGCCGGTCACACCGACAACGTCGGCGGCGCGGATTACAACCGGCAGCTTTCCCAGCGCCGCGCCAGTGCCGTCGCCCAGTACCTCGTGAGCAGAGGCGTCACGGAGCCGCGCGTCATCACGGCCGCCGGCGGCGAAGACCATCCGATCGCCAGCAACTCGACGGAGCAGGGCCGCGCCGCGAATCGCCGCGTCGAGGTGACGCTCGCGCCGCTGAAGGAAGGCTGAGAACGCGGCCGGGCGAGCACGCCCTGCTTCGGCCCTGGCGCCTATTCGTACAGCCCGGAGCGCGCCTTGCCGCGAAACACGCGGTAGGCGAATGCGGTATAGGCGACGAGGAAAGGCAGCACGATCACCACGCCCGCGAGTACGACCTTGAGCGAGGACGGGTGCGATGCCGCTTCCCAGATGGTCATGCGGTCCATGACCACGTAAGGGAACAGGCTGTAGGCGAGACCGGCGAAAGCGAACGCGAAGATCGCGACCGCCGCCGCGAACGGCGTCCAGTCCGGTTCGGGCGCGCCGCGCTTCATGCGCCCGGTCGCAAGCCACACGAACACGCCCGCGGCAAGCGTTGCAAGCGGCAGGAGCATCAGCGCGAGCGTGCGCGGAAAATCGAACCACTTCGCCTGCACCGTGTGGCTCACGAGCGGCGTGGCGAGGCTCACCAGCGCGACGCCGAGCGCGACCCACAGCAAACCCCAGCGCGCCCAGGCAAGCGCTTTCTTCTGCAGTTCGCCTTCGGTCTTCAATATGAGCCAGGTCGCACCCAGCAGCACGTAGCCGCCGCACAGCGACGCGCCCACCAGCATCGCGAACACGTAGTAGCCGAATCCGGGATGAAACCCGGTGATGTAGCGGCCGAGCATCAGCCCTTGCGCGAACGATGCGAGGAAGGAGCCGAACCAGAACAGCCAGTTCCACAGCCCGCGTTGCCAGCCCTCGGCCTTGACGCGGAATTCGAACGCGACGCCGCGCAGCATCAGGCCGATCAGCATCGCCACCACCGGAAGGTAGAGCGCCCCGAGCACGATGCCGTGCGCAACCGGAAAAGCAACCAGCAGAATCCCGACCCCGAGCACGAGCCAGGTCTCGTTCGCATCCCAGAACGGCCCGATCGAGGCGACCATCAGCTCCTGCTCGCGCGAATCGGCTGCGGGCATCAGCATCCCGACGCCGAGGTCATAGCCGTCGAGGACCACGTACATGAGAATCGCCAACCCCATGAGAAAAGCGAATACGAGCGGGAGGTCAAGGCTCATGCGTGCGCCCCCTTTCCGGCGAGGTGCGTAAGCACCACCATGTAGGCGATCAGCATCGCGGCGTAAGTGAGGATGTAGCCGGTGAGGCTTGCGCCGAGCGCGGCACCCGGGGCGGAACCGACCGCGTCGGCCGTCTTGAGCACGCCGGTGACGAGCCACGGCTGCCTGCCGATCTCGGTGACGAGCCAACCCGCGAGCGTCGCGATCCAGCCGGCAAAGGTCAAACCCGAGAAGGCCCAGAGCATCCATCGTTGCGGCAGCATGCCCCGGCGCGTCGCCCACACGCCGGTCCAGGCAGCGAGCAACATCAGCACGCCCGTTCCCACCATCACGCGGAACGCGAAAAACACCGGCGCCACCGGTGCAATATTCGGCGCGAAGGAATCGGCGCCTTTCAGCTCGGCGTTTGCATCGTGCTTCAGAACCAGGCTCGCGCCTCTCGGGATTTCGATCGAGAAATCGTTGCGGCGTTTTTCGTCGTCCGGGATGGCGAAAAGCACGAGCGGCACGCCCTGCTCCGTTTTCCAGATCGCCTCGATCGCTGCGATCTTCGCGGGTTGGTGCTCGAGTGTGTTCAGGCCGTGCAGGTCGCCGACGAACATCTGCACGGGCGCGAGCACCGCGGCGATCACGAGTCCGGTACGCAGGGTTTTCCGCGCCGAGGCGTCATCGCCCGCGCGGAGCAGCCGCCACGCCGAGAGCCCTGCCACCACGAAAGACGCGGTGAGGCCGGAAGCGAGCAGCATGTGCGTGAAGCGGTACGGAAACGACGGATTGAAGATCACCTGCAGCCAGTCGCCCGCGATGATCTGCCCGCCGTCCATCACGTGGCCGGCCGGGGTCTGCATCCACGAGTTGAGCGCGAGAATCCAGAAGGCCGACACCGTCGTGCCGATCGCGACCATCGCGGCGGAGAAAACGTGCATCCAGCCCGGCACGCGGTTCATGCCGAAGAGCATCACCCCGAGAAAAGTCGCCTCGAGGAAAAACGCCGTCAGCACCTCGTAGGCAAGGAGCGGCCCCGCGATGTTGCCGACCTTCTGCATGTATCCCGGCCAGTTGGTGCCGAACTGGAACGACATGGTGATGCCGCTCACCACGCCCATCGCGAAGGAGAGCGCGAACACCTTGGTCCAGAGCTTGTAGGTGGCGAGCCACGCCGGGTCGCCCGAGCGCGCGTAGCGGACGCGGAAGTAGAGCACGATCCAGCCGAGCGCGATGGTCAGGCTCGGGAAGAGGATATGGAACCCGATGTTCAGCCCGAACTGGGCGCGGGCGAGAACGAGAACATCATTCATGGATGACGATCATACGGAATGGCCTACTCCTTTGCAGTAACGCTGCCGCGGTCGATCACGACGACGCGATCGACCATGCGCTTGGAGTGCTGCAGATTGCATTCGGAGAGTATCACCGACATGCCCTCCTTCTTCAGGTCCGCGACCACCTCGGCGAGCCGCCGAGCCAGCGCCGGCGCGACGCCTTCGAACGGCTCGTCGAGCAGAAGGAGCTTCGTGCCGCAGACGAGCGCGCGAGCGAGCGCAGCGAGCTTCTGCTGGCCGCCGGAGAGTTGCAGGCCCTTGCGCGAAGCGAATTCGCGCACCTCCGGGATCAGAGCGTAGACCTTTTCCAGGCGCGCCCTGGGATCGGGCGCGCGCGCCGCCCACGCCGGCACGAGCACGTTCTCCTCGACCGTGAGCTCGGGCACCAGTCGCCGGTCCTCGGGCATGTAGCCGATGCCGAGCCGCGTGCGCGCGTGCGTAGGCGCTCCCAGCAGATCGGCGCCGTCGAAGCTCACCGCGCCGCTCGATACGCGGAGCAAGCCCATGAGGCTCTTCATGAGCGTGGTCTTGCCCGCGCCGTTTCGCCCGATCAGTCCGGCCATGCTACCGGTGGGCAGCTCGAGCGAGACGTCGCGCAGGATCTGCACGGACTGGATCGCGACGTTGAGCGCTTCGATCCTAAGCACGGGCCGCCCGCTCGTCCATGCGGCGGAGCTCGCCGCCGACCACGTAACGCCGCACGTCCGGGTCGCCGAGCGCGACCTCGGGCGGCGCATCCGCAATGATGCGGCCGTCGTAGAACGCGAGCACGCGCTCGGCGAAGCGGCTGACGACCTCCATGTCGTGCTCGACGAAAATCACCGTGACGCCCTCGGCCTTCATCGCCTTCATCACCATCTCCATGATGGCGAACTTTTCCTCGGCCGAGACGCCGCTCGTGGGCTCGTCGAGCAGCAGAACCCGCGGCTTCGCGGCCAGGGTCAGCGCGATATCGAGGAGCTTGCGCACGCCTCCGGGCAGAACCTGGGCGTTCTTTTCGCGATACTCGGCGAGGCCGAAGCGCTCGAGAATGCGCTCGGCGACCTCCTCGGCCGGCGCATCGTGCCCCGGCACATTCGGGCGCGCGCGGGATCGGGAGAAGAACCCGCCCCGGCCGGCGTTGTGCAGCATGATGCCCAGGGCGATCAGCATGTTTTCGCGCACATTGAGCGAGCTGTAGAGCTGGGGAACCTGGAACGAGCGGAGAATCCCCAGCCGCGTGATCTGCCGCGGAGCGAGCGCCGTGATGTCGCGTCCCTCGTAGTGAATGCTGCCGGAATCGGGTTTGAGGTATCCCGTGATCATGTTGATGAAGGTGGTTTTTCCCGCGCCGTTGGTGCCGATCAACCCGACGACCGAGTCCGCTTCGATCGCGGCGTTGATCTCCGCCGCCGCAGTGACCGCGCCGAAGCTCTTGTTCACTCCCCGCGCATCGAGGATGACCGCCATGTCAGCCGGCCCTGCGCCGCGCGAACAGCGACCACAAGCCCTCCGGCAGGAAAACGATCACGAGCAGCAGCGCCGTGCCCAAACTCATCTGCCAGGTATGCGGCGACAGATCGTAGGCGAGAGTGTGGATCGCGCCGAAGAGCAGCGCGCCGAGGAACGGGGCGAGCACGCTGCCGGTGCCGGCGAGGATGGTGATGAAGATGAACTCGCCCGAGGTCGTCCAGTAGGCCATCTCCGGGTCGATGTGGCCGACCGTGGTCGCAGCGAGCGCGCCGCCCACCCCGGCGAGCGTCGCGGCGATCACGTACTTGACGTGGATCGCATGGCGCACCGACGCGCCCATGTATTCGACGCGAATCTCGTTGTCCTTGATCGCCGGGCCGAGGCGCCCGAGCGGCGTCTCGAGGAAGCGGTGAACGAGGTAGGCCGCGCCGATGCCCGCGAACGCCGCGGCGACCGCCACCGCGTAGCGCACCCAGGCGGAGGCCGGGCGCACGCCGAACAGGGTCGATTGCG
>WNFH01002016.1_pt1 | contig 14048 bp, 15 predicted proteins | sample 5400411 | NCBI WGS metagenome assembly WNFH01 (sample SAMN13153347, study PRJNA577476) | soil metagenome | isolation source: 200 cm saprolite under Douglas fir tree site 2 hole 3 | place: USA:California | collected 2015-04-18
ATATGCGATGCAATGAGATGGGGCAAGCGGAGTAGGACTGTGGGCTCCAGCAAAAATGAGGAGCTAGATGCAGGAACACAATGGCATTGTGTTCCTGCATCTAGCTCCTCATTTTTGCTGGAACCCATTCTTATTTTTGTCTTGACAAGCTGAGGAAGTCAGGATACATTGACAGACAGAGACCAGAGAAGAATTGGAAGATGTCCCTATGGAAGACCCAGATGATTGGATCATCGACGCGAACGGCTTCTACATTGCTACCCGCTCATTCCTGATTCGGCGTGGCTATTGTTGCGCGAACCAGTGCCGCAATTGCCCGTATATTAACTGGCGTAGCTCACCAACATGGGAACCTCTGCCAGCAGAGGCGGTCCATGTTGCTGAAGTGTCGCCAAAAGCGTTAGAGGGCGCGCGAAAAGCACTCTCATATCATGAACAGCAGGTACAGAGTGGGAGCCAGGCCGAAGCGGAACTTCACCAGGCAATGATCGCGCACTACCATTTGCTTTTAGAGAGGTGGGAAGAATCAAGGGAATAAATCGAGTTCTTGTTCGATTGGATGCACCACCCATTCCCCCAAAACCCCAACTGCTCGCACAATGTAGTATAATAATCACACATTCTGCCTTGCATACGTAAAATACACGGTACCATGCGGCCCATCCACGAGCCGCATAGTTCCTGTGAAAGATAAGGAGTTAACAGAGATATGAGTAAGCTGCTAGACATGTTCACATCGGCACGTCGAGCGCAGAGCGGCAGTGGTATGGGCTTTTTGGGTAAAAATAGAAGCGAGACGAAGCCGCGAGCCGCCGCGCTGGTCGTCGAACTGCCGACCGCCGACGCGGGAAGCGCGGAATCCGCCATCAAAGCCGGAGCAGATGGGCTGCTCTTCACCTGGGATGGCAAAGACACGGAGTGGCTCGATACACTCAAAAGCGTCACCGAGGCCGCGAAAGCCAGCAACGAAAGCGTAGTCTGTGGGCTGCACATCACAGGCGGCTGGAAAACATTGGAACGCGAAAACCTTGAACAACTCAAAGACCAGGGAGTCAGCTACGTTGTGCTCCCATTCCAGGCTCCCGCCAGTTTACTGGCCCTGCACATCAAAGATGTTGACCTGGTCGTCACCGTCCCCATGCGCGAAGGGGATATGTACCCCATCTTCATACGCAACCTGACCGCCTTCGACACCATTGCGGCAGTACAATTGGATTTTGGGCTGGCAAATGAGGCTGGCAAGTTGACCATCGAAGATGTGCTCCAGTACCGCGCTGTGCGTGAGGCTGTGCGCTATCCCGCGCTCCTCAACGTCAAAGCCGGTATGAGTGAAGCCGACGCCTATACCCTGACCACCCTGGGCGTACAGGCTGTGGTCTTGACGGCAAGCGACACCGACACTAAGACCAGGCAACAGATCAAAGCCCTGCGCGAACTACTGGAGAAGGTTCACCAGGACGATAAAGATAGCAAATCACCTTCCCTCAAACCGTAGGGAGGGAAAGAATGAGAGAAACTCTCTGATAGTAGGGGATAGGCGCACTTTGTGCGCCTATCCCCTACTATCAGAGAGTTTCTCTCATTCTTCATATCCTGTTTATTTTGACGTTACAGCCTTTTGCCAATATAGCTGGCGGCGAGGTATCGTGCGCAACAATCCATGGGTGGACTGCCAGATGTCAGCAGGACGCTGATTGTTGCGCCAGTAGTAATACACCGCCACTTCATCCGGTTCCGCGCACAGCAATTGCTTGAAGGCGGATTCCAGGTGTTGTTCGTCCTCTTCATCCAGGTTAAAGTTCTGTAACCAGAGCTGGCTGCGTTTATGCTGTTGCCGCGCCCCCTCAACAAAACTTCGTCCCCACGACTCCACTAGCGACACATCTTCGTGCAGCAGTTGCCAGAAGAGATGGCCACCAATAGTATCTAATTGGGGGAGGGCAGCCAGTTCATCGACCTGTCCCAGGTCCTGGGGCAGGAGCGCAATCGTCGTTTTGGCATGAGCATCGACCCGCTTGACACAGGCACACAATTCACCCAGAAAATCGATCATTGAACGGCGGCGAAAGCGGTGGAGGTCGGCAACATCGGGGCAGAGTGCCCGGCAGACAGAGCAAAAACAGGTAATATCTGGCCCTCGCGGCTCATCGATTAAAATGCCGTTGAGCGGGAAATTGCGCAAGAACTGCTCAATTTCTTTGAAGAGCCAGCTGCGAAAAGACTCGTGATTGAAGCAGGAAATATCGTGATGGCGTCCGTGGCGATCCATCACCCGAGAGTTTGGATGGTGAAAGGTATACCAGCTTGGCATGAGAGAAGGGCCAGCAAATAAGTTCCCGTACCGTCCAAGGCTCAAGTGAACTTTCAAACCGGCATCCTGGGCCTGGCGCAGCCCGCGTTCCAGGTCACGAGGCCAACGCTGGGCCTCCTGCTCGTGTATGGCATAGACGATACTTCCCGCACCGGTAGCACGAATCTGGTCAAAGTCTTGTTTGACGACCTCTGGATGAAGCAGCGAATGAAAATATGCGACCGTAATATCCATGATACCTGCTAAAAATAAGGCTGAACTGAGGCACAAGGAATGTAACGAAACATTCATATGCGTATCCGTAGTATACCACAGGCATCAAATGCACAACAGAAAAAGAGTCATTTGGGCTATTTATCACAAAGAAGGCACAAAAAAGCGGGTTAAGCTTGACAAGTTCAGCATTTCTGTGCAAAATGCACGCATGAGTCACGCACAGCAAGCACAAATCTCTAGCGATGTTTGCTTTGTTCGAGCATACGCAAAGATCAACCTTACACTCGATGTGTTGGGGCGGCGGGCCGACGGCTATCACGAGCTGGCAACGATCATGCAGACCGTTGACCTCCACGATACCATCTGCCTGACAGCGACCGGTGACCAGCGCGTGCAAATGATCTGCTCAATACCTGAACTCAGCAGCGATGATAACCTGGCTGCACGCGCCGTGTACATGGTGCGTCAACGCCTCGCATGTTCGCAAGGAGTGAGAATTGAATTATACAAGCGTATCCCCATGGCGGCAGGGTTAGGAGGCGGAAGTAGTGATGCTGCCGCTGTCCTATTTGCGCTACAGCAGTGGTGGCAATTACACCTATCCCCAGCAGAACTGCTGAGCATGGCTGCCTCAATGGGTTCAGATGTTCCATTTTTTTTGACTGGAGGGCTTGCACTCTGTGAGGGGCGCGGCGAACGAGTAACGCCGCTTGCCCGCTATTGGCTGGCGTCGATGCGCTGGCTGCTCTTACTCAAGCCCCCCATCAGTCTATCGACAGCGGCAGTATTTCGCAATCTGCCCGCCGGCGATTATACTGAAGGGACAAACAGTCGGATGGTCAGCAACGCCTTAAACGCGAGGAAAGACCCACAATTGGAATATCTACAAAACAGTTTGGAGCGCGAAGTCCTGGAACGTTATCCAGAAGTCGCCCAGGCCAGAGAAGACCTGCTGCGAGCAGGTGCTCAGTTTGTACGGCTTTGCGGCAGTGGGCCAACACTCTTTGCCCCATTCGCCGAACTGACTGGTGCTCTCCAGGTACAGCAACGGGTACATACCCTGGGATACGAAGTATATCTGTCGCGTGCTATCCACCCCAATACTGGGAGTGTTTGTTTTTTCTAACTACAAAGGAGGCTAAAACCCATGTCCGACCTATACTACTGCGTGAAGTGCAAAAAGAAGACCGAAATGAAGGACCCTCAGAAGGTGACAACCAAGAATGGCAAACCAGCTTTGAAGGGTCCCTGTTCAGTCTGCGGCACTACGGTCTATACCATCCTCGGTGCTGAGAAAAAGTAAAAATCCAGCGAAACAGCATGGCTGAGGCAAGCGCAGCCACTACTATACGGCGCAGTCTTTCGTGTATAGTAGTGGCTGCGCTTGCCTCAGCCATGCTACTATACGGCGCAGTCTTTCGTGTATAGTAGTGGCTGCGCTTGCCTCAGCCATGCCCACTGAGTCAAATGCCCACCGTCTTGCGCTGTTTCGCTGGATTGCTATAATCTGCTATAATGGAGACGCATCATAGTAAACTTTCTAGAGGCTACAAAGATCGACAGGAGGAGTATATGCCTCTATGGGACTCCGTGCAGCGCGGCCTGGAGAAGGCCACTCAAGAGGCCACACGCATCGCCAAAACACAGCGTTTGCGTGCTACCATTGATGGGCTATCCCGCCAAATCAACGCACAAAACAGCAACATCTTAAATAAATGCATGGAATTGTTTCTTGCAGGGCAACTTACTCAAGCTGAGCTTTTGCCTTTATGCCAGGAAATGGTTAGCCTTCAACAGCACCTGGCCCAGGCACAGGCTGAACTGAAGCAGCTCCAGGCCAGCCAGGCGCAATCTTCCGGCACACAACCAGGAGCACCTAACCTATACCTCTCGCCAGAGACTGGCGGTCCCGCGCCTTATCCATCAATGGATGAGGCACTTGCACCTACCGTCTATGTACCACCGCCAGCATACCAGTCCTACCTCGATAGCACCAACGAGTATAGCGTACCGCCACCACCGCCAGGCGTGGAACCAACAGTGAGTTCAATCGATACCATCAGAATGAACTGGGAAGTTTTACCTTCCGCGCCGCGTACAGAACCACGCCTCTGCACTGTCTGCCGGGCAGAACTACCTCCCGGTAATGCCTTCTGCCACAATTGCGGCGCACCCGTGCAAGACAATGATTCAGAACACTTACCAACTGTGCGGGCAGGAAACCTGGAACCATTTTACCCCGGTGGACAAGAAACGATGCGAAGTGACACACCTGTCACACCTGTCACACCTGTCACACCTGTCACACCTTCTCCACCATCACCACAGTTGCCCATCACCGGTGCTTCAGATGCAGGGGCAAAAGAAAACGAAGGGGTGTAACCTGCGGCAGCATATGATTACAGTACTCTGTTACCTACTGCGCTACCCATTCGCGCTGCTCGACAGAGTACGACGCCCATTTATACAGCGTGCATGGCAACATCCACGGACCATTGTGGTCATAAAGCCCTGCTGCCTCGGCGACCTGGTGATGACAACCCCCCTCCTGGAGGTCATCCAGCAGAACTACCCCACCGCCACCATCACCTATGTAGCAGGTACATGGTCGAAAGTCATACCCGAACACCATCCCGCCGTCCAGGCCGTGATTGATTGCGGCACAATCGGCATCCCTCATCGTTATAGCTTCGTGGACTATATGAAATTTGCAGCCAGGTTACGCCAACAACACTTTGACCTGGCCTTCGTGCTTGACCGCTCGCCAATCTTGACGCTTTTGCCCTGGCTGGCCGGTATACCTCGCCGCGTCGGCCCTGACAGCCTGGGGCGCGGCTTCTCGCTGACAGATCGAGTGCCCGTCTCTAGCTCAGCGGCGCACCTGCAACACCAGGCCGAAATCTATCTTGACCTGGCTCGTCACATCGGTCTCTCCATCAACGCTCCCCGTTTGCGTTTTGAGCCAACCCCAGAGGAACGGCAAAGCGTAAGCCCGCCTTCCTATCTGCGCATCGCCCTGTTTAGCGGCGGCGGCAGCAATCCAGGCATGGAATTGACCGCCAAACGCTGGCCATTGCCACGCTACCAGGAACTGGCTCACAAACTCGTCTCCGAGATGGACGCGCAGATTCTCCTGATTGGAGGGCCAGGAGATGTAGCCCTCAATCAACAACTGCAAGACGAACTGCATGCACCAGGAGATATGGTAATCAACCTGACCGGCAAAACCACCCTTGGAGAACTGGCGGCACAACTCGAATGCTGCGATCTCTTCATCGGCAATGATAGCAGTCCGATGCACCTGGCGGCGGCTGTGAACATCCCTGTCATCGCTATCTTTGGTCCGACGAGCCCACAAGAATATGGCCCCTATCCTCTCGATGACCCCAGGCACATCGCCATCTGGCGGCATCCTACGGGGCAGCCATGCTTCTTCCTGGGCAAGATGCAAAGCTGCACCAACTGCACCTGTATGCAATCTGTCACAGTGGATGATGTGTGGAGCGCCGTACAACGCCTTATCCCAAGACAACAAACCCTCTTTCCCTAACCTTTCGTTTTCAGTAATCCAGGGATGAGTTTTATACGTTTCCTTAGATAGCAATCGCTTTCTTGCCTCGACATGAAGACATGCAGTAACTCCTGTACTGCCTTGCCATGCCAGGCAAAAAGATGCTCATGATTGTTACAATACAAGACGAAAGGTACAGTTACGATGACAATGGTACAAGACCTCTTGCCAACGGTTACTTCTGCTGATAATGTTCCGGGACCTGCACAGGGGCAATGGACGGCTAAAGACTACCCAAATCTTCCAGACGACGGGCAAGCTTATGAGATTATGAATGGAGTGTTGATGAAGCTCCCTTCTCCTGACAGCTTACATCAGCAGACTTTGCACCGGCTATCTTCCTATGTCGTGCCCCATACCAGAACAACTCGCCTGGGACACACCTATAGCGATCCAATCTATCTTGAATTGGCTCCTGATGTAGTCGTCAGACCTGATCTCTTCATTGACATGCACGCTGACCATAAACAACATAGCAGGGAAACGGAGAAACAGCTGATTGGTACACCTGAGTTAATCATCGAGGTGACTTCACCGGGCAGCGCGCGCTATGATTGGCGTGACAAGTACGATGCCTACGCCCGTGCCGGAGTATGGGAATATTGGATTGTTCATCCAGAGGCCAAAGCGGTCGAGGTATTGATATTGGAGAATGGGCAGTTTCGTTCATCAGGCGTTTTCGAAGGCCAGGCGGCTATTCGCTCGAAGGTCTTACGCCTGTTTGATCTCCCTATCGAGAACTTCTTTATTTGAAGTGAACAAGCGGCAAGACAGGCCAATGTGAAAGCATTGGCCTGTCTTGCCGCTTGTTCACTTCAAATCAAATTTTTAACTCGCGATCTGAAAACATCTTTCAGGGCTTCGTGCCAGGCATATGAAAAGCATACAAATGATTGTCATCTGAACCAACATAGACAACACCGTTTGCCACCACGGGCGAGGATTCAATGGTATTGCCGGTCAAAACTGTCCAGAGCAGTTTACCTGTTGAAGCATCGAAGGCGTACAACTTATGATCCTGTGACCCCACATACACAACGTTGTTCGCTACTGTTGGGGAGGCACTGATATGATTAGCAGTAGAGGCAGTCCAGAGCAGCTTACCCGTAGAAGTGCTGAAAGCATACAGCTTGTAATCCCCAGATCCAACATAGACCACCCCATTAACCACCGCTGGTGAAGAGTAAATAGCATTCCCCGTCGAGGCAGTCCACAATCTCTTGCCCGTAGCAGCATTGAAAGCATACAGCATATAATCTGCTGAGCCAACGTAGACTACCCCATTAGCCACCGCGGGCGAAGAATAAATAGCCAGGTAAGCAGAGACAGACCACAGAACCTTGCCTGTAGCAGCATTGAAAGCATATAATTTGGAGTCATCTGAGCCTACATAGACCACTCCATTGGACACTGCTGGTGAAGAGTAGATAGCATTGCCCGTCGAGACATCCCATAGCTTCTTACCCGTAATAGCATTGAAGGCATACAACTTGTGGTCATAGGAACCAACGTACACCACTCCATTGGCTACCGTTGGGGAAGATTCAACAACATTGCCGGTAGATGCCACCCAGAGAATCTCCCCTGTACTAGCATTAAAGGCATACAGTGCAGAATCTCCTGAGCCGACGTAGACAATCCCATTGGAAACCGCTGGCGACGAAAGAATAGCACTACCCGTTGAGGTAGCCCACAGCCTCTTGCCTGTTGACGCACTGATCGCATACAGCTTCGCGTCTGCTGAACCAACATACACTACACCGTTAGCCACCACCGGCGAAGACCCGATGACATCACCAGTAGTAACAGTCCAATCTGGCACCAGGCGAGAGACAGTGGCCGGTGAAAGTCTCTTCTCATCAGGATTAAAGCGCGTGTGCTGCGGATTAAAACCAAACATGGTAGCATTCATGGAAGCAGCCGCTTGGAGACTGGAGGTAGTAGCTGTAGATTTCCACCTTGTCACCAATGGATAAAGAACCCCAACACCTCCTAAAATGACAATAAGTATGAGTCCAATGAGCAACCATGACTTCATGCGAGGAGATGCCCTGCGCTGCCGTTGATTTTCTTCCATCTGGTTCGTCATACTCAGCCTCCTTGTGCTGACCGAGTTTTCTTCATCGAAACACGACACGGGCGGCCACAAGGGCCCCCACCCCTCATTTGCCCCGCTCCCGCCCCTACGCGACGAAAAGAACGGGGTCTGGCTATACTGACTGCCACAACATATCAAGCATGGAACAAAGTGCTCATCTTCCTGAGCAGTCGGCGCATCAATGCTCCATTCTCAACACTTCTCCGTAAGAGTATAGCCAAACCCTACCTATGATATCCACCTACCTGTTCTGGTGAGCCTGCGGGCACACCAGAAATCCTTACGAGCCGCGAAGCGGCGAGGATTCAAAGAAACTCGCGCATCGGGTTAGCTCTTCTCAAGCAGAAGTTGAACCTCGGAACCAAAGAAATCGGAACGTACGATACCGTTGGCGCGGTCAAGGTACATTTCGAAGTATGGGCTTTCTCTACGCTGTAACAGAGACCGATCATCTACTGTACCCTTGATATAGATGACGTTCCCCTGATCCTGTACATCGGTGACACGGATAATGCGAGAAAGTCCGGGGAGAGCGATGGTGCTTGGCGTATCGGGAGAACCTGCCAGGACTGTCTTCGTCACAAAACCGGATCTGGTCGTGAGGTTTACATGACCCTCGATCACATACGATGCATACGCTGGCATGGGCTTCGTAGGCAGCCCGACTGTTGCACGGAATGCAAGAGCTGAGTCTTTACTCGCTGCCAGTTGGGGAACTGTTTGTAAAGCTGGGGCAACTGCTGCCGCTCCAGCTGTAGCAGCAGCAACGGACCCTGCGCCTGCCAACTGCAAAAATCTGCGTCGGTTTATTTCATTCATGAATTCCACCTCCTAGTGCGGATTTCCTAGAAAAGGAAAGACAGAAAGGTAATCAGTGTGAGGGCCGACCATATCGGTCGTTATTTTACCGTTGGTGACGAGTGTCAACGAGATGTCGATGACATCGTCAGTCAGCTGGCGGCCGTTGAGATAACCTCCTGAATTTGTATGGTTATACGCCAGAATGTCAGGCAGCAAAATGTGCATGATTTTCCTTGCCTGATTCATTGTATAGCCAAATGACATCAGAACAGCCTCAAACTTCGCACCAAAGAGATGTCGATCGCCCGTTGGGTCGATCTGGTTGAAGGTGTTCTTGTCAACGCCATGGTTGAATACTGTATTGAGTGCCGGGTGCCCCATACGATCAATCTGGACAAAGTCTTTCGAATCACCATCACCATCGCCAGCCGGGCTGAGACACCTCATCCAGATACCAATCTGCGGGTTATTACCAAGCGCAGTGTTTGGCACCTCTAGAACGATACCGAACACATTCAGGTTGAGGAAGAAATCAGTTCCTGTAAACATGAAGTTGTTCAGAAAACCCATCAAATCGAAGAAGAAAGGATCACTGCGAATACCGGCGAAAAACACAAAGTCGCCAGAAGTCGTAATAATTGCCTGGCTGGTGAAGGATACAGGAGCATTCGCGACAATGACCTGACCCTTATCGCCATGCGCCGCAGCATTCGCTCCTGTAGCCCTCTTAACGGTCGCCATCTGGGCTCCGTTTTTAAAGGGCGAGAACGTGAACCGAAATGCGATTTCGGCAACAGAGTCTGCATCTGTATCGATCTGTAGGTCATAGACCGAGGTCGGATCGAACGAGGCAGCCAGGGTGGGTGCTAACGGATTTACATTAACAATCAGTATTGATTTGCTCGGGTCCCCCGGCTTTTGGAATGCATAGATATCCGTGATATCTATCGCCGCATTCATGTTAGGGGACATCAGACCTGGGGCGTCTAAATGGTCTGCCATACATATCTCCTTGTTTTTTGGAGTCTCGATGGTTCGTCATGCATACCAGGATATACCATCTAAGTTGACATATCCCATCGCATCTTATCTCACCACGAACTCTTTCAGCGCACTTTTAATGCACTATTACATCATCAGGGCTTCCCGCTACCTCTCAAAGGCATTGAGCAAATGGGATGTACGTGTCCCGACTGCTTTGGAAGAGTTACTCTCCATCCCTTGTTTGATACGCCGTGCAATCTCTAGCGTTATCCCCCTAACTGAACCATACGTCAGTAGAAGCCAGATAGATCATCATTTTTCGATCAATTTCGGAAACTGCCGTACAAATGGTCTGGTATGCGTGTTGACGGCCTCTCTTGGAATATCTATAATGGCAAGACATCAGATCATCGAATATTTCAATCAGCCTGTAGAGCTATATATACTTGGATAACCCAAGAGGAAAAGTAAACGTTGAAACAATCCCTACGCACCGTGATCTTAGTCCTGGTACGTCTAATCGGACTGCCGGGCGCGTTGGCAGCAGCGCAGCAAGCCCACAAGCCAGCTCCAACAGCACCTCGTATCCTGCTTATCCGTCCCGACCACCTGGGCGACATGATCTTGACGACACCGGTACTGCACGCCCTCAAGACCCATATGCCCAATGCCCATATCAGCATGATGGTTGGTCCGTGGTCAAGCGAAGTGGTAGCTCGCCATCCAGCTATCGACCGCCTGCTGCTCTGCTCATTTCCTGGTTTTCAACGGGCCGCCCAAAAAGCATTGGCCCCCTATATATTACTATTGAGCGTGGCACAACAACTGCGGCGCGGCAACTATGATCTCGCCATCAACCTGCGCCCCGATTTCTGGTGGGGAGCAGCACTGCTCTACCTGGCGCGTATCCCACATCGCCTGGGCTACGCCATTGCCCCCAGCAGCCCTTTCCTGACCCGCGCCCTACCATTCCAGCCGCCTGAACCGGCCACAGTCTCCAATCTCCGCCTGGCCAGTGCTGCACTGGAAACGTTGGGGCTTGCGCCATTGGATGAACCATATACGCCGGAGCACTACCCACTTGAGTTCACGCCAACAGCAGAAGAGCAACAGTGGGTCGCTGATCGCCTGTCAAAAGAAGGCATCGCAGCCGAGACACCCATTGTGGTAATTCATGCTGGCAGCGGGGCAGAGGTCAAATCATGGCGTACAGAGGCATGGTCGGCCTGTGCCAATACCCTTCCAGCATTATTGACATCTTCCACACCTGCGCGTATCATCCTTACTGGCAGCCAGCGCGAGCGACCAATGCTGGAGGAGATTGCCAGGGGCATGACCTCGCCTCCCTTGCTGCTTACCGAGATGACCGTTGGTCAATTGGCGGCATTACTACAGCGAGCAGTCCTGGTGCTGGGAGTTGATAGCGGGCCACCTCATCTCGCGGTAGCGCAGGGCACGCCAACCATCCATATTTTTGGGCCGACCGATGCGCGCATCTTCGGCCCATGGGGCAAAAGCGGGCGCAACGTCGTGGTTGCATCGACCCATCGCTGCCCAACCTGCCCCGGCATACCCTGCGGCCGCCTGGATTTCCGTCCAGAAGAATTGCCAGACCACCCCTGCGTGCGCCTGATATCAGAACAAGAGGTGGAGACAGCCATCAAAGCAATACTCAAAACGCAGTCCGTGAACATTCACCAATAACATAAAATTGCTTTGATACAGCAACAATGCCGTATCAAAACCAAAACCTTTGCGAACTGCCGAAGGCAGCGAGGAATCAAGAAAACATATGTCATATATCGAAGAACAATTGAGCAACGTCGATGACTACGGCTACCCTATGCCTCCAAGTTCGCGCCACAAGCTCCGCAAAAATGTCATTCGCACCAGCAGGAGCATCGTTGGTAAGGGCATCTATCTCCTGATGAGCATCATTGGAGGTCTGCTCTGGCTGGGCAGAATCGGTAAGAAAGCTCCTCCATTGACGCCGCAGAGCTTTCATCCAAAGCGTATCCTGGTCATTCGCCTGGACCTCATCGGAGACCTGGTACTCTCGCTAACGGTGGTACGCGCTCTGAAACGCACCTATCCAGAGGCAGAGATAGACCTGCTGGCCATCCCTGCCAGTGCCAAAGTTGCCACCTATGACCCGCATCTCAGCGAGATCATCACCTATGACCCGAACATCTGGCGTCGCCCCAGAGCCTTGCTACAACCCAAGAACTGGCGCGAAGTCAGAGCCTTGAGCAGCAAACTTCGCGCGCGCCACTATGACCTGACCATCAGCGTTTACGCCAATTGGGCAGCCGTGCTGGCGGTGCTGAGTGGTGCCAGGCGGCGCGTGGGCTACGGGGCAGAGGGCTTTCCAGGCTTTATGACCGACAGCCTGCCCGGCGGCATCCCTGGACGCTGGCGGCACTATGCCCCCCTTGACAACAAACACGAGGTCGATTACTGCCTGGAACTGGCAAAAGCGGCGGGAGCAACCCTGACGCCGGAAGACCGTATCCCCCGCTTATATGTCGATGAGAAAACTCGCCAGGAGGTCGAGCAACTACTGCGCCAGGAAGGTGTGCAGCCGGGTAAGCCATTGATTGCCTGTCACATCAACTCAAATAATGGGCAATCCAAACGCTGGCCCATCCCCTACTGGGCCACGCTGATTGACCGCCTGATTCGCCAGGAGGGCGCACAGGTCGTATTGACGGGCGCGCCAGCCGATCTGCCACAGATCGAGCGCGTCACACAGCGCATGTGCGAACACGCGATAAACCTGGCAGGCAAGACCAGCCTGACCCAACTGGCCGCGCTCTTACAAAAGGCCGACCTGCTCATCAGCGGTGATAGTGGCCCATTGCACATGGGTGTTGCCTGTGGAACCCCCATCATCGGCATCTACGGCCCCACCAACCCATCACTGGGCGGCCCTGTAAGTCCTGATGCGACGGTATTGCGCAGCGGCATCTGGTGCAGTCCATGTTACAATGCAAAAGACACGGCGGATTGCCGTTTTTATACCACACAATGTATGAAAAATATCACACCATCGCAGGTATTTGATCTCGTACAACAGAAACTCACATAACGGACAATATATACATGCAAACACAACCAATCCAATTGCCACCAGAGGCCCACATCCTGGTAATCAAAATGGCAGGCATCGGCGATCTCCTGCTGGCCACACCGGCCTTACGCGCCTTACGCGAAACCTATCCCCAGGCGCAAATCGACCTGCTGGTCACGCCCGCTTCCGCCGGTCTGCTCAACGGTTGGGAGGTTATTGATCGCGTGATCGTGCTGGATAAATATCTCTTTGACTACCCGCAGCAAATGCTCACCAACCCGCGCAACCTGCTGAAGCTCCGCCCTCTCTGGCATGATCTGCGCGATGCCCATTATGACGCAGTACTCTTGCTCCATCACCTTACGCTCCCCTTTGGACGTTTGAAGCACCAGGTGTTGCTGCGTGCCACCGGCGCGAAGTGGCGGGCAGGATTGGACAATGGGCATGGCTGGTTCCTCAATTTGCGCGCGCAAGACAACGGGTTCGGGGCTATGCACGAAGCCGAATATAACCTGGCCGTAGCTGAACTCGTGGGCGCGACCACCAGCAACAAACGCCTGACGGTACCCATGAGCGAGGAAGATCATCGACAGGCGTGGCAATTGCTCTATGAACACGAATCTCCTGAGAGTATCAAGCACCCCATCATCGCCATGCATCCAGGCAGTGGCAGCTATAGTACAGCACGACGCTGGGCACCCGAACGCTTCGCCCAGTTGGCAGATACCCTTTTCTCCGGCGTAGGAGGACAGTTGCTCCTCTTAGGTGGCCCCGAAGAGGCGGAACTCCACCGGCAGATCATAGGCATGATGCAATCAGAGTTGCCAGTACGCAGCCTGGCAGGCCGGGGCAGTATCAAAGTCACCGCGGCACTCTTAGAGCAGGTTGACCTCTTTGTAGGCAACGACTCCGCGCTCGTCCACCTCGCGGTAGCCGGAGGCACCCCTACCGTCGCCATCTTTGGCCTGACCAACTCCGGGGCCTGGGGGCCATACAC
>WNFH01002017.1_pt1 | contig 14046 bp, 7 predicted proteins | sample 5400411 | NCBI WGS metagenome assembly WNFH01 (sample SAMN13153347, study PRJNA577476) | soil metagenome | isolation source: 200 cm saprolite under Douglas fir tree site 2 hole 3 | place: USA:California | collected 2015-04-18
AACTTGTCTTGGGAGATTCGTCAGGGCCCGCGCCCCTTGAACAGCCTGCTTGATAACTCGTTCGCAAAAGTAATGCTCCCGAATAGTTGCGAGTTTGGATCAGTGCTAGCATGCGAAGCTGGGGTTCTTGCTCCACGGACACTCGAGAATGGCGAGTCGTAAAGACGAAAACTTCATCACTTCACGCCGGACCTTTCTCAAGGGGATGCGATGGGCGCCCATGCTCTTGCTTCCAGCGCCCTTGCATGGATTGCCCGTCGGGCTTTGCTTCCCAAAAACCATTGGGGATCGCAGGTTCTCTCTTCCGTTCTCGGACTCTCGTCTCACACCCCACTATCCCGCAAAGTCTCCGCTTGAAGATGTTCTTCGCCAAGTTATTCCGGGCGGCGACGAGTATGTCACCGAGAAGTACGCATGGGAGATCATGCAACTCCTCGGCGGTTGGAGTCAGGCCCTAAAGTCAGCCGCGCCTGCTCTCGACGTCGTTGCGAAAATCCTGGACCCTTCGATCGAAGGCGCGTCGCTTTCTCCGACTCAGGAGACCGCTCTGCGTGCGGGAGGAGAAATCGAAATCTATCGAAGGCGGTTTGCTGCCCAGTTGAACTCAGGTCGCGAGCAGTTCCTTCACGAAATCAAAACCTATTTCTCCCAGATCGCGCGAGTCGAGGTGGCTGAATTCGAAATCACCGGTATCGAAAAGCGAGAAGGCGTTTCGCCAACATTCCTGCTCGATATTCGTTACGACCTCGTCGGAACTCGGCGAGATTCTTCGCGCGAGCAGCGAGCGGGACGGTGGTTGACCTTGTGGTCGCGCAGTCCATCGAACGCATGGCAAGCGACCAGGTGGGAGGCGACGGAAGAAACCGTCAGTCGCGCGCGCGAACCGTTGTTCGTAGACGTCACTTCGCAAGTCCTTGGTCAGACCGAGTCGTATCAGACCCAACTGCTACGGGGAGTTGACGACTGGCGCGCGGCGCTGGACGCTGCCTGCGGGATCGACATCTATGGCAATAACGGCGTAGCTGTCGGCGACATCGACAATGACGGCTGGGATGAGATCTACGTGTGCCAGCCCTCCGGACTTCCCAACCGTCTTTATCGTAATCGCGGCGACGGAACCTTCGAGGATGTGACCGAGAAATCGGGAGTGGGCGTTCTGGATGGAACAGCCTGCGCCATATTCGCGGACTTCGAGAATAAGGGACTGCAGGATTTGCTCGTCGTTTGCGGCGGTGGGCCTCTGCTATTCCTGAATCAGGGCAACGGAAAGTTTTCGCTCAAACGTGATGCCTTCAACTTTGTGCGACCTCCGCAAGGCACGTTTACACATGCCGCCGTTGCCGACTACGATCGCGACGGACTGCTCGATATTTATTTCTGCCTCTACAGCTACTACCTTGGGCTGGATCAGTATCACTACCCCACTCCGTACTTTGATGCCCGGAATGGACCTCCGAACTTTCTGTTCCACAACGAAGGCAACGGAATCTTTCGGGATCGAACACAGGCTGCCCGGCTTGATATGGACAATGATCGTTACAGCTTCGCCTGTGCCTGGGGAGACTGCAACTCGGATGGATGGCCGGATCTCTACGTGGCCAACGACTTCGGGAGGAGCAATCTCTATCGGAATAACGGCAACGGAACGTTCACAGTTATCTCGTCCGAGGCAGGAGTTGAGGACGCCGGCGCGGGAATGAGTGCCTGCTGGTGCGATTTCGATGGCGACGGCAAGCAAGACATTTACGTTGGAAACATGTGGTCCGCCGCCGGCTTGCGAGTTTCCAACCAAAATTCCTTTCATCCCAAAGATCCTGAGACAATCCGAGCCCTTTATCGCCAACACGCTCGCGGCAATTCTCTCTACCAGAATCAGGGAAATGGCCACTTCAAAAACGTCAGCCAGCAAGCGGCAGTCGGGATGGGCCGCTGGGCTTGGTCTTCGGACGCGTGGGATTTCGATCATGACGGCTATCCCGACCTTTATATCGCCAATGGGTATATCTCCGGAGTTGATGCACGCGATCTTTCCAGCTTCTTCTGGCGACAGGTCGTGGCGAAATCAGCTCCAGATTCCAGTGCTTCGTTTAACTACGAGCGAGGATGGAATGCCATCAATGAACTGATCCGGTCTGACGCCACATGGAACGGCCGCGAGCGGAATGTTTTGTATCTGAACAATCACGACGGCACGTTTTCAGATGTCTCCGGCATAGCCGGGCTCGATTTTCCGGACGATAGCCGCTCGTTCGCGCTCGCCGATCTGGACCACGACGGACGGATCGAAATAATTCTCAAAAACCGAAATGCCCCGCAACTCCGGATCTTGCGCAACTCCATGAAGAATCTGGGGCACTCGATCGCGTTCCGCTTGCGTGGGACAAAAAGCAATCGTGATGCGGTCGGAGCCGCAGTCACTGTCGATGCGGCGGAGTATCGCCAGACAAAATATCTTCAGGCCGGTTCCGGGTTCTTGTCCCAGCACACCAAAGATCTTTTCTTCGGAGTTGGGACGTTCGAGGGCACGGTCCGGGCCACTATTCGCTGGCCAAGCGGAGACTCACAATCCTTCGACCGCCTGCCAATCAATCATCGAATCGAAATCGAAGAAGGCTCGGAGAAGTATCTTGCCAGGCCGTTCGCTGCCTCGCCGAAGGTTCATCCGCAAACGGGCGAGAAGCCCGCAGAGTTGCCGTCGTTGATCGAGACGTGGCTCATCCAGCCTTTGAACGCGCCAGAGTTCTCCTTGCCTGGCATCGACGGTAAGCAATGGGAGCTTCGGTCTTTCCAAAAGGGCTTTCTGCTTTTGAATTTTTGGATGACAGACTCGCCGTCCTGCAGGGACCAACTATCACTACTGCGGCAATACCAATCCAAGCTTACGGCAGGCGGCCTTCAGATCGTTGCTGTGAACTTAGACGATCCCCCCGACGTCGCGAAAGTGCGATCCTTCGTCTCAAAACAAGGCCTTTCGTTTCCGATTCTGATGGCCACTCAGGATGTTGCGGGCATCTACAACATCATCTATCGCTACCTCTTCGACCGCCGCAGAGACCTCGGAGCGCCTACCTCTTTCCTCATCGATCCAGAGGGTATGATCGTCAAGGTCTATCAGGGGCCGGTGAATCCCGAACGATTGCTGGAAGATGTGCGATCGGTTCCGCGTACTGTGGAGGATCGTATTCGGAAGGCTCTCCCCTTTGAAGGAAAGGTCTATCAGGGCGAATTCCTGCGCAACGATTTCACCTACGGAGTCGCGTTTTTCCAGCGCGGCTATTTGGAGCAGGCGGCCACCTCTTTTAAGCAGGTGATAACTGCTCGGCCGGACGATCCCGAGGCTTATTACAATCTGGGAACGCTTTATCTGCGAAGGAATGATTCACACAACGCCCGCCAGTACCTCGAACAGGCGGTAAAGATGCGCCCGAACTATCCGGAAGCCTGGAATAATCTTGGAATGGTCGCGGTGCAGCAAAAACGCGACGAGGAAGCCATCCAGAACTTCACACGCTCGCTGGAACTGAGGCCGGACTATCTGATTGCGCTTGTAAACCTGGGGAACTTTTACCGGCGCCAAAAATCATTTGCCAACGCGGAAAAGCTGCTGCTCCACGCAGTCGAGATTGAGCCTGATGATCCCGAAGCGAACTACAGTCTGGGAATGCTGTATGCCCAGCAAGACCAGACGGCGCGTGCCCTGGAGTATTTGGAAAAAGCAGTGAACGACCGGCCAGACTATCCTGACGCGCTCAACAATCTCGGCGTTATTCTCGTGAGAGAACGCCGGTATCCGGAAGCGGAGGAAAAATTCAAGGCTTGCATCAAATCCAACGCGAATTTCGATCAAGCCTATCTGAATCTAGCCCGCCTATATGTGATTCTGGACGACAAGGAAAAGGCAAAAGAAGTCTTGCTCAGCCTGTTGCACCAACAACCGCAGCATAAAATGGCTCAGGAGGAACTGGAAATGCTACATTGAGCTGCAAGACGCAGACTGAATGACCCCCGATACTTCATCCCCGCATGCATCAGTGAGCAGCGCGAGTCTTCGATTCGGGCTGCGCGCCATTCTTGCGGTCGGGTTGATTTTATTTTTTTCGAAAGCAAGTTCAGCCCAGCAGACTGCATCCAGGCGCCACCCGGCACCGCATTCTGCTACAGCCCAATCGCCTTTCGCGGAAGCGGAATCACTGCTTCGCGAAGGACACACTGATGAAGCCCGGAATGAGGTTGAAAAGCAACTCAAACAGAATCCGTCCAGCGCCGAAGGATACAGCTTACTGGGCATTGTTTACACTAGCCAGAAAAATTACGAGGAAGCCGTAGAAGCGTTTCAACATGCGCTGAATCTCGCTCCCGGCTCCACAAAGACTCATAACAATCTGGCTAACGTCTATGTCGCCCAGGGGAAGCTTGGTCTCGCAGAAAAGGAGTTTAGAGAGGTGTTGCGCCTTGACCCCGCCAATCGCGACGGAAACTATAACTTAGGGCTGCTGCTCATGGCTAAGGGGTCTCCCGCCGCAGCCATTCCTCATTTTCAGCGGGTGCGTCCTTTTAATATGGAAACCCGCTTCAATCTGACTCGTGCCTACCTTCGGGCGGGCAGAACAGCAGAGGGAGTGAAGCTGGCACGAGAAATTTCTGTTGAAAAGAAGAACGATGTCCAGTTGCACTTCACGCTGGGTGTCTTGTTGGCTTCAGAAAAGCATTACGGCTTGGCTAAGGTGGAATTGGAAAAAGCCAATGCATTGCAGCCCGAAACGTTCGAGACTCTTTACAACCTGGGACAGGTTTACTTGCGGAGTCGCGAATACGCGAAAGCCGAACTGACGTTGAATCGGGCTATGAAACTGAAGCCCGACTCACCTGAGACCTTGTATCTGCTAGCCCAAGTCTATTCCGATCAGACGAGGCCAGTGGATGCTCTGGACCTGCTTGTGCGTGCCAACAAGCTTGCCCCGCAGAACACGGACATCATCTTCCTGATGGCGCGGGTCAGCATGACTCAGAATTATTTCGAGGATGCAATCCCGCTTCTTGAATCCGGATTGAAAATCGCGCCCCAAAGAGCTGACCTTCACGCCGCGCTCGGCGAAAGCTACTTCATGTCGGGGAAGGCAGAAAAGGCGATCGACGAGTTCAAGAAACTCATCGAACTGGATCCCTCGGTGCGATCTTATGCTTTCATGGGTCTTGCGTACCGCCACTTAGGGCGATTCGATGAAGCGCGGAAGTACTTTCAGGGCGGCCTCAAGGAGGACCGTCGCAATGCATCTTGCCTGTTCAACCTGGGATACATCGAAGAGAGACAGGGAAACGATGCCGCAGCCGAAGAACTGTTTCAGCAGGCGCTGCGTTCGAATCCCGATTTCTCCGAAGCGCTGCTGGAGTTGGCGAACCTACGAACCAAGAATAAGAAATTTGAGGATGCGGCGACTCTGTTGCGACGGTACGTACGTGTAAGCCATGACCCCGCTTCCGGATACTACAAGCTCGCCATGGTGGAGAGAAGTCTTCATCAACTCGAGGCCGCGCAACGGGATTTGAACGTTTTCCAAACACTCTCGAAAGACTCGTCGACTGGTCCGTACCCGTATCAGCACCTTTTTGACTACCTTGACAACCGGTCCAAGCTTGCTTCGCAGGAACGCACTGAACTCGACCTCGCGGAACTGACCGAACAGGTTCGGCAGCATCCGAACCAGCCACAAAATCTTTACCTTTTGGCAGAAGCTTACCTCAAGCTCGGAAAACGCCAGGAGGCCAGAGAAACACTCGGGCAGCTTGACCAGATAAGCGCGAATGACTATCGCACCCAGACTGGGGTGGGTGTACTGCTTGCGCGCTATCGGTTGTATGACGACGCGATCCAGCATTTCCAGACGGCGCTGCGCGCGAATCCCGACTCCGACGATGTGAAATTCGATCTCGCCGATGCCTACTTCCGCAAAGGCAGTTACAACGAAGCGCTGGCAGTTGCTCAGAAAGTCTCGGCCAAAGGGCAGCAGGACGATACGTATCTCGCTCTTCTTGGAGATATCTACTCGCACCTTGGAGACACAGCCAAAGCGCTCGAAATCTTTCGGGATGCCATCAAGCGGAATCCGGACAACGACCAGTACTACCTCTCGCTCACACTGGTTGAGCTTCGCGAAAACGACGTAAGCGGAGCCGAGAAGACATTGCAAAAAGGACGCGCCCGAATTCCGAGCTCCGGGAAAATCCTCTGGGGACTCGGTCTTGTATCTGTCCTTCAAGGCAAGACAGCCGAGGCTGCGGAGCGCCTTGAGCGTGCCGTGGAGTTGTTGCCAGAGTGGGCTGGCAGTTATTCCACGCTGGGTGTTTTTTATTATCAGACAGGACAAATCGAGAAAGCGCGGGAAGTACTCAATCGCTTTAAGGGCAGCAAGGCTGGCGGGTTGGACGTGAATCGGATAAAAGAAGCCCTCTCCAAGGCTCCGGCGACCGCTTCATCGATCCGCGAACCGATGCCGATGCTGGCAAGGCAGCAAATACTGCAGCTGGCATTGTCACTCGCCGACAGGACCCTGTGACAAAACGCCCGTAAATGGGGAACAACCTTCGTAGTATGGGACTCGGCTTCGCACCAACTTGTGGCGCCATCCTCGCAGTGAGCGCTGCACTCGTCTCGTCGGGCAATTCAAACCAGGCTGTGCAATCTACGAGGCCACGCTCTTCTGCGAATGCAGTCCGCTATACCGACATTCGGCAGAGTGCTGGAATAACCTTTCGCCAGGATGGCACTCAAACCGAAGAAAAGTATTACCTCGAAACCATGGGCACCGGCGTCGCTTGGATCGACTACGATCAGGACGGGCTCATGGACCTGTTCTTCGTGCAATCGGCGGCCACCGATATTTACAAACCGCCGAGTCCCCTGCGCTCCGCGCTCTATCACAACAACGGGGATGGAACCTTTACCGACGTCACAGAGATAGCCGGTGTCGGAGGAAAAGACCACTACGGACAAGGAGTCGCCGTCGCAGACTTCGACAACGACGGATATCCCGACCTATATGTCACAGGCTATGGCCGTGCCATTCTCTACCACAACAACGGGAATGGAACCTTCACCGATGTGACGGCGAAGGCCGGCGTCGCCGACGAAGGCGGATGGTCAACCAGCGCTGGATGGTTTGATTACGACAAAGACGGCTGGCTCGACCTGGTCGTCACCAACTACATCGAGTGGACGCCAAAGAATAATCTCTGGTGCGGAGAGCATCGCCCGGGTTACCGCTCATACTGCCATCCCGGCAACTACAAAGGCCAGAGGATCAAGCTTTACCACAACAATCGTGATGGCACTTTCACCGACGTAAGCGATGCGTCTGGGGTCGGCAGGCCGGAGGCCAAGGGCATGGGCGTCGTGCTGGCGGACCTCAATAATGACGGCTGGCCCGACATCGCCATCGCCAATGACTCGTGGCCGAATTTCCTGTTCATCAACAAGCACAACGGCACGTTCGAGGATGTGTCGCTGGTTTCCGGTCTCGCGGCAAGCGAGGATGGACGATACGAAGCGGGCATGGGAATCGATGCCGCCGATGTCGACGGAGACGGCTGGCTGGACGTATACATCACGCACCTGGATTTCGAGTTGAACCGCCTCTATCACAACAACCGTGACGGAACTTTCACTGACGACACATACCGCTGTGGCGTTGGCAACAAGGCTATTCTGTTGAGCGGCGTGTCGATGAAGTTTGTCGACTACGATAACGATGGATGGATCGATATCCTGCAGTTGAACGGCGCTATGCTCGATAATGTTCAGCTCTATCACAGTGAGGTTTCTTACAAGGAGCCGCTGTTGATGTTCCGCAATGTAGGAAAAGGGCAGTTCGAGAAGGTCTCAGATTCCTTGGGGCCGGACTTCGTGACGCCGATTGCCGGTCGGGGCCTTGCCACGGCCGACTTCGACAACGATGGTGACATCGACATCGCCACCAACAACCGCGGCGCCTATCCTTCCCTGCTGCGCAACGACGGTGGGAACGCGAACCACTGGCTCGAGGTTCTGTTAATCGGAACACGATCCAACCGCGACGGCATCGGGTCCTCGCTGAAGTTAACTGCGGAAGGATTCGTACATGTTGAGCAGGCAAAAGGCGGCATGAGCTACATGTCGGCGAGCGATCCCCGAATTCATTTTGGTTTGGGGGCACGCACCAAGATCGCATCCCTGGAGATTGCCTGGCCCAGCGGACAGGTGGATCGCCTGACGAATGTACCCATCAACCAGATCGTCGCCATCAAGGAAGGCACGGGAATTGTACCGAGAAAGTTCCCAAGGGTGCCCAGCCGATAGCTATGAACTTTTCTCGGCGACATTTCCTCGGCTCTTCCCTCGTCGTGCTGGGCAGCACGCTCCTCGACGCTCTCACAACGCCCCTCTGGAAATGGAAGCGCGGCCTTGTCCTGGGGCCTGCAACGGTTTCGAATTCTCCAGCAAGTCTTCCGGTTGTGTTCGTCGACGTCGCTCGTGAGGCGGGTCTGACTGCGCCCAATGTCTGGGGCGGCGTCAATCGTAAGCAATACATCGTTGAGGCCAAGGGAAGTGGCCTGGCGTTTTTTGACTATGACAACGACGGCTGGCTCGACATTTATTTGACCAATGGGACCCGGTTCGGTGAACAGTGGCCGCAAAGTCAAGCACCGACATCCCATCTCTACAAAAACAACCGCGACGGAACCTTCACCGATGTCACGGCGAAATCCGGGCTGGGGCGCACCGGCTGGCAGACCGGAGTATGCGTGGGCGATTACGACAATGACGGGTGGGATGATTTATTCTGCTGCTTCTGGGGAAACAATATCCTGTTCCACAACAACGGCGATGGAACCTTCACCGACGTTACCCGCAAGGCCGGAGTTTACGATGAACAGGTTCGGTGGGGCGCTGGATGCACGTTTCTTGACTACGACCGTGACGGCCATCTCGATCTCTTCGTCTGCAACTATATCAAGCTCGATCCTGCGAAAACTCCCTCCACCGATCCTGCGGTTTGCCAGTGGAAAGGGATTCCTGTGATGTGTGGTCCCCGAGGTCTGACCGGCGATACCAACGTTCTTTATCACAACAATGGGAACGGAACCTTCACCGACGTTTCCGAGAAGTCAGGAATTCTGAAGCCTGGACCGCGATATTCCATTACCGCCGTTTCTTATGATTTTGACAACGACGGCTGGCCCGACATCTATGTCGCGGTGGACTCGCAGCCGAGCATGCTGTTCCATAACAACCATGACGGAACGTTCACCGACATCGCGGTTATGGCTGGCTGTGCCTACAGCGAAGACGGTCACGAGCAGGCAGGCATGGGCGTGGCCGTAGCCGACTACGATTGCGACGGATGGTTTGATATCTTCAAAACAAACTTCGCGGACGATACCTGCAACCTCTATCACAACAATGGAGACGGAACCTTCAGCGATATGACGTTTGCGTCAGGCATCGGGATCAACAATCGCTATGTCGCGTGGGGCTGCGGGTTTATGGACTATGACAACGACGGCTGGCCAGACATTCTCCAGATCAACGGACACGTCTACCCGGAGATCGAGGGGCACGATATTGGCCAGACTTACAAGAACCCGCGCCTCATGTACAAGAACATGGGCAAGGGACAGTTCAAAGATGTTTCCTCAGAGCTTGGCCCCGGCATCAGCGAGCGGTTTTCCAGCAGGGGCGCAGCCTTGGGAGATTACGACAACGATGGCGACATCGACGTGCTGGTGTTGAACATGAACGATCTGCCTTCCCTGCTGCGCAACGATGGCGGCAACAAGCAGAATTGGATCAAGATCAAACTGATCGGAACAAAGTGCAATCGCACTGCAGTCGGCGCGCGGGTACGCGTGGTGACGGGCAATCATGCACAGATGGATGAGATCCACAGCGGTTCAAGCGTAATGTCACAGTCTGATCTGCGTCTCCACTTCGGACTGGGCAAGGCCGAGACTGTTGATCTTATCGAGGTCAAGTGGCCGACCACACAGAAGATTGAAAAGTTTACACAGGTGAAGGCCAATCAGATCCTCACAATTCGCGAAGGCAGCGGGATTCTTCCGGCCACAAAACCGCAAACGAAATAAACTATGAAAGCCTTGCTGCTGTCGAAATACCGTCATCTCGAACTTGCGGATCTTCCCGTTCCCGAGCCTGGTCCCAGTGAAGTTCTGATTCGGGTCGCGGCCTGCGGCATCTGCGGCAGCGATGTTCATGGCTACGATGGTTCGTCCGGTCGGCGCATTCCACCCATCGTTATGGGCCATGAGGCCGCGGGAACAGTCGTAGCCCTCGGAGACAAGGTAAAAGGTCTGTCGGAAGGTGACCGAGTTACCTTTGACTCGACGGTCTCCTGTGGGAAGTGCGCTCCCTGTCGCCGAGGTGAAGTGAATCTCTGCGATCACCGCCAGGTATTGGGTGTTTCCTGCGGGGATTATCGTCGAGCGGGGGCTTTTGCAGAATTCGTGGCTGTGCCTGCGGGCATCGTCTATCAACTGCCCGAAAATCTATCGTTCGCCGAAGCAGCGATCCTGGAAGCGGTGGCGGTCGCGATTCATGCTGTTTCGCTGGTTCCGATTCCTCCTGATACCACTGCGCTCGTGGTAGGCGCGGGGACAATCGGACTTCTGGTTCAGCAAGCTCTGCGCGTTGCCGGCTGTTCACGCGTATTCGTCGCCGATGTAGACTGCACGCGACTTAAACGTGCTCAAGAACTGGAAGCAACGGAGGTCTTAACCGCGGGAGCGGAGATGTTAGGGCGAGTGCAGCAGCTTACGGACGGAACCGGGGTTGGAATCGCAGTCGAAGCAGTCGGAAAGAACGAGACCGTTGCCGCCGCCATCGACAGTGTTCGTAAGGGAGGCGCGGTCATACTCGTGGGCAACATCTCACCTGAAGTAACACTCCCGCTGCAAAAAGTCGTCACACGCCAGATTCGGCTGCAGGGATCGTGCGCTTCCGCTGGCGAATACCCTCGCGCAATAGAACTCGTGAGTAGTGGTGCGATTCGGGTCCGACCGCTCATCACCGCGATCGCTCCGCTGGAGGAAGGTCCACAGTGGTTTGAACGGCTGTACGCGCGTGAACCCAACTTGATGAAAGTTGTTCTCACTCCGGGGACGTTCTCGTGAAGAACGAACTGTTTGATCTTACCGGCCAGGTCGCGGTCGTCACCGGGACCAGCCGCGGCCTAGGTCAGCATTTCGCGCGGGCCCTGGCAAAAGCAGGCGCTGACCTGGTTCTCACGAGCCGCAATCGCGATCATCTATTGCCTTTTGAAACAGAGATCAAAGCTCTTGGCCGGCGCGCAGTTTCGCTCGAACTCGACGTCCGCAAGCAGGAAAGCATTGAGATCATGGTAGGGGCTGCCGCAACCGCGTTTGGCCATCTCGATATCCTCGTCAACAACGCAGGTTGCAATGTCCGCAAGCCCGCGCTCGCAGTGACGTGGGACGATTGGAATCTGATTCTGGATACCAATCTCAGGGGAAGCTTTTTCGTCGCGCAAGCCGTGGCGCGTCACATGATTCCTCCCCGATACGGACGGATTATCAACATCGGATCAGTGACCAGTGTTGCAGGCTATGCAGGTCTCGCGCCTTACGGAGCAAGCCGCGGAGGCATTCGGCAACTCACCATGAGCCTGGCTGATGACTGGGGAAAGCACGGAATCACCGTGAACTGCCTCGCCCCCGGCTGGTTCCGGACGGAGCAGAACAAGGTCCTCTACGAAAATCGGGAGTGGGTCGAGTATCTTTGCGATCGCATTCCGCTCAAACGGCCGGGACAACCAAACGACCTGGATGGAGCCATCGTATTCCTTGCTTCAGAGTCCAGCCGCTACGTGACCGGACAGACACTGCTTGTCGATGGCGGGATCTCGACCGGCGCCACGCGCGCACTGCAATCCAAACCAGCCCCGTAACCAGGAAGTCTCACGGATGAATTCTGGCGGCCCATCCGCCTCCCGGCGCTAGATGAATTTTCACCTTCGTCTTGTTCGCCACTGATGTGGCGGTTTTTTTGTAGTCGCTGGCAAAACGATCGGCGTTAACCCCGTCCTCGTAAGCCTCCATGCTGAAGCGTCCTTGTCCCAAGAATGAGAAGTCGACTTCCAGATCGCGGGCCGTCCAGTCCGTCATCGCGCCCACGTACCACTCAGCCCCACTCTTCCTCGCGACCAGAACGAACTCGGCGATCCGGGCATCGAGCACGCGAGTCTCGTCCCAGACAGTTGGTACCGGCCCAAGAAACTCCATAATCTCTGGCTCGCGCAGATAATTTGACGGGCTGTCTGAGAGCATCTGCAGGGGCGCCTCATAGACCACATACATCGCGAGTTGGTGGCAGCGCGTGCCCATAGCCATCGGCTGGTGATTGATTGGGGCGAAAGTGGCCCTGGTGGCGTTCCGCATCGCGCCCGGCGTGTAATCCATCGGACCTAGAAACATCCGCGTGAAAGGCAGTGTCACATTGTGCTTAGGTTCAGATTCCCAGCTCCACTTGCTCCACTCCATCCCGCGTACGCCTTCGGTGTTGATCAAGTTCGGCCAGGTACGAGTCATGACTGCCGGCTTCTGGTCGCCGTGAAAGTCCACCAGCATTTTCCGCTTGGCCGCTTCGCGGCACACCCGGTGGTAGTAATTGATCATGATCTGATCGCTTCGCTGCATGAAGTCCACCTTGATCCCCTTGACGCCCCACTTCTCGAACTGGTCGAGCGCAGGAATCATCTGATCGTCCAGCGTCTTCCAGGAAGCCCACAAGATGAGGCCAACGTTCTTCTGCTTCGCATATGCAGCGAGCTCTTCCATGTCTAATCCCGGCGAAACCTCAAGCAGATTGCCCAGCTTGTACCAGCCATCGTCGAGAATGATGTAGGGGAGGCCGTACTTCGCGGCGAAATCAATGTAATACTTGTAGGTTTGGGTATTGATTCCCGCGTGGAAGTCCACGCCATCGATGTTCCAATCGTTCCACCAGTCCCATGACACCTTCCCAGGTTTGATCCAGGACGTATCCCGCACCTGCGATGGCTTCTGCAACAGCCAGACGATTTGATTCGTGAGCAGGTCGCCATCTTTCCCTGCAATGCCCATCACTCGCCAGGGAAACGTTCGCGTGCCGGAAGTCACCGCAATGTAGTCGGCGCTCTCCGTCACCTTGTAATCCCGATCACTGGTCTGAGTCTCTTTCAGAGGATACGGAGGAAATGTCGCAGCCAGTCCAAAGCTCGGCGCAGCACCGTGCAGCCACAGGCCCGGATAGTCGTCCACATCCGACTCCGCGATCGCCATCTTCGCGCCCTCCCCAACATCCACCACCGCAGGGAGCGTAGCAATGAACTGTGGAGTGATTTCGCTCAGATGTTGCGGAAGATACTTGCGCTCGTTATGCGAATAAAAGCTGTCTTCCTGCGGGTAGTACACGATGAAATTGCTGGAGAAATTGAAGTTCGCCTCTTCGTTATAAATCTTGACTTGCTTCTGCGGCAGAGAGGTCTCCCAATGGTAAGCCGCGCCCTCGTTGTAGGCGCGAAACACTACAGCATAACCACCGTCCAGATTGAGACGTAGTTCATTGTAGTGATCGCGAACCTTGGAGAATTTCTGACGTACCACAGGCTCGACGATTTGATCGTTAGTGCTCTGCTTGGCATCAATCACTTTGGGCCCAACCCCCGATGTCTTGTGCTCAACGTCAAGCGTCAGCGTGCAACCCTGCAACAAGGCCCTGCCGTCCAGAAGGACGTCATAGCGCAGACGCTCGGCGGTGCGGATTCTGATTTCAATTCGATTATCCGGCGAGCGCAGGTCGTAACTGGATTGCGCCGCTGCACTTGCCATCCACAAAAAAGGCGGCGCAATCAATAGCAATAATTCGATTACAAAGATTCTCAAGAGGTCACCTCTCTTTTGTTAATGCCCAAGGTTATTGCTCAAGCTTGAAAATTCTTTCCATCAACAGCCACTTCTCGCCAGGCTTGGCTTGTGGCAGCGGTTGCTGAACCCCCA
>WNFH01002018.1_pt1 | contig 14044 bp, 10 predicted proteins | sample 5400411 | NCBI WGS metagenome assembly WNFH01 (sample SAMN13153347, study PRJNA577476) | soil metagenome | isolation source: 200 cm saprolite under Douglas fir tree site 2 hole 3 | place: USA:California | collected 2015-04-18
TGACCGAGAGGATCTTGTATGAAACACACGTCATCGACGAAATTGGCCGGGTAGATAAAGGCACTACCCAGACCGATTCGCTGGATCTCGAAAAGAGAAGAGGCATCACGATCAAAGCCTCTGTCGTCTCTTTTTTCGTACAAGATCTGAAAATCAACCTGATCGACACCCCTGGACACCCGGACTTTCTCGCTGAAGTCGAGCGCTCCTTCAGCGTTCTTGATGGCGCTATCCTGCTGATCTCGGCAGTCGAAGGGATTCAGGCGCAGACAAAAATTTTGTTCTCGGCCCTCTTAAAGCTTCGTATCCCCACGATCATCTTCATCAACAAAATAGACCGCAGCGGCGCTCAAGCGGATGAACTCATCAAGCACGTCAAGGAAAAGCTCACAGAGCATATCATCCCCCTCTCCAGGACCGAACACATCGGGACGAAGCACGCTTGCGTCGCCCAAAACCATCTGCACGATCCAACGTTCCTGCAAGCCTGTATCGAGCAACTCACGCTCTTCGATGAGCAGTTGCTTGCCGCCTATGTGGAGGGAGAGACCATCACAGAAGGACAGGTACGAACAACACTCATGCAGCAAGTTGGGGAAGCAAAGCTCTCTCCGGTCTTTTTTGGCTCAGCTCTCACTGGCGTAGGCGTGAGAGAGCTGCTCGCCGATCTCGTTAGCCTGTTTCCCTCCACTACCAGCCTGGAAGATGCTCCGTTATCGGGAGTCGTCTTTAAACTGGAGAAGGAGGCGACGGGAGAAAAAGTCGCCTATGTCAGAGTGTTTTCTGGAAGTATGCGCGTGAGAACCTCTGTGAACCTGCAGAGGAGGAAGCACGACGGCGAAATCGAGACGTACACAGGCAAGATTCAAAAGCTTCATGTGTTTTGGGAAGGGAAAACAGTGCAAGCGCAACAAGTGAGGGCAGGCGAGTTTTGTAAAGTCTGGGGGTTGAAAGAGGTGAAGATAGGCGATGTTGTCGGTGAGTGGTCCGACCACATCAAAACGCTTCATTTCGCGACGCCGAAGTATGAGACGCGTATTGAAGCCACGCGCCGCGAACAAGATCATCAGCTCTATCAAGCGCTTCTGGAACTGGCAGAGGAAGATCCCCTTATCTCTGTACTCAAGGATGATGTTCATCAGACCATCTATCTCCGCATGTTCGGGGAGGTCCAAAAAGAGGTGATCGAAACCATGCTCAAGGAACACTCTGGTCTGGATGTTCGGTTCGCGGAGACCAGCATCGTCTGTATCGAAAAGCCCAGAGGGACAGGACAGGCCAGAGAAATCATAGGAGCGGCGGAGAACCCATTTGTGGCAACCGTTGGCTTTCTGGTTGAGCCAGGGCCTGCGGACAGCGGGGTGACGTATAAAAGTACCTCCGGCGCTCTGCCTCTGGCCTTTTACCGGGCGATTGAGAAGACGGTACGCGCTACCCTCGCGCAGGGTGTGTATGGATGGGAAGTGACTGATATCGTGGTCACACTCACCCACACGGGCCAGCTTCCAGGGACGACGGCAAGCGACTTCAGAAACCTGGTTCCGCTGGTGTTGATGGAGGCGCTCTCTCAGGCTGGCACGGATGTCTATGAACCGATCAACCAGTTTGAACTGAGTGTCCCCGCGAGCGCGATCAACACAGCCATGTTCAAATTGTCGGAGCTTCGGGCAGTCTACGAGCAACCCATCCTGCACAACGACACGTTCCTTTTGACGGGCACGCTGCCTGTGGAAACGTCCGAGGAATTCAGGAGAGAACTTCCTGCTTTTACGGAGGGTGAGGGCGTTTTTCTGGCTCAAGAAGCCGGGTTTCTCAAAAAAGAGGGGGAGTGTCCCACAAGAAAGCGCATGGATCATAATCCGTTAAATCGGAAGGAATACTTGCTCCATGTCCAGCACGTGTGTTGAGGTGGAGGATCGCGGCTTCGGGATCATTCGGGTGCGTGCGACTCCCCGAGCCCTGGGGCAATCCCCTCTAGCTTGCGCCGATTGTACGCGACTGCCGCGCAAGGAGGCACTTCTCCTCGTTCTTCAACTTCTTTTCAAACAGGTCGAAAGAAAGGATGTTCCATGCTCAAGACGACCCTTCCCAATCGCCGCCTGCTCTTGATGACGTTGGGCCTGACGTATATCGCTATGGGCATGCTGGGCGCGCTGCCGGGAGCTTCGCTGATCCAGCTGGCAAGGAATACACACGTCTCACTTGAAGTGGCTGGCGGCATGTTCACACTCTCGGCCTTTGGCGATCTGCTCGGCGCAGTCCTGAGCGGATTCCTTATGAGATCTATCAAACCAAAATATCTGCTCATGCTGGGCCTGTTCTTGATCGGTTCCGGTTCCACGACGACAGCTTTGACCAGCTCATTTCTCGTGTTACTGATCGGTCAGATGCTAGTAGGTCTGGGGTTTGGCTTCATTGACCCCAGCTTAAATACCATGGCAACTCTGGCTTTTCAGGAGACGCTCAGCGAAGACCTGAACACTATTCACGGCCTGTTCGGTCTGGGGGCGCTGCTCGGACCCTTGATCCTTGCCTTTGGTCTGCACTTTTTCAATAGTCTGGAGCTTTCCTACTTTGGCGGCACGAGCGTTGCCGCCATCATCATCCTGTTGGTCCTTCCGCAGCAGCTACCCGAACTGCCTCGGCGAGCAACGAACGTACAGCAAAAGCGAGCAGCGAACGGAGAACGGCAGAACGTGCTCAGACAGGGGTTTCTCTGGTTGATGGTCTTGCAACTGAGCATCGCTTCAGCCGCGCAGATCGGATTTAGAAGTTGGATTGTCACAGCGGTAAGCCAGAGCGCTGCTATTAGCCTGGCGCTCGCGGCTCCTGTAGCTACCGCTTTCTTTCTTGGCATGACGGCTGGCCAGTTCTTTGGAGCGCAGGTGCTCAGGCAAGGCTGGATCAGCGAGAAACATTTCCTGTATGCAGCTCTCCTGGGAGGATTTTTTTGGGGTGTCATTGCGGCAATTTTTACCGGCCACGTGCTCATCTCCTACGTTGCAAGCGTGCTGGTAGGTTGTTTTTATGGGCCGCTCTTCCCCTGCATTATGGCGATCACCTCACGCCGTTTTGTGCACGCGATTGGCCCGGTCAGCAGTATTATGATCATCAGCACAGATGTGGGCTCGATGATTGTTCCGTCAGCAATGGGTCTCCTCATTCCAGCCCTGGGCATCAACTGGGTGATGGCCATTCCCGCCCTCTGCTGCGCGCTCATGTTCCTTCCGATGGCGCTGGCCAATCGTGCGCAACCTGAGGTGCAAACCGGTCACCATGATGGGTGACACATAGCCTAACTCTCATCAAGAACCGTTTGCGCAACTTTTCAATGACACATTCCCACTTCCAAAAGAATACCTCCTCAACACTACGAGACGCTCGTCTTATGCCTGGTAGGCGTTTTCCAGGCAAACTGGCATGAAAAACTGGTATGCTTAGGAACAGTTATTATTTGCTATTCGTAACCGGTACTGCTATCGATCATGCAACGGTTCTCGCAATTTATCCATATGACAATACATCATGTTGTCCAGAGAACGGGCTGGAAGGAATAGCCGTGTAAGGCCTGTTGGAGCTTTGGGTCATTAGTAAGAGGTAGATTGTTTTGAACGGCATGGCGGGCATGAAAGTTAAGGGAAGAAGCATGGTTCGGGCAGAACTATGCACAGTCTTGAGCCTTGTCACGCTGCTGGCCCTGGTCGTCCTTGATAAGGGCTGTACTTCCCTACCTCTCTTCCGTACCTCAATTCCATCACCTGGCGTAACAGTAAGTGGATTTGTGACCCATTCTGGTTCACAATTGATGTTAAATGGACGCCCTTTTCGTTTCGCTGGAGCCAACATCCATTGGTTAGCACTAGATGACTCCACAAGCTATCCGTCACAGTTTCGAGTGAACGATGCTCTTGATGCAACGAAAGCGATGGGTGCAACGGTTATACGTTCTCACAGTTTGGGCATCTCTGTAGGATGCGGTAACTGCATTGAACCGGCACCTGGAGTATTTAATGAAACAGCGCTGGTACATGATGATTATGTTATCAAGGCTGCCGGGGAGCATGGTATCCGGTTAATCATCCCCTTAACGGACAACTATCACTATACTCAGGGTGGAAAGCATACCTTCACCGATTGGCGAGGTATCCTAGATGAGAATCAGTTCTACTATAACCACCAGGTGATCAGCGATTTTGAGACATACGTTCGAACACTGCTCAACCGTGTGAATACCTATACCGGCGTCGCGTACAAGAATGACCCTACCATTATGGCGTGGGAGACAGGCAACGAGTTAGATCCCCCTACAAGTTGGACGCAGACCATTTCGACCTATATCAAAAGCATTGATCACAACCATTTGGTGCTAGATGGAAGGCGTGGGATAGACCCGAACGCTGCAAGCTTAACCAATGTAGATATTGTCTCTGATCACTACTATCCAAAGAGTATTTCAATGTTACAGAATGACGCTAGCGCTGCGAAAAAGGTTGGCAAGCCTTTCGTTGTTGGAGAATTTGATTGGAACGATGCAAATGGTGGGGATACACTGAGCAGTTTTCTCGCTACTATTGAGTCCGATTCGGCAGTAGCTGGAGATCTGTTTTGGGAATTATGGTCTCATGACGATCAGTATGGGTACGTAAGCAATGGAATACAGTACACATTGCACTATCCCGCCGATTCAGTTGCAACGATAACGAGTGTAAACCAGCTTCGTACGCACGCCTTCAAGATGAGGGGCATACCGCTTCCCACATTCAACACTCCTGGCGTTCCCTTAATCGATGTAGTCATAAGAAACGCTGCAAGTGATGTGCTCGTGTGGAGGGGAACAGCGCTGGCGGCCAGTTATTCAATAGAACGTTCTACTTCTGGTGCCTCTGGGCCCTGGACGGTCATTTGTGATAGGTGTGCTACAGATAACAGTACCCCGTGGGTAGATACGACAGCGCCTGCAGGAGCTTTATGGTATAGAGTGACAGCGTATAACCTCTCAGGAGTAGCAGGCAGTCCTTCAAGCACCTATCAGGCGGGATCAGGGGGCATCGTCATCGACAATTTGGATGATTGGAGCAAGGCCTACGAGCATAGTAGCAATCTGACCTTCGATACCACCAATTCCCAGTACATGAATGGAGATCCATCGCGCGTTATGAGAACGACAGCCACCGATGAAAGCATAACCTGGAGGCGAGCCAATATGACGTCTTTCCAGGCGACTGCCTACTTTTGGCCCAGCGAACCCGTTTCGCACTTTTCCATTTACACATCATCAGACGGGAGGAATTGGTCGCGCTCTCACCCGGCGATTAGTAGCATTTATAGCAACTGGCTAGAGTACATTTACACCTTAAGCGGCTTATCGCAAGTGAACTACGTCAAGATGGTATGGAACAACACCAGTGGTCGGGTATGGAACCCAGAATTGGGTGAAGTAACGATCACGTATTGATGTAAGGTTCGCCGGTATGCCATGAATAGTACCGTTATGTGCGCTGGCTAGACCCGGCTAGGGAGTTGGAGTGAGCGGTGACGTTGCGCAACTGTGCAATGTCACATGGACTTCCCGATAGACGGCCGCTGGTTTATCTAACCGGTAAAGCCGCCCTTCAATGTAAACTTCCTCAGCGGCTGTGGGGGGTATTGGCACCAACCGATCCCATTCTTCCTGGGGAGCCAGGACGACTGACGGCCATGTGATTGCTGGAACTCCATTCATTGTCATCGTGATACGATATGTTACGGAAGTTGACTCGAAGCTGCGCACTCCAAGTCGAACGTCGCAGCTTTTTCCGGCCTGAACTTTGGGGAGCATCCAGAGTTGCGTAAAACCAGGATGTGGCTGCTGTATTACGCCAATATCTATGTATACGAAAGATAGGATTGCTAACAAAATGGCCAGCCCGAACAAAATACCTTGATAGATGCTGAGGCGAAACCTCAACGGCTGTGTCCCACTTGCTAGCACGCCTCGTCGAAGATACGCTGCCAGCAGAGAAAACACTACTGTTAGCAGTCCCAGGAGCACTGCCCACGATGTTGCTTGTAGTCCTACCGGTAACACATTAAGGAAGAGGCCACTCAATACGTCAATCGCCAGGCTCAAGCCAAGACTAAGAACGAGGCGCTCAGGGGCATTAAGCGACCGTTTGCGGAACAAGACCTCAGTAAGCGTATAACCTGGTAAAACAAGTACCAGGGGGAACGCCAGGATGATCCCTACCACAGGTGTGCTACTGTGAAGCAGCACCCATACCACATTCAACACTGCAATGATCACAGCCGCAATGAGATCAAGGTTTTTGTGGTGCATTTATAAGCCCCTCCACGTCGTAAATTACGATGTCGCCGTTATCAAACACGCGATCGATCTGCGGCATAGTGTTAAATTTCGTAAGAGCTTGCCGGTCAATCGGGGTTGTGTACTTGAAGGCGGCGGGTTCATCTAGATCAAAATAGAATCCCACGGCTGGAAGCGCTGTGCTGAGGCGTAGATCAACGACGAGGTACTGCACCCCGGCGCGCTGAAGAATTGATATTTCATTGGGGCCGAGGCCTGGCGAGAAGAAAACCGGCGTCACATTTATTTTGTCCGCGAGAGAGGTCACTATGTACTGATTCCCGTAGGCACTCATCAATAATCGATTGGTACGATCGGTTGCAATTCGATTATCAGGTCCGAGGTGTGAGCCTGCCCATATCGCTGCTTGTATTCCCTCGGGTTCGATGGAGCGCGCATCAGCTGCTACCAGGTAAGGGCCGGGCAAGAGTGCCCAGGGCGGACCGGCTCCCAGAACAGCACCTCCCAGGAACACTACCGATACTGCGCAGGTAATCAAAGAAATTTGCTTCCTGTTCAACCACCGGGTTGGCCAAAATTGGGCGATGAAGATGGCCAATAGACAGGCAATGGGAATAAAGAGAAATGCGGCAGTCCGGTCCGCAATCTCGGAGCCAAAGTTTGTAAAGCGGAAAACCTGACTGATTGGGTAGAAGAGCGAGGCGATGCCGAACGTCCACGCGAGTGCGTTGTGGCGATAGCGCTGCCAGAGGCACAGCAAGCCGAATGGGAGACACAGCGTAATGAGAATAACAGAACTGAGAGCCATAAATCTTTCCCATAGCGGTGCCCCCTGACCGAAATACGTGACAAAAAGTTGCCGCAAGCTGCTGGTACCGGTCAGTATATGGCCGAATTCAATCAGCGCACTTCCAAAATATGAGGAGAGGTATCCCACAACCGGATTACCCTTGAGACCAATCCACGCAAGAGCCATGCAAGTCCCCAGGAGAGCGGTCTTAGCAAGGTTCGAACGGAACGCGCGAGCGGGATGTTGAAATACGTACACTATCGTCCAGAGGATGAAAAGGCCATCGAAGAGAAAGCTTGTCAGGTGGTGCGTAACGACCACTGCTCCCAGCACAATCCACGCGGCGAGCGTCATCCAACGCCGGCCATTGCCCGGCATTTCATGGCGTGCCGTTGCGAACAGCACGAGTGTTGCGAGTGGTAGTGCCAGAGATTCATAATCAAATCCCGTGTCAAAAAAGAGAAAGTGCGGGTTGGTCATGTAGAGGATTGTTGCGATTCCTGCAATGCGCGCCGATTTCGTTATGTGTTCATAAAGCAGAAAAAGCGACAGGGTTAGCACCAGGTATGCCACACCCAGTACTATCGCGCCAGCGCCCGCAGCGCTAAGCCCACTTAGTTTGCTGAGTGCATTCGTTGCGATTTCGAGACCAGGATAAAAAGGACTGACGGTGAGCAGTGAATTCTCACTGAAGAGATGTCCACTCCTGGCAATATCATCTGCCGTGCGCAAGTGCACCAATGGATCATAACCAAAATAGGGGAACGGCATTCCCAACTGTCTAACGAGGTAGCAACAGATACCAACAACACAGAGCAGGCTGATACGCTCAAATCGTGATGCTGCTGGAGAGATGAGCCGCACCAAAGATGGTACAAAAATCAGGAGTACACCAAGCCAGAAGAAAATATCTACTCCTGTTGCACCATAACGTGCGCTGTTATTCGCATAAGCCACTGAGAGCATTCCCAATGTACTCGTCAATGTCAGCATTGGAAGCCATCCCCAAGCTGGAGTCTGTGAGCCTGCTGCTTGCTGACGACTTGTGTGACTTATGGGAGACAACACCTCTGGTTGAGCATCTCGCGCCCGGGTGAGCACCGTAGCGATTACTTGCACTGCAATACCTCTTGATACACCTGCTCGATACGTGGCACCACTGTTCTCGCCTGGAACTTAACAACTCTTTGCTTTGCCCTGTCTCCCATACGCTCTCGCAGTGCCGGATTATCTAACAAACGTTGTATGGCCTCCCGCAACGCACGCCAATCACCAGGGGCGACAAGGAGTCCAGTCTCGCCATCAACGACGATATCGGGGAGGCCACCGATGCGCGAGGCGACGAAAGGCCGCCCCATAACCATAGCCTCCAACACTACAATGCCGAAAGACTCAAGACAAAGCGAGGGCAGCAGACCGATGATACAGCGACGCCAGGCGCTCATCACAGCATCATGAGGCCAGCTTTGCAGCACCAGAACATTGGCCGGAACATGCGCAGGGAAACCGGCCATAGGTCGTCCTATGAGCACCAGTGGTATTTGGCTTCCCATTTCAGCATATGCCCGAAGCAGCACCTCTACTCCCTTGTCACGCGCAATATCGCCGACAAAAAGCAAGTAGCTGTCCTTCGGCAGTTGTGCCAGAAGCGGGTCGGCATCACTGGACGACTCGCCCAAATCGTTGGGGACGAAGTTTGGTATTATGCGATAAGGCACCCCATATTTGGCCAGTTGGTTTACCTCCGCCATTGCCTGGCTAACGGGCAGGAACATATCAACGGCCTGACGTTCTACCTTCCCCCAGAACCAGTTAGCCAGTGTTGTTGGCACACCCTTTGCAATACCGTAATGTTCAGCGGCACACCCCAAGCACTTTAGCCAGGCAGGACCACTACATAGTGCTCCATGGCACATGAACCGCTGCTGTGCGCAAATGAGGCTGCAATTGTGGAGGGTCACGACGAGTTTGGCCTTGCTCCAGGCCTTGAGAGGTGTGAATGAATGCACAATCCAGTTGTGGGCATGGACGATGTCGGGGCGCTCATGCATGATGATACGCTGTAGCGCCCACAGCGCTCCTGGGTCAGGAAATGGCGGCGAGTGGCGACGCTCTTTTTCACTAAAAAGAGCGCTCACACGTTGCAGTGAACCGTGGATACGATAGACACGCACGCCTTGATCGCACTCGAATTCTGGCACGCCCGCCTGCCAGAGCGTCGCAACGGCGACCTCATGCCCTCGTGCGGCAAGCTCGATGCTGAGATCGCGTACATGGCGTTCCTCTCCACCGATAATGGGCGGGTAGAACTGGGCGAGCATTAAGATGCGCATTGTTCCCTCCCACAAACTGCGTTGTAAATGATGAGGAGCTTCCGCGTGCAATCTTCCCATGTTGGCAGGGCGTCTTGCGCTGAAATGAGTGGTTCCTCGATCTGGCGCAGTGCGGCGGCGGCAATCTCCTCTGGGGTACTGTTCAATGAGACGGAGCGGACAAGTTTTTGTTCTGCTAATTCGCGCATGCCGGAAGTATTGGCAACCAATACCGGACGCCGGAGCGCGAGGGCCTCCTCGACCACTGCAGGATGAGATTCGTACTCGCTCATCAGCGCCACGAGCGCCGCTTGCGAGAGAATCTCAGCCATTGCCTGTCTATCACTGCCTGGAACTGCACGGATTTCCACATGCTCGGAGACGCCAACTTTCCGTACCAGTTCGCGTAGGGTCGCTTCGTATGGTCCCGCTCCCAAAATGAGGAGTTGTGCATCGGGAAGCTGCTCGCGTATTTTCGGGAGAGCGGTGATCAGGCGCTGGTGCCCCTTGTATCGCTCTAAGCGTCCCGCTGTGACGATAAGGGGTTTAGCCGATATTCCCGACGGCAGATGCGTCAAGCTCGGTAAGGTAGAGGGAGGAAGAATGACGGAAAACAGATTTGCCGGGAGGCCCAACAGGTCGCGAAAGTAGTCGGCTTCGAAGCGTGATACGCCAATCAGCTTCGAAGCGTTAGCAAAGAGCGGACGGAGCAACTTCCATTGTATGCCCCGTATCCCATTACGGAAACGTGACGAGTTGCCCCCTGTGTGGAATGTGACAATATATGGTATCTTCGCTTTTCTGGCTGCAAGCATCGCTAATGGTGGAACAAACGTGTGACAGCCTTGACAATGGACGAGGTCCCACCTACCACGCCTAGTGATGGAATAGATCTCAGGCGCAATATAGTAGTCACGCCCTGGCGGCCAGGCGCGAACCCGAATGATACGCATTCCCTCGCTCACTTCCTCTTTGGGAAGTGGAGTGGGATACGTATGTGGGGCAGTTGTCAGGAGTGTGAGATCGACTCCACTCTCCACGAGACGGCGTCCGGCCTCATGAACATGCGTTTCCAAGCCTCCCATGTAGGGAAAGTAGCGTGGCGTCACCATCAGCACCATCAGCGCACTTGTCATCAGTTATGCCCCTTCTCATTTCATATAGTCATTGTCCAGGATCTGGTTCGTGTGCGTGTGTGTCCTCGTGGTACAGCGTGTTTTGTGGTAGTAGATCAGTACCGGTTGATACATCTATGGATTGAGCAGCCCTATACACTGTGCGAAACATAATTACTGCCTCAATACATACTGCTGCGAGCCAGCCGAGGCTCAACCCTGATAAACCGCCGAGACGTGCACCTAATGCTGCTCCCCCTAATTCAAGGGTACCGCTAGCTAGCGTGAGTAGCGTAGCAGGTGCTATCCGACTCTGAATACGAGATACTGCTATATAGTGACTCTTGATAATGAAGGGGAAAGATTCGAGTGCCAGGATGCGCAGGCTCCACGCGGCCTGTTCAGCGTATCTATGGCCGAACAGGCCCAATACCTGCCTGGCGCCAGGCAGCAACACACAATTTGCTAACACAGTTGCTGCTAACGCGAGGCTTAATGTCAGCCGAATCTTGCGTGCGAGCTCAGTGGGCTGCGCAGAACACACTGCATAGAGTATCGTTGTGAGGATGACTGTGACGATATTTGCAATGCTTGCTAAGCTCCAGGAGACGTAAAACCAGGCGTTGGTCGTCGCCGAAAGCAGTACTGTGACCAGCACCGGCAGGATCAGAGCTGGAGCGTCCAGTGTCAAATTGAGTGCGTGATGCTTTAGAGCAGCGGGTCCTAGCATCCGTAGCAATCCCCATTGTGGCAAATAGCTTCTTCTCGCCCCTTTCACCGGCGCAAATCTGGCCAGAGCCGCTAAGGAGAGTGCGTTACCGATTACCCAGGTTGCATAAATGGTCAGCCCCGTAGTATGCGACAACCAAAGGCCCGCTACAAAGAGTGCAGCAAGTTTTACCCCAGCAAAAAGTGTATTGCGCCAGAGTTGCAACTCGCCTCGCAATAGTCCAATCAGCGCCTGGTCGAGCACTGACGTGATTGCGGTGAGACTGACGCCAACCGCGAAAAGTGCTACATTTTCGATGCTTGCCCTCAGTACCTGGAAGTCATTGGATAGGTATGGTGCAACAGCCGCAAAGACGATACCCAAGCATCCTCCCACTGCCCCAACCACAATCAGGGTCGCGCTGATGAGCGAGACTTCTTTGCCCTGTTGGCGTGGTAGCTCACCAATCAACAGGGTACCTAATCCCACTATGCCGAGACTACCAAGCAGCATCATAGCCGAGATGGCTGCGGAGGCAAGGCCTAGCGCTTCTGGTGAGAACTGCCGAGCTGCTAACCACCAATAAGCGAATCCAAGAACCGATGTCACCGCCGTTGTCCCAACCAATGACCCGGCATTAACTAATATGACACTATTCTTCCTAGCCCACTGATACAGTAATGTCCGCACCTTATGAGAATTCCTTTTCCATAGATAGCGTCTTGTCAACCCTCGTCGAGAGCGATGATGTTCCTGGATCTCGCTGCCCGTAGAAAGATGCTTCCCAGCAAGTAGCCTGCTATTGTCAGCGTTAACCCCACCACTATGGCCCCTGCGCGGGCAAGTCCGGTCAGATCATGATGAAGCAGGACATCAGTCAAGCTCCGCATAACCCCCAAGGGCAGTGTTTTGAACGTATAGGATCGCTCGGACGATAAGCCTGCTCGTATCCCGTGCAACCTGACAATTGTGGACTTACCTAGCCCTTCGTCATAGCAGCGCCACAAAAAATATGTCCAGCGTGTCCGTTGCACGGGGACGCGGTGCTGGATGATCGCCGAGGGGGTGTAGAGCCATACAGCATCTGGCCATTGTCGCGTGGCACGAATGCAAAACTCGGTCTCTTCATCGCCTGCATGATGCTGGAGCCACTTAGGGACGACAAATGCTACGCCCTTCTCAGTAGTATCGTGGTTACAGCCAAAGGATTCCCGAAAGCCGCCTACGGCCATCAGAGTGTGCCGGCGCACCGACATATTTGCGCCAATCACATTGCGTACGGTAGTATTCTCCGCGGGCATTCCTTGATAGGTGCATCCTACGACCCAATTGAACTCATCGGGAAACCAGGACGGGCGCGTCCCAAGCCAGAGCGGTTCGATCTTCCCGCCGGCACCGAGCACGTGAGGGTCGGTATAACAGGCTGCCAGGTGCTCTAACCAGTTCGTTTCTGCGATGGCGTCATCGTCCAGGAAAGCAATCATCGCCCCTTGCGCAACAGTCACCGCGCTGTTGCGCGCCCCGGACAATCCCTTTACCTCCCGGTTTTCGACCGCAAGTACGCCCGCTATGTGTTCGCGCACTCGCTTCAGCAAATTCGGGTTGTGGTCGACGACCACAATGATCTCTCTCGGTGAGAGGGTCTGCTGCTGCACCGACTCTACTGCTGCTACCAGGTCACTCCACCGCTCTTCGGTATACGCGCATATAATCACGGAAATATCGTGTGCTGTTTGTGTCACGTTACCTCTCTTTAAACATGAGGCATAAGCCTTTACAGAACAATATCCTCTGGTCCTGAAGAAGGATCATTTATGAGGTAGTGGTTCATACGATGGCGTGGTCGTGGTTACTGTACTACGGCGATGGTATCATCGGTTGAATGCCCATCAACCAGAATGATCTCAGTGACAATCTAATAGGATCGTTGGGCCTTAGACACACCCATCATAAGTATAATTAATATATCTCAATATGTCAAGTTTTTTAATAAATTTATTGCACAAGAATTCGCATTTTCTTGTGCAATATGTGACTAAAGATAGAGGACTTTCCATAGGTATGCTATGGAAGCTCCAGGCCGTACAAAATTTGTTCGAGGATTCGTGTGAATTGCCAATGTTGACAGGCGAGCAGGAAAGCGCTACCATAAACACAGACTAGACGAAGGCTAGCAAGATAGCTGTATTCACTAAGCAAGGAGAACAAGCATGTCCAGGCGGTGGTACCATTGGCCTGTGTCAACAGGGATGGTACTGCTTTTTCTGCTGGCAGGATGCGGTAATGCAGGTAACAGTCCAGGAGTGGTGCAAAAGAAAACTGGGCCGCTGGAAACCGGCAGTCCATCCCCCACAAATGCTACAGCCGTAGCGAACGAGGTGAGTACTGTCAGTTTCACACTTCACGGTGGAGTTACAGGCGAATACATGATTCATGCTTCCTTCCCTACTTCTAAGCTTCGTCATGGTTATCGAGAATTCACTATCGATGTAGCACAAGCGGGCATGTCCATCATCTTAGCCTTCTACGGGTACCACGGCCCAGGTACCTACACACTTTCAAGAGACATCAATGGCGGCGATGTACGCATCGGGTTTGACCAGGAGTCTGCGTCCTGGGACCTCTTATCATCGAGTCCAAAGGCTCAATGTACATTGACGATCGCCAGCGATACACCCACCATGTATGCAGGTATAGACAGGATGAGAGGGGCCTTCTCGTGTCCACTGTTACCCTCTAGCAGTCCCACCCACCCACAACAGCCCGTGGCAGTCAGCAGCGGTCACATCGATGTAGCGATCATTCGTGAGAGCT
>WNFH01010198.1_pt1 | contig 14044 bp, 7 predicted proteins | sample 5400411 | NCBI WGS metagenome assembly WNFH01 (sample SAMN13153347, study PRJNA577476) | soil metagenome | isolation source: 200 cm saprolite under Douglas fir tree site 2 hole 3 | place: USA:California | collected 2015-04-18
GGCCGCCGGGCTTGAGCTCACCGCGTTTCTCGGCTTCGAGGATCATCCATTTGCCGGCGCGGTCCTTCACCGACTGCCCGGGATTCATGAACTCGGCCTTGCCCAAAATAGTGCAGCCGGTCGCCTCGGAAGCCCGCTTAAGTTTGATGAGCGGCGTATTGCCGATCGCTTCGACGACGTCGTTGTTAATAGTCATGTCTGTGAAATCTTTGCCGGTCGGTTGTCAAATCCGCTACGACCCTAGAGCGCGGTTGACTAAAGTGGAAGCGTTTTGCGCTCCGTGGTGCAGTGCGAACTACTTTGACTTCGCGAACACCACCTGGCGGACGTCGATGTTTCCCGACAGAAAGCCGGCCTCGCAATAAGCGAGGTAGTATTCCCACAGCCGGCGGAACCGGTCGTCGAAGCCGAGCGGCGTCAGGTTCGGCCAGGCCGCGCGAAAGTTATTTCGCCAGGTGACAAGTGTCTTGGCATAATCTTGCCCGAAAATGCGCTCGCGAATGACAGGAACGCCGAACCGCTCGCCCAGTGATTTCAGCACTTGCGGCGAGGGCAGCATTCCACCGGGAAAAACGTAGCGCTGGATGAAATCGACTTCGCGGCGGTAGGCCTGGAACAGGCGATCCTGAATGGTGATGGCCTGAATGCCGGCAAGCCCGCCGGGCAACAGCCGGTCACGCAGCTGTGAAAAATATTTCGGCCAGAACTGCTCGCCGACCGCCTCGATCATCTCGATCGATGCGATCCGGTCATATTGGTCGCGCTCGTCGCGATAATCCTGCAGCCGGATCTCGACCTTGTCGCCAAGGCCGGCGTTCTGAATCCGCACTTGCGCAAAATCGCGCTGCTCCTTGCTGATGGTGAGCCCGACCACCTTCGCGCCACAGGTTTTGGCGGCATATTCCGCAAACCCGCCCCAACCGCACCCGATCTCCAGCAACTTCTGCCCGGGCTGCAGATCGATCGCTTCGGCAAGCCTGCGGTATTTGTTGTTTTGCGCGGCTGCCAGATCCGGGGTGTGATCCTCATACAGCGCCGAGGAATAGGTCATGCTCGGATCGAGCCACGCCGAATAGAATGCGTTGCCGATATCGTAATGCGCATAGATATTGCGGCGCGCCTGCCGCTTGGTATTGCGGTTGAACCAGTGCCTGACGATCTGGATATAACGCATCAAGGGATTGTCGCCGAGCATGGCCTGAATGAGGTCGTGATTGACGCAGAAGAGATAGAGGAACTGCGTCAGGTCGGGCGTGTCCCATTCGCCGTGCAGATAGGCCTCGGCTATTCCGATATCGCCGCCATTGAGCAGCCGTGACGCAAATCCGTAATTGGTGAGTTTCATGGCGGCCGTCGGGCCCGGCTCCATGCCACCCAGCCGCAGCGTACGTCCATCGGGAAGCGTCACATCGAGCGTACCGCGCCGCAGCTTCGAGCCGAATCCGAACGCCAGTCGTACAAGACGCGGCAAATCGGAAAGTACCGTTTCGACATTGTCGGGGGTTACAGAAATCAACGCAGACATTTACAGACCCATCTGCAGACCCATCGACTGATGTGGCTCTGTGTCCGAGCTTCGTATGGGCCGGCTTGCACCAGATCCGACCGTCACCGGGCCGGAGCGCTTTCCCGCAATCCGGGCTCGCGCCCGACCGCCGATAACGCCGTCCCACTATAATCGTTGCATTCGCCGGTCGCCAAGACGGTATTCGCGGGCCTCGCCGGTGCGGTATTGGGGCGCGGCACCAGACGCGCGCCTTTGAGCCAGAGCCGCAGCGCTTCCCAATGGATCGCCGCGACGATTTTCAAGGTGACCAGCGGCAGGGAGCAGAACGACCGCAACAGCGCCGCGGTAGTCAGGGCGCGTCGGCGGCCGTTGAAGGTCGCGGCGAGCAGGGGGCCGTCGTGGTCGGTCTCCAGAATGCGCAACTTGACGCTGTCACCCGGCGGCGACACCCGGAAATGATAGCGCATCGCCATCCCGATAAAGGGAGAGACGTAAAACAGCTTTTCTTGCGCCTGCCGGACACCGGCGTCGCTGCTCTCGCCTGGCTTCACGGGCAACACATAAGCGTGAATATCGCCAAACGTGTTGCGAACCTCATAGATCATCAGGGCGAGCTCGCCGTCGGCGCGATAGCAGAAATAGGTCGACAACGGATTGAAGGTGTAGCCGAGCAGGCGCGGGTAGCACAGCAGCAACACGCGCCCGCCGGTGAGGTCGATGCCGTGCTCCGCCGCGCAACGTTGCGCGTAAATGCGCAAAGCTGACCCGTCGCGTTCGCCGTGATCGGCTTCGTTGAAACTATAGAGAGCGGCCCGGTTCACGCCGAACAACCGCGACTGCCGGTCCGCCGCGTCAAGCCGGTCGAGATCGACCATGAGGCTCATCACGCGATAGCTGAAGCGATGGCCGATCGGCTTCAGACGCGCATGCATCACGTCGCCAAAATAGAGCGCGGCCGCGGCGTCTTCGGTACCGCGATGTGCCTCTGATCTGGCGGTTTGCTGGGCCATCGCTACTCCGCAGCTTGCGCCAGTTCAGGCGGTGGTCCGCGCCAGGGCACCGCTGCGCCCAGCGCTTGCGCAACCGCCAGTCCCGAGCGCAATCCATCCTCGTGGAAACCGTATCCGGTCCAGGCGCCGCAGAACCAGGTTTGACGTCGCCCCTGAATTTCGCCGAGGCGTTTCTGCGCCGCAAACGCCGCGGCGTCATATTGCGGATGTTCGCAGCTATATTTGCCGAACGTCAGTTCGCAAGCGGGCGCGAACGGCGGATTGAGGCTGAGGAACAACGGCTTGTCGTCATCGATGCCTTGCAGCCGATTCATCCAGTAGGTCACGGCGACGTCGTTTTCCGCTGCCCCTTCGCGCTGCCAGCGCAGGAAATTCCACGACGCCCAGGCCCGCCTGCGCTTCGGCATCAATCCGACGTCGCGATGCAGGTAGACGGTGTTGGGCGAATAGCCGATGGCGCCGAGCACGGCGCGTTCGCGGTCATCGGCGTCCGACAGCATCTTGAGCGCCTGATCGCTGTGCGAGGCGATCACGACGTGATCGTAACTGTCGCTTCCGCCGTGACTGTCATTGACGACGACGCCGTGCGGCGTCCGCCGTATCGATGTCACGGCGCAGCCGAGCCGAAGCCGATCCCGGAAGGCGGACGCGAGCTTCGCCACGTAGCGCTGGCTGCCGCCCTTCACCGTGCGCCAGACCGGGCGATCATATTGCAGCAGGCGGTGGTTGCTGAAAAAGGCGACGAAGTTTTCGGCGGGAAAGTCCAGCATCCCGCTGGCCGGTGCGGACCAGATCGCGGCTCCTATCGGCGCAAGATAATCGGTCAGCAACCTTGGTGCAAATTTGCGATCGCGAAAATACTCGGCGAGGGTAAGTCCGGCCAGTCTGCCCGCGGCATGGTCCGCAACGCCTTGCGCGTTGAAGGTCAGGATGTCGCGCAGCATCCGCAAGTATGACGGAGACAACAGGTTTCGCGGCTGCGCAAACAAGCCTCCCGCGGTTTCGCGCCAGCTGCGTCCGCCGCCCTTCCATTCGAAGCGTCCATCGTCCGCCGTGACCGCAAAGCTCATGCAGCTTTCCACGGTCTCGATATCCAGATGGGCGAACAGCGCCGTCAGCTCCGGATAGTTCAATTCATTGTAGACGATAAAGCCGATATCGACCGAAAGCGGTGTTCCATCATAGTCGATGGAGACGGTGTGGCTGTGCCCGCCGGGCCTGATTTCGCGATCGTAGACCGTGACCGGATAATGTTTCGACAAGGTCCAGGCCGCGGCATTGCCGGCAATTCCCGTTCCGATAACCGCGACGCGCATTCGAAAGCCCCCGTGCCTCGATGGGCGAGATACGGGGCTTTGCGAGCGAAGTTTCAGTGCGGCGGCCGCAGGGGCGGGGCAGGACGAATCAATTGGCCTGACGAGTGAAACAACATGAAATCTTGGTAACATGAAATCTTGGTAAGATGGCCGGGCTGCTCGAATCGAACAGATCAGCAGAAAGCCCCATAGAATATAGAAAACTCGGCTTTGGCCGTCCCGGTCGGTACCCTCTGCTCAGGCGAAAGCGCGGGGACAGCGGGCGGAACGGGCTGTCCGCGCAATGTTCCCCCGGCTAGAATGGCAGGGGTTCCCAGAGGAAGCATCACACCGGTGAACGTCTCGCAGCCAGTCTCCACAGGAGTCATCCGCGAATCGGCCTGGCGGTTCTCGCAGCGTCGGATGCCGGGAACTATGCCCGGCGGAGGGCAGATGTGAGACAGATACTTTTCGGTGCCGTCGACGGGCTGCCTGCTGCCATCCCTTGCCTGGATCGCGCCGCGCGATGGCTGGCGGCACTTTGCATCGTTGTCAGCGCCGCCGGCTGCATCGTGACCCAGGATTTGCCTGATCCGGCGCTGGACATCCCGCAAGCCTACAAGCCGCAAGATTACAAGGCCGCGAAGGTCGCGGAGCAGAACGCGCCTCCGACGCTGGACTGGTGGCGCGGCTTCCGTTCGTCCGAATTGACTGATCTGATGGAGGAGGCCCAGAAGGTCAATCTGGACATCGCCGCGGCGACGGCACGCTTCATTCAGGCGGACGCGCAGGCACGTGTTGCAGGCGCGGCGCTGCTGCCGAGCCTCAGCGGCAACGGTCAGGAAACCTATTCCCGGACATCCGGCTCAAGCGCCAGCGGATTGACCAATGGTGGGCGCGAGGTCGTCAACTATTCAGCCTCGCTCAGTGCCAGCTATGAACTCGATTTCTGGGGCAAGAACCGGGACGCCGCGCAGGCCGCCGAGGAAACCTCCGTCGCCAATCGTTTCGATCGCGACGTGGTCGCCCTTACGACACTCACCAGCGTCGCCAATGCCTATTTTCAGGTACTCGCCTCGCAGGACCGGATTCGCACCGCCGAACGCAATATCGCCAGCGCGACACGCATCCTCGAGGCGATCAGGCAACGGTTCAAAGCCGGCACAGGAACGGATCTCGATGTGGCCCAACAGGAAGCCGTTCTCGCCAATCAGCGGGCCTCCGTTCCGCCGCTGCGGCAAACCCTGTCGCAGAACATCAATGCGCTGGCGACACTGGTGTCGCGCCCGCCGGAAAGCCTGCATGTCGTCGGCGGTTCGATGAATCAAATCTCCTCGCCGCGAGTGACTCCGGGCTTGCCATCGGAATTGCTGACGCAGCGTCCGGATATCCGGCGCCAGGAGGCGCAGCTCGCGTCCGCTGTCGCCAATGTCGGCAACGCTCGCGCACAGTTTTTCCCAAGCATCCAGCTGACCGGGCAGGGCGGCTACCAAAGCTCGGCACTGGTGGCGCTGTTCCAGCCGCATGCCGCGTTCTTCAGCCTGGTCGGCGGCCTGACGCAGCCGATTTTCGACGGCGGAAAAATTCTCGGCAACTTCGAATTCACCAAGGCCCGGCAAGATGAATTGCTGCAGACCTACCGCAAGACGGTGGTCTCCGCGTTCGCTGACGTCGACAACGCGCTGGTTGCGATCCGCCAGACCACCGAGAAGCTGCGGCTGCAGCGCGAGGTGGTGGCGGCCTCGCAGCGAGCCTTTCAACTTTCCGAGCAGCAGCTTCGTGCCGGGACCGCCGACATCGTGACTGTGCTAAATACGCAATTGACGCTATTTCAGGCCGAAGACGTGTTGTGGCAGGCCCAGCTTGCCCGGCTGCTCGCGATCGTCAGCCTGTATCAGGCGCTGGGGGGCGGCTGGGAACCGAGAATGGAGAAGCCGGTCAATGCTCTTTAAGCCGGATTTGAACGAAGTTGCGAAGACCGCCGGCGATCGTGTGGCCCGCGTCGCCTCCCGCGCGCGCCGTCGCACCGTTTCGATTGCGATAACGCTGCTGATCCTTGGCGGCCTCGGCTACATCGGCTGGACAGCGCTGCAGCAGAAACAACAGGCCGCGAACCGGGCCGCCGCGCGTCCCGATCTCCCCGTGCCCGTGCTGGCGGCGACACCGCGCATCCTGGACGTGCCGGTCTATCTCGATGGCGTCGGTTCCGTCCGCGCGCTGAACAACGTGCTGGTGCGCGCTCAGGTCGACGGAAAATTGATCGCGGTCAATTTCACCGAGGGACAGGACGTCAAGAAGGGCGACGTTCTCGGCGAAATCGATCCTGTGCTCTACAAGGCCCAGCTCGACCAGGCGATCGCCAAGAAGGCGCAGGATGAAGCGCTGCTCGCCAATCAGCGCCTCGACCTCGCACGCTATCAGCAGCTTGCCGCGTCCAACGCCGGTTCCAAGCAGCAGGCCGATACCCAACGCGCCACCGTCGCCCAGACCGAGGCGCTGGTGAATTCCGATCAGGCCGCGATCGATAACCAGCAGGCAATGCTTGGCTATACCAAGATCATTGCGCCGCTGTCGGGGCGGGCCGGCCTGCGCCAGGTCGACCAGGGCAACATCATCCACGCTTCCGACATAACCGGTCTTGTGATCATTACCCAGCTGCAGCCGATCGCGGTGCAGTTCAGCCTGCCGCAGCAGCAGATCGTGCGGGTCAATGCCGCCTCCGCCAAGGGCGCGCTGACCGTCGACGTGTTCGGCAATGACGGGATTACGGTGGTCGATACCGGCAAGCTGACCGGCATCGACAACCAGGTCGATCCGACCACCGGGACCCTCAAGCTCAAGGCCGAGTTTCCCAACGCCAGCTTTCAGCTATGGCCGGGGCAATTCGTCAATGTGCGACTCAAGGTCGATACGCTTTCGAAGGCGGTGGTGGTGCCGACGTCGGCGGTGCAGCGCGGACCCGCGGGAACGTTCAGTTACGTCATCGGCGATGGCGACATTGTCGCAGCGAAGCCGGTCGTGGTGACACAGCAGAACGAAACCGACGCCGTCATCGCGAGCGGATTGTCGACCTCCGATCGCGTGGTGACGACCGGCTTTGCCAATCTGGCCGACGGTGCCAAGGTCATCGTCGGCAGGGACGAGCAGACGCCATCAGCCGATCTCGCGCCGCGCAAGAAACGCAGCAGCCGGGACGGCCAGGCCAAGGACGGCGCGGCAAGAAGGCCGATCGGGTTCAGGGCGAGGGCGACCAAAAGGGTCAGACCGGACCCGCGCAGGGGAGTGAGCCGACGGGCAACGCTGCGAAGTCGCAGCCATGACCCAAAAACCCGTCGCTTGATTAATTTCGCACGCATGAGCGCGTACCCATGAGCGTCTCTGAACCATTCATCCGCCGGCCGATCGCGACCTCGCTCTTGGGGATCGCGCTGTTGATCGGCGGCGGGCTTGGCTATTGGGCGCTGCCGGTGTCGGCGCTGCCGCAGGTCGATTTTCCGACGGTGCAGGTGACGACCCAACTGCCGGGCGCCAGTCCCGACGTGATCGCCTCGCTGATCACGGCGCCGCTGGAGCGGCAGCTCGGGCAGATTCCATCGCTGTCGTCGATGACGTCGACGAGTTCGTTCGGCGTCAGCCAGATTTCCCTGCAGTTCGATCTCAATCGCGACATCGATGGCGCCACCCAGGATGTGCAGGCCGCCATCAACGCCGCCGCGGGGGTGCTGCCGAAAACCCTGCCGTATCCGCCGACCTACGCCAAGGTCAATCCCGCCGACGCGCCGGTTCTGACCTTGGCGTTGACGTCGGAGACGATCTCGCTGCGCGCCATGAGCGATCTGGCCGACACCATCCTCGGCCAGCGCCTCAGCCAGATTTCCGGCGTGGGCCGCGTCGCGGTGCTGGGCGGGCTCAAGCCGGCGGTACGGGTTCAGGCCGACCTGGCGCGGCTGGCCGCCTATGGCATCGCGATGGAGGATTTGCGCAGCGCGATCGCCGGCGCCAACGTCTCCGGCCCCAAGGGATCGCTGGATGGCGCGCAGCAGGCCTACACCATCGCCGCCAACGATCAGATTGCCTCCGCCGACGCCTACAAGCCCATCATCATCGCCTACCGCAACGGCGCGCCGGTCACCATCGGCGACGTCGCGGTCATCGTCGATGGTCTGGAGAACGACCGCAACGGCGGCTGGTACCAGGGCACGCCCGCGGTCATCATCGATATCCAGCGGCAACCCGGCGCCAACGTGATCGAAGTCGTCAGCCAGATCCGCAGCGAGATCCCAAAACTTCAGCGCGCGATCCCGGCCGGTGTGAACCTGACCGTGGTCAGCGACCGAACCGTCACGATTCGCGCCTCGGTGCATGACGTGCAGTTCACGCTGATTCTGAGCGTGGTGCTGGTGACGCTGGTGGTGCTCTTGTTCCTGCGTTCCTTGCGGGCGACGCTGATCGCCGGCGTGGCGCTGCCGCTGTCGCTGATCACCAGTTTCGGCATCATGTATTTTTCAGGCTTCAGCCTCGATAACCTGTCGCTGATGGCGTTGACGATCGGGACCGGATTCGTGGTCGACGACGCCATCGTGATGATCGAAAACATCGTCCGTCACATGGAGAATGGCGAAACGGCGATGGAAGCCTCGCTCCGGGGCGCCAGCGAAATCGGCTTTACGGTGATTTCGCTGACGGTGTCGCTGATCGCGGTCTTCATCCCGCTATTGTTCATGTCCGGACTGGTCGGGCGCATGTTCCGTGAATTCGCGCTGACCTTGACGATCGCGGTCGTGACCTCCGCGATCGTGTCGCTGACGCTGACGCCGATGATGTGCTCGCGGCTGTTGAAGCACGCCGGCGAGGAAGTTGCGGTCCCGGGCCTTGCCGCGATCAGCCGCGGCATCGACCGCATGATCGAGTTCTATCATCGCACGCTGTTGTGGGTGCTCGAGCGCCAGCGCGCGACCTTGCTGGTCACCTTCGCCACGCTGGCCGCGACGCTGATCCTGTATGTGGTGGCGCCCAAGGGCTTCCTGCCGTTGCAGGACACGGCCTCGATCACCGCGGTGACCCAGGCCGGTCCTGACGTTTCCTTTGCGGAAATGCAAAGCCGGCAGACCCAGGCCGCCGATGCCATCAAGGCCGATCCTGACGTGACCGGCGTCGTCTCGGTGATCGGCGCCGGCTCGGTCAATCCGACCACCAATGTCGGCCGCCTGGTGATGACGTTGAAACCACGCGGCGAAAGGCGCGACGACGTTTCCGTCGTGGTCGCGCGGCTGAAGGAAAAAGTAGCGTCGATCCCGGGCATGACGATCTATTTTCAGCCGGTACAGGATGTGCAGATCTCGACCCAGTCCAGCCGGTCGCAATATCAGTACACGCTGACCGGCACCGACTCGGCGCAGGTTTCGCTCTGGGCCAACAACCTGGTCGCCGAACTGCGCCGCGATCCCCTGTTTCGCGACGTCTCTTCGGAAGCGCAGGACGGGGGATTGCGCGCGGAGCTCGACATCAATCGCCAGCGCGCCGGCCAGCTCGGCGTCAGCCTGCAGGCGGTGACCGACACGCTGAATGATGCCTTCGCACAGCGGCAGATCTCGACCATCTACGGGCAGGCCAACCAGTATCGCGTCGTGCTGGAGGCGCTGCCGATGTATCAGCGTGATCCGTCGATACTCTCAAAACTCTATCTGCCGGGCGCGCTCGACGCCCAGGTGCCGCTGTCGGCGGTCGCGACGCTGACGCGCACCACCGCACCGCTGGCGATTTCGCACCAGGCGCAATTTCCGGCGGTGTCGCTCAGCTTCAATCTGGCGCCGGGTGCCGCGCTCGGCGACGCCGTCGACGCGGTCAAATCGATCGAAACCCGCATCGGCATGCCCGGCAGCATCGTCGGCGTGTTTGCCGGCGATGCGGCCGAGTTCGCAAAATCGCTGGCGGGACAACCGTGGCTGATCCTGGCAGCCCTCGTCACCATCTACATCGTGCTCGGCGTGCTCTATGAAAGCTATATTCACCCGATCACCATTTTATCGACGCTGCCGTCGGCGGGTGTCGGCGCCATTCTCGCGCTGATGCTGTTCGGACAGGATCTGTCGGTGATCGGCCTGATCGGAATTATTCTGTTGATGGGCATCGTCAAGAAGAACGCGATCATGATGATCGACTTCGCGCTGGAAGCCGAGCGCCACCAGGGCATGTCGGCGAACGACGCGATCGTGCAGGCCTGTCTGTTGCGGTTCCGCCCGATCATGATGACGACGCTGGCGGCTCTGTTCGGCGCGCTGCCGTTGGCGGTGGAAAGCGGCACCGGCGCCGAGTTGCGGTTTCCGCTGGGCATTTCGATCATCGGCGGACTGCTGCTGAGCCAGTTGCTGACGCTCTACACGACGCCGGTGATCTACCTCGCGCTCGACCGGCTCAACCGCCGGATCGAGAAGGCGGTGCCGCCCGCAGGACCGCAACTGCCGCCGGTCGCCGGAGCCACCGAGGGGATGCAGTAATGGCATCGATCTCGGAGCCCTTCATTCGGCGGCCGGTCGGCACCACACTGCTGGCGATCGGGCTTTTTCTGGTCGGCGGGGTGGCCTACCAGTTTTTGCCCGTGGCCGCGGTTCCCAATGTCGACTTTCCGTCGATCCGGGTTTCCGCGACCCGGCCGGGCGCCGATCCATCGGTGATGGCGGCAACCGTTGCCGCACCCTTGGAACGAAGGCTTGGCGAAATCGCCGGCATCGACCAGATCACCTCGACCAGTTCGCTCGGCAATACCAGCATTCAGCTGCAATTCGCCATCGGCCGCGACATCGACCGCGCCGCGCGCGATGTCCAGGCCGCGATCAATGCTTCGCTCGCCGACCTGCCGAGCGACTTACCGTCGTTGCCGCGCTTCCGCAAAGCCAATTCCGCGGCGGCGCCGGTCTTCGTGCTGGCGCTGACGTCGAAGACGATTTCCTCCAGCAGGATCTATGACGTCGCCGATACCGTGCTGGCGCAGCGCATCTCGCAGGTGCCCGGCGTCGGCGAGGTCACCGTCAGCGGCGCCGACCAGCCGGCGGTGCGCATTGCGCTCAACCCGGTGGCGCTGTCGAACGCGGGGATCGCCACAGACGATGTCCGGCTCGCCATCATCAATGCCAATCCGCTGGGCCCGGTCGGCATCTTCAATGGCGGCCGCCAGAGCGAAACCTTGTCGATCAACAGGCAGATGCGAACCGCGGCCGAATTCCGCGATATCGTGATCAAGAGTGCGAACGGCAATTTCGTCCGGCTCTCTGACGTCGCCGAGGTCGAAGACTCCGTCCGCAACAGCCGGTCGATCGCCTGGTTCAACAAGCAGCCGGCGGTGCTGATCCAGATCACCAAGCAGGGCGACGCCAACGTCATCGATACCGTCGATCGCGTGCGCGCGCTGATACCCGAACTGAAGCAATGGATTCCGGCCGGGGTCGACATTTCGACGCTGGTCGACCGCACCGGAACCATCCGCGCCAGCGTTGCGGACATGCAGCTGACGCTGCTGGCGACCGCCATCCTGGTCATGGTGGTGGTGTTCGCATTCCTGCGCCGGATCACGCCGACGATCGCGGCAGGCGTCTCGGTGCCGCTGGCCTTGGCCGGCACCTGCGCCGGGATGTGGCTCGCCGGTTTCTCGATCGACAATCTGTCGCTGATGGCGCTGGCGATCTCGGTCGGCTTCGTGGTCGACGACGCCATCGTGATGATCGAGAACATGTACCGCAACCTCGAGCATGGCATGCGGCCATATCAGGCCGCCCTCGAAGGCGCCAAGCAGATCGGCTTCACGGTACTGTCGATCAGCCTGTCGCTGATCGCAGCCTTCACCCCGCTGATCTTCATGGATGGCATCGTCGGCCGGCTGCTGCGGGAATTTTCGCTGACCCTGACATTTGCGATCGTGGTTTCGACCGTGGTGTCGCTGACGATCACGCCGATGATCTGCGCCCACTACATCAAGCAAGCCACTTCCCACAATGCGACCTGGTTCGACCGTGTCGTCGAAGGCTCGTTGTCGCGCATCGTGGCATTCTATGCGCGGACGCTGCGGGTGGTGCTGGGTTTTCCGTTTTTGACGCTGATCGTCTTCTTCGCAACCATCGCCTTGACCGTGGTGCTCTATATCAAGACCCCCAAGGGATATTTCCCGACCGACGATTCGGGTTTTGTGATCGGGGCCACGCGGGCGTCCGCGGATATCTCGTTTCAGTCGATGCTGGGGCTGCAGCAGCAGCTCGCGGACATTGTGATGGCTGATCCGGCCGTGGCGGGGATCGGATCGGTGCTTGGCGGAGGCGGCGGCCCCGGCGGGGCGGCGACCTCCAATCGCGGCACCATGTTCATCTCCCTCAAGCCGCCGGCCGAGCGGGCCGGATTGAGCACCGAACAGGCGATCGATCGGCTGCGCAAGAATCTCTTTAGGGTAGCGGGGATCCGGCTGTTCATGTTCGCGGCGCAGGATCTCCGCGCCGGCGGCCGACAGAGCGATTCCGACTATCAATACACGCTGACGAGCACCGATCTCGATCTGTTGCAGAAATGGGCGCCGATCGTCGGCAAACGCATGGAGAGCGTTGAAGGCATTACCGACGTGTCCAGCGACCGCGATCCCGGCGGCCTGCAATTGACGCTGTCGATCGACCGAAAAGCGGCATCGAGCCTCGGCGTGCGCGTGCAGGACATCGACAACGCGCTCAACAACGCGTTCTCGCAGCGGCAGATCTCGATCGTCTATACCCAGCGCAACCAGTACATGGTGGTGCTGGAGATCGATCCGAAATTCCAGAGCGATCCGTCCAACCTCGAACATATCTTCGTCGCCGGCGCGGGTGGCGCCCAGGTGCCGCTGTCCGCCGTGGTGCATTACCAGCGCGGGTTGTCGGCGCTGGCGGTGTTTCATTCGCAGTCGTTTCCGTCGACCACGGTGTCGTTCAATCTGCTGCCCAATGTGCCGCTGGACGTCGCCACATCGAACATCCAGCGCGCGGTCGAGGAATTGCACATGCCCGAGGGCATTCGCGGCAGTTTTGACGGCAATGCCGGCGATTTCGGCAAGACCAGCGGGCATATGCCGCTCTTGATCCTCGGCGCGCTGGTAGCGATGTATATCGTGCTCGGGGTGCTCTATGAAAGCCTCGCCCATCCCCTCACCATCATCTCGACACTGCCGTCGGCCGGCCTCGGCGCGCTATTGGCGCTGCAGCTGACCAACACGCCGCTGACGGTCATCGCCTTCATCGGCATCATTCTATTGATCGGAATCGTCAAGAAGAACGGCATCATGATGGTGGATTTTGCCCTCGACGCCGAACGTCACCGTGGCCTGTCGTCGGCCGATGCCATTTTCGAGGCGTGCAGCGCCCGGTTCCGGCCGATTCTGATGACGACGATGGCAGCACTTTTCGCCGGGATTCCGCTGGTGATCGCCACCGGCCCCGGCACCGAGCTGCGCCGACCGGCTGCGGCGACGGCCCGGGCCCGCCGCGATCGCGGCGCCCGCGGAATAGCGCCTTCAGAATAGCTTGAGCGATCGACCCTGAGTGGTTGAAGCGCACGTCCTCAGAGCGTATAGCGGGCCCATGTCAAGACAATCCGAGCCCGACACCGGCGCCGCAGCGGAGGCTGTGCCGGACTGTCCGCACTGCCAAAAACCCATGCCGCTGTGCATTTGCGACAGCATCACGCCGATCGAGAACAAGGTTGCGCTGTTGATCCTGCAGCATCCGCAGGAGCAGGACAGGGCGCTCGGCACGGCGCGGCTGACCGCGCTGCATTTTGCCAATGCGGTGCTGAAAATCGGATTGTCGTGGCCGAGCCTGTCCAAGGCGCTGGGGCGGCCGGTCCACGATCCCTCGCGCTGGGCGGTGCTTTATCTCGGTTCGGCAAAAGTCGCCGAGCTCGATACCATCAGGGATATCGTCGCCATCAACCGCAAGGGCGAAATCGAGGAGCACCAGCGCGCCATCCTGAAAGACATCGAAGGCATCGTGCTGCTTGACGGCACCTGGAGCCAGGCCAAGGCGCTGTGGTGGCGCAATGCCTGGATGCTGAAATGCCAGCGCGTGATTCTCGGCCCCAGGCATTCGTCGCGCTATGGCAAGTTGCGCCGCGAGCCGCGCCGCGACGGCCTGTCCACCATCGAGGCGGCCGCGATGCTGCTCGCCAATCTCGAAAAGCGGCCCGACATCGCCGAGACGCTGCACGGCAGCTTTGAGCGGATG
>WNFH01002020.1_pt1 | contig 14036 bp, 8 predicted proteins | sample 5400411 | NCBI WGS metagenome assembly WNFH01 (sample SAMN13153347, study PRJNA577476) | soil metagenome | isolation source: 200 cm saprolite under Douglas fir tree site 2 hole 3 | place: USA:California | collected 2015-04-18
TGCTTTTGGCATTCACGCGATAGCGCAACGCCTTCTTCGAAGAGTTTCATCGCTTCATCCAGCGAGAGCTGCGGGCTTTCCAGGCGCCGGACAACTTCTTCGAGACGCGACAGAGAGCGCTCGAAATCAGGCTTCTTCGCCGGCTCAGGCTTTTTGGGTGCAGGTGAATTCACGCGTTCGGCCCGTGTCCTTTGCAGGCGTTCACTTTTGGCAGCGCCCGCAGCAGTAAGTTGACCGGCCCCCCTGCGCAATGCGCCGGATTGCTTCTCCACAGCGGCGGCAGGGTTTTCCTTCGCGGTCGTAGGCGCGAAGGATACTTTCCAATCCCTGAAACCACCACCGCGTATTGCGAAAGTCGGGCGCCGGATGCAGACAGCATTCTAAGGCACGCGCGAGAACGGACACAATTGCTTTGTGCAGCCGGCGCGCTTCCTGCGGTTTCAGGGCATTTGCCCGGCGCCGTGGGTTGAGCCGCGCGTGCCACAACGATTCGCAGGAGTAGATATTGCCGATTCCCGCGACGCGCGTTTGATCCAGCAGAAAATCTTTCAAGGGGCGCTTAGATGCAGCCAGCAATTCGTGGAAGCGGCTCGCGGTGAATTCGGACGAAAGCGCATCGACGCCTAGGGACGCTAACCCTTTGCATTTTACGGCGGATTCCCACGCGAGAACGCGCCCGAAGTGGCGCCGGTCAGCGAAGCCCAAGACGCCCTCGTCCAGTTCAAATGCGACATCCACGTGAGCACCGTTTTCGCGCTGATTCGCTCGTTCAAACAGCTCCGTGGCGTTCGAAAACCAAACCAGCTGGCCGTCGAGTCGGAAATGCATCGTCAACAACCCACGGTCCAGGCTGAGGAGAACATATTTGCCCTTGCGATCAACGCTGCGAATGTAGCGCCCCAGCGCTAACCGGGCGACCTGCGAAGGGGATTGTGGCTTCGTTGCGATGGGATGCAAGACGTGAACACAACGGATGCGCCGGTCCTGAACGAGGGGGCGGAGCGTTCGAACTACAGCTTCTACCTCTGGAAGTTCAGGCATAAGACGAGCCCCGGATCAAGAACCGGGTTTGAGAGTGAGCGTGTGTTTGCGCGCGTTCGTTTCGGCGGCATCGCTGAACGCCGCAAAAATCGGTTTGCCTTCGTACCAGAAGGAAAACTGATCGGAGTAGTGGCTGCTGCCGGGCTGGCCGGACTGGCCCGCGGGAATCAGCAGGATGGACTCGTCCCAATTACCCGGGTTGGCAACGAAGCGCATGGCCGGACCATGACGCTTCGTCGCCGCGCGCACACTATAAGCAGTTCCTGATTGCGGCTTATCGCTGATGCTGAGAAACCGTTTTAGAAAACCTTCCCGCCCAATGGGATGATGCATTTCCAGCGAGTTGAATCGCTTCCACGGCCAATCCTCCACGCGCGGGCTCCCGCTCTGTTCGGTCAGTTTAGCCACCGCGCGGTCAGCTGCCGCGTCTAGTAGCTCATCGTAGGTCTTATAAGAGGAAGGCAGCCACTTCGCGGGCCGGTCCGTGAGGATCTTCTGGAGAAATGCGTTGCTGCGCCACTGGTAAAGCGCCGTATCTTTGCCGAGGTAGGGCTCGAGAATCAATTCCAGCGCGGACCGACGCGCCGCTTGGAGAAAAGAGACTTCCGGTGAATCGGCATCCGCGATTCCGTTCCAATCCTTCAGGCCTTCGATCAGTTTCTGGGCGCGGGCGTCGGCTGGTTTCACGGACCTCGCCGCCGCGGACAATTGATCCGCAAGAAAGACGTGGGGATAACTGTACGTGTCCGTCTGAACTTTGAGCATATCCTCCGGACGCAAATCGTGCCGGTCATGCAATAAGTCGTAGATGCGCGCGGTGCGGTACGGCTCCTCCCACCTGTCCGTGAGATACGCCTTGTATTTTGGTCCGACCACGCGTGCATTCGCCGTGACGATTAACCCGCTTTCCGGATTGAGCGCCTGGGGGAGCTGCTCGAATGGAACATAGCCTGTCCACTCGTAGTCGTCGGTATCACCGGGAACCGGCACTTCTCCGTGGCCCTTCTTTCGAACGGGCACTCGCGCCGCCATGATGTACCCGATGTTGCCATCGACATCGGCATAGACCGCGTTCTGCCCGGGGCCCCACACGCGCTTCATGGTGTCCCGAAATTCTTTCCAGTTTTGGGCTTTGCCCAGCCAGTTGTACGTGTTGGCGAGCCCGCCTGGCTCCGTGGCCGTCCAGCGAAGGGCATAGGCTTTATCGCCCTCGCGATGCACGACGGGGCCGTGACGCGTGATGGTAACTTTCAAGTGTTCGTCGGGCCGGCCCTTGACGTGGATCGTTTCATCGAGGATCTGCGCCTTCGTCCAAACGCCTTTCACGCGGTACTCCTCCGGCGCGGCCGGATTCCGCGTTTCGATGTAGAGGTCCTGAACGTCCGCGCCGTTGTTGGTGAAGCCCCAGGCGATGCGGTCATTATGGCCAATGATGACGAGCGGCGCGCCGGGCAGGGTAAAGCCTTTGACATTCCATCGGGGCGCCGTTACGTGAATTTCGTACCAGATCGAAGGGATCGAAAGTTCGAGATGCGTGTCATTTGCCAGCAAGGGCTTTCCGGTGGCCGTGTGCGCCCCGCTTACGACCCAGTTGTTGCTCCCAATGCCGCGCCGAATCTCGCTGCGCGATTCTTCGAGGAATCCCGCAATGGACGGCCAGAGCGCCGAGGTCAGGTCGGGGCCGCCAACCGGCGGGGCGATGCCATTTGGAGCGCCAAGGGCTGCCTTGAGCACCGTATCCGGCTGCATGTCATCGTCATCATCTTCACCGTCGGCGTCTGCGGCCGAGCGCTGCGAACCATCATTGGGTACATTGGGATCGCCGACGACCAAATGATCCATTGCCGCTTCCACAGAAAACAGATCTTTCGCGCGATCTGCTCCGACGCGATCCGTGACTTTGGCGCGATTCAGTTCCCGCTCCCAGGTGTCGGTCAGGGTTCGGTACATATAAGCCGAGATCACCAGCGAATCAGAGGGTTGCCAGGGCTGCGGCTTGTAGCGCAGCAAGGAAAATTCGAGCGGAAGATTGTTCTCGTGCTGCTCGATGAATTTGTTCACGCCGCGGGCGTAAGCTTCCATCACCTTGCGGGCTTCACGATCGAGGAGCGTGACGTCGCGTTCCGCGGCCCGGGCGAATCCGTAAGTTCGAAACTGTTGGTCGATGGGAAGCGTCGCGGCACCCAAGATCTCCGAAAGTTGGCCGCGCGCGACGCGCCGCAGAAGATCCATTTGCCAGAGGCGGTCCTGGCTCATCACGTAGCCCTGCGCTTCTGCAAGATCTTCCAGCGAAGCGGCACGGATATGCGGAACGCCCCAGCGATCACGCTCGACCACAACTTCGCGTTGAAGACCGGGCAGGGTAGCCGTTCCATCGAGCTGCGGGAGCGGGCGGTAGATGTACCACCACGTCGAAGCGCCCGCGGCAATTAAAAGGAGTGCAACGATGCAGTAAAAGATTCGAAGTATGCTTCGCCCCATCATCCCCAGCCGGTTTTTGCGAAAATTGAGTGTAGAGGAGGCTCTGCGCACGCGCAACCGCTACGATTTACGGGTTTCGCGCAGAGTGCACTGGCTGAGGTGGGTGCGTGTGCGCAGAACCAGCAGGCAACGCATGCGACCGTGCCGCCGTGGTGCTGCTACAATGCCGTAAGGGGACGAAAACGCTCATGTTTGCGGTGCGCCTCATCGGCGTTCTGATGCTCGTTGCGCTGAACGGTTTTTTCGCTGCGAGCGAGTTTTCGCTGGTGGCTGTGCGCCTATCGCGCGTGCGGCAATTGGTGGCTAAGGGTGACGTGCGCGCGCGAGTCGTGGAACTGCTCCTCGCGGATTTACACCGTGTTGTTTCCGGAGTGCAGCTTGGCATCACACTATCGAGCCTCGCCATCGGCGCCCTTGGCGAAGCCACTTTGGCGACAGCATTCCGGGCGCTCTGGCCGGGCACGCCTGGTACGCACACGGTTCTGCTGGCACACGCCTTCGCGTTGACCTGCGCTTTCGGACTCTTGAGCGCCTTACATGTGGTGATTGGCGAACTGGTTCCTAAAACCGTGAGCCTGGCCCGTGCCGAGCGTGTCGCGCTGCTCATTGCGCGTCCCTTCCACTGGTTTCTGAATACCTTCCATTGGGCGATCGACTTGCTCGATGGAGTGTCGGGCGCTCTGGTGAAGGCGCTCGGGATTACCACGCCGCAGGTCCATGGTGTCGCGCATTCGACCGAAGAGCTGCAGATTCAAATCCAGCAGGCGCGCGAGCGTGGTCTGCTCGCCCCCGGCGAAGAGAAGTTCATTCTCAGCGCCATGGAGCTCGCGCAGATTCAGGTGCGCGAGATCATGGTGCCCCGGCCAGACATGCACGTGCTCTCCGTGGAGTCCGGGCTGGATGAAGTGATGCGCGCTTTTGCCACCACGCAGCGTTCGCGCATCCCGGTTTATCGCGGCACACAGGACCAGGTCCTCGGGTTCGTACATATAAAGGATATGCTGTGGATCCTTCTCGATCGCGAACGGCGCTTGAAGGAGAATCTCCCACCTCCTTCCTTCGATCTGCGCCGCGTTCTGCGCGAAGTGCTCATCGTGCCGGAAACCAAACCGGCGAGCGAGTTGCTTCTCGAATTTCGCACTCGCCACGTCGGGATGGCCGTGGTCGTGGATGAATTCGGCAGCATCCTCGGCTTGCTGACCATGGAAGACATCCTCGAGCAAATGGTAGGCGAGATCCATGACGAATTCGACGTCGTGGAGTGCCCGCTTACCCTCGCGGATGGCGCGCTTCTCTTTGACGCGGCATTGAACGTGCGCGACCTGGACGCGCAGTACGATATCACTCTGCCAGAGGATCCCGCTTACGCCACCGTTGGAGGGTTCGTGCTCGATCAACTGGGCTTCATTCCCAGGGGCGGCGAGAGCTTTGAGCACGGCAATTTTCGCTACACCGTCGTCGAGATGGACGGAAAGCGCGTTGCTCGCGTCAAGGTTCATCGTTTGCGACCGGCTCCGGGGGAGAGCAAGACACCGAATTCCACTGACGCCGTGCTTCAGCCCGCAAAACATTCGCGAACTGCGAGATCGAAATCATAGTCCCGCAACCGCACATGGCGCGCTACTTCGTCAAACGATTTCTTCTCACGCTGCCCGCGCTCTGGCTGGTTCTCACTCTTGTCTTTCTCATGATTCACATCGTACCGGGTGATCCTGTCGAGCAGATGCTTGGGGAGGGCGCGGCCCCGGGGCAGTTGAGCCAGTTGCGTCACGCCATTGGACTGGATGTGCCGGTCCATACTCAGTATGCGCGGTATGTCTGGCAACTCGCGCACGGCGATCTCGGGCAATCCTTCAAGTTTCAGACTCCCGTCCGCCGAATTATCTTCGAGCGCTACCCCGCAACGCTGCAACTCGCTCTACTTGCTCTGGTGGTGTGCGCCGCGATTGCCATTCCTGCGGGGATGCTTGCGGCCCATCACCGGGGTAGGTCGCCGGACCGTGCCGTCGGCCTGTTCACGCTGTTCGGGCTCGCATTCCCGAATTTTGCGCTGGGCCCCGTGTTGATTTTTCTCTTCTCCATTGAGCTCGGGCTTTTGCCGGTATCCGGACGCGGCGGGCCGGCGTATTATATTCTCCCTGCCGCGACGCTCGGTGCCGCGTTGGCCGCGATTCTGACTCGCATGGTCCGCGGTTCGATGCTCGAGGAGCTTTCGAGCGACTACGTGCGCACCGCCAGGGCGAAGGGGCTCTCTACGCGCGCGGTCTTGTTGCGGCATGCCTTCCGCAACGCGCTTATCCCCATCATCACGATTCTCGGACTCCAATTCGGAACGCTGCTCGCGGGCACCATCGTGACGGAAACGATTTTTTCGTGGCCGGGGATAGGACGTTTGACCGTTCAAGCGATTTCCGCACGCGATTACCCCTTGCTCCAGGGCTGCATCCTTGTAATCGCGGTTTCTTACGTCCTCGTGAACCTGCTGACCGATCTGCTCTACGCCGTGATTGATCCCCGGGTGAGACTGTCATGACTTCTCCCCACATGTTGAGGGATTTTCTGCGCCAAAGTATTTTGGCGCGGGTGGGTTTCGCCGCCGCCTTGATTCTGCTGCTGGCCGCGTTACTTGCGCCGTGGGTTGCACCTGCAGATCCCGCCGCACAAAACTTGCCAGCGCGGCTCGCGTCTCCTTCGCGCGCTCATTGGATGGGGACGGACGAGCTTGGGCGGGACATTCTATCGCGCACCTTATACGGCGCGCGCATCTCTCTGCTCGTTTCCGTGTGCGTGGTTTGCGGTTGTGGCCTGATCGGTCTGACGATGGGGATGCTTGCGGGATATGTGGGAGGCTGGTTCGACCGCATTATCAATCTTCTCCTGATCAACGCTTTTCTTTCCTTTCCGGGCATACTTCTGGCGATTGCCTTCGCGGCCTTTTTCGGGCCGGGCGTCGGAAAAGTGATTCTCGCGCTGGTCATTACCGGTTGGGCGGGCTACGCGCGCCTGGCTCGCGCGCAGGTGTTGAAGGCAAAAGAACTGGAATTCATTCTGGCGGCGCGGTCGCTAGGCGCTTCGCACCTGCGCATCCTGACCCGGCACCTGCTCCCCAACATCCTGCAGCCCGTCCTGATTCAAGCTACCATCGGCATGGCGGGAGCCATCCTCGCGGAATCCACCTTGAGTTTTCTGGGCCTCGGTGTCCTTGCGCCAATCCCCAGTTGGGGCGCGATGCTGAATGACGCCCGCGGCCACCTCTTCGATGCGCCGCACATGGTTGTCTTTCCCGCGCTCGCCGTGATGACCGCAGTACTCTCATTCAACTTACTCGGAGATGCGTGGCGAGATTGGCTCGATCCGCGAACACGCTCGCTGATGGACGCACAAGAATTGTCACGCTGAAAGGGTTTCCTGGCGAAAATCGGAGTGCTCCGCGACGGAATTTGGCCGGCTACTCTTTTGTGAGGGCCACAGACGTGCCCCGTCCAATCCCTAGCGTGCGCGACGCATTCCCCTTATTCACGGCAATCTCGAGAAACCCGCTGGAACCGAAATAAGCGATCGGCTCGCCATTGTTCCCGCTGGCAAACGTATCCACAAGCCGCGTCACCACATGGTTTCCCACTTGAAGCTTGATCGCACCCTCGCTCCGCGATGATTCGGGCAAATCTTCGGCGCGAAAATTCGTGACCAGGTTGCCGAAAGCATCGGCCCGCATGACTATGCCCTTCACAACCCCATCCGCCTCTTTGGGACGGGGAAGCGCGAAGCGTTTATAGTCGCTGATTTCTTCCCCCATGCTGGCAGTCTGCCAGCCTTTCGAAAGCCAGGCTGCAACGGGCGCGAAAATGTCGCGGCCATGAAACGTCTTGCTCACCGGCTGCAGATAATAATGTTCTGCGTTGGCGTGCCGCACGATGAGGTTCTGCTGCTCACGTTCATAGATTACGGAGAGCACCCCGTTGTCCGGCGCGACGAAATACTGGTTCTGGCCGTTGACCAGCAGCGGACGGCGTTCGGTTCCCACCCCGGGGTCAACAACCACGACGTGAATCGTTTTCGGGGGAAAGTAAGAGTAGGCCGAGCCGATCGCCAGCGCTCCGTCGAGGAGATCAAAAGGCGCAATGTTGTGCGTGATGTCCACGATTGTGACGCTGGGATTGATCTTGAGGATGACGCCCTTGAGCGCGCCAACCAGGTGGTCGTTGGTGCCATAGTCGGTCGTGAGCGTGATGATCGCGTTAGCCAAGGGGATCTCTTGCCCGGATTAAGTTGCGCGCGCTGCGCAGGAGAAGCTGTGGCCACATTGCATTCTTTGAAGCTAACGAAGCTGGCCGCCTCCGTCAAGAATTCGCGCGGCGGCTGCTGTGCAATCGCCAACGGCAGGGTCAGTCACGAAATTTTTGTCGCTTCAGCCCGTGCCTTGATCGGGCGCGCAGGGATGCCAGTCTGGGTCGGGAAAGTGCGTCCGGCAATACCATAAACCGCACCGCACACAATACTGCCAGGCTGGCTGAACGCAGGGTTCATCCACGTGCGACACGGCCTGGCAGATGTGTTCCTTGGATTTCACAGCTGGCGCGTTCATCGCATCCTCCATGGCGCTACCGGCGGTGTTAGTGGGAAGGAGCACTCCGCGGGCGGGTTCCACCACGCCTAGTCTAGCTGCGCCGCTGCATGCAATATACACCCGTCGGTCGAGCCTTGCGGCTCTATTGCGAATCGTCCGCCCGAGAAACATCAAGTTTCATGGCCGCGGAAAAGTCCAGACGAGAATGGCGTGCAGCGTTCGGTGGGTCTTGCGGGTACGATTTCGATTTGCTAGCTTTGTAGTCAGAGCGGGCGTCGTACAATGGCAGTATAGAAGCTTCCCAAGCTTCGGACGTGGGTTCGATTCCCATCGCCCGCTCCATAATTTACGATGTCTCCATTGGGCTTACCCAGCTAACCTACTTGAATTCACTGCAAAAACGGACCGTTTTGCATCCTCCTGGCCCCCCAGTTTGTTGAATGGGACCCCAACGATTTAGGGAGGAAGGAGGCCATTCGTGAAAACAAGGAGCCCGACTGGCCCGTTCTTCAGTCCGGGATCTATCAGAACCATTGCACCCTCAGCGCAAGGAATCTCCTTCACCGTTCGGGCGCGACTGCCCCCGAGCAGATGCTCTGTGCAGTCTAATGGTAAGGTTAGGAAATGCCGAGACTCGAACTACGTCGAAAATGTGCTCAAAGAATCTTCTTATAACGCCAAGCTGCAGATACTGGGCCAGTCTTTAACCGGCTCTTCAGACACAAGAAAAAAAGGCCGGTTTGGACCTGCCCCATTATTACATTGGGTTTTTCGAAGTCGTTAACTCAAACAGATTTCATCACCAGCAGGATGCGGTCGTCTTCGTGCTTTCCGCCGCGTGAGTGCTTGTCCACTTCCGCGAGCACCGCGTCCATGATTTCTTCCGGCGCTCCCGCGCGCAGATTGCTCACCAATTCTGCGAGCCGCGTACGGGTGAATTCATCTCCGCCGACGTCCATGGCTTCCGTAATGCCGTCGGTGCAGGCCACCAGGAGATCACCGGGCTCCAGCTCCACCGTGGCGCATTCGAATTCTACTTCCGGAAGAAGTCCGACAATCATTCCGCCGGTCTCGAGCCATTCCGTCCGCCCGTCGGCGCGGATCACCGCAGGAGGCACGTGCCCGGCATTCACGTAGCGGAGCCTCCGCCCCTCGTTCTCGACCAGCGCAAGAAACATGCTCAGGTATTTTGTCGTGCGCCCTCGCGCGCTGGGCGCGCGCGCCCCCATAATAATTTTTTGATTGATCGTGGCCGGCAGTTTTTCGAGCGGGACGACGTGATCGGCGAGCGCGTGCAGTGTGGCCTGTACATTAGCCATCACCAGCGCCGACGCCGCGCCTTTGCCTTCCACATCCGCAACGACGAGGAGCAGCGCCTCTTTTCCATCCGCATTCACGCAAAGGAAATCGTAATAATCGCCGCCCACCATCTGCGAAGGGCAATGTGATACGGCAATCTTGATTCCCGGCAGAACCGGCGGCGATTCCGGAAGAAATCCGGCCTGAATCTCGCGCGCCAGCTCCAGGTCGCGTTCCATCTTTTCTTTCTCGATGTGCTCGCGGTGCAGTTGGGCCTTTTCCAACGCCAGCGCCACATGGGAGGAAAGTGCATCGAGGAACGCCTCGTCTTCCTCCGTGAACGATTCGACCTTATTCAGCAGCTGCAAGACGCCGATGATGACGTCGGCTTCATTCCGGATAGGCAAGCAAAGCAGTTGTTGCGTCTTGAAGCCCAGCTTCCGATCAATGTCAGGCTCGAAACGCGGATCGTCGTAGGCGTTATCGAGGCGCACGGCGGAACCCTCGCGCGCCACCCAACCGGCGATGCCCCGGTCCGCGGGAAGGCGGATCACGTGCTGCTCCAGACCCAAGCCGACCAAGGACCATATTTCGTTGTGCTCACGGTCCACAAGAAAAACAGTCCCGCGAGCCGCGCCGGTCTGACGGGTGGCCAGATTCAAAATGATGTGGATTAACTCACCAAGATCTAGTGTCGAATTCAACCTTTTGGTGGCCTCGATGATGCTGGAGAGTTCCTCCATTGCGCCGCGGCGTTCCGCCAGCGCCAGCGCTAGAGCCGCGAAGCGGGCGAGCAGATCGAGCTGGCCACGCACCGTATCCGGCAGAGGTTCCGCTCCGCGAACTTCCAGAATGCGAACGCGAAACTCGTCGCTGCCCAGCGCTCCCGCCCAAAGCGCCGGGTCTTTGGTGCTGTCGCTCACCACTCCGGTCTTCGTTCTTTCCGGATTCCACGCCGGCAGAGTTCCTGATTCCGCCCAGACCTCGGCGGTTCCGCGGTCTGCGCGCCAGAGCCGAGCGCCAACGGCGCCTGGCTGGGCCATGGCCGCGCGCACGACACGCTCCGCAACCACGTTGGCGGGAAAGCGGCCTTCGAGCAAGCGCAGCCCCGCGAGCAACTCAGGAAACTCTTCGCTGACTTTCTGACGAACAGAAGATTCGCTCATATGATGCGGCACACGGGCGACACGGCCGCTCTGGGGGGTTAGCCTAGCAGGAGTGGAATCCGTTGGGAAGAGCGTCGAGTATTCAGAGTGAGAAGCATGGCCGCTTATGTTATTTCCCTTCACGGGATGTGTAAGTAGGGCTGCTGTGTTTTCTACTCGTGGCTGAGTTGGCAGATGGTTTCGTGCAAGCGGGCGACAAGTCCGGTAATGGTTTCCAGACGCTGCAATGCGCCGGACGGCGGCGCCGCCAGTTCGACGATGCGCCGGGCCGCGGCCACGCTGCGGGCGACGGCGAGGGGCAAGCGCTCATCATTTGTGAGTCATCACGAAAACCCCGTCCCAATTCTCGGTCGGCGCCTCGAACAGGTAATCCTGGCAACGCTTCCAATAGGTTCGCGCCGGGCCGTCGTCCGGCCAGCGATCTAGAACTTCCTGGAACATCTTCTGAGCTTCGAGCCACTCGCGGCGCAAATAGCTTGCGCGGGCTCGTGCAAAAGCATTCAGGCGCTCCTCGTGCTCGACCGCTGCATCTTTGAGGGCCACCAGTTCGTAGATGGTCACCGGCTGGAGCTTGCCCTTGACGCGAATCAGGTCGAGTTCCCGTAGGAGAAAGCCTGCGTTGCGAACTGCCTCAAAGGTGGCGGGGCCGATGAGAATGTGGGTGCGGTATTCCTTGTTCAGACCTTCGAGCCGCGACGAGAGGTTTACGGCATCGCCCATCGCCGTGTAGCCGTAGCGCAGCTGGGATCCCATATTCCCGACTGATGCGGTGCCAGTGTTCAAGCCGATGCCAATGTCGAGTAGCGGGCGGCCTTCTGCACGCCACTCTTCACGAAGCGCGGATACACGCTGCATCATGGCGAGCGCTGCCCGGCAGCCTCTGACGGCATGGTCATCCCCCTCGAAGGGCGCGCCCCAAAAAGCCATAACCGCATCGCCGATGTATTTGTCGAGCGTGCCTTGCGTATTGAATATGATTCGAGTCATTTCGGACAGATATTTGTTCAAAAGAACTGCCAGATCCTGTGCATCTAGTGCTTCAGAAATCGCAGTGAAGTTGCGGACATCGCTGAACATAATCGTGATTTCTGTCTTGCGAGGCTGCACCAATTGCGGGCGCTCGAGCAGTCGGCGAATGACCTCAGGACTGAGGTACTGTTGGAAGCTGCCGCGAACTCTGCGCTTTTCTCGCTCCTCGACGACAATGCGGTAGAGCGCCACGAGACTGACATTCGCAATCAGCGTGAGCATTGGAATCGTAAGGTTCAGCCACCAGCCCTTCAGGAAAGCCCCGTATACGCCACCGAGGAATGGCACAGCCAGCCAAAGGCCGAACCACATGTTTTGCGGTCTGGTCAGCGCCAGCCACAATCCCAACGGAACGCCAAAAACGAAGATAAGCGATAAATCCCACAGGACCTGCCTCTCGCCGCGCCGGAGAAAGCCCTGGTTTAGAATATTGTCGATAACGTTGGCATGGACTTCGATCCCAGGAAAATCGACTCCGCCAAATGGAGTGGAACGCATGTCGCCGATTCCGGTCGCAGAAGCGCCCACCAGCACAATCTTGTCGCGGAAAGTGCCGGGCGGGAATTTACCGAGGGCCACGTCCGCAATAGAGTGATACGGATACGTACGAACCGGGCCCTGATAATTGATCATGCTGCGGCCGACGGGATCGGGCCGGAGCCGAAGCGCCGGCCCGAACTCGAATTCGACGATCCCGGTAGGGCCGTAGCGTAGCGCGGTCTGGTCGTTCGACAAGCGCAGGTAAAGCCGCGCCGCCTGAACATCCAGCGAAGCGTAAAGATCCCACTCGTCAGGGTTGTTCGAACGGCCATAGGGAAGGGCGAGCAGGGAGTGGCGGACGACGCCGTCCGCATCGGCAGGAACGGTAAAGAAGCCGGTGGCGCCTCGGTCGCCACGTAACGCGTCATTGAATATTTCGAGGTTGGCTTCTGCTCCTTTCGGCAGCAACTTCAAGTTTTCGTAATTGCGCACCAGATTCAAGAAGTCCTCGCGAGCTGTCTCGGGACGCTGTGGCTGCACGCGAGGGAAAGGAAAAAAGCTCAATAGCGCTGCGTAGCGATCCAGCGTTGCATCGTCAATTCCCGCCAGGTCTGAAGCCCCGTACAGAAAAAAGTTGCCAAGCACGACCGCGCCAAAGCGCTCGATCGCCCGAGCGAACTGCTCGTCGGTATTGAATTTCGCTTCCACTTTAGCGAATTTTGTCGCGAATCGCGGGTCGATCTCTCCACCTTTGTCCTGAAATTCCTTGCGAAGTTCGCGGATGGGCGCGGAAACCTCGTCGGGCTTGCTGAATGTAATGTCAAATGCCACTACTCTGGCACCGTCCTCGCGCAGGGAGTCGAGCATGTTGGCAAAATGCGTGCGTGAAAACGGCCAGCGCCCCAGCACTTCCTGGGAATGCTGGTCAATATCTACAATGACGATGCGGGAATCCGGACGGCTGTGGCTTCGCCCGCGGTAGCGGAATCGCGTATCCAACGCATTGAGCTCCAATCGCTGGACGAACTCGAAAAAGGGCGTGGGCCGCTCGCCAACGAAAGTAAAGAGATAAATGAAAACGGCGGAAGCCGTCAGGATAAGGCTGATCGCGAAGGATACTTTGTGCGACCACCAGGTGCGGAAGTAGCGGACAATTTTCTGCAAGGGTCCGCGGCGAACGCGGGGCGGCGATGCGCTCTCAGTGGGCGCTGCACGATGTGAACTCATGGCATAGTTCCAAGCATGAGGAGCGCCATATTAGCAGAATATGAGCGGCGACTAGGGATGCAGAGGAGGGAGTGCCGATTGAGCTCGTCCGCTTCTCCGACGGCCGAGAGAATTGCTCAAGAATACCACCCGTTCCCCATCACTGGAGGATGGGCCGTGGCTCAGAGGGTTACTTTCTGAGAGTTTAGGTCTTGTGAGTACTGGCAGGTTAGTCATGGGTCCCGATTACCTCGCTCCTGTTGTTGCTCGACATGTTTGTTGTTGACAACAGTACTCGATGGTGGGACATTCCATCCCACACTTTAGGTCCCTAAAACTGGTCGCTTTCACCCTGTTTTCCGCAGGTTGAGGATTTGAGCCCAGCCCATGCCCAACCAACCACGAGAGTTCGTGCGATTGGTCTGGAACTTTGCCTCCAGGGTCTGCTCGCGCGCTAGAAACTCTCAAATGACGCCCGTGTTGTGCAGTGTAGTTTTGCAGAGTTCGCTGTTTTTGTTGTTCTTTGCAGCGTTGGCCACGGCAGCCGATGGTGGACCCAACCGCGAGGCAGACACACCTCCTGCCAACCCGCCCTCGAGTGCAGCCCGGCCGTCGGTTGCCGCGAACCAACCGACCACTGCCGGTACGGACGAGGTTAAGCCAAGTTCCGACAAGAAGGACGCGCCGAGCCAGGCAGCGATGCCCGCGAGCGCTCAGGGCGTGAGCCCGCGCACACCTCCGCCCGCAATCGAGCCCGGTCAGATGTA
>WNFH01002356.1_pt1 | contig 14028 bp, 23 predicted proteins | sample 5400411 | NCBI WGS metagenome assembly WNFH01 (sample SAMN13153347, study PRJNA577476) | soil metagenome | isolation source: 200 cm saprolite under Douglas fir tree site 2 hole 3 | place: USA:California | collected 2015-04-18
GTCGTTGATGGAAATGTTTCACTTCGAACACCTGCAGCCGATGCCGAAGTTCCAGGTGATTCTCAAGGCCGACCGGAAGCCAGAGCGTCAAAACAAGGGCACGATACGCGAAGGATAGATTTAGTCGCCTTTTGGCACCTTTGAGACATGCCGGGGCGGTCTGACGATGTCCGTTGATCGGGGTGAACCGGAAGTGGCTAGCTGGCGGTCAATACGACGCGATTGACCCGAACCGGACATCTGTGCCACGCGTGGCGTTAGGCCAATCACTAACGAACGGAGATTTGTTGCCGATGACGAGTTATGGCGTTCGTACTCGCATTGTTATTTCGGAGGGGGCGGCATGGCTGATGAATGGTGATCCACAATGAGCCAGCGTTCGCCGTTCTTGACAAAGGTAAAGCTGTAGCGCGCGGGCAAGCTCTTCGTCTCTCCATCCTTGATGTAGGAGAATGTATAGTATCCGGTGTTGACTGCCGCGTTGCCATACACGCGGATCAGTTGTTCGCCGAAGGCAACCTTGAGGCCCGGAAGAACTCTAAATGCGGTCACAAAGTAGTCCCGGAGTGCCGCCCGGTCGGCGCGCACGGTCGGTGACAGCGTGCCCCAAAGAACCGCGTCTTCGGCGTAAAGCGGCAAGACCTTGTCGGGATCGTCTTCGCCAAGAGCCTGCGCCCACGTCTGGGTTGCCTCGGCCACTTCATCTTTCGGGCTGACCAAAGCGTTGGAAGCAAACGAAAACAAGATGATGCTGAGCGCAAGCGCTGCGCCCGTGATGTTAAGGGCTGCTCGCATGACTGTCCTCCCTAGGAGCGTGCCGGCCGATCCTGCCATGGATGTATCGTGGTTCAAGTACGGAAAACGTACTTGCGGGACAAGCCAGACGGGAGGATGATCGCTTGCATGGTCAGCTACTCGCAATTCTGCCCTGTGGCCAAGGCGGCCGAAGTTTTCGGCGACCGCTGGACCCCGATCATTATGCGCGAGCTGTGCTTCGGCACCCGCTCGTTCGGCGAGCTGCTTGATGCCGCCCCACTGATATCGCGGACTGTGCTCGCGCAGCGGCTAAAGCAGCTGGAGCAGGATGGTGTCGTGCACATCGAGGCGAAACCCAAAGGCCGGGGTCATCTCTACCGATTGACGCAGGCTGGAGAGGATTTTCGGCCGATCGTCGAGATGATGAGCGTGTGGGGTCAGAGCTGGGCACAAGGTCTGATCGGCCCCGACGACCTCGATCCGAAAATGCTGCTGTGGGGCGTGCGACGGCAAATCTGTCCTGCCGAGATACCTGCGGAGGGCTTCGTCATTCGTTTCGATTTTCGCGGCATCCCCAAGGGTAATCGCAGTCCACGGTATTGGTGGCTCGTTTTGCGTCCCGATGACATCGAGGTTTGTCTCAAGCCTCCTGCTGGCCGAGAAGTCGACATCTCGATCGCCGCCGATCTCGGGACTTTCACCAAGGTTTGGCTTGGCTACCGTGGCCTCTCGCACGCGATTGAGAGTAGACAGATCTCACTCAGCGGCTCCGCGCGAGCAAGTATGACGGTACGACGGCTGCTCGCTCTCCCTGACGAACCACGGCTCAAGCATTTCAGATTTTCGGATTGGCCATCCACGACCGCTCCTGCGGCGCAGTAGCATCCTTTCTGCCACTTTCCTTCCAAAAGTTGGATTTGGATCAATCGCCCTCAGGAAAACCTATGTCCGACGTTGGCACTTTTCGGACTCAGCGCGATGTCTGACTTACGTCCGAAGAGTGATCAACAGCGGACATGGACAGGATTGCTCAAAGCATGCGGCCCCGCATGATGCGGGGCATATGATCGTTGTGCCGATCACCGCTCCCTCGCCGCTCGAACATGGGTGGCGTTGTACGTCAAGTTGCAGCGGGTGCTTGACCGCGCCGTTCGAAATTGAGCGAGCCGAAGATCAACCAGCTTTTAACCAAGTTGGTTTATCTGGAAGTGGGCATTCGGGGGCGCGTGTGCTGGCTTTCGGGCCAGCCTTTAGCGCAGGCGTGGACAATGGCCATGGACCCGGAAGAACTTGTGACCTTGACAGATCACGGCACTATGAAACTGCGCTCAGCGGTAGCGAGAGCGATGATGATGCCTGCCAAGGAGCGCAAGGCGGCGACAATCGTCCGAGAAGGCGAACCAGCGATCCTGAATTTCAAGCAGATCAAGAACCTTGCGGCACAGTGGGACGAACGGCTCGTACCGATCGAACTCTAGCCCATACTACATCACGACCCCGCACTCGGTGTCTTCTCCCACCAGCGGGTTACCGGTGAGGAACGAGTTCGGTACTGGCGGGGGATAGGTTCGGCACCGCTTCCCACCTAAGCATCCCCCAAAGACCTAATGGTGCGTCCGTTGAACGGTGATACGAAGGCGACCTCGTCCAGCTGATCGCTCGAAGCTCACGCGCGCCATACGCGTCCGCACCGCCAAGCGGTGCTAATGAGCGCCCTCGTCCCGGGTCGCCGACGGCCGATTCATCCAATCGGCAATTGTATCGACGGCCAGTAGAAGATTGCCAACCTGGCAATGACCCTCCCCGTTCTCGGCTCGGGTAAACATGCGGGTTGTGACGGAGCGAGCGTTGGACAGCCATTCTGCTTGATCGTAGATCTGATGGTTCGGAACATAGTGGTCTTCCGCTCCCGCCAAAAGCAGCACGTCCTGCCGCACGAGCGCCGATACGTCCTGCGTGCGGTAGGACGCCGCCGCTCGCAACACGGCGGCGGGTGAATTGAGACCGAAGACATGCAACGCTTGCGCCATAGCCCATTCCTGGAGCGGCTCGTGAGCACCACGGCTCACTATGGCATTGATGATCGTGTCACCTCCCGTTTCGAGGAGAAGGCGTAGCAACTGTCCCACGGCGGGCGGGACCGGACGGAGGAAAATCTCCAGAAAATCGGTCAGCGCATCCCACGCTACTATGCGAGAGATGCGTCGCTCACGCGCGGCGGCGCGGATCGCCAGGCATCCTCCGAGCGAGATACCGATGAGGGTCACGCCGGATAACGACAGGTGATCGAGGATGGCGCCCACAGGACGTTCCCAGTCAGGCGTCATAGTAAGACCGCTATCTTCGAGCGCCCCGCCCTGGCCGGGCCCCTCGAACGCTATAACGTCAAAGCCACGATCCCGCATGACCATCAGAATCGGGAAAAACTCCTCAATGTAGCTGTCGAACCCTCCGAACAACACCACCGTTGCGCGCGGCGTGCTCGGCGTCAGTCGGTAATAAGGCAGATATCCTCTGGCGAAACGCAGGCGCGCAGGCTCGCCTATGCCGCAGGCACGACGCATTAATGTCAGGAAGCGCTCTCTTAAGGGTCGTTTGCGCGGATCGGCCGGGATCATGAAGAACTCGGCGCCCCGCGCCAGAATTGCCGCCTCCCGGAGGTGCCCGGCGGCCAATGTCCGGTCGCTCGCCGCGGAGAACTCGTCGCGCCACGCGTCCAGGGATACAAGCCGGGGAAGCATCGCTTGGATGTCCGCCAGGATTGACTCGCCGCCGTAAGATATCCAGCGCTTGAGCTGGAAGTTGAGGCTGCGATCACGAAGCAAGTCGTACGTCCCGACGTGGAAAGCCTCGCACGGGGGAAGGTCGTCATTCGCCGATGATAGGCGAGGCCGAAGGAGTCCAGCCGCGAGCAGGACCGCCAAGGGCCACGTGGGCTGCTGGCGGCTTTCGCCGCCATGCCGGTGCGTAAGAGAAAACGACGACGCGCGATCATGATCGTGACCGATACTCGGAGAGCACAAATCCGGGGCCCCACACGTCTCGATAGAGACGCGCCTTCACGGGAGTCGCGCGAACTGCTACACTAGACCAAAATATCCCAACGCGGCAAATGCGTTTTTCGCGTGAGCGAGGGGGCGGCAAACTCTGAAAGGAGACCCTCCATGGCTCTTTATGCCTTGCAGACGGCTTACACCCCTGTCGGGTGGGCAGCCCTGCTCAAAGATCCTCAGAATCGCATGGAGGCCGTCAAACCCGTTGTTCAACGGCTCGGCGGCAGTATCGTCGACGGCTGGCTGACATTTGGCGAATACGACGTGCTGGTGATCTGTCAGTTGCCGGACAATGTGAGTGCCACGGCGCTGTCCATGGCGATCTCAGCCGGTGGGGCGGTCAAGAGCGTCAAGACCATGCCGCTCGTGACCTTCGACGAAGGGCTCGAGGCTCTCAAAAAGGCCAAGGAGGCAGGGTACACGCCGCCGCCCAGCGAAGTCCCGTACTTTGGCGTGTATCGCGGCCCGTGAAGCCTCAAACAGGTAATTGAGCTCCAACTTGAATTGAAGGATAGCTTCAAGAGTGAGGAGGCATGTTATGGTGACGCCGCTCGATGATTCCGCGCTTGATACGATCTTTCGCAAGGCGCGCACTCAAAACAAGTGGTTCGATAAGCCGGTTTCGCGTGAGCAACTTGCTGCCCTGTACGATCTGATGCGCTGGGGCCCGACCAGTGCGAACTGCTTCCCCGTGCGCATCGTGTTCGACGCCGGCGGCGAAGGAGCGACTAAAGCCCCTCGTCCTTGAGGGCAACCGGCAAAAGGTGACAGACGCGCCGGTGACGGCGATCATCGGTTACGACACCAGGTTCTACGACTGGCTGCCGCGCCTGTTTCCGCACGTTGATGCCAGATCCTGGTTTATCGACAAGCCAGGTTTTGCCGAAACAACAGCCTTCCGCAACAGCAGCCTGCAAGGCGCCTACGTTATCATGGCGGCGCGGGCCATCGGGCTCGATTGCGGACCGATGTCCGGGTTCGACAATGAGGCTGTCGATCGGGAATTCTTCCCCGGTGGCCAGATAAAATCGAACTTTATCTGTGCCATCGGCTATGGCGATCCGGCGGGGTTGTTTGAGCGTCTGCCGCGTCCGGATATCAACGAGGTGTGCTCGTTCGTGTAACTGATCTGCGTGTGCAGCGTGATTGCGGCCGCCATGCAGTGAGTGTCAATCGGCGTTGGATTGGGGCTCTGACTCAATTTTGATGAAGTTCAGGATTCGTTTCGGTGCCGTTTTCCAGGGGGAATCAGACCATGGGTGGACAACGTTTTCGCGCATCCGCGAGGATGGAGCCGATTGCTCTGGGACCACAGCAGAGGCCCGTAGATCGGAATAGCGGATCGAGGGCCGGCCGGGCGTTGTTTTCACGCGGCCCCGATCCCAGCCGTAACTCATCGCTCTCCACCAGGAGATGGCGCCGGGCGGAGCGAGATAGATATACAGCAATAGTGGCCGGGAGCGGGCCCGCCTGAGTCAGGATCGCATCAAGCGTTGAGCGGAATTGGCTGGAGACGTGGATAGTTTACCCTGGCGTGGCAGCAGACGGAGGGCCTCGCGGCAGTCAAATTTTGAGACTGAATACAACGTCGTCGGGGCGCTACTCCGTTCTTAACATTCGTATCTCATGCTAACAATGCCAAGCAAACAACGGCTCGGTCGATTGGAGTCTTCGACCGGCGATAGGGAGGGAGAGGCAACATGCAGCGTCGTTGGAAGTATAGTTGCATCATGGCCATATTGGCTACGCTATCAGTCACTCCACATCTTCAGGCCGCCGAAATGCAACTGCCTGATATCCGGACCCAGCCGACTCCCCAGGCCGTACTGGACGAGCATATAGATGCTTTGAACAAGTGCGACTGGAATCGCCTGGTCGCCCAATACCCTGAAGATGCGCAGATCCATCTCCTGAATGGCACGATCATCACGGGCCGCAAGGCGATCGGCGAGCTGTTCGCAGGATTTTGCAAGGACCCAAAGGACGGTGGCCTAAACGGAATCAATTTCAAGGTGGTTCAGAGCACGCTGATTGGAGGTACGTTTGCGACGCACTGGGTTGCGTCTGCTCCCTTCCTCACCGAACTATACAAAGGTTCGGACGCCTACATTACCAAGGACGGGCTGATGCAGGCCATGGTGACGACCTTCGATGGCGCCGCCTTGAAGATGAAGAAATGATCTGCAAGTGAATTGCCGCGGCGCGATCGCGAGCGGGCATTTGATCCATGCGCATCCAAAGGTTCGCTAGTGGCTCGCCCAGCATCCACGCTGGACCTTCCACTTCACGCCTACCTCGGCGTCCTGGCTCAACGCCGGCTTGTGAGTGGCATAGTTGTCGACGACCGCGCCGAAAGCTTCTTTGCCAAGCTCACCAATCGCCGCCTCAAACGCGGCGTCTTCCGATCCGTCGACGACCTCAAGGACGCCATCAATTGCCGAATTGTTGCGCCGGCGGCTTTTCCGGGTTCCGCCTCAACTGATGCTTACTGGAGACCTTCAGCGGAAGGGGGTAGATAGGTAATGCCATACTTCGCGTAGATTTGCGCTGGTATCCGCTGCTCGACCACTCGTGCCACCGCAGTATCCACCGCTGCAACCAGCGCATCGTCCGCTCGGCGAAGCCCGACTGAAACGTTCCAGCGCAGTGCCGGTTCTGGCTCGTATCCGTCGGGTATCCTTACTGCCGTGCTCGGGTGTTCGTGCCGATACCAGCCGATAATCACTGGGTTTGTGGCGCCGACTTCGATTTCGCCTACCTCGATCGCGGCAATTATGTCTTCCTGAGAGGCAAAGACCGAAACGCGGAAGCCGTGTTTGGCCAGCCATTCGTGCTCGACGGTGCCAACCGTGACGCCAATCTTCTGACCGTGCAAATCGTCAAGCCGACGAACCGAAGACCGAGATGAAACCACGAGGACAACACCGCTTTCGGCGTAAGGTCTCGAAAAGCGAAGGGGTAGGTGGGTTGTCAGCGGTCCGGTAGTCCCTCACGATCGTAGCTTGCGGCGGAGGCGACGGCCTCCATCAAGGCATCGCAATCCGAGTTCTTCATATCACCGGCGTTTCGAACCCAGGTCACACCGAGCCCCAAGCCCATCTCGTGCGCCACCACTTCCGCGAGTTCGACTTCGAACCCGGCAAGACCGCCTCTATCGGCGAGGTTCGAATAAGGGAGTGCGGATGGGTCTTCTTTCAGAGGCACGCGCTGTTGGAATCCTTCCGTCCGAGAGCGTCGATGAGATATCCGTGGTCGAGCGGCTGCGGCGCGCGCTCACCTGGAAGCCCACACCAGTGCCCGAGGACGACGGGCAACGGGTCACGACGATCGAGAATGAACTGCTCGCGCTGAGAGAGCAGCGTCGGGAGATCCAAAGACGGATTGAAGCGGCGCAGCAATACGCCAAGCGGGCGGAGGGATTCCAGACCGAGGCGGGCGAGCAGCGCGACCGCCTGACCTCTATCAAGCCTCTTCCTGTGAACAAGGCGACCGGCGAGTGGCAGTGGCCCTTCGCCGAAGCGAATCTCGCCCTGACGGGTCCGATCGCCAGCATCCTGCTGGCCGAACTTGAATCGCTCGATCGCGAGATGACGGCGGTGGTCGGAGAACGTCCGGCGCTCGACGCCTACCTCGAGAAGCAGCGCCGGGATTTGCAGCTGGTCGGCGACCAGATCCGAAACAAGGAGGTGGAGCTTTCGGGAGCGATCGCGGCCAGCGAGATGATTGCCCAGATGGGCAACCGGAACAATGCGGCTTCACGCGTTGTCGGACGCATCAGCCTGTTCCTCGAGAATCTTGTCCCCAACAACGAACTGGTCCGTCTGCAAGCGGAAGAACGGCGGCTCAAGGCCAAGGTGGACGACCTAGAGCAGAAAATCGGCGCGGATGATTCAGGCGCGCGCCTGGCGTCCACGTTGAACAACATCTCGATGCATATGTCGGGCTATATCGCGGACCTGGGCGGCGAGTTCGGTCAGTTCCCAGCCCGGCTTGATCTTCACAATCTCACCGTCGTGATTGATCGGCCTAGTCGCCCGATCTACATGAACCGGACGGGCGGTGGAGAGAACCACCTCGCCTATCACCTCTCGGCCTTGCTCGCCCTGCACCGGTTCGCAACGAACCACGGTCAGCCAATGCCCCGCTTCTTGCTAATCGATCAGCCCACCCAGGTCTATTTCCCTTCTGAAACGGTCTATGCCGAAGCCGCCGGATCGATCGAAAGAACCGAAAAGGATGCGGATCTGGAGGCGGTTCGGCGGCTGTTCGAACTCCTTCTGCGCTTTGCCGAGAAGGATGCGCCGGGTTTCCAGATCATCGTCACCGAGCATGCGAACCTGCGAGATGACTGGTTTCAGGATGCGCTCGTGGAAATTCCCTGGACCAAACCGCCGGCCCTGGTTCCCGATGATTGGCCGGACGAACCGCCAGAGACCCAATAGCCTCACGCCGGCTTGGCGCTGCAGGCGGCGTCCACGGTCGTGTCCAGCTCTGGAGGGGAAAACGCGCTCTTCGCACTCGCCGCACTTGTTCAAGCCTGCACAACCTTACGTCCACTCGTCGGCGGAGGACCAATGTCCGCTTCTCAGCTCGGTGTTGCGCTTCATTCGTCGTCCTCCTGACTATCGCTCACGCAGAAGCACTGGACACCGGCATCCGATCCTTTTTTCAGGTGCGCGCCTATGACGAAGGCTCAGACCGGCAAGCCATAGAGATCCACATTTGAGATTTGTCCTAGTGTCGAGGGAGGTGCCGGATAGTGTTTTCCGGGCGCCCATTTCGCCGCTTCACCCACTTTTTACCGGTTTTCCCTAGAGGTTATTGTCCCGCCTTGCATGGGGTTGATCCCTAGAAATCTTGCGGAGCGCCCGGCCCACCGCATTTTGAGCCTATCCGCGCTACGAGTATTGGATCGTATCCTAGTTGAGCACGCACATCACGGTGGCAAAGATAACGGCAAGCTCCCAGTCACCTATGAGCACTTTGTGGAGTTCGGCATGGATAGGCACGCCATCGCGCCCGCAATTCGCGAACTAAGTGCGCTGGGCTTTATAGAAATCACCGAACGTGGCCATCAACGCGCAGCTGCTTCGGTTCTATCGGAAGAACGGCTGAGCCTGCCCACCTTCCAGCGCCGTTAGCGGCACGGCGATCATGGCATGCTGTTCGATGACGATGACGCGCGCTGAACCTGCTGTGAACGACCGTGTTCGGCCTCCGCTGTCGCCTGTCGCATCCGGTAAACTGACGAATGCGTCGAGCATCCGGCGCAGTCCGGCGACCAACGCCTGCAACCGTGTCCCTCTCTGCGCGGCAGCGATGGCGGCCATGACGGCCTCCTCACGAATCCTGGCCGCATCGTGTGCCGATCACGCCATAGGAATGCGAGATGGCCTGGCACTGCATCGTATAGGAAAAAAATAGGAATCGGGGCAACGCCCCCGCGGCGACTGCGGCAAAGCTTTATGCCGCCCTTATGAGAGAGGCGAGGGGGCCGTCTCGATTTCCTATGCTGCCATGCCGCATCTTACTTCCAATAGCTTGCGACAGCGATGGCGGAGATACAGCATGGCCCATTTATTGACCAGCGAGAGCAAGGATCGTGATCTGACCCGCGACGATGCTTATCGATTGTTTCTCATCACCCGAACAGAGCCGCAGGCTGACTACAGGTTCGGCAGGACCCAGGGAAAGCGCGTTCACGTCCACGCCCGGGGCCCTTTCAGGCGCTTGAAGGGCTACTTGAAGTTGACGGCACGCGATTTGCGACGCGTGGCGCAGGATTGATCCGATAACGCCAGGAAAATGGACATGCGAGCGCGCCTGATTGCTGCCGTTGTATCGACGGCACTAACCGTTACATCGGCTTCCGCAACCGTAATTATCAGCGACGACATCGGCGGTAAGATGCAGGACTACACGACGCACTTCCGACAGGTGCGCGACTCCGGCGAGCCCGTCGTCATTGCCGGGACATGCGTTTCGGCCTGCACGATGGTGCTCGGATTTGTGCCGAGCGACCGAATCTGCGCCACCGGTAATGCGGTGCTTGGTTTCCATGCGGCATGGATGTTCGACAACTCCGGCAAACGCGTCGTCAGCGCATCAGGGACGCAAGATCTAATGAATACCTATCCAGCTCCTGTGCGCGCCTGGATCGCACAGCACGGCGGGTTGACCCCAAAAATGAAGTACCTGCGAGGTCGTGATCTCGCCGCCATTGTTGCGCCCTGCAATAGCTCACGCGCGGCATCTGTTTCACGCGCGAAGCGCTTCGGCGGCGTTCATCAAGTTGCCGATACAAATACGCCTCGCGCCACCGACCCGCAGCCCTTTCGCGTGCGGCGACAATCCCAACGCCTAGTAGAAGATACAGCACCAAGCGGTGTCGAGCGAAATACCTGGTAAGTGTATTGGGGAATAGACCGGCCGCGTCAGCGGACGTCGCTTTGTGTTGAGGCAAGTTACGATCGAGCAGCGTCATAGGATTCCTCTGTCTTCTGGTGAACGAAGAGATACGCTGCCCCCTCCCGGCTGCGGGAGTAACCCTGATCCGCAGTCGGTTTCAATTCTGGGCTAGATCAATGAATGCTAACCGACGCCGCGTGTGCAGCGCGGGCCGTGCGCATCATTGCTCCTGGTTACCTGTCATCGAGGCGTCGCAGCACGCTGGTGGTGCCGCACTTTCCTCGGGATCTGCACTTGCGTTGTCATGGGCGGCTCCCAGGCAAATATTGAACTCTGGGCGCTACCGGCCGCGGTGCCCGATCTGGCCTCACTCGGCCAATAGTGCGGGGGGTTGGATCTTGCTGCTGCTGTCTGGGCTGCTGGCCAGCCCGCTTGGGCCGTTGCCGATAGCGCTGTCAGCGGCAACAAAAGTGAAATTGCGAGAAAGCTTTTCTTTAGCATCGTTCGGCTCCATCATAGTTGGAAGCGCGTGAGTGCGCTTCTAATGATGAGTTCGGAGCAAATCGTCTGGCGGTTACAAGCTCACGCCGACGTGAAAACGAACGCGGTCATCACTGGAACAAACCGGGGGTTTCGTATTGCGGCTGCGAAGGTGCATGGCACAATCGCACTATCCAACGCCAACGCTTGGAGCTTAGCCGAATGGGCACGATCAATGCACGTCATTGATCGCTATCTTCCATCCGCGGAAGCGGTAACCATGACCCGGCACGGTTTCGATGGAACCTGCGAAGGGGCCGAGTTTCTTCCGCAATGATCCGACGACGGCATCCACCTTGTTCGAGCCCGCGAATTGGGTATTCCAGATCTCAGCAAGCATCTCGTCGCGCGTCACCACGCGCCCGCTTGCCTGGATCAGGGTGAGCATCACGGCGTATTCCGGACAGCGACGACAAGGTCGCCACGGGCACCTCCTCGCCGGCAAGGAACGAATGGGCCGTGTCGGCAATCGCGTCGCCATCGATCCACGGCAAGTGTATGTCACCGTCCAGTGTTATGAGGCGCGCGCGGGGGAACGCGGCGGCGAGCCGTTGGCCGGCCTCAAGGGGGATCGCGCGGTCCTTGCGCCGATGTATGACCAGCGCCTTGGTGCGGACGTGCGAAAGCATATCCCTCCAAATTTCTGCAAGCCAGTTTGTGAAGGGCTCGTCCCGGGTCCAGCCCAATCGGGGCTCAATCTCTGTTAGTCCGGAAGATCGAGGTCTTCGGTTACAGCCTGAAGGTAAGCGGTAGGTGATAATTTCTCTGGCGAATGCGGAGATCAACGCTTTCGCGCTTTTACCACCGAGATCCGCCCTATGCCGATGGAGTGCGCCGACTGCCGCCGCACGCCAGCGAATCCGCCCTTCGCAAGAAATTCGGTCCAGCTTCCGTTCATGTGAGGCACAGCCGCGGCTGATCCCGAAATACGTCTGGCAAACTCAAGTATTCCGCCTTCGCCAGGATTTTCCGGCTTGTCGAAATCGGCCACGTGCAATGTGCCACCACGTCTTACGACCCTTATGATCTCTCTAACGATGCGAAGTTTCTCCACCGGAGCACGATCATGAAGTCCAAATATGCAGACGGCTTTGTCGAATGAGCCCGCGTCAAACGGAAGCTCACCGTCAAGAGGAACATCAATAACGGAAATGTTCTGAAGCTGCTTTCGCGCTACGCTTAGTCGCGCCTTTTCAACAGCTTTAGAATTTGGGTCAGCTCCGATAATGGTCGCTTCCGGATAGTGAAGCGCGAGTGAAATGGCGGTCGACGAGCTGCCGGGACCAAAATCGAGAATCCGATCGCCGGCCTTGGGCGCAAGAGAAGCGAAAAGAACCTCTTGCCAGCTTCCATCGCGTACCAGAACAAAAAAGATGAAGTCATAAATAAGCTTGGCAAACCAATAGCGAAAACGGATGAACCATCCCGGTGCTGTATACTGCGTTGACAGCTTGACCACCATTACCTCCGACAACATCGATTGATGTCAACATCGTGATCAGCGCGGTCATCTGCATATGCTTTAGAGCATAGCAGATTTCGGGTACGGGCGCCTCTGATTGAGCAACGATAGTAAGCTTCGTATTTCATCCCAAGCAATTGAAGCGCGGCTCGAAGCTTTTTCCGCAAGGCACTCGCGGGGGCGCGAGTATGATGCAAAATATCGATGAGCATAATAAGACGCGTTATGCGGAAATAGACGGCATTGGCACGGAAAGGAGGCTTGGCGATCCGACCGCGGCTGCGATTACTTTCAAGCTTCAGACGCGCGGCTGAACTGGATCGCAAGGGGGAGAGTGCGACGCAGCATGATTTGTTGTGAACCTCTAGCTCAAAGCATCAAGCGAAGGAATCGAGCGTCATGAGCCCCCATGCGCGACAATTCCTCGATTCCTGACGAAGTTGAGCTAATTGTTGCCTGCTGGCGCAAGACACGCGCTCGTTTGCGGTAAACTCAGCATTCGCCGGCTTTATTAGATCCCAAGAAGCCGACTGCGCGGAAACCTTTTCAAGGGAAGCGATGACAATGGCTGAACATCCCAAACCGTTCGGTCCTGACTTGATGCTTGGGCTTGCGCAACACGAGGTTGCAGATGGCATAAAAATCCTCGGCCATGTTGGTAACGAGGATGTACTGGTGGTCCGACGCGGCACCGAATATTTTGCGGTCACTGCTCGGTGCACGCACGATCACGGTCCGCTTGTTGGGGGACTAATTGTCGGCAACTCCATCAGGTGTCCGTGGCATCACGCTTGTTTCGATTTGAGCACAGGTGAGGCACTGGAGGCACCGGCCTTTGACCCGCTTTCCTGTTGGGTGGTTGAATGTCGCGATGGCAAGATATTCGTGCGCAGCAAGTATGACCAACCAAAACTGTCCGTTGGTAGAAAAGTCGGCCGCAGCTCACCAGACAAGATCGAAGACTGGAAGCATAACCCTAGGTACAGCGGCACTCCGCAAGGTGGTGTCGTGTCGCCACTCCTCGCCAACATCTATCTCCATGAACTCGACGAGTACATGGGGACGGTGCAAGCAGGGTTCGACAAGGAGAAGCTGCGTTCCGCGCCACCAGAGTATTGGCGGCTTTCGGGACGCATCCAGCACCGTTGGAAACGGATACATCGCCTCAGGGCCGAAGGCCACGGTGATGATCCCGCAATCGATGCCGATCTACGTGACATCGAAGCAGCCCACGCGCAACGGGATGCGCTGCCCGCTCGGGACCCTTTTGATCCCAACTTCCGGCAGACTGCGGTACTGCCGTTATGCCGATGACTTCCTCATTGGAATCATCGGCTCAAAGCAGGATGCGCACGAGGTAATGGTGCAAGTCAGGGACTTCCTGACAACCCACCTGAAACTTCGCATGTCGGAGGAAAAGAGCAAGATCGTAAAGGCGACCGACGGGGCTCGGTTCTTGGGATACGACGTCGTGACGTACACGGCGGCGTGCAGAAGGCAGATCACACGCAATGGCCGCGCTTACACGGCTCGGTCCACTGCGGATGTTCTCCAACTGCAAGTGCCTTGGGAGAAAGTCGCGAAATTCTGCGCTGACAAGGAATATGGAGATTGGGTGGGCATGCGCGGTGCGCCAAGGCTCCCCCTGATCCATTGGGTCGTGATGGACGCGCACCGGCACTTTAGGACGAATAGCGGAGGACAAGACCTTCCCAAATCAAACGACCCGATCGTTGGCTCCGCAACAACCGCAACGCGCCCAGACAAAGTCGTACCTCGTCCAACATGGGAATGATCAGGGCATCTGCT
>WNFH01002022.1_pt1 | contig 14027 bp, 13 predicted proteins | sample 5400411 | NCBI WGS metagenome assembly WNFH01 (sample SAMN13153347, study PRJNA577476) | soil metagenome | isolation source: 200 cm saprolite under Douglas fir tree site 2 hole 3 | place: USA:California | collected 2015-04-18
GGCGACCCGCCGGGCGCGCACCTCGTCCCGCTCGATGGACTGACCGAGCGCCTGCTGCTCGGCGGCATAGGGCGTCCGGCGGCTCCCGCCGGCCCCGATCCCGAGGAGCAGCCGGCCGCCCGAGACGGCTTGAAGTGTCGCCGCCATGTTGGCCAGGACGCCGGGATGGCGGTTGGCCACGTTGAGCACGAGCGGTCCCAGGGCGATCCTTCTTGTGACCTCGGCGAGCGCCGTCAGGACGGTCCACGCCTCCGGCACGCCGGGCCCGGAGTCTCCGTCGGGATCCCGCAGGTGGTCCCAGGTCCAGAGACCGTCGAACCCCGCGTCCTCGGCGGCGAGGGCGGCAACACGCATGTCACGGTAGCGGGCGCTCATCGGGATGAGAAGCAGGTCCGTTTTCATGATCGCTCTCCAGAGAGATCGTCCGCTACTTCCCTCGGGCGGTCCCAGCGTCGGGTACGTAGAGGGCCGCCAACCGTTCGCGAAAGCTCGGCGGAACGCGGGTGGGCCGGCCGTCCTCGGTCGCGAAGGCCCCGGTGACCTCGGCGGTCACGAGCAGGCGCTGAGTCCCCACATCGCGGATCTCCTGGACCCAGAAGGATCGCGCGCCCAGGATCTCACGGACGTACGTGACGATCTCGAGCAGCTCACCGGACCGGGCCGGCGCCAGATACTTCACCGACAGGTCGACCGCCAGAATGAGATAGCCCTGCCGCCGCATTTCCGGCAACGACAGCCCCAGCGCTTCCAGGGCCTCGATGCGGGCCACCTCGAGATAGTGGACGTATTGCGCGTGGTTCACGTGGCCGTACTGGTCCACTTCGTAGTGGCGCACCTTCAGCTGTAGCCTGGCCGGCTGGCCCATCGGTTCTCCTCTTCGTCGGCTCAACGCGAGAAGAGGCTCGGTCTCCGCCGCAGAGCGCCGGCCAGAGCGGGATGTCGTGTCACCTGCGGGTCCATCACTACGCCGGTGACATTACTCTACAGGGGGACGCGCCGCAGCCGCAGCGCGTTGCCGATGACCGACACCGAGCTCAGGCTCATCGCGGCGCTCGCGATGATCGGGCTCAGCAAGATGCCGAGCCAGGGATAGAGCACGCCGGCGGCGATCGGCACGCCGAGCGCGTTGTAGACGAAAGCGAAGAACAGGTTCTGGCGGATGTTGCGCATCGTCGCCTGGCTCAGCCGGCGCGCCCGCACGATGCCCCGCAGGTCGCCCTTCACGAGTGTGACGTCGGCGCTCTGCATGGCGACGTCGGTGCCGGTGCCCATGGCGATGCCGACCGTGGCCTGAGCGAGCGCGGGGGCATCGTTGACGCCGTCGCCGGCCATGGCCACCTTCCGGCCCTCCGCCTGCAAGCGCTTGACGACCGCGATCTTCTGCTCGGGCAGCACCTCAGCCTCGATCTCGGTGATGCCGAGCCTGCGCGCCACGGCTTCCGCCGTCGCGCGGCTGTCGCCCGTCAGCATCACGATCCGCAGTCTCGAGGCGCGCAGGAGCTCGAGCGCCTCGGGCGTCGACGCCTTGATCGGGTCGGCCACGCCGACGAGCCCGGCGGGGCTCCGGTCCACGGCGACGAACATGACGGTCTGACCCTCGCCACGCAGCTTCTCGGCCCGCTCGATGAGGCCGCCGAGCGTCACGCCGAGATCCTCCATCAGTCGTCGGTTGCCGAGAGCGACGGCGCGGCCGGACACGCGTCCGACGACCCCCTTGCCGGTGACTGATTTGAACTCCTCCGACGGCGCCACGGCAATCCCACGGGCGGTAGCCCCGGCGACGATCGCCGCCGCGAGCGGATGCTCGCTGCCGCGCTCGATTCCGGCCGCGAGCCCGAGTAGCTCCGTCTCCTCGAATCCGGCCGCGGGTTCGGCCGTGACGAGCTTTGGCTTGCCCTCGGTGAGCGTCCCCGTCTTGTCCACCACCAGGGTGTCGACCCGCTCCATCACCTCGAGCGCCTCGGCGTTCTTGATGAGCACGCCCGCGGCGGCGCCTCGACCGGTGCCGACCATGATCGACATCGGGGTCGCGAGCCCGAGCGCGCACGGGCAGGCGATGATGAGCACGGCGACCGCGTTGACGATGGCGTAGGCGGCGCGCGGCTCGGGCCCAACGCTCGCCCAGACGATGGCCGACACGACCGCGACGAAGACGACGGCAGGCACGAACCAGGCGGCGACCAGGTCGGCGAGGCGCTGGATCGGCGCGCGGCTCCGCTGGGCCTCGCTCACCATCTGGACGATCTGGGCGAGGAGCGTCTCGCGGCCGACGCGCTCGGCTCGCATCACGAAGCCGCCGGTGCCGTTCACCGTGCCGCCGATGACGCGGTCCCCGGCCGTCTTCTCGACCGGGATCGCCTCGCCGGTCACCATCGACTCGTCGACGGCGCTCGTCCCCTCAACGAGGACACCGTCGACGGGCACTTTCTCGCCGGGTCGCACGCGGAGCCGATCGCCCACCTGGACTGCGTCGAGCGCGACGTCTTCCTCACCCCCGTCCGCGCGCACGCGGCGCGCGGTTCTTGGCGCCAGGCCGAGGAGTGCCCTGATGGCGCCGCTCGTCTGGCTTCGCGCGCGTAGCTCGAGCACCTGGCCGAGCAGCACGAGGACCGTGATGACCGCGGCGGCCTCGAAGTAGAGACCGACCTCCCCGTGCATCCGGAACGCCGCCGGAAAGAGCCCCGGCGCGAGGGTGGCCGCGACGCTGTAGGCGTACGCGAGCCCGGTGCCGAGCGCGATGAGCGTGAACATGTTCAGGCTGCGGTGCACGAGCGACTGCCAGCCGCGGACGAAGAACGGCCAGCCGCCCCACAGGACGACAGGCGTGGCCAGGACGAGCTGCGCCCACGCCGCGACGCGCGGCGAGACCAGGTGGCGCAGCGGCTGGCCGGGCAGCATGTCGCCCATCACCGAGGCGAGCAACGGCAGCGTCAGCACCGTGCTCACCCAGAAGCGCCGGGTCATGTTGCGAAGCTCGGGGTTCTCCTCTTCTACCGCGCTGATCGTCCTGGGCTCGAGCGCCATGCCGCAGATCGGGCAAGCTCCGGGCTCTGACCGGACGATCCGAGGATGCATCGGGCAGGTGTACTCGACACGGGCCACTGTCGGCGCCGTGGGCGCCAGGGGCTCCAGCGCCATCCCGCACTTCGGACACGAGCCCGGCACCTCCTGACGGACCTCCGGATGCATCGGGCACGTGTAGACGCGGCCGTCCACGGTCTGGGGCGCCCCGACTGATGTACCGGCATGCTCAGCGCTGCCGCCGGCCGCCTCGCCGGGAGTCACGTCCATGCCGCACACGGGGTCTTTCACGCGCGCGCTGGCCCGTGGTCAGCTTCAGAGCGGCGATCGTCCTCAGTATGTCGGGAATGATCTCGTCCGGCCATCGAGGCAAGAGTACGCCCGATCGCTCCGATCTCAGTGGCCGCGATGGCCCGGGGCCACCAGGTCAACGAGCTCCTGCACAGTCCGGGCCTTCATAGCCCTTGCCCTTCTCGATCACGGCCCGATCCCGCACCATCGGGCTGACCATCACGGCCTGGCCGGCGGATAGTCGCGGCTGTAGGCGGGCAGCTTGAGGAAGTCGTCGGGCTTGTAGGTCCAGAACTGCGAGACCATCGGATAGGTTTGTAGGATTGTGTTGGTGAGCTTGCCGCCGACCCGCTCGACCTTGAGGATGTACACGTTCTGCGTCGGATTCCCCCATTCGTCGAGCTTGATGGGCCCGCGCGGGTCCTCGACGGTCTCGCTCGCCTTCCGGATGGCGGCCAGGAAGCGTTCGCGGTCCTCGACGCGCCCCTCCACGATCTTCGCCGCCTCGGCGACCCAGCGGCCCGCGCTGTACATCACCGCGGTGAAGTAAGCGGGCGTCCTGCCGACCTTGGCCTCGGCGAGCTTCATGTAGGTGCGGTTGGCCTGCGTGGCGAGCGTCGGGGCCCAGATGAGCGCGCCGACGGCGCCGACGGCCTCGTCGCCCAGGTAGCGGATCACGTGCTCGTCGGTCATGACGCCGCTGCCGATGAGGGGCAGTTTCCCTTTCAAGCCGTAGTCGGCGTACTGCTTGATGAAGCGCACCCCCTGGGCCGCGACGAACACGGCGCAGACCGCGTCCACATCCCGGCTGACCTGGGTGAGGTACGGGGCGAAGTCCAGCGCGTTGAGCGGCACCCAGATCTTCTGCGTGACGCGGCCGCCCTGGTCCTCGAACACCCGTTGGAAGCCCCCGATCTGCTCGTGGCCGAACGGGTTGTCCATCGCGATCGCGGCGACCTTCTTGTACTTGAGCACCCGCGCGGCGTAGTCGCCGAGCGCGTGCATGGGCTGGCTCGCGGCGAAGTTCGTTCGGAGGATCCACTTCGACACGTTCTTCTTGGTCAGATCGTCGGGCGTCGTCAGGTACAGTGTCGGAAGCTGGTCGCGCTCGATCGGCGGGATCAGCCCGTAGCCGATGTTCGAAAGCAGCACGCCGGTGAGGATGTGCACGCGGTCCTGGGTGACGAGCTTGCGGTACTTCGCCTGCGCGACCGCCGGGTTGCCCTCGTCGTCCTCCTCGATCAGCTCGATCTTCCGGCCGGCCGTCTGGTAACCGATCTGCTCGAAGGCGAGCTTGATGCCTTCGAGCATGTCCTTGCCCGCCTGGGCGAAGATTCCGCTCAGCGGCGCCATGAAGCCCACCTTGATCGTCTCCGCCGCCGTCGCGGCTCCCGTGCCGGCGGCGATCGCCAGAGCCAGCACGAGCGACGCGAGCGCACTCTTCAGGAGCGATCGAATCCGGTCAGCCATGTGCGATCTCCTGTCGGTCTAGGCGTGCGCGCCGCGCGCGCGGAGGAGGGCGGCGATCCGGTCGGGCGATAGCGGCAGCTCGGCGATGGCGACGCCGAGCGGCGCCAGCGCGTCGGCCACGGCGTTCGCGATGGCGGCGCCGGCGCCCGAGCTTCCGCCTTCGCCCACGCCCTTCACGCCGAGGGGATTGAGCGGCGTCGGCGTCTCCTCGAGGATCTTCACGATCGTCGCCTCCGGCATCTCCATGGCCGTCGGCACCAGGTAGTCCATGAACGTGGTCGTGAGCGGCTGGGCCTGGTCGTCGTAGACCAGCTCCTCGAGGAGCGCGCCGCCGATCCCCTGGGCGAGGCCGCCCACGATCTGGCCCTCGACGATCATCGGGTTGATCGCGCGGCCGATGTCGTACGTCACGACGTACTTGCGGAGCGCGACGCGGCCGGTCGCGAGATCGACCTCGACGACCGCCACGTGCGTACCGTAGGGATAGGTCATCTTCGGCGCCTCGAAGAAATGGGCGGCGTAGAGCCCGGGGTCCATCCCCGGTGGACCGGGCACCGCAGCGCGCGCGAGCTGTCTCAGCGTCACCGCGCGCTCGGGCAGGCCGCGAACGTGCACGGCGCCGCTCTCGAGCACGAGGTCGCCGGCGTGGGCCTCCATGAGCGACGCCGCCACCTGGAAGATCTTGTCGCGGACCTTGCGCGCCGCCTCGAGCGCGGCCGGAAGCGCGACCGCGGCGCCGCGGCTCGCGAAGCCGCCGATCCCGAATGGCACCCGAGCGCTGTCACCGTGGACGACGGTGACATCTTCGGCGGCCACCGAGAGCTCCTCGGCGACGACCTGGGCGAGCGTCGTCTCGATCCCCTGCCCGACGGCGGCGACGCCGGAATACACAACCACACGTCCCGAGCCGTCGACCTCGACGCGGGCGTATTCCCAGGGACCGAGCCCCGCCTTCTCCAGGACGCAGCCCAAGCCGATTCCGAGATAGCGGCCTTCCCCTCTCGCCCGCGTCTGCTCGGCGCGCACCGCCTTGTAGTCCGCCGCCGCCAGCGCCTGCTCGAACGCGGAGAGGTAATCACCGCAGTCGTAGACGGTGCGCTGGCCCAGGGAGGCGCCGCCAACCTCGTAGGGCATCTCGTCAGCGCCGATGAAATTGCGCCGACGGACGTCGGCCGGATCGAGCCCGAGCTCGGCCGCCACGCGGTCGATCAGCCGCTCGCGGACGAACGTGCCCTCGTACCGCCCGGGGCCGCGATAGGTGCCCGTCGGCGTCTTGTTGGTCATCACGCACAGCCCCTCGCACTCGTAGTTCGGAATGCGATAGGGGCCGGGCAGGAGCGCGATCGTCAGCTCGGGGACGACGACGCCGTGCGTGCGGATGTAGGCGCCGAGGTCGACCATGAACCGGTCGCGCAGCGCGACGATGGTTCCGTCGCGGCGGACGCCCATCTCCACGTCGTGGTACTGCTGCCGCGAGTGGTTCGTCGCCATCAGGTGCTCGCGCCGGTCCTCGACCCACTGCACCGGACGTCCCAGGCGCATGGCCGTCCAGGGCACGACGAAATCTTCGGGGTAGAACTCGCCGCGCACGCCGAAGCCGCCGCCCACTTCCAGCTCGATGAAGTGGATCAGGTGCTCGGGATAGCCCAGCAGGTCCGCCAGGACGCGCCGGTTGAAGTGGGGCACCTTGGCCACGCCCCACAGCGTGAGCACGCCCGTGCCCAGATCGTGGGCGGCGGTGAGCCCGCGTGTCTCCATCGGCACGCCGGTGTGGCGCTGGACCGCGAAGCGCTCGTGCACGCGCCGATCGGCGGCCGCCAGCGCGCCCGCCGCATCGCCGGCGCGCGTCGCCAGCCGCTCGACGACGTTACCGCCGGCGGCCGGGTGAAGCACTGGAACGCCCGGCTCGCTCGCGCGACGCGCGTCGGCGACGACGGGCAGGAGGTCCCAGTCGATCTCGACGAGCTCCAGCGCGTCCTCGGCGAGATACCGGCTGGCGGCGACCACGAAGGCAACCGGCTCGCCCACGTAGCGGACCGTTCCGGTGGCGAGCGGCGGTTGGAGGCACGCGGTGGCGCCGGCGCCGGACCGCTGCCCGAGCCGCACGGGAATGCGCCCGACCGAGCCGAGATCGTCGGCCGTGATCACCGCCACCACGCCCGGGAGCGCGCGGGCCGCGTCCCCGCGGATGGCTGCGATGCGCGCGTGGGGATGCGGCGAGCGCAGGATCGCGGCGTGCAGCAGGCCCGGCAGGCGCACGTCCGCCGCGTACTTGCCGCGCCCGGTCAGCAGCCGGAAGTCCTCCTTGCGCTTGATCGGCACGCCGACCACGCGCGGGCTCACCGCATTCATGGCTCGAGCTGGAGGATTCACGGATCGAGGTGGAAGACGCGCGCGGCGTTCTCGCCGAGGATCGCCGTCTCGCCGTCGCGATCGAGGCCGGCTTCGCGCACGACACGGACCGGATCGGGATCGCCCAGCCAGAAGGGATGGTCGCTGCCGAGCACGACGCGATCGTGGCCGACGAGACCGACCAGATAGCGGAGAGCCTCCGGTCGCTGGACGAGCGTGTCGTAGTGGAAGCGTCTGAGATAACTGCTCGGAAGCCCGGCGCCGTCCGCGCGGGCCTCGGGCCGGGCTCGGTGAGCACGGTCGAAGCGGCCGATGTGGTATGGCAGGAAGCCACCGCCGTGGACCAGAACCACAGAGAGCGCGGGAAACCGGTCGAGCGTTCCGCCGAGGATGAGGCTGGCGGCGGCCAGCGTCGTCTCGAAGGGATAACCGACCAGGTTGTGCAGATAGTGCCGGCCGAACCGCTCGACCGCCTCGAGCAGATAGGGATGCAGCACGACCGGCGCCTCCAGGTCCGCCGCCGCCTTCCAGAACGGATCGAACGCGGCGTCGCCGAGCGGGCGGCCGAGCGCGTTCGGATCGATCATGGCGCCGCGCAGGCCGAGGTCTCGCACCGCGACCCGCAGCTCGTCGGCGGCGGCCGCGGGATCTTGTAAAGGCACCGTGGCGAGGCCGCGGTGCTCGCCCGGCGCCTCGTCGAGCGCGGCGGCGAGCGCCTCGTTCTGGAGCCGGCTCCACGCCGCCCCTTGCGCGGGCGGCAGCGAGTAGCCCGCGATGTCCATCAGCGGACCGAAGACCGCGGTGTCGATCCCCTGCTCGTCGAGGAACTTCACGTGGAGGTCGAGGGTGTGCAGAGCCGGGAGCAGCGGCCGCGTCGGCGGCTCGTCGCCGACCTGGAGCCGCACGCCGTCGCCCGGCAGCAGCCGCACGCCGTAGGTGTCCGGTCGGCGCCGCACCGTATCGAAGGCGCCGGGCGAGACGTAGTGGACGTGGACGTCGACGATCACGCCGCCGTCAGTCGAGCAACGCCTTCCGCTGCCCGCCGTCGAGCGTGATGATCGCCCCGTTCATGAAGCTCGCCCGGGGCGAGGCCACGAACACGGCCACGTTCGCGACTTCCTCGGGCGTGCAGATCCGTCCGAGCGGAATGCTGCGCTCGGCGCGCTGCTGGGCCTCGTCGACGCTGATCTTGCGCATGCGCGCGATGCCGCCGATCAGCTGGCCCCATCGCTCGGTGGCCACCGGCCCCGGGTTGATCGCGTTCACGAGGATGTTCTGCCGGCCGTACTGCTCGGCCAGCGCGACCGTCATGGCCAGATCGGCGGCGTTGGCCGCGCTCGGGGAGAGCTCGATCCCGATGGGCTTGACGCCGTCGTTGCCCACGATGTTGACGATGCGGCCGCCGCCCTGCCGCAGCATGTGCGGGATCACGGCCTTGATGCACCGGACGTAGCCCATGAACTTGAGCTGGAGCGCCTTCTGCCAGTCCTCTTCCGTCAGGTCGAGAATCTCGCCGCCCGGGGCCGCGCCCGCGTTGTTGACGAGGACGTCGATCCGCCCGAAGCGGGAGACTGTCGCGTCGACGATCCGCTGGACGTCGTCGGGCCGCGTGAGGTCACCCGCCACCCCGAACACTTCCGCTCCCGTCGCTTTGGCGAGCTCCTGGGCCGCCTCCTCGAGCGAGGCCTTGCTGCGCGCGCAGATCGCCACGCGAACGCCCTCCTGGGCGAGACCCCGCGCGACCGCCTTGCCGATGCCCTTGCTGCCCCCGGTGACCAGCGCCACCTGTCCCTTCAAACCGAGGTCCATTGCAGACTCTCCTTCATCCCCCGAAGGATTTACGCCGGCGAGTCTATCAGAGTCCTATACTCGCCGCGCCCGCGGCCACAGCGGTCCGCGGCCCGTTCATCGCGGAAGTCGGTGACCGGGGAAAGGAGTCGAGATGGCGAAGTATCTCGAAGGCACCGAGCAGCAGAAGAGCCGCGCGTACTCGCCGGCCGTCGTCACCGAGGGCGGGCGCATCGTCTGGCTGGCCGGGCAGACCGCGACGGTCGACGGCGACGGCAAGGACATCTCCGGCAACTTCGAGGCCCAGACGCATCGCGTGTTCGCGCTGATCGACCAGACCCTGCGGCGCGCCGGCGGCACGCTCGCGAATCTCGTCACGATGACGGTCTTCATCAAGGAGCCTCGGTACGGCGACCGCTTCGTGGAGATTCGCAAGCAGAAGTTCCCGGACGGCAACTACCCCGGGAGCGCGCTCATCACCGTCACCAACTTTGCTCGCCCCGGCATGGAGATCGAGATCCAGGCCATCGCCGTCGTCGGGGATCGGGCCTGAAGCCCGAATCGTCCCAAGTTTTGTCCGGGAGAATTCCACACCGACCGTCGACATCTGCGCCGAACGGACAGACGTTGAGCGGCGCGCGCGCAACGCTCTCGAGAAGAAGCCATCTGATCGTGCGCGCGCCCGCTCGAACATCCTGTTAGACGGCCTCCGGCTACTCCCTAAAAGAAGTAACCGCGTCTGGAACCGTCGTACTTCCCGCTCTGCATGCAACAGTTCTTGAAACCGCCGGGATGAGCCCGTCGTTGGCCCGCCGCGCCCGCTGCAGCCGCTGGTTCGGCGTTACGATTGCCATCTCTTTGTATTCAAGACCCTAACGGCGTCTTCAGCAGTTGAACATCCTTCATCGAGACTTTGCCTCTTCCTTCGATGACCAAATTTAGTTTGATTAAGTCGGGTCGTTGGCCCTTCTTCAGATGAAAGGGGATCTCATAGGAACCCCAGTCGGTAGTGCCCGTGATGGCTTGGTTCAGACCCTTTGAGAAGAACTCCCCATGGCCCGGCAGACGACACCACATTTCCAGGAACGCGCGGCCAGCCAGACCCTCGGTCTTCATCGTTGCTCTGTAGGTGACGAGGCACTGCTCAGCGTCCGGGTTTTGAATCTCGAACAGCCGGATCGTCTGGTCTTCCTTCGCATCAACAACCCAGCGATCTTGCGCGACGGTGATCGAGTCCTTACTCAACGTCGCGTCCCTGGTGTGGAACAGCCGAATCGTCTTTGGGGGTCCCAAAGGTTTGGGGGCGCTGAAGATCGACTTAAGCCAGTTAAGCATACTTGTTCCCTCTCAGTTCGATCCGAGCGAAAGAGCCGTCTTTCTTCGTTGCCGAACCGCCGCGTTGAGCGGCTGCGGCGAGCGAATGCGAGCCAGCGGTCCGCTCAAACGCGCTGTTCGGCGACCCAGGCGTCGCCCGCGCAGGGTGTTACCCCTTGTCAAGCACGATATCCCAAACCACGAGGCGCGAATCAGGCTCAACATCCGATGTCGGGGGCAGCACCTTCGCGATCAGGCCGTCCTTGTTCGCGCGGATGTTCTGCAGCAAGAGATCTTTGTCGTTCAACGACTCTCCCGGGAAATACATCTGGGTGATCACGCGGTTGATCTTCCCGGTCACTTCGAAATGAAGGTGAGGAGGCCGCATCCAGTTGGCATTCACCGGATACGCACCGGGCTTGATCGTCTTGAACCGATAACGGCCCTCGGCATCAGCGTCCTGAATGGCGAAGCCCTCGAAGTTGGGATCGAGCGGCGCCGGATTCGCATCACTCGGGTGGACATAGCGTCCGTGCGTGTTCGCTTGCCAAAGCTCGACCCGCGCCCCCTTCACTGGCTGCCCCTGGACGTTCAGGACACGTCCCATGACATAGATCACCCGGCCCGCGGCACGTCCTGGCTTACCAGGCACAGTTGTCAGATCCGCAGTCTTCTCCACCGATCTGAGGACGGGGTAAAAGGGACCGAGAATTTCGCCTGGAGTCCGATTGAGCGCTTGGGCAAACACTGAACGGGCCGGACTGGCCAGGGCGAAGCCGCCTGCCGCGATCGCCATCCCCAAAACGTGTCGCCGTGAAAGCCCTTGGTGATCATTCATATGACGCCTCCTGAGCTGGCTTGCCGTTAAGTGGGTCCAAACGGTCCGGACGGATCCACGATCACCTCCTTCGATTGCTTGGTGGAGCCCCGAACGCGCGAGCTCAGCGGCAAGGGCGAGCAGCGCGAGCCCCGGGCCGTTGCAGCGCAAAGTTCGACGCCGTGTCGCGCCAAAAAGCCAGCAACGTCTGTTCTCCATGTGGTCGCTCTCCGCTGGATCACCGACATGGTATTCCCGATGGGTCGAACGTGCAGGAGGCTTCGTTCCGGCCTGAGAATAGCCCGAGTCCCGTCATTCGACGACGTGATCCGCGCGCAGCAGCAGCGACGGTGGGATCCTGAGGCCGATGGCCTTGGCGGTCCTGAGGTTGACGACGAACTCGAATTTCGTCGGGCGCTGCACCGGCAGATCGCCCGGCTGAGCCCCCTTGAGGATCCTGTCCACATGAGCTCGCTCATTCTCAGTGCGCCGAACTACTATTGGACTGCAACGCCGTCATCTGCAACGAGATGCCGGCATCCAACAGTGGATGCGAGCATCTTTACCTGGATGGCGTCCGGGCATCTGCATGGAGATTCTCTCCTCTCGACCCCGGGCATCTACTATTGGATGGGTTCGTCGACGATGCGGCTGTGCAGGCCGAGCGCGACCACGCGATCGTAGCGGAGTTGCCAGACCCGTCGTTCTGGATTCCAGGTCCCACCGGCCTGCTTCACCCGGTCGCGGACCGCCATGTCGGCAAAGGCGACGCGTAGCCCGACGATCTGGTCTTGGGCGAAGCGAGGCCGTGGCGGTTCCCAATCGCGTTCGGCGACGAGGAGCTCCACGGTTTTGAACCGCTTCTTCCGCTGTGCATCGTAGCGATAGCGCACGCAGATGAGGCGGTCACCGTACTGCGCGAGGAGCTGTTTCGTGCCCTTCTGGCCCGGCTTGAGATGCAGCCGTACCCGCGAGGTGGAAGACTTGGGCGAGCGCCGGGGTGGCGTGGCGCGGGCAGAGGGTCCGGTGGGCGCGATCGATGAGGCGCGGTAAGGGGGGCCGGCGGGGCTCGGCTCGTGGACCGCGAACGCGGAGCCGCACCGGCGGCCTTCCGACACCACCACGCACGAGAGCGGAAGCCTCCTGAGAACGCTAGTCATGCGGCGGCTCGCCCTCTGTCAGCCAACAGGGTAGACGACGAGTCTGCGTCACGCAATGTCCCAACTCCGATACGTCGGGCGGGACGCCGAACGCTCTGCGTCAGGCGCGGCTGGAAGCCGTCGCCCGCACGCCGTGGTTATGTGGGCAGTCGTCCCCACCATCGCCTCTCGGCGCTCACCTGCGCCGCTCGCCTCAGGAGCGTGCTGCTGTCGCGTAGAGGCGATTTGTTTTGCTCGAACAACTGCAGCGTCTTCTGCACGTCGTAAGGCTGTTCGACGAGCCGCTGCGGATCCCATTCGCTGTGCGGCACGCCGAAGAAGTCGCCGCCATACACGTGAATGGCACCAGTCAGGCGCCCGATCGGGTTCGTCACGGAATGGATAATGGTCGCGGCTTAGACGGGCGGAGCGGGAGAGGAGTCGCCGGACCACGCGGCACGCGTCCGCTGGTCCGCCGTCGCTGAGAGGATCTGGCTAGGCTAGAGGGTGGCGATGGCTTCGATTTCTACGCGGGCGCCGACGACGAGGGCTGCGCACTGAAACGTGGTTCGGGCGGGGGGATCAATGGGGAAGTACGATGGTGACCTTCACCACGCGGTCCAGCGACGAGCCGGCCGCCTCCAGCACCGCTTTGAGGTTCTCGCAGACCTGCCGGGTCTCCGCCGCGATCCCGCCCTCGGCGAGCTTGCCCGTGCTGACGTCGAGGCCGAGCTGGCCAGATGCGAACACCCAGTCGCCGACCTTGATCGCCTGCGACAGGGGCACGCGAGCCGGCGGCACCTTCAGCGTGTGAACCACCTGCCTGCGCATGGCCGCCGGGCTCAGCGACTCGCTCTACGGCACCAGCACGATCTTGCCGTGGTGGCCGTTCTCCATGACCGCCTCGTGGGCGCGCGGCGCCTGGCCGAGCGGCAGCTCCTGGTGGATGACCGGACGCAGCGTGCCGTTGCGCAGCCCTTCCACGAGCGCCGCGTGGATGCCGGCGAGCTGGGCCGGCGTCGCGTGGAAGAGCGCCACGCCCAGGATCGCGGCGTTCTTGTTCATGGCGAGCCGTGGGTTGATCTCGACGGTGCCGCGATTGCCGATGACCGCGATGCGCCCGCGCATCGCGAGGGCGCCGAAGTCCTTCTGGAGATTCACGTTCGCCAGCATCTCGAGGATGACGTCCACACCCTGACCCCCGGTGAGCTTCAGCAGCTCGTCGAGATAGCCCGGTGCCGTGTGGTCGAGGACGTGGTGGGCGCCCTGCTCCGCCACCATCCGCCGTCCCTTGTCGGTCCCGGCGGTGCCGATGACGGTGAGGCCGCGCGCCCGCGCGAGCTGGACGGCGGCGATGCCGACGCCGCCGCTCGCTCCGTGCACGAGGACCGATTCGCCGGCCTCGCCGTGGGCGCGATGGAAGAGCGCGTGGAAGGCCGTGGCGTAGGGGACGTTCACCGCCGCCCCTTGAGCGAAGCTCGCGTTGCCCGGTAGCGGATGAATCTGGGTTTGCTCGCAGAGCGCCAGCTCGGCGTACGAGCCGGAAAGGGTGCCGCCCACGTAGACTCGATCGCCCTTCTTGGCGCGGGTCACGGCATCCCCGACCGCTTCGACGACGCCGGCCGCGTCAGAACCCGGGGTATAAGGGAGCTTGGGTCCTCGATTGTCGGTGTTCGAGCGCAAGTACGTGTCCACCGGATTCACGCCGACGGCGTGGTTCCTGACGAGCACCTGGGTGGCCCCGGGCTGGGGCGCGGGAACTTCCTCGAGCTTCAGGACGGACGGGCCACCGTACTCCGAGACGCGGATCGCTTTCATGACCATGGCTCCTTTCG
>WNFH01002023.1_pt1 | contig 14026 bp, 11 predicted proteins | sample 5400411 | NCBI WGS metagenome assembly WNFH01 (sample SAMN13153347, study PRJNA577476) | soil metagenome | isolation source: 200 cm saprolite under Douglas fir tree site 2 hole 3 | place: USA:California | collected 2015-04-18
GCTTGTGCCTCGTGTAGATGACGACTTCTGGCTTGCGGTAGAGCTTGATTCCGACACTGTCCATTGTTCCCTCCCCAGGCTCGATCTGGGGATTAACTATACCAGAAACTAGGACAGATTCAAGATAAATACAGGTTTTATGCGGGTTTTAAGTTGGAGGCGCGGGTCGGAATCGAACCGACGTATAAAGGTTTTGCAGACCTCTCCCTTACCACTTGGGTACCGCGCCTTATTGCCGCATGGAAAAAGCCTCGCGGCTGCGGGGCTCCTCCGTGGAAATTTGGAGCGGGAGACGGGGGTCGAACCCGCGACATCGACCTTGGCAAGGTCGCGCTCTACCACTGAGCTACTCCCGCTTGACGTATCTCATTATAAACAACGGGACAACGTTGCAGCAATGACCCCGCGCCCACATCGAACCTAATACTTCGGACCAGTGCCCTCCTTCTGCATGGTTTCGTTGGCCGCCGCCGTGATCCGGTTCCGCACCTCCCAGAGTTCCTTATAAAACAGATGTTCCATGCGCTGATGCAGCACTTCCACCGGAGTCCCCATCGTACCCACCACCCCGCCGCCGATAATCCGCTGGGCCAGCTTCAGGTGATGAAAGCGGAACAGGTGGACGCGTTCATCAAAATCGAGCAGCCGCTCGGCCACGTCGTGCAAGCCAAAGAATTCCTGGTGACGGCGATACAGATCGTCCACACTGATATCAGCCTTGCTCAACTGAGCCTGGAAAGCTTCACCCAGCCGGGGGCCAATGTGGAGCAGGGCAAGGAACCCGGGCGAATCCAGACCGCTGCCGTGTCCGAGGCCGGCACGAATCAGATGGTAGTCATAAGGCGTGATCGTCTCCAGCTCGTGCAGCATAGAGATCGGATATTCCAGCATGTGATTGCCGCGGCGCAGAAGCTGGGAGGAGTTGAAGAAATCGCCGTCCGCGATAAGCGCCCGGGCGCGATCCAGCTCCCAGGCAACACCCTTCAGCAACAACTCGGAAGCCTGATGCACCACCTGGAAAGTCATCTCATCCGGGTGCAGAAATTCTTCGGCGCTCTTCTGCAGCGACAGCAGTTCGTCGGTACGCAGGTAGCGTTCGTAATCCGAAGCGCCTTTGCCAGGCAGAATCGGTTTTCGCAGGTCATCCATATTCGTCACGCGGGGTACCAGGTATCCTGCATGCTGGTTATCCCGTCCACAGATCATCCATCCAGGGTTGAAGCTTTGCGTCCTCTCAAGCTGAGTGGCCGGTCCATTGCGGATCTTTTTCCGGGGCAACGATTTCGCCGTCGCGCATGTGAATGATGCGGTCGCCATAGGTGGCGGCCTCCGGGTTATGCGTGATCATGAGCACGGTCTGGCCGAGTTCCTGGTTGGAATGCCGCAGCATGGACAGCACAATCTCGGAGTTCCTTGAATCCAGGTTGCCGGTAGGTTCGTCGGCCAGAACAATGGCCGGCTTGTTGATCAGCGCCCGCGCCAGCGCCACCCGCTGCTGCTCGCCCCCGGAAAGTTCGGAAGGCCGGTGCCGCAGGCGTTTCTCCAGCCCCAGCAGCCCCACAATTTTACTAAAGTAAGCTGAGTCGCGAGCCGCATTTGTGCCGGCAATATCCAGCGCGATATCGATGTTGGAACGCGCATCCAGGGTCGGTAACAGATTGAATTTCTGGAAAACAAATCCAATCTTGCGTTTGCGCAGCCGGGTACGCTCGGCATCGGAGAGTTGGGCGAAGTCGTCGCCGTCAATTACGACGTGTCCTCCGTCAGCTTGCGTCAGTCCGCCCAGAAGGTAGAAGAGCGTGGACTTACCGCTGCCTGAAGGTCCTACCACGCTTACAAATTCTCCCTGTTGCACCCTGAAAGAAATTCCGCGGAGGGCGGGAACCTCAATCTTGCCCACGCGGTAGGTTTTGCGCAGCTCCACGGCTTCAATAAAGGCAGGCATCCAAACAATCGATATTACACGAAGCCTGCGCAGTACGGACGGGCTTCAGACGTGGACGAACTGCTCCCTCAGGAGGAGGCGCCTCATCCTCAGGCAGCGCCCATGTGGTCTGCGGATTGGCTGCGTGACTGGGCGCGCTTGGGGCCGCGCTTGCGCACCAGTAACAGACGGATGCGCTCCAACAGTTCGGCCGGCGCGTACATGCCCTTGGGGAGGAAGACGTCAGCCCGGGTATCGCGATCATAGATTCGCACTTTCCCCGAGAGCAGAATGGCGGGGGTCTGAGGTGAGAGAGTTTTGACGGCCTCGATCAGCTTGCCTCCGTCCAGGCCGGGCATGATGAGGTCGGTCAGCACCAGATCCACGCCACCCTTTTTAAATCGCTCCAGAGCTTCCTGCCCGCTGGTGCACGCGATCACCCGGTAGCCGCGGGTTTCGAGCATCACTTTTCGGATGGAAAGCGACTGTTCGTTATCGTCCACACAAAGAATCGTTCGTTTCGGCTTCATCCCTGCTTCCGAAGTGGCTGCCCGGTAAATGGCGCCAGCAGATCCAAAATCTTTTGACCAATGTTTGGGAGAACTCAGAGCGAGACAAAATCCTAAAGGCAGGGGAGCCGGATGTAAAGTGTCGCCGATGCTAATGGTAAATTCGCCCCATTGAAAAAAATTCGCGCTTGTGCATGGCCGCACTTTTTCACGGCAATCTGGCATCACCTCTCAGAAAAAAATTTCTCCGTGGAGAACTTCCACAGCATTTCCTCCCACGCGCACGTTAACCACTCTGTCATCCACGCGCCCCGCGCGGACAAAAATCCGGCTGGGCCGCAGCATCTCGACTCCCTGCTCGACGAGTACGCGCTCGTCCGCCTCGGCCACGCGGTTTGCGACCATCCAGGCGGCCGTGCAGCCGGCGGCGGAACCCGTGGCAGGGTCCTCTCCGTTGTTGAACAACATGCGGGCGTGTAGCCGCGCCGCGGGATCGACGGTCTCGCGGGTTACAAAATAAAAAAACTTGCCCCCTCCCGAACGCTCCAGATATTGGCTCGAGCCCTTGAGGTCCACTTGCAACCGGCGCATCACGTCCAGTCCTCGCAGTGGAACCACGGTGAACGCAATCCCAGTCGAAACCGTCTGGATCGGCAAGGAGGGGTCGATATCGCCGTCGCGCAAACTGGTGGCGCGCACCACAGTTTCGCGATCGTGCGCCGGACCGAATTTGGGCTCCACTTGCGTCATCTCGCCGAAGACCGGCTGTCCGGATGTTTCCTCGAAGCGCACCGGAACCCTGCCCACGTTAAGCTCAAGCGCGATCTCGCCCGCTCCCGTGGAACCGCGCAACCAGAAAGCCGTTCCCAGTGTGGGATGACCGGCAAAGGGCAACTCTTCCTGCACGGTGAAAATTCGCACCCGCACCCCACGCTCACGTTCGACCGCTTGCTCGCGAGGCAGGACGAAGGTGGTCTCAGACAAATTCATCTCGCGAGCCATAGCCTGCATTTGCTCGTCGCTGAGCCCCCGCCCGTCCGGGAACACAGCCAGGGGATTGCCCTCGAATGGCCGCGAAGAAAAAACGTCGAATTGCACGAAAGCAAAGCGGCGGAGATCTTTGGTCATGCCAACTTATTGTAGCCCGAGTTTGTAGCGCCAGTCGCCAGCCGGTCGTCCCGGCTGCAGGGGCCCAGCGTGCTACCAGTGCTACCAGCGGTTTGACTCCATTTCAGCCGCCGCGTATCCTAATTTACGTATGCGCCTGTGCTCCACGTCTGTCGCTCTCTGTTGTTGTAGACAGACGCCGGGGTGCGGATAGCGTGGACAGGTTTCCAGGCGCCCACCCGGCCCAAATCGGGTGGGTTTCGTTTTTGATGTGATTCTCACCCGCATTTGAAAGCCGCGGCGGGACCAGACCGCAACTCCGGAGCTTTGCCGGATGATCTAAATTTTTCGAGGAGAGCAACCATGAGCACTGCAACCGTTACTCCAGCCAGCTCCACAATTCCCCGCATTAATGACACCGCCCCCGATTTCACCGCCGAGACCACGCAGGGTACGATCAACTTCCATGAATGGATCGGCGACGGCTGGGCGGTCTTGTTTTCACATCCCAAAGACTTCACTCCCGTGTGCACCACCGAACTCGGCTATATGGCCGGGCTCCAACCCGAATTCGCCAAACGGAACACGAAGATTATCGGGTTGAGTGTGGACCCCGTGAGCAGTCACGGCAAGTGGGCGGCAGATATCGAGGAGACCCAGGGCCACAAAGTAAACTACCCGATGATCGGCGACCCGCAGCTCAAGATTGCCAAGCTCTACGGCATGTTGCCAGCCGAGAGCGGGAACACCTCCGAAGGGCGCACCGCGGCGGACAACGCCACCGTGCGTACGGTCTTTGTTGTCGGCCCGGACAAGAAGATCAAGCTCCAGCTCAGTTATCCGATGAGCACCGGCCGCAACTTCGACGAAGTGCTGCGCGTCCTCGACTCGATGCAGCTCACGGCCAAGCACAAGGTGGCTACGCCGGTGAACTGGAAGCAGGGAGACGATGTCATCATCTTGCCGGCAGTATCGAACGAAGAGGCGCAACAGAAGTACCCTGGCGGCTGGAAGTCGCCTAAGCCGTATCTGCGGATCGTTCCGCAGCCGAAGTAAGGAAGATCCTGACCACGGATGAGTGCCCCACTTTTCGTGTATTTCGCGAGAAGTGGGGCGCGGTGGCAGCACGTGATCGGTGAAATCCGCGCTAATCCGTGGCCGCTCTTCTTTCCCACTTCACAGAGAATTTTTCGTCGCGATGTCGCCCAGCCTCGCTCCATTTGTCTCACCCTCGCTTCTCCCACGGTTTCGGCGGGAAACACATTACACTCCGGTGGGGTCGAGGCTACCGCGGAGCACCGGCAAGCCTAACTGAGAACCGACAACCAGAAGACAAGTAGTAACAGATAACTGGTTAGTCGTAGAGAGAATCCGGACACCAAATGACGGCCGGCAAGGCTCCATGAACAACAGCGTGAGCCGGGCTCCCAGGGTGACATCAGTCGCCAGTCTTCAATCCTAACCCTTGCCGGTGCTGTCATTTAGTTATGTATGTATGAAAACGTACGTATATGTACGAAACTACAAAATGTTCCCAGTGGAACATTAGGACGATTCTGCAGTGTTCCCTTCAGGCCTATGCACGGATGAGCACTCCAGCTAACATGGGGGCGCAGCCTGACTGGCAGCGTGGAAGCGCATGGGGTCCGGTGATCCTCCCGGTCTTCAAATGCTACGAATCCAGCGCCCAGCAAGGGTTTTCAAGGAGTTAGCTGTACCGGAAAGTCCAACAATCGGGGCAGTTCGGGTGCGTTCGGGGATGATTATGCAGTCGATTATGCAGCAACTTCACACAGCCTCTTTGTCTTCGGGTTCGAGGAAAGATTCTCCTGTGACGAGGAATGCCTCGCCGGTGCGAAGATAATTTTTTCCAAGTGGAGAGAGCCGGCAGTGTTTGGTTGCCCTCCACGGCAATGACTGCGAATTCGCCTTTGTCAGAGATGTGGACATTCACGAACAGGCCTAGGTGTAGCATCTGGTTTTTAGGATCTGCTCAAGTTCGGCTTTGTATCGCATGAGACCAGCTACACATCAAGGCACCCATCCTTGGCCAGTACGACAAATCACCTCAAAACGGAAAAAGTTTTCCGCTAACGCCCGAGAGTAACCTCGGTCGTCCCTGTGTTTTCAATCACGGTAACCAGCCATTCAGGCCATCCACAATGGCCTCGGGATTGCACCTACTGCGAGAGTACCGAACCGCCAGGGCACTGAAACGAGGCGCTAAGGCGGAGTCGGATGATTCGTAGTTCCGTAGTCACGGGCACCAGCCCGGAATTAGGCCATTCCCGCCAAAGGGGATGAAGGCGCGGTCCGCAGTAGCGGAGTGCCGCGACCCTAAGCTTCATCGACGTGCCGGTATAATGCACGTCTAATGGAGAATCTTCCTAGGACATCAGGGAGACCTCCGTGTCCGACCAGACCAAGCTAGTTCTCAACCTGTCCGAAGCCGCCGATCTTCTCGGCATTAAACCATCACAACTTTACGAGCACACAAGAGAACGCGCGCGTGTGCGGCAGCGCATTCCGATACCGCACTTGCGCCTGGGTAAGAGAATTTGCTTCCGGCGAGAGAGTCTTGAGAAGTGGGTTGCCGATCTCGAAACCGGATGCAGGGATTCAAACCTTAACAATCCGACCATCCAGCCGGACGGAGGTGCGCAATGAAAAGCAAACAATCCCTCACGGCCATCACGCGCCAGATTTGGCTGGACAGCGCCCTAGAAGAGCTAACCGAAGGAAGATCACCCGCGGAAGTTCTCGCCGGTATGCTCGACGATTTGGACGGGCACAAGCGGGATCTTGCCAAAGGAGAGAAGGAATCCGCGGAGTTCATCACCGACCGAAGGACTCTGACCGCCATTCTCTCAGAGGCTACAAAGCTACATGCGGAGAAGGCCAAGGACAATTGGCGGACTCACTTTGAGAGCGCGGGTGAAATCGAGGCCGGACCGCCGGTGTGGCTCATTGAAAATTGGCTGATGAAAGGCGCAACAATGGCTCTGTCGGGACTGCCGGAGTCCTACAAAACCTTCGTTGCGCTGAACCTCTGTCGCGCCCTGCTCACCGGCGGCCCCTTGTTCGGTAAGCTGGCCGTGGGGGAGAAGGCGGACATTCTCTACCTCATCCCCGAAATGTCCCGCAGCATGTTCTTTGCTCGTCAAAAGATCATGCGGGCCGGAAATTTCCAGGACAGATTCCTGAGTCAGACCCTTGACCGTCCCCGACTGGAACTGTCGAATCCGATCACGCTGGCCGCGGCGTCGGGGAGGGTCGTCGTTATCGACACTGCCCGCCGTTATCTGACAGGGCAAACGGCGCAAGATGCCGCCAACTTCTCTGCTCAGTGCTATGGTCTGCTGGCCAGTGGGGCGAAGGCAGTAGTCATCCTGTTCCATTCTGCCAAGCCGGGACGGTTCACAAAAGACGCCACGTTACAGAACAGCATTTCGGACTCCGTGGAGCACGGTGCTCAGGTCGCAACGGCCTATGCCTTGAAGGTAGAGGACAAGGAAAAGGGCGTCATCCGGGTGACCAACACGAAGAACAGCCACCGAGCGGACGGACACGCCGCCCCGTTCTTTCTCAGAGCACGGCCAGACTTGACGGAGCGAGGTGAGTTTGGCTACTTGGAAGACGCCGCCAAGCATAAGAAGGCTAGACAGTCGGGCGAGCTGACCCGAATGCTCAAGGCCGGGAAGTCGACGTTGGAGATCAAGACGGCCTTGGGAGTGTCGGCGAACACCATCTCACGGCACCGGAAGAGGCTCGAAACGGAGGCAGTGCGGTAATCACCATATCACCATCACCAATCACCAAAACATCACCATTTCGGGTGATCCAATGGTGATTGGTGGTGATAGGGTGTCCGGCAACTCCTTTTAATCTGGTGGTTTGCAATCACCATCACCACATAGCTACTATACACCCAAGTATGTGTGTATGGCCGTCAGAGCCGTCCACACACACTTATGAGGATGTATCTATAAAACAATCCGAACAGGATTAAAGATACAAGAATCTCTGCGCGTCGATGTAGGACGCCAAGCAAGGTCATTCCTCTCTTGCTTCAGTGCTGGTGCGGGCTGCCGGGCCGCGAGCGGGGTCGATTGTCCCTTTTTCGGAGCAGGTTGCGGGGGCAGCAGGCTCTCGAAGTGGGCTGCGTCATCGGCTTTCTGTTGTTGGGCAGTGTCCAAAACGGACGAGTCGAAACTTATTTCGACCTTTCTCTCAATCTGAGACCACTGTGCGGCATGCAGTGGCCCATGCAGTAGTCTAGCATCTCATTTAACCTCAATGAGTTACACAGGCACCCCGGTTCGATGAACCGTCTGCACCCTCACCGTTTATTCGCCCTTTTTGATCGAAGACCGCGGCCGCAAGTACCTGCATTATCAGCAGGAAAGAATTATTTCGAGCAGAACGGAAGGCCGGGTCGAGCCCCCCAAGGACCCCGCGCAACGAGCCGCGCCTTCGCGAGAAGAATTATTTCCGGCCTGAAGGTACCGGGCCGTAGATTCCCCAGGAACTGCAGTTCCGCCCCCGCACCATCGGATGATTTCCGTTTCCCGCTCCGTTCCACGACTGCGATCGCCTCGAATGCTAACCCACTGCGCCAAGACGAGATTTCCTGATAGGTCACACACTGCGGATGGGCGGATGGGCGATCCCCAACGGGGATGCAGATCAGTGCAGTCCATTCTCGCCGGAGCCATGCTCTAGGTAACGATTGTGGTGGAACCTGTTGTTCTGCTATGTGAATTGGGAGAAATTCCCTGAAAATTGGATTTTTCACGCAGATTTGTTGAAAACACTCGGACACATCGCATTGGCCGGTTCTGGACTGCGAATTGCTTCCAGTCCATCAAATCCTTCAGGATTTTCTTTCCCTGAAGCTGTATCGGCCCATGAGTCAAGCTGGACGGCAGCTAAATCAAAACGTGTCCCAAAGGAGCGTCTATGCGTTCCGCCTCGCGCCTGGTAGCTGTTCTACTTCTGCTCATCCTTAGCCATCTGGTCTGGGCACAATCCTCCACGACTTCCTTGCGTGGAACGGTCACGGATGCGAGCGGCGCCGCCATCTCCAGGGCAAACGTCACGCTCAGCAATCCGGAGCGCTCCCTTGATCGAACGACGACAACCGACCCTGAAGGAGGATATGAGTTCCTTCAAATTGCTCCTGGCACGTATAGGCTCACCGTGCAGGTGACTGGCTTCAAGAGATACGAGCAGAAAGACCTCCAGCTGCTCGTCAGCACCCCGGCCACGGCCAATGTGAGGCTCGAAGTGGGGGCTGTGGCGGAAACCATTGAAGTGACAGCCGAGGCGGCGCAGGTTAACACTACTGACGCGTCGCTCGGTATCGCCTTCAACGAGCGCCAGGTAAAGGAGCTCCCGCTGGAAGGCCGGAGCGTGCCGGAATTACTAAGTCTGCAAGCCGGCGTCACCTACACAGGAAACCGCGCTGACGTCAACCGGGATATAGACACGCGGAGTGGAGCCGTGAACGGTGCTCGCAGCGACCAGAGCAACATCACTCTTGACGGTGTAGACGTCAACGACCAGGTCAACGGCAACGCCTTTACTTCCGTCTTGCCGGTTACGTTGGACTCGGTGCAGGAGTTCCGGGTCACCACGACGAACTATAACGCCGACCAGGGACGCTCGTCCGGGGCCCAGGTATCGTTGCTGACCAAGAGCGGCACCAACAATTTCCACGGCTCTCTCTATGAATATCACCGCAACACGTACACGAGCGCCAATGATTACTTCGTTAAGGTGGCTGAATTGCAGAGCGGTGAGCCCAACGTACCTCCCAAACTCATTCGCAACATCTTCGGCGGCTCTCTGGGCGGCCCCATCCTGAAGGACCGTCTCTTCTTCTTCGTCAACTATGAAGGCTCCCGGCAGCGCGAGGAGAACAGCGTGTTGCGCATCGTCCCCAGCGACAGCTTGCGTCAGGGCTTGATGCGATACGTGTGCGACGGAACGGATCCGTCCTGCGCTCCGGGCAATGGCAGCGGCGTGAGCGTGGTCAATGATCCCAGCCTCGGCCCCGTCGCTACCTTGACCGCGGCCCAGATCCAGCAGATGGATCCCTTGCACATCGGGGATAACCCGGTCATGCTGACCTACTTCAACTCTTTCCCTGAGCCGAACGACCTCACCCAGGGCGACAAACTCAATTTTGTCGGGTACCGCTTTCGGGGACCTGTCCCTACCAACAAAAACTGGTACATCGCACGGGCTGATTTCAAGATCACCCGCAGCGGAAGTCACAGTCTCTTCTGGCGCGGCGCTCTTCGAAATGACACCCAGTCCGACGTGCCTTACCTTCCAGGTACGCCTCCGCTGCATACCAAGACGGACTTCAGTAAGGGCCTGACCGTGGGCTACGCCGCGCTTCTCAGCCCGACGCTGATCAACAACTTCCACTGGGGTTTCACTCGTCAGAGTCTTGGCTCCATCGGCAACAATGACACGGAGCCGTTCAACTTCTTCCGGGGTTTGAACGACGACAGCACTTCCAACAACTCCAGCCTGGCGGTCACCCGCAGCCGCGTTTTCCAGACGCCGGTGCATAACTTCGTGGACGACGTGGCTTGGACAAAAGGTAAGCACACCTTTCAGTTCGGCACCAACATCCGCTTTATTCGCAATCCACGCGCAAACTTCTTGAGCTCCTTTTCCCAAGGCGTGACCAATTCTTCCGGACTGGACACAGCCGGAATCCAGGGCACCAGCAGTCCGCTCGATCCCGGGAACAATGGATTTCCTGCTGTCGATTCGAACTTTAGACTTGGCTACAACTACCCGATAATCGCGATGTTGGGGATGATCAGCGAGCTCGACGCCACCTTCAACTTCGACAAGACCGGCAACGCTCTGCCCCAAGGAGCCCCGTTGAAGCGGCGATTCGGCGCTGATGAATATGAGTTCTATGCACAGGACTCCTACCGGGTCAAACCCAACCTCACCATCAATTTTGGCCTGCGCTATTCCTTGTTCTCTCCCCCGTGGGAGACCAACGGAACCGAAGTAACGCCGACCATAAGCCTGGGCGACTGGTTTAAGCAGCGTGCAGACAAGATGTTGACCGGCGGCGCCTCCAACACCGATCCGCTCCTTACCTTCGACCTGTCCGGGCCAGCCAACGGAGGGAAGAAAGGCTACTACGGATGGGATTACAAGAACTTCGCGCCGCGTCTTTCCTTCGCCTATTCCCCACGAGCCAACGGAGGCTGGCTGAAAAGTCTGTTCGGAGAGGGCGATAAAACCGTAATCCGCGCCGGGGCCGGTATTGTCTTTGACCGAATCGGCTCGGGCTTGCTGAGCACGTTCGACCGGCGTGGTTCTTTCGGCCTCTCCACCGGGATTACGGCGCCCGTGCCGTCAGCAACCACGGCGCCACGCCTCACTGGTCTGAACACGCTTCCACAATTCGAGCAGGATGGCGTTACACCTTATTTCCCGGCCACGCCAACGGGCGGATTCCCGTTCACATATCCCGACGCGGGCACCAGCCTTGCGATTCAATGGGGACTGGATGATACCATCAAAACGCCCTACTCCTACACCCTGGACTTGTCGATCGGCCGCGAGTTGCCCAAGAACTTCAGCCTTGAAGTGTCCTACGTGGGACGCCTCTCTCACCGGCTGCTGTCGCAGGAAGACTTGGCCATGCCGCTCAACATAACGGATCCGAAGTCCAAGATCAGTTACTTCAAAGCGGCCCGGCGATTGAGTGAGCTAGGGTTTGCAGGCACACCGACTTCCTCGGTCAACGCCGCTCTGGTCGGTCCCACCGCGACCTACTGGCAAAACATGGTCGCGCCGTTGCAGTCCGGCGACTCTTATACACTGGCTTGCAGCGGTGGCTCGACTACCGATCCGGTACAGGCGATGTACGATCTTTTTGGCTGCGGCGGAGGACCCGTAAATGGGTACGGCGATGAGACTACGCCCCTGGCTAATTTGGACTATTGGGGTTCCGACTTCTCGGGAAATCCCGGCATCCTGGGTACCTCGGGGACCTACTACCCGTCAGTGCTGGGCGCCAACGCATTCTTCAATAGGCAGTTCCACTCACTATATGCGTGGCGTTCGATTGGTAACGCAAACTACCACGCCCTGCAGGCCAACCTGCGCAAGAGGATGTCCCAGGGTGTCCAGTTCGATTTTAACTACACCTTCTCTAAATCCATTGACATTTCCTCCGACGCCGAACGTATTGACGCGTATAGCGGCCTAGGTGGGCAGATCATCAACTCATGGGACCCGAATGCGTTGCGTGCCGTTTCTGACTTTGACACCAGGCACCAGTTCAATGCGAACTGGGTTGTCGAGCTGCCCGTCGGCAAAGGTAAGGCGCTTGCCGGAGGCGCTCACGGCTTGGTGCAGGCCATTATTGGCGGGTGGCAACTATCCGGCTTGGCCCGCTGGACTAGCGGATTTCCCGTGACCATCTTTAATGGCGCCACCTGGCCTACTAACTGGCAGTTGGGCGGGGCAGTAGTTCAGGTCGGCCCCGTCCATGCTCACACCACCATACGTTCGGATGGTTCGGTAAACCTCTTCGCCACTGATTTGCCGGCCACCAGCGATGGTCTCGGTCCCTTCCGGCATTTGTTCCCGGGAGAAAGCGGACAACGCAACACTGTGCGTGGTCCGGGCTATGCCGGCCTGGACATGGGCCTCAGCAAGCGCTGGCAGATACACGAAGCTCATGGTGTGCTCTTCCGTTGGGAGGTCTTCAACGTTCCGAACCTGAAGCGCTTCGATGTAGCGACCATTACGAGTTCGATCGACCAAGGGCCGGCATTCGGCACTTACAGCGGCCTGCTCACTAGCCCGCGCGTTATGCAGTTCGCTTTGCGTTACGAGTTCTAGGCAGCGCCGCTCGGTAGCGCGGCGAAAACAAGACGGGAGCAGGTTCCTCCTGCCCCTTCTTTTTTTCTAGGACTCGAGATTTACTTCTTCGCTTTTGAATGGCGGTCAAACCACTCCACGGTCCGCCACATGGCGTCAATCTGCACCGTTTATCCGCCCTCTTTGAGCGAAAACCGCAGCCGCAAGTACCTGCATTATCAGCGCTTTCGCAGGAGAGAATTATTTTCGAGCAGAACGGAAGACCGGGTAGATCCCCCCAGGGATCCGGCGCTGCGGGGCGTCGCCTTTTGGCGCGCGCACTATGTGTGCCGCAAGTAATATTTCTTCCAACGACTTACCGAATGTCTAAAGGTTTCGTTAACCTCCGTACTCTATAACAAGGTTTGTTATCAATGAGGTACGAGCAATTGTGCGCTCGAAATGTGTACCAGAGCGTCGCCAAAGCGTCCTTTTTGACCGAAAACCGCTGCCTCAAGTATCTGCATTATCAGCGAGTTATGTGGCGGACTTTCGCAGGAAAGAATCATTTTCGAGCAGAACAGAAGGCCGGGTAGAGTCCCCCCAGGAATCCGGCGCTGCGGGGCCGCGCCTTGCCGAACCGTTGTTTCTATAACGCGACACGTGCTGTCTGGCACATCCTGACCGCCTGGTTTACGTCGAGGGGTTCTACATAAATGAGTACCACCTGACGCACCACGCATGGGTGCTGGACAAGCTTACCGGCACCCGCCACGAACTGTCATTCCAACACCGAGACCCCCACCTCGACGTGTACATCGGCAAGGAATTTACCCGAGACGAAATGATAGACCTCAACGAAGAACTCTTTGACGGGCCCGAGAATTGGATGGATCTGCTGACCCTGCAAGAGCAGTTCGAGATGCTCACGCAAGCGGGGTACGACGTGGAGTTAACACAGTATCGCTGTGTCGCCGAGACAGAATGGTTAGTGGAGTATGGCGACATCGTAGACCCGAGCAGTATTGACTTGACCCTAGCTACTTTCCGGCGCAAAAGTGAGGCGGCAGGGTCGCTGGAATCGGCCCGCAACTCAAGATGAACGTGCCAGAACGGCCACGTTTAGAAAAGTTCTTGCTTTTAATCGGCCATTATATTTCATTTATAAAGATGAAACACCATACTCCCAATCAGCGCGACCGACTGGTCCGCGACCTCCCCTACTTAGGCGACATCCTGCGCGGGTCGCTCTTGCAGCGGATCATACGTCACCGTCAGGGATGCCCGAAGTGTGAACGAGGTGAGGGGCATTCGGTGGCGGTGCTGGCGGTTACTTATCCCGGACGACGCATTCGCCACATCAGTTTGCGCAGCCAACAAGTTCCCGAGGTGCGACGGCAGTTGGAGAATTTCCAGCGGCTCAAGGCAGGTCTGGAGCAGATTTGTGATCTCAATCAAAAGGCCTTGCGTACGAACGTAGCGGACATGAAGTCGAAGTCTGGGAGGCGCAACCGTGATTGATCTCCGCCGCCAACAGCACAGCTTCGGCGATGGGTTCATCCGCGAAACGGTCGACGAGTTGTGGGAAGGCTGGATGCGCCATGCGGACGCAATCCTTGCCGACGAAGAATTATTAGAG
>WNFH01002025.1_pt1 | contig 14018 bp, 16 predicted proteins | sample 5400411 | NCBI WGS metagenome assembly WNFH01 (sample SAMN13153347, study PRJNA577476) | soil metagenome | isolation source: 200 cm saprolite under Douglas fir tree site 2 hole 3 | place: USA:California | collected 2015-04-18
ACATCCCCGGGGATTCCGCCTCGCAGCTTGAAAAAGTACCGCAAAGCCCGGGCGTTTGCGGTCACCATCAACTTTGTTTCCGTAGCGTTGGGGAGAACACTGCGGGCGGCGGAACGGATTGCTCTCTGAAATTCCTTCTTTTGCAAATCCAGGCCAGGTCTATCGTTAAGTTCGCGCATAGAGTCCAAAATGACCCGATAGGACTCCTGAGTAATTTCCATAGCTCTCCTCCACGCAGCGTGGGCTCGAGGGGAAAGACGAACGTGTGCCGGCTCAACAAACGCCGCAGGAGTCTCCTCGTGATACTGCTGTGAAAGCTGACTGAACGCGAAGCCAACCCGGTGACGGACAAGTTGGTGACTAAAGGCGCGGCTTACGCCAACCAACAAGAAAGTCCAGCTGACATGCTCTAGAACGCTCTCGTGCCCCTGAAGGATTAGGTTGCGAATGTACTCCTCATTGGTACGCGGGGACTGATTCTGCCCGAACGACATGTAACACACGCGTCCGGAGACCTCTACGATCTCTTCCGGCTCGGTTGCGCCTGGCGTGCGGTGCCAAACTGCTTCCGCATCTTTCATGAATTCCAGGAAAGCCTCCGATTGAAAGCGAGGTCGGCTAATTAGGTATACCCGTGGTTCGTGCTCAGTCATTTCCCTCCCGACACAGTTTTCTTGGTCTTATGTCCGTTGGTATTCTTGTGGGAGGCATTTTCGAGGATCTTCAAGCGATTGTCGAGGTCTTGTATCTTTGAATCCACGCTGGTACGGCTCTCGACCACGCCAACTCGGTTCTTCAAGCTGTCAATCTCCGCTCTGCGAGAAAACATTCCACTAATCCATGGCCCAGCGAAGACTCCAAGAAGCGTTAAGAACGCACCAATGAGCACCACCATTTTCCCCCACTTTACTTCCAGTTGCTTTACTTCGAGTTGGGCAGCATTCACGGCGCTTTGGGCAATGTCCGTAGCCCTCTTCTTCACGTCTACAAAGTAGCCCGACAGTCTATTAACCGTCATTTGCCCCAGCGGACCGGGTGGAGCATTATTGTGTCTTGCGAGCCACCCGGCTCGTGCTGGGTGGTCCATTTCGAAGAGCAGCAGCGTTACAATGCATTTGCCCCGCTCTAAAGGAAACCCCTCCCTACCCATGTTGATAACGGTAAAGCGAAGCGGACCCTGGTAGCCAGGATCCACGTGCCCGGGATTCGTCATCAGCAGTCCTCTACTTGACACATCCTTCGAGGGTGGAAATCCAATGCCAGCGACGTTTTCCGGGAGATTGACGGTTTCTTGAGTCGAGATCATTGCCGTCTCCCCAGTCTGGAGCACGTGATCGGATTTTGGATCATCTACGCCCCCGGTATCGTCGTGGTTTTTGCCGGGGAGATAGATGTTTCCTATGTGTAGGTCGACCGAACAGGCCTGGACCATGGACGCCGCGGTGTAATCAATGATTTGGCCCGTGGTGCCAATAACACACTGCACCGTAGGCCCCTCGCCTGGATTGGCGGGTGGAACAATAAGCTGTTCGTCCCTGAGCAGTCGCATTAGTAAACCTCCTCTCGAGCATCAATTCGGACTCCCCACGGTTGGCCCTATCCCCTCTCAAACTCGTGTTTCTTCTCTAACTCCACCAGCGCCGTCCGCATATCGGACTCGAATTTCTCCGCCTGCGCCATCAATGACGCATTCGCGCTCGCCCTCTCGCCTTCCAGTGTCATCAGCTCCTGATCCACAAGCTTCCGTGCTATGTCCAGCATATGTGTCACAGAAGTCTCCACGTACAGCGCTTCGGTGGGATCGCCAATCCACACCGCCCCACCCACCAGCCGAGTCTGCCAGTACACCTTGCGCGACAACAGCAATCCCATCTCTTCGTCGGTCGCCTTGCCAAACACCCACTTGTTGCGCTTGAAATCGTAATGGCGGCTGGAAAAGTGCACCGGCACGAGCTTCCCAGACTTGAGAAACTCCACTTGCCGCCGGTCCACCTCCTTTCGGAGCGAGTTGATCACCGGCCCTTCGGCGTCTTTCGGGTCAAGCGACGGCATCACCTCACGAACCGTCGCCGAGAGATTCACCGCCACCGGAGCATGCAACCCGTCCGAATTCTCCAGACGGATGTCGGCGTGCAGCACCCAGAAATCCGCCCCCGAGGTGGACTTGTGAAATGGCCATTCCAGATGAAAGGAAAGCGGCAGTCCGGTCAGGGTCACATAGATCTTCTTTTCTCCGGTTCCTTTGCCTGATGTCTGACTGGTCATGGCAGATGTCCCGAGTTGAATTAGCCGGGATATTTTACTGCGCTATCCCACTTTCGCGCCCATCCCCATCATTGTGGCCGACGAACGGGCGCAAACCTCCGCCAGGAGCGCAGTATCATTCCAATGTTGAACATTTAGATTCTTGATCCTCATGGTGCCGCGACTTTACGGGCTAGGGTGGAGCGCTACTCCACCCAAAACAAAGTTCTTCAGTAGCCGGTCGAGCCCGCTTTGCTCAGGACCTACGAGGTCACCTTCGTGCTCTATCGTGCAGAGGCGAACAAGGCTAAAGTAGGCCTATGCCGTACCCTCGTTGTGTATGCCTATTTGTGGTATTAGGGATTGTGCTGTCGCTGGCTGCGCAGGCCCAGCAATCGGCAACGCATCCGAAAGCCGTGCCCCCGCCAGACAACGACTTCATCCAGAAGCAGTTCGGATCAACCTGTACGCTGATGCCCGGTCCGACGCCGCTCACGGCGGACCTGGACGGCGATGGGATCGAAGACGTGGTCATTGTCGCCCGTTGCTCGAACCCGCTGATGGATGAGACCGAAAACAACTACAAGGTCGTGGATCCCTATAACGCTTTCTTCGGCTATGGCGATCCCAAGATCACTTCGCAGTTTGCTTCGGAAGATCCGCAAAGCCGCGGTCTCTCGCTGCTCATCATTCACGGCTCAGGCCCCGAGGCTTGGCGGTCCGCCACCCCCAAGGCGAAGTTTATCGTCATTAATCTTCCCTTCAAGCAGATCGCTTTGAAGAAACTGGCCGAGCACAAGAGAACTATCACGGCCATCTACGCGAAAGAATCGCGGGAAGGGGAAGGTACGGTTTCGGCCGTGTTCTGGGACGGCAAGAAGTACAAGTACCGGCCGATCGGCTCCAGCATGGAGTAACGAATCACATAGGACGGTTCTCCCTAAACATCCCGCGCTCGTTTGTCGGGTCACACACGCCTCCGACGCCCAACTCGATATAATCTTCCGCTATGGACCTCGAACAGAAGCTGGAAGAAATGAAGAAGCGCGACCATCTGGCGGAAGAAGGTGGCGGGGCGCAGCGCCGCGAACGGCAGCACAAGGAAGGCAAAATGTCGGCGCGGGAGCGCATCGAGTTTCTGCTGGATGAAGCCACGTTCGAGGAGACCGACAAGCTGGTCACCCACCGCTGCAATGACTTCGGCATGGGCGAGCAGAAGTACTACGCCGACGGCTTCATCACCGGCTACGGCCGCATCGAGGGACGTCTGGTCTTCGTTTTCGCCCAGGACTTCACCGTGTTCGGTGGCTCGCTTTCGGAAGCTAACGCGGCCAAGATTGTGAAGATCATGGACCTGGCCGCCAAGATGGGCTCACCCGTGATCGGCCTGAATGACTCGGGCGGCGCCCGCATCCAGGAAGGCGTCATGTCACTGGCCGGCTATGCCGACATTTTCCTGCGCAACACGCTGTACAGCGGCGTGGTGCCGCAGATTTCAGCGATCATGGGTCCGTGCGCGGGCGGCGCGGTGTATTCGCCCGCTATCACTGACTTCATCCTCATGGTCGACAAGACCTCATACATGTTCATCACCGGGCCGGACGTAATCAAGACGGTTACGCACGAAGAAGTCACCAAAGACCAGCTCGGCGGCGCCATGACCCACAACGAGACTTCGGGCGTAGCGCATTTCATGGTCCGCGATGATGCTGAGTGCCTCGCAACCGTGCGTGAGCTGCTCAGCTTCATGCCGTCCAATAACCTGGACGATCCGCCCCGCAAACCCTGTACCGACCCCACCGACCGTGCCGACGCTGCTCTCGACAAGATTGTGCCCGACCAGTCGAACCTGCCTTACGAAATGAAAGACGTGATCCATGCCGTCGTGGATGACGGCTACTTCTTCGAAGTGCAGGAGCACTACGCGAAAAATATCGTGGTTGGATTCGCGCGCCTCAACGGACGCTCGGTGGGGATCGTGGCCAACCAGCCGGCGTTTCTCGCGGGCACGCTCGACATTAGTGCGTCCATCAAGGGCGCGCGCTTTGTGCGTTTCTGCGACTGCTTCAACATCCCGCTGGTGACCTTCGAAGACGTGCCCGGATTTTTGCCGGGCACAAATCAAGAATACGGCGGGATCATCAAGCACGGCGCCAAGCTGCTCTACGCCTTTGCTGAAGCCACCGTGCCGAAAGTCACGGTGATCACCCGCAAAGCTTACGGCGGGGCGTACTGCGTCATGGCGTCAAAGCACATTCGCACGGACGTCAACTATGCCTGGCCGACGGCGGAGATTGCCGTCATGGGTCCGGAAGGCGCGGTGGATATCGTCTATAAGCGGGAACTGGAACACGCCACGAACCGGGAGGAAATGCGCCAGCGCAAGATTGAAGAATTCCGCGACCGTTTCGCCAATCCCTATGTGGCGGCCGAACGCGGGTTTGTGGACGCCGTCATCCAGCCGCGCGAAACCCGCAAGAAGCTGATCCAGGCGCTGGAGATGCTGGACACCAAGCGCGACAAGAACCCACCCAAGAAACACGGGAACATCCCGCTGTAGGTGCGTTCTCGATTGACGCTGGGGGAAAACTTCAGTCGCACAGTCAGAGCGGGAGCATGGATCCATGCCGAACGTGCAGTATGTAAACCGATTTATCGAGCACAACAAAAAGGAAACGATAGGTGCCGCGGTTGCCCGAGCCGAAAAACAGTTCACGGATGGGTTGGTCAAATGACGCGCTCTCGGGAGCAAGAGGACAACGCTCGGGGCTGCGGGCAAGATTCTTCGTGCTCCGGCGGGCACGGCGAATCCAGTCGCGAGCCGCGCGGGGCGACTGGCTGCGGATGTAGCGATAAGTTGTCCTGAGATCGGTCTCGGCCTCGGGAGTGATGATGACGCGGTAAGTCATCTACCGGTCGAGTCTTCCCGTTCCAGTTCGTCAAACACTTCATCCGCCGGCCGGCCCGCGCCTTTGCGAGCTTGCTCAAGGCCGCGGCGAATGCTCGCCACAGCGTCTAGTTGACTAGCCACCTCCTGATAAGCCGCGGCATCGAGGAGCACAGCCTCGGCCTTGCCCTTCACGGTGAGCACCAGCGGACGCCCGGTTTTCTTCATGTGCTTCATCAGGCCCGCCGAGTTGCGCTTGAACGTGGTCAGTGAATGAATGTCTTGGGTCACATCAATCATGGCGCTATTTAGCATCATTTTGGCATTTATATGATGCTCGACGCGAGAGCTTGATCCGTGCGCTGGAGATGCTGGAAACCAAGCGCGATACCCGCCGCAAAAAATAGCATGAACAACATAAGAACCCACCGAAAAAGCACGGGAATAACCGCTGTAATTACGGTGAACTCCGCGCACGACATCCACATCGCGGTGGCTTGAAGATCATCGGTGCCATTGAAGATCCGCCGCGGATTGCGAGGATCCTCGATCAAAGGCAACGATGCCGCGTTTACGAACGGTCAATTGCCAATAATGCTGTTCGCGATTTTAAGCCCCGTTTTAGCACTTTGTTCAAATCTTGAATTCATTTCGAGGAGTGACCCAGGGGAAGTCACTGGTGCGGGTTACGGCCTAAGGATTGAATCCGTCCTCTTCGGGGATTTCACACTCCACTTCACATTGGAGCGACAACTCCAGCCGGGGGGAAAGATCTATCCCGTGAGCAGGCTTCCGCTTCGAACCGTTGTGTCTGTTTCCGTTGCCGCTCACAAGCCCCCCGTATTGATTCGGGCTCGGGGCGAAGTCCAAAATCGGAAGCTTTCTCGATGTCGGCACTTGGGGAGGGCACCTTCGACGGTGACGCTTGTGCGTTGCGCTTGCTTCGGCGACAAAGGCAACGCCGGGGCCGCTAAATAAGAGCCCCGAGGTGATGCTGAACGCATTCATCTCGGCCAGTAGCTCGCGTTAGACCCTTGCCGACCTGACCTGATCCCTTCCCTTGCGGGGTGGGACGAGCGATCTCTGCTTGGGCTCCGGGCTTACCGCCAACCGGATAAACCTGTTCAACGCCTCGGGACTCTATCCTGCCTTTGACATGATGTTCTTGTTCGCCTCAACCAGCGCTTAGCTCTAGACCCTTGCTCGCCCTCTCTGCCTCATCTTGCGATGCTGCAGGGTGACTTCGCTCGAGCCCCGGACGCTGCACCAACCGGGAAAACTTAGAACGTGTCAAAGAACGAGTGTCCTTGTACTCTTCCTATTTGCAGAGTCAATGAAAAACGCAGCACTCTATCTGCTTTGCATGCAATCGAGTGCAGCCTGTCCACAAGCCGCTGACACAGATTTGGTGCAGTAGCCTGCCCAGTATCTCGCCGCCGCGGCAATGCTGGTCCGATTTGCGCGGGATTCCCCCAGCGAGAACTCGTATGGAGCTCTTCCCATGGCGTTGTTCACTTGTGAAAATATCTGCGGAAACCTTGCTGGACGCGGCGTCTGGGGAAGCAGATGTTTTGTCGAAGCACTACCTGTTGGGCGTGGGCGATGCCTCATTTTATCCGGAGGTTCTATTGGACACCGGTGCTTAAGCAGAGTCACATCACGAGGACGGCTTCCTAACACTCCGTGTCTCCGCCAAGTCACTTTAGCGCGCCCATCCGTTCGCTCTACAATCATGCCGGGGAGGAAATCTTATGACCATCTTCAATGAGGCTCGAGGCAGAGTCATCGACGCCAATCCCAGCCCGTTTTTCCGCCTGATCGGGATCGCAGCCGCCGCATTTCTGCTGGTGATTCTGCTGTTCGCATCTGTGACCAAGGTAGGCACCGGGCACGTGGGCGTGCTCACTCTGTTCGGACGAGTGACCAACGAAACGCTGCCCGAAGGCATCCACCTCATCAACCCGCTCAAGACCAACAATGAATTGTCCATCCAGACACAGACCATCAAGGAATCAGCCAATGTGCCTTCCAGCGAGGGCTTGATGATGAACCTCGATACCTCGCTCATCTACCAACTCAATCCAGACAAGGCCGCCGATGTCTTTCAGAAAATCGGCGCGGATTACGAGCCCAAGGTCATCGAGCCCACGTTGCGGGCCGCCATCCGCGAAGCTACGGCCTCGCATACCGCCAATGCTCTCTACACCGGGGAACGCGAGATGGTCGCCAAGCAGGTGCAAGAGCAACTGGTCAGCCAACTTGGGCCACGCGGCATTCTGATCCAGAACGTGCTGCTGCGCGACATCCAACTGCCCGCGACCCTAAAGGCCTCGATCGAAGCCAAGCAGCAGGCCGAACAGGAAGCTCTCGCCATGAATTTCCGCCTGCAGAAGGAAACCCAGGAGGCCCAGCGCAAGCGCATCGAAGCCCAGGGCATCCGCGACTTCCAGCAGATCGTGGCCCAGGGCATCAGTCCGCAGTTGCTCGAGTGGAAAGGAATCGAGGCTACCGAGAACCTGGCCAAGAGCGTGAATTCCAAGGTTGTCGTGATCGGTAACAGTAAGAACGGCCTACCGCTGATCTTGGGACAGTAGCGCCAGATCAGGACGTCTGCCAGATCGGTGTCCTTTGTGTCCTCTATGGTTTTTCCCCGGATTCACCACCGAGGACACAGGGGACGCCGAGAATGAACGATCCGATTCTGTCGCTGCTGCTACCATAATTTGGTGTCTTTCCTGCTCGACGTCCGGCATCTGACTGTCGAATTCCCCGCCCAGGACCGCGTTCCCACAGCCGCCCTGCGGGCAGCCGGACGGGCGGGGGCGCCCGTCCCCACACGGTCCTTGCTTGCCGTCCGCGATCTCAGCTTCAGCATCGCTCCCGGGGATGTTCTGGGACTGGTCGGCGAATCCGGATCGGGCAAGTCGGTCACTTCGCTTGCCCTGATGCGCTTGCTTCCGCCACAGGCCCGGGCCAGCGGCGAAATTCTCCTGGCTGATGGCAACGCTTCTCACGACCTGCTGCAACTTCCCGAGGAGCGGATGCGTCCCTTACGCGGCACTCGCCTCGCCATGATCTTTCAGGAGCCGATGACGGCACTCAACCCCGTCATGCGCGTGGGCGACCAGATCGCAGAAGCGGTTCTCGCGCACAGCGACGTAAGCAAGCAGGAGGCGTGGAACCGGGCCGTCGCCGCGATGAAGGATGTCGGCATCACCGATTCCGAGCGCCGAGCCCGCGATTATCCTCACCAGCACTCGGGCGGGATGCGACAGCGCGTGATGATTGCCATGGCCATTGTCAATCGTCCGCAGTTGCTCATTGCCGACGAGCCCACCACTGCACTTGACGTCACCATCCAGGCGCAAATTCTCGAATTGCTCGCCGAGCTGCGTTCGAGGTTTGGCCTGACCATGCTGTTCATCTCGCATGATCTGGCAGTGGTTTCCCAGGTCGCCGATCGGGTTGCGGTAATGTATGCCGGCAGCCTGGTGGAGTTGGGCTTCAAGGACGACATCTTCCGTGCGTCGGCGCACCCCTACACTCGCGGCCTTCTGAACGCGGTCCCCACGCTTAGAACCGATCGCGCTCGCCCCCTGGAGACGATCGAGGGCACCGTGCCGCCGCTGCATGCCGTTCCTGCGGGATGTCCCTTTGAACCACGCTGCGGGTTCCGCGTGGCGGAATGTGCCACCAGTCTGCCACCGCTGGACGAGGTCGCTCCCAGCCACTGGGCGCGCTGCCCGGTGGTGAATCCTCGGGTTACGTAGGGACAGCCGCCCTCGGCTGTCCAATCGCCGCAAGCGCAGTCATCGCCAGTCGGGAATGTTGGCCGTCGCCCGAAACGACCGGACAGTCGAGGGCGGCTGCCCCACGTGATTCGGGCGACTCACCCGCTTCGGACCTCAATGGGTCTATAATCCCAAGTTTGTTCGGTGATCTGTGCGCGTTCTTCTACTCAGCGATATTCACAGCAACCTCGAAGCTCTGGAGGCTTGCCTGGCTGCCGCCCCGGCATTCGATTCGGCGGTCAACCTGGGCGACATCGTAGGCTACGGCGCCAGTCCCAACGAGGTCATCGAGCGTTCGCGCGGCCTGGGAAAGTTTTTTGTCCGCGGCAATCACGACAAAGCCGCCGCCGGCCTGATGGACCTGAGGGACTTCAATCCCATCGCTGGGCTGGCCGCGCTGTGGACCCGCGATCACCTCACCCCGGAAAATCTGGAATGGCTCCGGGCTTTGCCGGAAGGGCCAATTCAAATCGACGGCCTGCCCGCCATGCAGTTCGTCCACGGCTCTGCGGCCGATGAAGACGAATATGTGGTCACCCTGCAGGACGCGTTAGCGCCTTTGCTGATCTCCGCTACTCCGCTGACGTTTTTTGGACATACGCACTTGCAGGGAAGTTTCTCGGCCAATGACGTCAGCGGCGACGTTTTCCGTCCTATTTACAACACCGTCGGGCAGAAGGAAGGGTGCGAATTTCGCTTGAAAGAGGGGATGCGATACCTGGTAAACCCGGGCTCCGTCGGGCAACCGCGTGACGGAGATTGGCGGGCTGCCTTCGCCTTTTTCGACTCCGATAGCCGTATGGTCACTTTCTACCGCGTGCCCTACAACCTGAAGCACGCGCAGGATCGCATCCTGGCCGCAAACCTGCCGCAGCGATTGGCCACGCGCCTGGCAGCGGGAAGATGAAGCCTGCCCTGGCACTCCCGGTGGGCACGGAAATGCCGCCCTGGCAATGTTTGCGTGAGGACGGGAGTCTCACCCGTCCGGGCATCCGCAGGGCCACAATCAAGGAGCCGCTGTAAACTCCCGCCATGCCTTCCCACCCATCCCGCCGAAGCCGGGCACAGGATACCCAAAATCTCTTTTCCTCGCCCCGCGTCAACCCTCCCGAACATTACCTGATCGCCTATAGCGACGGCGGAGCGCGTGGCAATCCCGGACCTGCGGGCTACGGCGTCGTGATCAAAGACCAATCGGGACAGAAGATCGCCGCGCTCAGCGAATATCTCGGCCATCAGACCAACAACTTCGCTGAGTATCAAGGCCTGATCGCCGCGCTTGAGTACGCGCTGGATCACGGCCATAAAGCGCTCAGGGTGATCAGTGATTCGGAACTGCTGGTGCGGCAGATCAAGGGTGTCTATAAGGTGAAAAACGCGATGCTGCGGGATCTGCACGGCCGCGCGAAGGAGTTGATCGCGCGACTCGACTGGTTCTCCATTGAACACGCCCTGCGTGAGCACAACCGCGAGGCCGACCGTCTGGCCAACGCCGCCATGGACAAAGGCATGGGACGTGTGAGCACGGCCCCCGAGAGCTAGTGTTGGCCTGGGATGGTCGCATGCCGCGCTTGGGATTGAATGTGAGATTTGTATGAATGGGACCAGATACAAAAGTATCCCGGGATACGGTAGAGGTTACAGCCCATCTCATAAATACCGTTCGGGGTTGTTGGTGAAGTCGCCTGGTTACGACAATTATCCGGCCAAGCCACAGAGTTCGCTTGGTTTCTCACGGAAACTGGCCTACGATTGGGTTTGCCCGGTCCCGGCAGGTGGAGAATGCGTACTGAGACGCCAAGCAGGCTCCCCATGACCTGCCCAGTGTGTTCGAGTGCTGTACGGTTTTTCGACTTAAAGTCGGGACGATGTCAGGCCTGTAGTACAAAAATCTGCCTTCCCAAAAGATATTACCGCGTTCATGGATTGTTAGCCCTCATCGTCACGATCGTCTTCGTGGTTGAGACGTTTTCTACAGTGCTCACAAGCCCTGCGAGTTTTCCCCGCGTGATGCTCTGGTTGTTGATGATATGCGCCATTAACCTGTCAAGTTTCTTGTTGTTTTTGATTGTCTCTTTCCGAATGTTCCCACCAGTCGTCGAGCGTTTGTATGCCAATGACGAAATTATCGTCCTCCGTTTGGACGAATAGCTGGATAGCCGTTGAAACATCGCCATTACACGCGTAACGGTCAAGGTCGCTTGTTCATGAGATGAGTTCTATGTTACCGGAAAGGTGCGTAAGATCCTTCGTGGCCTCAAGGCCACTCAGGATGACAAGACGTCTGTATTTTCGGGATGAGTACAGACCTCGAATTACACCCGGCTCTTTTTCGCGGCTGCAGCGGCTCTTGCGCCCTCTTCCCACGGACGCTTGGGCCGCTCTGCCTTCGGCTTGTCACGATCTTCAATGCGGTCGTACTGATAGGCGTCGCTCACCGTGCCCAGCGACTCGTTATACAGGCTGGGCAATCCCAGACCTTCCTTCAGCTCTTCGCTGAATTGCTGCAGCGCCTTCAAGTGATCTGCGGTGGCGGGAACTTCGGTCTTGGCCGTCTTCAGAAACTGCTGGTATCCGCGATTCACCAGCTTGGAGATTTCGCTGCCGATCAGGTAGCCAGGGTACGCGAAAATCTTCACGCCATCATCGCCATTCTTCTGGATGGCCGCGGAACAATTGTATTTCTTCAGGAACACGCGCCCCTGCGTGCCAGGAGCCTCGATCAAATCAAAGCCGTGGTCGCGCAGCCAGTTCAGGGCGTCTTCATAACTCCGTTGTTCCACCTTGGTTGACATTTCGTTCTGTCTGATCCCTTCGTTCTGCTCAGTTTTCTTAGATGCGGATTCTCAGAAAGGGTGCTCCCGATCTCTCCGCTGGATCCAACCAGGCTCTCTTATAATCTAATCACAAGCTCCTGAAACATTATTTTGCCCGTCAGGTACGTTACGATAGTCACGGTAGTTCACCAGAATTTTATGCGGCGCGCGTCTCCCAAACTGACAGAGGTGCCCGATGCTGCCGCAGATGCAACGGCCGGAAATGAGCCACGACCGCTCGCCAATGACGCCAGCCAGCGCGCCCATCCCGCTCCGGGTCAACCGAGCTTGGGTCAGCGCAGTTTGGATCGCATCGGCAACACGCCGCTGCTGCGGCTTGTCCGGCTCACCCGCGATCTGCCCGGCATCGAGATACTAGGCAAAGCAGAATGGCTCAATCCCGGGGGATCGGTTAAGGATCGTGCCGCGGCCAACATCGTCGCCGAAGCTCGCGCCAGCGGAAAGCTTGCACCCGGCAAAATTCTGCTCGATTCCACCAGTGGCAACACTGGCATCGCCTACGCCATGATCGGAGCCGCGCAGGGTTTTCCGGTGACGCTGTGCATGCCGGAAAATGTTTCGGTTGAGCGCAAACGCATCCTGCACGCCTACGGCGCAAACATCATTTACACCGACGCGGGCGATGGTTCCGATGGCGCCATGCGCATGGCGCGCGAGCTTTACGCCAAGCATCCGGACCTGTATTTCTACGCCGACCAATACTCCAACGAAGCTAACTGGCAGGCTCACTACCATGGCACCGCTAACGAAATCTGGCAACAAACGGAGGGACGTATCACCCATTTCGTTGCCATGCTGGGCACCAGCGGAACATTCATGGGCACGGCGAGGCGCTTGAAGGAGCTGAATCCGCGCATCCGCTGCATCTCGCTGCAACCCGATTCGCCTTTTCATGGAATCGAGGGCGCCAAGCACATGGCCAGCGCCATCGTTCCGAAAATCTATGACCCCTCGCTCGCCGACGAGGACATTGGCATCTCGACCGAAGACGCCCACTCCATGACCAAGCGTCTGGCCCGGGAAGAAGGCTTGCTGGTGGGTATCTCGGGGGCCGCGGCGGTGTTCGGCTGTCTGAAACTGGCGCAGCAGCTCAAGAAAAGAGAGCACGCCGTATTCGTGACCATTCTGCCCGACTCGGGCGACAAGTATCTAAGCGAGAGATTCTGGGAAGACACTTGATAATTGATCTCGAGCGCGGCTTCGGACATCGAAGTTCCGCCTTCGTGTACCTTCGTGTCCTTTGTGGTTTCTGTTTTTTCCCCACAACAAAGGAAATGAAGTCGCACGAAGGGACGCTTGCCACAGGCCGACCATGCTGAAGCTCGGCCAATCCCTTTACGACTCGATCTGCCGGCACGGTGAGGAAACTTATCCTCACGAATGCTGCGGAGTGCTGCTCGGGCACATGGAAGACGATGGCACGCGCCTCGTCACTTCCATTGCCCGCTGCGGCAACACCCGCACCGATTCACCCCAAAACCGTTACCACATCGATCCGCGGGAACTTGTCCGCATTCAGCGCGAAGGGCGCGAGCGCGGCGAGGATATCATCGGTTTCTACCACTCGCATCCCGACCACCCCGCGCGCTGGTCGCAGACCGATCTCGCCGAGGCGCACTGGTTCGGCTGCTCCTACGTGATTACCAGCGTGGAAAAGGGAAAAGCCGCGCTGACGAATGCCTTCGAGCTGACGGGAAGCGACGAGCACGATAAGAAGCTGGTGAGCGAGAAGGTCAAGGTAGCATGAACCACGTGGCGCGGGCGCTCTCGCCCGCGATTGTTATCTCCATATTGGTCCTGAGCGGACTGCTCGTTGCGTCCTGGTTCCTGCGGGCGAAGTCCCGATCGTTGCGAGAAGCTGGAACCCGCCAAATCCTAGAAACACGCTCTGATCGAATGTGATTCGCGGGCGAGGGCGCCCGCGCCACGCAGTCTCGGATGAATCTTACCGCGAGCTTGTGGCATCATTTACTCATGGCTAAGATCCACATACCAACACCGCTGCGCCAATACGCCGGCAAGCAGCCAGCCGTAGAGGTCAAAGCCTCGACTGTGGGCGACGCCCTCTCCCGGCTTGTGACCCAGCATCCTGACCTGCGCCGCCATCTCTATACCGAAGACGGCAAACTGCGCGCCTTCGTCAATGTTTACCTGAACGATGAGGACGTTCGTTACTTGCAGAAAGAAGCCACCGCGGTGAAGGATAGTGATAGTATTTCTATTGTGCCTTCGATCGCCGGGGGCCGCGTTTAGATTGAC
>WNFH01006912.1_pt1 | contig 14017 bp, 12 predicted proteins | sample 5400411 | NCBI WGS metagenome assembly WNFH01 (sample SAMN13153347, study PRJNA577476) | soil metagenome | isolation source: 200 cm saprolite under Douglas fir tree site 2 hole 3 | place: USA:California | collected 2015-04-18
CGTCGAATTTCGAAGTACCAATTCACAATTGATAGTTCAGATGCATTCCATCCATAATCTGGAGCTTGACCCACACGGCGCTCGCCTATACGATTTCAATGCCGAAATAAAACTTACCCTGCCGAATCACGGGACGTCGTGTTTGAGGGTTTGTGAATGGCTCGGTTCTTCCTACTACTGTCGCAAGGCCGAAACATTTCCCGGACCGGTATATTTCCGCTCGTTTCGGTCCCGGCTTGTTGTTGACCTTTTAAGAATCCTTAACTCTTTATGCGTCAATGGTTTCCCGTGGATTCCCATGTATTGTTACAGGATATTCACATTCAGTTGACGTAGTTGTAAGACGGGGCCTTTACCTTTTGTCGCGGGGTGGCACGCATTTTTTTCGGTGTAAGGTCGAATTTTGCTCCAAAGAGAGAGGAAATGAAAAAACTAGCAGCACTCACACTATCGATGTTCGTCGTTTCCGGAACTGCTTTTGCTGATACGCCAAACAACGCCGATCCGCAACCTGCCAAGGCATCTCAGCCAGCGAAGTCCAGAACTGCCAAGAAAGCTGAGAACTCCGAGGCAGCCATTGCGGCCCAGCTCGAAGAGCTCCGCCAGACGCTGCAATCGCAGCAGGAGCAGCTTCAGATGCTGAAGGAAGAGCTCGCCAGGCGCGACCGCCAGATCGATGAAGCGCGCGAAGCGGCGGCGGCGGCCAACGCTCGTGCAACCGAAGCGAGCACCAAAGCCACCGAGGCCGTGAACACCACTGCCGAAGTGAGGTCCACCTCCGTGGCGCTCAACTCCACGGTCAGCGACTTGAAGGCCAGCAACGCAGCCCTCAAGACCACCGTGGCCACGGAACAGGCGGACGCGAAGAAGGCGGAGGAGACCGGGCCGGCGAATATCAAATTCAAGGGCATCACCATCACGCCGGGCGGATTCTTGGACGCCGGCGGCGTCTATCGCAGCCGCGCTACCAGCGCCGACATCAATACTCCGTTTACAAGCATTCCGTACCCGGGGAATTCGCTGGCGAAAGTCTCTGAGCTCAACTTTACCGGACGACACTCGCGCATCAGCTTGCTGGGCGAAGGCACAATTGGGAACGCTAAGACGACTGGCTATTACGAAGTAGATTGGCTGGGCGCATGCACCACGTCCAATAATCGCCAGAGCAATAGCTACTGCCTGCGCCAGAGGCAGATCTGGGGCCAGGTGGCGTGGGGCGGCTGGGCGTTCACCGGCGGACAGATGTGGACGCTAGCGACGGAAAACCGGAAGGGCATCCAGAATCGCGGGGAAATTCAGCCGATGGTGCCCGACCCGCAATACGAGGTGGGCTACACGTGGGCTCGCCAGCCGAGTTTCCGCATAGCCAAAGACTTCGGCGGCAAGTTTGCGTTGGGAGTATCGGTCGAAGCGCCGCAGATCACGCTGGGCGGCCGCGGGTTCAGCACGTTTACTCCAGCGACCGGTACAGCTTCACAGAACTTTTTCGTGAATGCGCCGGGCGCGGGCGGCGGTCTGTACAATGCATTCGACGCCACCGGGTACACGCCCAACAAGGCGCCAGATTTGGTGGTCAAAGCCGCCTTCGATCCAGGTTATGGACACTACGAAGTGTTCGGCATCCTCAGCACATTCCGCAACCGCGTCTATCCCTGCGCCGTGGTTACGCCAACTCCGAACGGAACCACTGTCATTGTGAATGGCCCGGCGCTGACGTGCGCGGCTGGCGCGACGTCACCTTCGGCGGCTGGATCGTTTAACGACACGCGAACGGGTGGCGGTATGGGAGCAAGTGTGCGGGTACCGCTGTTTGCGAAGAAGCTGGAATTGGCCGTTCAAGGAATGGCCGGCGACGGCGTTGGCCGGTATGGCTCAGCGCAGCTTGCGGATGCCACCGCGCGTCCCGACGGCACGCTGGCGCTAATCCGGACGGTGCAAGGACTAGGAGCGCTGGAGTTCCACCCGAACGCGAAACTGGATGTCTACCTCTACGGTGGTTCCGAGTACGCGTGGCGCGCCGGGTATGTGGGATATCGAACGGTCACGGCAACCACTGCGGGAGGAGTGACAACATTCACTTCCTCCAACACCCGGATCGGCGGATACGGCTCACCTTTTGCGAACAACACGGGTTGCAGCACCGAGAACCCGCCTTCTGGCTCTTTTACGCCATCCACTGGCGGGACCTGCGCAGGCGACATCCGCATCATTACCGAGGGGACCGCCGGATTCTGGTATAAGTTTTACAACGGACCAAAGGGCGGCGTGCGTTGGGGCGTTCAATACTCCTATTTCACTAAGAGCGGCTGGTCCGGGAACAACAACGTCGCGGGCGCAGTGGGAATTTCACCGAAGGCCGTGGACAACATGGTGATAACCTCGTTCCGCTACTACATCCCGTAGTGCAGATCAGGCGATTTGCGGTCCGTCCCTCCTCTGGGGACGGAAAAGGGCAGTTCCTCACCGAGCTGCCCTTTTTTCTTCGTTGCGTCTGCCCTTCACGTGATTCCCATAGCGTCCACAGATCGGCATCCACGCCTGCGAACATGCACTCGAAAATCTGTGGCGTTTATCCTCGAGCTGTCCCTTTAGCGCAAGCAAGTGACAAAGTTCGTCGTCGAATATGGAGATTGTCCATGCTGCTGTTGTTAATCAGTGCATTCGGTTCTGCGGGCATTCTCCAGGAGGCTGTTGCGTCGTTCCATGCCACAGGTTGACAAGGATTTGTTATGGATGTAACTTCTCCTGGAAATGAATGTATCTAATAATGAAAGGAACACTCCGTGGCTGTTGCTGACCTTCACGTTGCCTGCGAGTCGGGCGAGTCAACGGGTGGAAGTTTGGCGCAAGCTGCAACGCTACGGGACAGTGCCGCTCGGGAACTCTGGTTACCTGCTTCCAAGTGATTCCATGAATGAAGAACGGCTTCAATGGCTCGCAAAGGCCATTCGCAAGTACGGCGGCGACGCTTCCATTGTTCATGTGCGATCCATCGACAACATCTCGACTCCTCAATTGATTGGGCGGTTTGCGGAAGCGCGTGGGCGCGAGTACCAGGAGTTGATCCGCGAACTGCAAAATTTTTCTTCCATGGCCGTACAGAAGCGGGCCGTTGGTCTTCTAAGCCGGTTGCGGAGCCGTTTCCAGGAGATTGTTGAGGTCGACTTCTTCAACAGTCCCTTACAGAAGCGTGTCGGGGAGCTCCTTGCGCGGGTGGATGAAAAGCGGGTGGCCACGCGGTTGCCAGAGACCCCGCGGGTCAAGCCGCAAGATTACAAAAACAAGGCATGGGTGACGAGACCGAGACCCGGTGTAGACCGATCTGCATCCGCGTGGCTGATTCGGCGCTTCATCGATCCCAAGGCGCGATTTGCCTTCGCGCCGGAAGAACGGGTGCCACACGCGGCCGTGCCATTCGACATGTTCCACGGTGGCTTTGGGCATCGCGGCGACAACTGCACTTTCGAGACTCTGCAAAAGGAATTTAGGATTCGCGACCGAAGGGTGAAAGTTATTTCCGAGGTAATTCATGACGCGGACTTAGCCGATGACAAGTTCGGTCGCAAAGAAGGTTATGGGATCGATGAAGTACTAAAGGGTTGGGCAAGACAAGGAATCTCCGACCAGGACCTTCTCGATCGCGGTATGCAATTGATGGAAGGGCTGTATCACTCGCTCGCTTAAGTCAGCGTCCCGGGACTAGAGTTTCAAAAATGAGGAGCAAACGGTGTTAACGAATTCTCGCCCCTACCTTCGATGGATTGCGTTCACTCTGGTTCTATGGGTGAATCTCGTGCCAACCACTCGGGCTCAGTCCGGCGGAGAGACGAAAAAGGTGCTCACGCTGGAAGAGGCTGTCGATTTCGCTCTGAAGAATTACCCGGCGGTGCGCGCTTCGTTGGAACGGGTCAACGCGGCTCAGGCGGGGATTGGCCTCGCACAAACGAATTATTTGCCTCGGGCAGACATGATTTGGCAAACGAATCGCGCGAGTGACAACAACATCACGGGTCTCCTTCTTCCGCAACCCATCATCGCTCCGATTTCTGGGCCTGTCAGGATGTCGCCGTCGAGTCAGAGTGCGTGGGGAAGTGCTGCGGGACTTCTGTTCTCCTGGGAACCCTTCGATTTTGGGTATCGGGGAGGAAAGGTAGACGCCGCGCGGGCCGCTCGGAATCGAAGCACCGCTGAAGCTTCTCTAACTCGCCTCGATGTGGCCGTCGCCACAGTGAATGCCTATTTGACGGTGCTGGCTGCCCAGCAAACGGTGCACGCCGCCGAGGCGGATCTGGAACGGCGCGACACGTTCGACAAGGCCGTCCGTGTGCTGGTCGATAACCAACTTCGCGCGGGAGCGGATGCTTCCCGTGCGGATGCAGAATTAGCTCGCGCCAGAGTCAGCGTAGCCCGCGCCCGGCAACAGGAGAAAATCAGCCGGGCCGCATTGGCCGATATCCTCGGATTACCGGATACCGCGTTGGAAGTTCGCGAAAGTTCTCTCCTTGGTCCACCTCCCGAAGGTTCTCCACAGACCACTCCCGTCACCAACAATCCGATTGCGGAAGTGCAGCACGCACGTGTGGAAGAAGCCCGAGCGCAGGTCCGCATCTTGAACCGTTCCTACTATCCGAAGTTCTATCTGCAATCGTCTTTGTACCGACGCGGCAGCGGCTGGGATCCTGCCGGTAAATTGGAAGGCGGTACCTCAGGGTTAGGGCCGGATCGTTCGAACTGGGGGGTTGGCTTGACGGTGACCTTTCCGGTATTCGACATCTTCGGGATCCGGTCTCGAAGAACGGTTGAATCGGCAAATGAACGTGCCGAAGCGGCTCGTTACGATCAAGCCCTGCAAGACCTGACGGGGCAATTGCGGAAGGCACAAGCTTCTCTCGAAGGGGCTCGCAGCGTTGCTGAGAATACGCCACAGGAATTGGACGCGGCGCGCACAACGGAGACTCAGGTGAGAGCGCGTTATCAATCGGGGCTCGCGACTCTCGTCGATGTTGCGGACGCGCAGAGCCTCCTAGTGCAGGCAGAAACCGACGACGCTGTGGCCCGGCTTGCCGTCTGGCAGAATCTGGCTGCGGTCGCCGCTTCGCAGGGTGACCTTCAACCGTTCCTGCAGTTTCTGCATGATAAAACGCAGGGAGGGCCGTAAGTATGTGGCTGCTTCGCGCCGCACTTCGCCGCCCGATCAGCGTCATCGTAATCGTTATTGGTGTTGCCCTTTGTTCGATACTGGCCGTTGTTCGGATGCCAATCGATATTTTCCCCAACCTCAACTTGCCGGTCATCTATGTCGCGCAGCCGTACGGCGGTATGTCACCCGCGCAGATGGAAGGGTATCTCGTCTACTACTACGAGTATCACTTTCTCTATATTACTGGCATTGAGTCTGTGGAATCGAAATCCATCCAAAACGTAGGCCTACTGAAACTCGTGTTTCAGCCTGGTACGGACATGAGCCAGGCGCTGGCGCAAACCGTTGGTTACGTGGACCGCGCCCGTGCGTTCATGCCTCCTGGAACTGTCTCGCCATTCATTTTGCGCTTCGACGCGGGAAGTGTCCCGGTGGGCTATTTAGTATTCTCGAGTACCACGCGGAGCGTCTCAGAGATACAGGATCTTGCGCTCAACCGGGTGCGACCGCTGTTCGCCACGTTGCCTGGAGTGTCGGCGCCGCCGCCATTCGGCGGGAACGCACGCACCATCGTCATCAGTGTTGACCCAGATCGTCTGCGTGCCTACCGCATGTCGCCCGAGGAGGTCATCCAGGCGCTCAATGCGGGGAACGCGATCGTTCCCGCTGGAAACGTTCGAACTGGGGACCTGTTGCGGATGACGCCCATCAATTCCGTCGTGTCCAATGTCAACGACCTCGCGAGTTTGCCCATTCGAACCGGCGCTGGCCCCACTGTTTTTCTCCGCGATATCGCGACTGTGGAGGACACCAGCGACATTGTCACGGGCTATGCCGAGGTGAACGGCCGGCGGACCGTCTATATTCCTGTTACGAAGCGAGCAGATGCTTCGACACTGTCCGTCGTGAACGAGGTCAAGGCCAGCCTCGCACAATTCCAATCAGTCGTTCCCGCTGACATCAAGATCGACTACGAATTTGACCAGTCTTCTTATGTCAGAAACTCTCTTCTCTCTGTCGTGAGTGAGGGCTTGCTCGGGGCGTTGCTGACCGGACTTGTTGTGTTGCTCTTCTTGCGCGATTGGCGCAGCGCCCTCATTGTTGTTGTGACCATCCCTTTTGCACTGCTTACAGCCGTCGTCGCGCTCTGGGGTGCGGGACAAACCATCAACATCATGACACTCGGAGGATTAGCTCTAGCAATCGGAATCCTTGTTGATGAATCCACCGTGGTCATGGAGAACATCCACAGTCATTTGAGCAAGGGCGAGGGGCGTGCACTTGCCGTTTTCGAAGCAAGTAAAGAGGTGCAGGTTCCCCTCTTGCTTGCGATGCTGTCCGTCCTGGCAGTCTTCGTGCCTTCCTTCTTTATGGTAGGCGTCTCGCGAGCCCTCTTCGTGCCGCTTTCTCTCGCCGTTGGATTCGCGATGGCTGCTTCCTATTTGCTCTCCAGCTCGTTTGTGCCGGTACTCTCGAATTGGATCTTGAGATCGCATGCGGACCGCGGTGCAGTAGAACAGAATGCGTCTTCACTCTTTGCTCGTCTGCAAGGTAGGCTCGGAAAGAATCTGGAGAGGACAATTCGAAATCGGCGCCTCGTCATTTCGGGCTACATTGTAGCGACGCTGCTCGTGATTGCAATTGCGGGCTCCTATCTCGGGCGGGAGATCTTTCCGCGCGTTTCTTCCGGCCAACTTCTGTTGCGTTTTCGGGCGCCCATCGGAACGCGTGTGGAGACGACTGAGAGATTGTCCCTGGATGTGCTCAGCGCGATTGAGAAAGCCGCGGGAACAGGGAATGTAACGACAACGTTGGGCTATGTCGGTGCCTCGCCGCCCAGTTATCCCATCAATACGATTTATCTTTGGACGAGCGGACAACATGAGGCGGTCCTCCGAGTCGCGCTGAACCCCAAGTCAAAGATCCGCGCAGACGAGTTCGAAGAACAGTTGCGAAAAACGCTACCCGCGCAATTTCCCAGGTGTCAGTTTTCGTTTGAAGCGGCCGACATCGTCACACAGATTATGAATTTCGGTGCTCCCACACCGGTGGAAATTAATGTGAGGGGGCCCGACCTCGCAGCCGATCGAGCGTTCGCTGAGAAAGTTAAAGCTGAACTCAACCATGTTAGTGCTCTTCGCGACCTCCAGTACGACGAACCGTTAGACTACCCGAGCATCAATGTAAACGTTGATCGTGAACGCGCCGGACAGCTTGGCGTTACGACAGCCAGTGTTGGGCGCTCCTTCCTAGCGGCCACCTCGTCAAGTCGGTTCGTCACCCCGAACTACTGGGCAGATCCAAAATCCGGCGTGGCGTATCAGGTCCAGGTCCAAGTACCTCAATCGGAGATGACCTCGATTCAGGACGTCGAGCACATTCCTGTGACACCGGGCACCGCCTCTCATCCTTTGTTGGGCGATGTAGCGAACGTTGGCTACGGCAATGTCGTCGGTGAGTACCACCGTCTGAATGGGCAGAGAATGGTGACGCTAACTGCCAATATCTCGGGAGCCGATCTTGGGCGGGTTGCGAATCAACTCGATCAGGCTATCAACCGAGCCGGAACACCGCCTCGCGGTGTGACAGCGAACGTCCGCGGACAGATCGCACCTATGAAACAAACTCTCCTGAATTTGGGAGTCGGGTTGCTCCTTGCAATTCTCGTCATTTTCCTTTTGCTTGGGGCCTACTTCCAATCGCTGAGATTGGCGTTGACAGTTCTTTCGACTGCGCCTGCTGTTGTTTGTGGCGTGGTTCTCATGCTGCTGGTTACGCGAACGACTCTGAATATTCAGTCCTTCATGGGGGCCATCATGGCTATCGGGGTGGCGGTGGCGAACGCAATCCTGTTGGTCGTGTTCGCGGAAGAACACCGCCTGGAAGGGAATCCCTCGGCGGTTGCGGCGGTTTATGGAGCGCAAAGCCGCATGAGACCGATCCTGATGACGAGTATGGCCATGATCGCCGGAATGATTCCGATGGCCCTGGGAATCGGTGAGGGGAGTCAGCAGACTGCTCCCCTCGGCCGTGCGGTGATTGGCGGGCTGCTGGTCGCCACGGCAGCAACACTGTTGATCCTTCCGCTGGTGTTTTCCATGGTCCAGGAGCGCGCTGGAGTGAAGTCACCGTCACTTGATCCTGAGGATCCCCAGAGCGCTTTCGCAAACCAGCAGGCGGGGAATCCAAGTCCTCTCCATGGAGAAGCTCTATGAATCGAAAGGGAATGCGACATCCACCCCCACTGTAGAGGTCACCAAGATCGTTTCCAGGAAACTTGACATCATCGTGCGCTTACCGGGTGAGCTGCAACCGTATGAGGTCGTCGCCGTCTTTCCAAAGGTTACGGCATTCGTCGATACAATCAGTGTGGACCGAGGTTCTGTCGTGAAAACCGGTCAACTCATGGCCCGACTTGTAGCTCCCGAGATTGCAGCTCAACGTGCAGAGGCCCAATCAAAGCTGCAAGGTGTCGAGGCTCAGCGCATGGAGGCGGAAGCAAAGCTGGCCTCAGATGAAAGCACATATCAACGGCTAAAGACCGCATCCGCAACTCCCGGTGTTGTCGCTGGAAATGATTTGGAGGTTGCTCAGAAGGCCGTCGAAGGCGACCGTGCACGCCGGGATTCCGCCCGGGAGAGTGGTGCGGCCGCAAAGGCCGCATTGAAATCGGTCACCGAAATTGAAGGGTACTTGCAAGTTCGAGCGCCGTTCGACGGCGTGGTCACAGAAAGGAATGTGCACCCCGGTGCCCTCGTAGGGCCCGCCAGTGGTTCTGGGGCGAACGTCCCTCTTGTGAGAGTCGAGGAAACAGCCCGGCTGCGGCTCGTGGTGCCCATTCCAGAGAAGCACGTGACTGGAATGAAGGAGGGTGCGAAGGTGGATTTCAGTGTCCCCGCATTCCCGAATCAGACTTTTTCCGGAACAATCGCGCGAATAGCGCACTCCGTCGACACTAGAACGCGAACGATGCCAGTCGAACTCGACGTCCCCAACCCTGGAAGACGGTTGGCTTCTGGTATGTTTCCGGAAGTACTCTGGCCCGTCCACCGGTCAGAGGCCACTCTTTTTGTTCCGGCAACTGCCGTTGCCCGAACGACAGAAGCTGTCTTCGTCGTCCGCATCCGGAATGGGAACGCGGAATGGGTCAGTGTCCAAACGGGCGAAGTCGACGGAAAGCTGACCGAGGTTTTCGGTGACCTGCGGGAGGGTGATGACGTTGCCGTTCGAGGCACCGACGAACTGCATCCTGGGGCTCATGTGATTGCGCGACCGAGCTTCCTGGACTCGAAAGGTTCAGCGAAGTGACGTGTGAGTCCCTTCGACCCCCATTGGCCCAGTCTTGGGCTACGTGACAGCAATTTATGTCTAGTTTTAAATAAACCCTCACGGCAACAAATTGCATATATGAGATTTTACTTAACGTTTCACAATGCATTAAATTAAATAAACGCTGGACTAGATCATGTCATTGCTAGGAGTCGCGGTGAACTCAACTCTGGTGTGCAGCATCGCGGTGTTTCTGTGGATTTCAACCTTGGACGCTCGGGGACAAGGCTCCTATCGTGAGTCGGGGAACCGCTTTGAACATAAGGCTTCGACCGTAAAGGGCTAACGAAACGTGTGGAAATTCCACGGCAAGGGCAAGCCGATTGCCACAATTCGTGTGCGCCCCTTCCGCATAGAAACACGCTTAGAGTTTTCTCATGGGGCTCGACGAGAGTCTCTCGCACCAGACGCACCAGCGGATTAAAGCACTCCTTTCTGGAGTGTTCAATCGCGCGAAGCAGGGTTGCGAGCGGTTACCCATTCCCCGATACGCCGCGCAATCGCTGGGCACTCGGCAACGGTTGGATTTTTTGGGGGATTCTTTGCGTCTCTGTATGTTTTGTACGCGATCCGATATTTGCACCTCAGCCCGGCACTCATGGGTGTGGTGATAGCTCTCGGTGGAGTCGGAAATATTTTGGGGGCGGCGATGGCCCCACGCCTCATGCGGCGATTTGGTCTGGGAGTGACCCTTATTGGGTCGATCTTGGTAATGGGAACTGCGACCCTGATGATTCTCCTGGCGCGTGGTTCCGTCGTGGCTGCGACCGCTTTTCTGATGGCTGCGCAGGTGGGTGACGTCGGCTGGCCGATCTATAACGTTTGCGAGCTTAGCTTACGGCAGGCGATAACCCCGGACGATTTGCTAGGCCGAGTGAATGCAGTGATGCAAATGCTATTTCGGGGGCTCTTGCCGGTCGGCTCCATCTGTGCCGGGGCATTAGCCGGATCGATGGGAATGCGTCCAACACTGACAGTTGGTGCCGTAGGTTTACTGCTGTCGAGTCTATGGCTTCTTTTCTCGCCCGTTCGGACAATGCGCGAGTATCCGACTTCCGATGCCTTTAATTCGGGTTACGCGGCGGCAGGTATTTAGAAACTTGAGTGCAATCCGTGACGACAATTGCTTGGGAGATGACGCATGCGGTTGAGACGAATGCAAGCCCCGCCTTCGCTTGGAACTACTGGGCCAATATTGCCAATTGGGACGACCCCCGAGCAGACTTTGAGTTAGACGGACTGTTCGCCACCGGGTCGCGCGGGGCCACGCGGTTGCCGGGGCAGGAGCCGCCGCTACACTGGTTCATCCGAGAGGTTACTCCGCCCAACGCAGCCACGATCGAGATGAGTTTGGACAGTGCTGCACTGTCGTTTGAGTGGCGATTTGTAGGACTCGCCGATGGAAGAACCCTGCTCACACAGCGAATTGTCTTGAAGGGTGAGAAGGCCGATATTTACCTTTCGCAGGTGAAGGCTGCGTTCACGGCAAACCTCCCTGACGGAATGAATAAGCTCGCCAAGGCGATGGCAAACGCCGATCCAAGTTTCCCGCGGAGGAAGGAATGCTTCTGGAACTCGCTCAAGAGTTCCCGAAGGCGAAGGACCTTCTTGAGGTTGTCGGCCTGAAAGCCGGTTGCTTTCGCCGTTGCTGTGAAACCCGAGCGGTCGAATTTCATGTCGGTATCTTGGAGTTCCTTGTCGGAGCAAGCGTGTCCGGGACCATGAGCCTCCAGGTGGGCACCCAACGATTTCCCGGCCGCTTGCTTCCGAGGTACGCCACGCCCGGCGGGAGTTTGCGCAGAAACCGGTCGCGCGCTTCGCCGCGAAAGAAAAGTTTGTCCGCGTGGCGATCCAGAAGAAAACCCAACCGTGAGTATAGCCACGGTTTGCGGAGGAGTTTCAGATATTCGAGTGCGGCGTCAAAATCAAAGGACGGAAACATCGCGAGTGATTTGTCGAGTTCCTCGGCACCGCCACTGTAATCGAGAAACATCAGGCAATCGACAAAGGACCGTTCCCTGTCGGTCACGAGGACGTGATCGGCTCCCAATTGCACCTGGAAGAGTTTGTGCGGCTCGCCGTGGAGCGCGCGCGGCGGAGTGACACGGTGGTAGGTGACGTCATCGTAGACCACGTCTTTGCGCGGACGCGCGGAGAAATAGTAGACGCTCTGCATCACAACTTGCTGATTCCCTTCGATAAACGCCAGTTCCAGCAAGTTCTGATTGAATTAGTTTCTTGGCTGTTAACCGAAATGTTGGAGGTTCGAATCCTCCCCGGGGAGCCAAATTCTTTGGCTTCAAACAATTATAGCGTTGGGTAGAGCATTCGGCTCGCGACCGAATGCTGGCCAACTCGTAGGTAAGAGTCGCTCACGGTAATTTTTTAGCGGCGCGACGCCGTGTGACAGCAAGGTCCTGAATCTCAACGGATTTGAATCGGCACTCCCCGACCAAGAGGCAGCGGATCGCCAACGGACCACAACGATTAGAGCTTATTCAGTCCATCTAAGGCAGCGACCTTGTAAGCTTCGGCGAGCGTGGGATAGTTGAAGACCATGTCGCGGAAGTATTCCACCGACCCACCATAGAAGAGCACCGCCTGGCCAATATGGATGATTTCGGTCGCGCGCTGTCCTAAGGCATGCACGCCAAGCAGCTTGCGCATTTGGGGATCAAAGAGAAGTTTGAGCATACCGACTTCATCACCGAGCATCATGCTCTTTGCAAGTTCAGAGTACTTCGCGATTCCCACCTCGTAGGGAACTCTATTCGCCGTTAGCGTTTCCTCGGTCTGGCCAACCATGGAGATTTCTGGAATGGTGTAAATCCCGTAAGGAAAAAGGTCGGGCATGTGTTCGAAGGGAATTCCAAACATATGACAGGCCGCCAGCCGGCCCTGCTCCATGGAGGTGCTTGCAAGTGCCGGGAACCCGATAACATCTCCGGCCGCATAGAGGTGTGGAATTTCAGTTTGAAAGAATTCATTCACTTTCAACCTGCCGCGCGAGTCAGCCGCTAACCCCGCAGCTTCCAGATGGAGCTGATCACCATTGGCTTGGCGACCTACAGCATAGATAAGAGCGTCACCGTGCACTCTCTTTCCGCTCTCCAACTCCGCAAAAACAAAATCACGTTCCGCGTCAATCCCAACCTGCGTCACTTTTTCTCCTAATCGGAAAGTGACTCCGAGCTGGCGCAAGTGGTAGGAGAGGGCTTCGACGATTTGCCGATCTACGAACTCCAGAAGGGCTGGGCGCTGGTCGATCAACGTAACATCCGCACCCAAGGCGGCCATGAAGGAAGCGTACTCGAGGCCCACCGCCGGCGCCTACGACGATTATTTCTTTCGGCAGGCGGCCTAAGCCGGAGAGGTGATCCGTATCCACAATGCGATGGTTGTCAAATGGAATGTCTGGGCTGTGAGCGGGTCGCGTGCCGCAAGCAATCACGATCTTCGCCGCTTCGACTCTAATCCCTTCGCCGTCGCCTTGAACTTCCACTGTATGGGGATCTAGAAAATGCGCACTGCCTTGATGGAAGGCAATCCCGTTGCGCTTTAGCTGCGCTCGAATTACCTCAGTCTCTCGCGCGACAATGGCGTTCACACGGGAGGAGACATCTTGAATAGAAATGTCGACACGACTTTGGGACCCATTGGCGTACAGGGCCTTTACGGCAAAGCCAGTAAGCTGAAAGATGGCCTCACGTACCGTCTTGCTGGGGATTGTGCCGGTATGAACGCTCACGCCGCCGATCATGGTGGTCCGGTCGATCACGGCGACGCGCTTGCGCGCCTTTGCCGCGGCGATAGCGCCCTTCTGCCCCGCCGGGCCACTGCCGATTACAACAAGGTCGTATGCGGACGCATTCACTTTACGGGCCCCAACTCCACAATGCCAGGAGCGTTGGTTTTCTCCTCTGGCAGGTATGAGCTCACTTCTGTTTTCCTCCTCCGATCACATGAGTGATGGCTCGCCTTGTCGATAATTCCTTTGTTTGTTTCTGCTGCCATGGGCTCCTCAATGCCTGAAGTACAGAAAAGGGATGATGTAGAAGATCAGGATCACGAAGAAGGCCGCAATGAACGCGATGCCGCTAAGCCACGCGAACACGAACGTGCGGTCGCTGGCGCCGGGCGGAGGCGCGGAAACCCCGACAACGTAGTGAAGTCCTCGGAATAATTGTGCGAGGAATTTGATCATTGCTGCCTCCGGGTAGTATGAGCGAGTCGCCCACGGTAATTTTTGGCGGCGCGACGCCGTGTGACAGTAAGGTCCTAAATCTCAACGGATTTGAAACTCGGCAGAAGCCGACTACCTTTCTTTGGCTGCTACGTCCCACGTAATCCACTTCAGGTCCAAGACAAAAATCGCGTAAAAGACCGGGACCAAGAGCAAGGTGATGAAAGTAGCGACGGCGAGTCCGCCGATCTGGGCATAGCAGAGAGGTTTCCAGAGCGGGCCACCTTCGAGTGCGAGAGGAAACAAAGCAAGTATCGTTGCGCCCACGGTGATCATCACGGGTCGAATACGCTCAATCCCGGCAT
>WNFH01002028.1_pt1 | contig 14014 bp, 10 predicted proteins | sample 5400411 | NCBI WGS metagenome assembly WNFH01 (sample SAMN13153347, study PRJNA577476) | soil metagenome | isolation source: 200 cm saprolite under Douglas fir tree site 2 hole 3 | place: USA:California | collected 2015-04-18
CCAGGTTCGAACTGAAGATGCAAAGAAACTTCAGCCGCTCGATTAGCGGCTGGGTCGGGTCCTGTGCTTCCTCCAGAACACGGCGATTGAATTCGAGCCAACTTAGCTCGCGGTTGATGAAATTTTTTGGGTCGCCAAAGCGTTCATGCGCCGTCTGATCAGCACTTATCGCTACAATCGCAGCGTTTTCTTCAGCTTCAGGCTTGGGTTGCGCTTGCGCCATATTTGCAAGATCGACAATCGTCTGTGATTGAGGTCTCGGCAACGCCAGGCGTCGAACGATCGAAGAATCGAACTCGTCGGAAGAAGGCGCTAAAAGATCGCAGCGGCCCGGGCAAGAATGTAGCTGATCAGCGCACACGCCGGCAGAGTAAACACCCAGGCCCAAACGATTCGCTCCACAACACTCCATTTAACACCGCTGAAACGTTTGACCACGCCGACACCCATGATCGACGTGCTGATGACATGAGTTGTGGAAAGCGGGATGCCGTGGGAGCTGGCAACTTGAATAATAAGCGCGGCGGTTGTTTCCGCGGCGAAACCATGCACCGGCTGCAATTTCACCATGTGATGCCCGAGAGTGCGAATGATACGCCACCCGCCCGCAGCCGTGCCAGCTGCCATGGTAAACGCGCACAAAACTACGACCCATTTCGGGACGATAAATTGCGGCGTGCTAAGAAAACGGAGCATTGGCGGCAGTCCGTCGAAGGAATGGCCCGTCGTCGCGGTAAAAAGCGCGAGCGTGATAATACCCATCGTTTTCTGCGCGTCGTTCGTCCCGTGACTGTGCGCCATCCAGGCGGCGCTGATCAGTTGGAGTTTTCCAAATATGGAATGGACCAGATGAGGCGTCGCTGCGCGCAAGGTCAGAGTCAAAATAAACATCAGCATTCCGCCCACGACGAAACCAACGAGCGGTGACGTGAACATCGGGACGACTACTTTCGGCAAAAGTCCGGTCCGCCAATGCAACACGTTCCAATCGCCGTGGGCGTAAGCAATCGCAGACCCGCAAAGTCCGCCAATGAGCGCGTGACTGGAACTCGACGGCAGACCGAAGAGCCACGTAATCAAATTCCAGACAATCGCGCCAATCAAGGCGCACGAAATAGCGCCCATGGTGACGACGTTTGTGTCGACCATTCCTTTTCCAACGGTTGCCGCGACCGCGGTACCAGCGAGAGCACCGGTCAAATTGAAAAATGCCGCCAGGCCGATTGCCTGACGCGGCGTCAACACTTTCGTGGAGACGACGGTGGCGATCGCATTGGCTGCATCGTGAAAACCGTTGATGTACTCAAAGAGAATCGCCATCACGACGACAAAAAGGAATAGAGTCATCGTGGGTTACCGGGAGGAATTGGCTCAGGAATACTTCAGCACGATTTGGAGGATGATGTTTCCGGCGTCCCGGCAGCGATCGATCACCTTTTCGAGTAACTCATAGATATCGCGCAAAAAGAAAACGTGCTTGGCGTCGTAATCGCCGTGATACAGATCTCGGAGGAGGTCGAGCTCGAGCTTGTCGGCGTCGCCTTCAATGTTTTGCAGGCGATTATTTTTCTCCCTCGCACGGGGGGCATCGATGCCTTTGCGCAAATCTTTCACCATGTCCAAAACGCACTCCGCCGCCTGATCCAGCAGATCGAGATGCTTGCGAAAACTCACCCCATGCATGTCGCTCGGACAAATCAGAACCCGTTCCCCTATCTTCTCCACCGTTTTCGGGATTTTATAGAGCGATGCTGCCAAGGCCTGAATGTCGTCGCGTTCGAGCGGCGTGACGAACGTCTTGCAAAGCTGTTCGGTTAATTCCTGGGTGATCTGTTTGTCCTTGCGCCGGCTGTGGACGAATTGCTCCAGACTTTCCGGCGAGTCGTAGTGCTCGACTTTGCCTAATAACGCGACGAGATGATGCACACTGGCGTCCGCCTGTTCCGCGCTCGCTTCCAGGAGATCGTAAAACTTGTCGTCGTGTCCGAGGAGTTGTCGAATTGAAAACATAGTGCGCGCCAGCCAACCTGCTCTAGCCGAAGTTAGGCAGGGTCGTCAACTATTCCGCCACCGCGCGACGCTTCAGCCGTTGCTCGCCTGAACCAACGCCTGGTGACGAATGTCTTCCGCGGCTGCGGCATAAACTGCATCTTCCGCGATGTTGGTCGCGTGATCACCGACGCGTTCGAGGCAGCGCGAAACGAAAATTAGATTGAGATAACCGCGAAGTTGTTCCGGATCCTGCGCCATTCGTTCGGTCAAACGCCGGTTTGCCATTTTATTCATTTTGTCGAGGGCGTCGTCGCGAGCGACTACTGCCCGGGCAAGATCGACATCTTCCCGAACAAAAGCGTCGATGCTGTCCTTAAACATCGACATCGCGTGCGCATGAATCGGCGCGATCAGTTCCGATTCGGGAAGCGGCGGATGCTGATTTAGTTTCCGGGCACGGCGGGCAATGTTTGTGGCCTGATCCGCAACGCGTTCGATGTTTGGCGAGAGTTTCATCGCCGCAACGACTCGTCGAAGATCGGAAGCGACGGGTTGAAATCGCAACAAGACATCCACGCCGTCCTTATCGATTTGTTTTTCCAATTGGTCGATCTCTTCGTCATCCGCGATCGCGTTTGCGCAAAGATTATCGTCGCGCTTCAGCAAACCTTTGATCGCGCGATCAAGACTGCGCTCGGCCAGACCGGCCATCATCAGGACATTGTCGCGCAACGACGCGAGCGCTTCGTCGAATGTCCCGAGAATGTGTTTGGGCGGAGTCATGGATCCAAACATCAACCAAACCGGCCGGTGATGTAGTCCTCCGTTCGCCGCTCGCTTGGGTTAGAAAAAATCTTCGTGGTAGAGCCAAACTCGATCAGTCGACCCAAATAAAGAAAAGCGGTGTAATCAGAGCATCGGCCCGCTTGCTGCATATTGTGAGTGACGATCACGACGGTGTAATTGGCGCTCAACTCGTGGATAAGTTCTTCGATCTTCGCAGTCGCGATCGGATCAAGAGCGGACGCCGGTTCATCCATCAGCAGAACTTCCGGCTCGACCGCGATTGCGCGCGCAATGCAAAGCCGCTGTTGTTGGCCGCCGGACAGACTGACGCCGGGTTTATGAAGATCGTTTTTCACTTCGTCCCAAAGCGCCGACATCCGCAGCGATTGTTCGAGGCGTTCGCGCAGAAACGCGCGGTCGTGCACACCGTTCAGTTTTAAACCGACTAGAACATTCTCCGCGATCGACATGGTCGGAAAAGGATTCGATTTTTGAAAAACCATTCCGATCCGGCGCCGAATGACTACAGGATCGACCTGCGGAGCATAGATATCTTCGCCGCCAAACAAGACTTTGCCTTCGATGCGCGTGTTGGGAACCAGTTCGTGCATCCGATTAAGCGATCGCAGAAAGCTCGACTTGCCACAGCCGCTCGGACCGATGATGGCGGTGATTTTTTTCGAGGGAATCGCGAGCGTGACATCTTCAATTGCTTTTTTATCGCCGTAAAAGATCGACAATCGCTCGACGTGAAAAGCTGGCGGACGCTCGCGCGCGTCGTGGCTGTCGGCCACGCGAGAACTGGCGCGTCGCGGCGGCGGCGAGATTGGTGAGATCATCGGCGGATCAATTAGAGTAGCGCTTTCCATTCAAGGACTCAGGCCATTCGTTCGCGAGTGAGAAAGCGAACTACAAGATTAAGCAGGAAAATCATTACCACCAGCACCAGCGCACCGGCCCAGGCTTGCCGGTGCCAATCGTCATATGGCGAAATTGCGTAACTGAAAATTTGCAAGGGCAAAGCGGAGATCGGTTCGCTCAGATTGTGGTTCCAAAAACGATTTCCGAACGCGGTGAAAAGTAGCGGCGCGGTTTCGCCGGCGACCCGCGCGAGCGCGAGCAGAATAGCCGTGACGATTCCTTTCGAAGCCGTCTTCATGACGATGTGAACGATGGTTTTCCACCGACTGATTCCGAGAGCGAGTGAAGCTTCGCGGTAACCGGCGGGAACGAGGAGCAACACTTCCTCGGTCGTGCGTGTAACCAGCGGGACCATGATGAACCCGAGCGCGAGTCCGCCGGCATAAGCGGAAAAACTTTTGAAGCGCAAAACAATCAAACCGTAAACAACCACGCCCCAGATGATCGAAGGGACACCGTTGAGCACGTCGGCCATGAAACGAAGCGCGAAGTTTCCGCGCGCGGTTCCGTACTCGGCAAGATAAACGCCGCCCAAAACGCCAACCGGGACTCCGACCAACGCCGCCAGTCCAAGCAATTGGAACGAACCGACAATCGCATTCGCCATCCCGCCGCCGGCAACACCGACCGGTTTTGGCAATTCGGTAAAGAACGACCAGTTGATTGCACTCGCGCCGCTTCGAATCAGATGAAAAAGAACCAGGGCGAGCGGCGCGATCACGAGCAGCGCACAAACAAAAGCAATAACGACGGCACACGCGCTCTTCGTTTTTCGCCAAAGATGTTTGTGGCTGCTTTTCATTGGACGGCGCGCGGCGTGATTGTCGAACCGATTGTCCTCAAGAGCAGTTGTGCGAGAAGGTTTGCGAAAATCGTGATGCCGAAAAGAACGAGACCAATTTCGAACAATGCTTGCAGGTAAACATCGGTTGTCGCTTCGGTGAACTCATTTGCAATCACGCTCGCCAAAGTGTAGCCCGGCGCGAAAAGCGACGCGCGAATTTGCGGCGTATTCCCGATCACCATTGTCACTGCCATTGTTTCGCCGAGAGCCCGTCCAAGTCCGAGAACGACCGCACCAAAGAGTCCCTTCTTCGCGTAGCTCAGCACCGCGATGCGGGTCACTTCCCAGCGTGTCGCGCCCAATGCGTAGGCGGCTTCACGCTGTAGATTTGGAACCGAGCGCAAAATTTCGCGCGAAACCGAAGTGATGATCGGCAAAATCATCACCGCGATGATGATTCCGCCGGCCAGCATGCTGACGCCGTAAATTGGACCGTCAAACAACGGCGTCCATCCGAAGATTTTTTTCAGAAACGGAAACGCATGAGTGCGCAGCCACGGAATCATCACAAAAATTCCCCACAGCCCGAGGATCACGCTCGGGATCGCCGCCAGCATTTCAATCAGGGAAACAATCGGCTGCCGAATCCAAATCGGCGCAAGCTCCGTCAAATAAACCGCTGCGGCAATGCTTAGCGGCACAGCAATGATCAGCGCGACGAGCGAAGAAATTGCCGTGCCGTAAATAAATGGAAGCGCGCCGAATTGTTCCGCGACTGGGTCCCACGTCGATGTTTCGAGGAAATGAAATCCGAATTTCTGGATCGCCAGCGAGGAGCCGCGCGCCAATTGCCATCCGACCAAAAACACCAGCGCCACGACCGCGAGCGCCATTGCAAGCGTAAGCCATTTGAAGACTCTATCGCCGACGCCTGACGGCCGCGCCATCCGATCGATTGTCGATCTTACGGCGGGCTTTGTGGAACTGGCGACGACCGGCATTTTGACGGGAATTAGAATTTAATTTCGTCGACGCGTTTCAACACCCGTTCGCGCAACTCAGCCGGCAACGGCGCGTAGTCGAGGTCCTTCGCCATCTCTTCGCCTTTGGTAAGAGCCCATTCCAAAAACTCAACCAACTTTTTGCCTTTAGCCGAATCCTTTTGCTGCTCATAAACCAGGAGCCAAGTCGCGCCGCACATCGGATAAGAACCGGCGCCGGGCGCGTTCGTGATAGAAAATCGAAAGTCGTCCGGGATTTGCGCAGTGGCCAGCGCGGTAGTGATCGATTCAAGTGACGGTTTCACAAATTTCCCAGCAGAATTTTTCACGTCCGCGTACGGCATCTTATTTTGGATTGCGTAAATCAACTCAACATAGCCGAGCGCGCCGGGAGTTTGCTTGATTTGGCCGGCGACGCCCTCGTTGCCTTTCCCACCGAGACCGGTCGGCCAATTCACCGACGTATTCGTGCCGACTTTCTGTTTCCACTCCGCGCTCACTTTGCTCAGGTAATCGGTCCAAATGTAAGTCGTGCCGCTGCCGTCCGAGCGATGCACCACCACGATCTCTTGATCGGGCAAAGTGACTTCCGGATTTTGGCCCGCGATTTTCGGATCGTTCCATTTCTTGATTTGCCCGAGAAAAATTCCGGCGATCGCATCGGCATCGAGTTTCAACGCGGGATCTCCCGGCAAGTTGTAAGCAACCACGTCGGCGCCTGCCACTGTCGGGATGTGCAAAATTTTTCCCGGTGCTTTGGAAAGATTCTCATCGCTCATCGGCCCGTCGGACGCGCCGAAATCCACCGTTTGGGCAGTGATTTGTTTTTGGCCGCCACCCGAGCCGATCGATTGATAATTGAAACGCACTGAGGGATCGACTTTCACGTATTCGTCGAACCACTTTGAGTAAATCGGATACGGGAACGTCGCGCCGGCGCCGTTCATTGTCATTTGCGCGGAGGCGGTCGCGATCAACCCGAACACCACGAACAGCCCGAGAAATCTTCCGATCATTCTGTGGATTTTCGTCATGGAACGAAAGTGCCGCAGACGAGTTCAGCCGGTCAAAATGTTTACTGTTACGTTTGTGTGACAGCCGGCAGCAAGATGCGAATCGTCGTGCCGCGACCGAACTCGCTCTCGGCCTCGACCCGACCACCGTGGAGCTGGGCGATATGTTTCACAATCGATAGCCCGAGGCCGGTGCCGCCGAGCTCACGGCTGCGGGCCTTGTCCGCGCGATAAAATCTTTCAAAAATTCGCGGCAAATCTTCATTGCTAATTCCGATGCCGTCGTCGCTCACGCTAAGCACGGTCTCGTCGCCGCGACGCGCGCCTTGCAGACGAATCTCGCCGTTGTTGCTCGAATATTTAACCGCGTTATCGAGCAGATTATCGAAAACTTCGCGCAGCCGTGCTTCATCCGCCCGGATCGTTGCACAATCGTCTGATACATCCAGGAACACTTTCAGGCGCTTGGCGGCGAACTTCTTTTTCCAGTCGCGGCTTAGATCGGTAAAAAATCGCATCAGGTCGATCTCACTCAATTGCACCAGCGAGCTCCCCGATTCCAACTGCGCGAGCGTCAGCAAATCGTTCGCCAAAAATCCAAGACGTTGAGAGTGTTGTTCCATCACCTCGAGAATCCGCACGGATTCACCTCGAGGCATTTTGGGATCGTCCAGTAACGTTTCGATGTAGCCGCGTAAGATCGACAACGGGGTGCGCAGTTCGTGAGAAACGTTGGCAACGAAGTCCCTCCGCATTTCGTCCGCGCGTTTCAGTTCCGTAATGTCGTGAAACAAAACAACGGCCCCGACGATGTCGCCATTGTCCTTCCCCATCGGAACCGAATTGATTTGGAGCTGACGATTCGCGATCACGATCTCGCGCTGGACCGGCTCGCGGCGACGGAAAGTCTCGGAAATCGCCTCTTCAACATTTGCGTCACGCAACGTTTCGAGGAACGACGCGCCTAATGGGTCGTCCTTCAAGGCAAATAACTCCTGGAGCGCCGCGTTCAAGAGGGTGATTCGCCGTTCGGCGTCGACCACGAGCAAGCCATCTCGCATCGCGGAAAAGATTGCGCGGTTTCCCGAAGCGCGTTCGCCGATTTGGCGATTGAGGCCCAGCTGCCGACTGAAAATATTCTCCAAGGCGACGCTGACCCGTTGCGCTTCTTTGCCGCCTTCGACTAAAAATGTGCGTGGCTGCTCGCCCCGGCCGATTTGCCTTACGAGTCGCTCGATCTGGCGCCACGGCGCGATCCATCTTCGCCAGACCAAATAGACGATTGCAATTGTCGACCCAATGATCGCGGCGAGCAGAATCCAAAACATTTCCGATTATTTTTCGCGCAGGCGGTAACCAAAACCGCGCACCGTTTCAACAATGTCGCCCGCTTTCCCGAGTTTTTCGCGCAAGCGACGCACGTGAGTATCCACGGTTCGGGTGTCGATCATGCTTTCGTAACCCCAAACTTCATTGAGGAGGCGATCGCGCTCTTGCACGCGGCCGCGGCGTTGCATCAGTGTTCGCAGAAGTTTGAACTCCAGGCTGGTCAGATCGATGCGTTTACCATTTACTCGGACTTCATGGCGCGCTGGATCGATGGTGATTGGTCCGGCCGAAAGTCGATCGTGAGTTTCTTCGGCATTACCTCGGCGCAAGATCGCTTTGATGCGCAAAACAACTTCGCGCGGGCTGAACGGTTTCGTCACGTAATCGTCGGCGCCGAATTCCAAACCGACGATGCGGTCGATCTCCTCCGCTCGCGCGGTCAGCATCAAGACTGGAATGTGACGCGTAGCTGGATCGCTCTTCAGAATTTTGCAAACCTCGAGCCCGGGCATTTTCGGCAACATCAAATCGAGAATGATGAAGTCCGGCCTTTCCGCGCGCGCTTTGGTCAGACCGGCGGTGCCATCGCTGGCAGTTGAAAGAGCAAAGCCGCCGGCTTTGCGGAGATTCAACGTGAGAAGATCGACAACGTCCTTCTCGTCTTCGACGATGAGGATGCGCTTGCTCGGCACGGCGTCCATGCGCGCGAGGCTAGCAGAGCCAGCTACTTCGAGTCGCCCGCGACGGCGGATTTCACGCCGGTCTTTTCGTTCAGCGCCTGCGCGAACTCCTGCAAGCCGGAAACGATTTGGGGCGCCTTGTTCAAGACCGTCGCGGCGAGTTTTTCGGCGTAATCAGGCCGGCGTTGCGACATCTCCGACAACGCCATCATTACCGCCAGCGCATTATTGATGGAATGTTTGATCTCGCTGAATTTTTTCTGCAATTTGGCCAACTCTTCAGGCGAGAGGGTGCGATTTGTCTCATTCATAATCGGGATTTTCGCTGGAGAAAACGCGCGGCTGTGCTTGACTAAAAGGTTCGAGATTTGTCGTCCCGATGCCTGCGCAAGTTATCAAGATCAGTGGTGCGCGCCAGCACAATTTGAAGAACCTCCACGTGGAAATCCCGCGGGAGAAGCTGGTGGTCATCACGGGCCTGAGCGGTTCCGGGAAATCCTCTCTCGCCTTCGATACTCTCTACGCCGAGGGCCAGCGCCGCTACGTCGAAAGTCTCTCCGCTTACGCGCGGCAATTCCTCGACCAGATGGAAAAGCCGGACGTGGATTTCATCGAAGGACTTTCCCCAGCGATCGCGATCGAGCAGCGCAGTGCCGGCGCCAATCCAAGATCGACAATCGCGACGACGACCGAGATTTACGACTACCTGCGCGTTCTTTTTTCGGCGATCGGTCAACCGCACGATCCGACGACAGGCAAACCGGTTCATCGGCAAACGCCACAGCAGATTGTCGATCAAATTCTCGGGTACGAACCGAACAGCAGAATCATCGTCCTCGCGCCGCTGGTGCACAATCAGATCGGCGAATTCCGAGATATCGTCGAGAAAATGAAACGCGAGGGATTTATCCGCGCGCGCATCGATGGAGAAATTATCGAACTCGATCGCCCCGAACCAATTCGTTTGAAAAAAGGCCAGCGTCACACCATCGAAGCGGTAGTCGATCGGTTGGTGGTGCGCGAAGGAGTTCGGATTCGCCTGACTGACTCGATCGAGATCGCGCTGAAGTGGGGCGACAACAAGATCGTCATGCTGCGCGCGCACCCGAATGGGTGCGAAACTTGGGAAGAACTGCGTTACTCGACGAATTACGGCAGCGCAGACTCGGGATTCACCCTCGGCGAGCTGACGCCAAAACATTTTTCATTCAACAGCCATCTCGGTGCGTGTCCGGCGTGTCATGGCTTGGGAACGCAACTGGTGATCGATCCCGAGCTGATGATTTCAGACGAAACCAAAACAATTGCTGAAGGCGCGATCACGCCGTGGCGGCGGGGGACGAAACGAATGCAGGCTTATTATCGGCAGCTGCAAGGCGCGTTGGTAAAACATTTCCAAATCGATGAAGACGTGCCGTTTGCGGATTTGCCTGACGAATTTAAGAACGCGCTTTATTTCGGCACGAATGGGACGCCAATTGAGATGAATTTCAGCGGCAATGGCGAAAAAAAACGGCCGTTCGAGGGACTGGTGCCGCAAATGCAACGACTTTACCAGCAGACCCACAGCGAATTCACTCGGAATCGGATCCGCGCTTTCATGACACGCGAGCCATGCAAAACCTGCGGCGGCGCGCGGCTGAAGCCGGAAATTCTCGCAGTTACGATCAAAGATCGACAAGGACGCGAGCTGAACATTCACAAATTCAGCGAGCAAACGACGGAGGCGGCGGCACGCTACATCGACAATCTCGAGTTAACGCCCGCGCAAAAGAAAGTCGTGACCGACGTGGTGCGCGAAATTCAATCGCGTTTGCAATTTTTGGTCGAAGTAGGCCTCGGTTACCTGACGCTCGATCGCGAAAGCGGCACACTCAGCGGCGGCGAAGCGCAACGGATCCGGCTGGCCACACAGATTGGCTCCGGATTGGCCGGCGTGCTTTACGTTTTGGACGAGCCGAGCATCGGTCTGCATCAACGCGACAACGCACGTTTGCTTGGCACATTGCGACGGCTGCGAGATCTCGGGAACTCCGTGATCGTGGTCGAGCACGACGAAGAAACAATCCGGGCGGCCGACCACATTGTCGATCTTGGTCCGGGCGCCGGACCTCGCGGCGGCGAAATTGTGGCCCAAGGAAAGCTGGAAAACATCTTGGACGCGAAGAATTCCCTTACCGCCGATTACCTGTCCGGGCGATTGCGTATTCCAGTTCCAAGACATCGGACCAAACCGCGCTTTGCCCGAAATCGATTAACCAAAAACGAAGAAGGCTGGCTGATCCTGAAGGGCGCGACCGAAAATAATTTAAAGAACATCGAGGTGGCTTTTCCGCTCGGCTGCTTCACCTGTGTGACCGGCGTTTCCGGAAGCGGCAAATCCACGTTGGTGGACGACATTCTGCGGCGCGCACTCTTTCGCCGCTTTTACAATTCGAAGGAGAAGCCCGGGACCTATCGCGCGTTGCGAGGCGTTGAACAAATCGATAAGGCGATCGTGATCGATCAAAGCGCGATTGGACGCACGCCGCGCTCGAATCCGGTCACCTACACTGGCGCCTTTGGTCCGATTCGCGAGTTATTCGCGCAACTGCCCGCTGCGCGCGTGCGCGGTTACGGTGCCGGCCGATTCAGTTTCAACGTCAAAGGCGGCCGCTGTGAGAATTGCGAAGGCGGCGGCCTGATCAAGATCGAGATGCATTTTCTACCGGACGTTTATGTGCAATGCGAAGTTTGCCACGGCCGGCGATACAATCGAGAAACGCTCGAGATCACTTATAAAGGGAAAAACATTGCCGATGTCCTCGACCTGACCGTCGATGAAGCGGCGCGATTTTTCCGAAACGTGCCGAGGGTTTCGGACAAATTGAACGCGCTCCTCGATGTCGGGCTCGGTTACTTACAACTCGGTCAAGCGGGGACGACTCTCTCCGGCGGCGAAGCGCAGCGCGTCAAGCTGGCTACTGAACTCGCCAAGAAAGCAACCGGTCGTACGGTTTACATTCTCGATGAACCAACAACCGGTTTGCATTTCGCCGACATCGAAAAGTTGCTGCAAGTGCTGATGAAGCTTCGCGATTCGGGCAACACCCTCATCGTGATCGAGCACAATCTGGAGATGATCAAATGCGCAGACTGGATCATCGATCTCGGTCCCGAAGGAGGCGGCCGCGGCGGCGAACTGGTCGCTGCCGGAGCACCCGAAGAAATTGTCAATCTTGCCAAGAGTTACACCGGCAAATATTTGAGACCGCTCTTGGAAAAGAGATGAAAAATCTTCGACGCATAGGCCTGGGTGTATTCTTGGCGCTCGCTCAGTTGGCGCACGGACAATTTTCGGCGCAACTCGCCGAAGGGTCGAAACCGCTTACTGAGGGCGTGCCCGAAGTCGCGGTCGTTCGTTTGCAGACGTTGCTGAAGCAGAACCTATCGGAACCGGATTGGCGCGCGGTCGCGGAACGACTGCTCCAAGCGATGGTCGCAGCCAATCAGACCGCTGACGCCTTTAACCTGCTGGCGGATCCGCGATTGCGTCAAAGTTCGTCGGCGAGTTTTTGGCGCGCGCAATTGCTCGCGACGTCGCATCACGAAGCCGAGGCGTTGCCTCTCTATCGCCAGATCGCAGCCGATAGCAATTCCGGTCTTCGAATGGACGCTTTGTTCGGCGCGGCGGAAACGCTGCGCACTTTGGGCCGAACCGACGAAGCGCTCCAAAGTTTAACGGAGCTGTTTCGCGATCCAAAATGGCACGTTCGGGCACAATTGCGGGCCGCCGAGCTTTATCTGGACAAACCTGATGCCGTCAACGCGCGGAAGTTGCTCGAAAAAGTGCAACCGGCCACAACCGCCGAAAAAAGGGAGCGGCACTTTCTCCGGGGCCGCCTCGAGATGGTTTTGCACCGTCCCGACCGCGCCATCACGATCTTCGAATCCGTCTTGAAAAATCCCGAAGGAACAACACACGAAACGTTAACCGCAGCGCTTTTCGCCCTCGCCGATACGCATCTGCAATTGAAAACGCCGGAAACGGGCGATGACGCGTTGGAGAATTTCATCGAACATCGGCCCTCCGATGTCGATCTTGCGCGGATTTTCGCGAAACTGGACGAACTTTATCGCGCCGAAAGAAAACCATCGCGCGCTGAACTTGATCGCTGGACAAGAGATCCAGCCGAGCCGCGGCGCGCGTTCGCGCAATGGTATCTGGCGCGATTCGACCTTCGGCTCGGGCGGCGTGACCGAGCGCTGGAATATTTCGCCGCGCTACGGCGGACTCGCCCGCAATTGCCAATCCTCGCCTCCGCCTTTCTAGAATTCGCACGACTCGAACTAGAGGATCGCCATTTCGATGAGGCACTCGCGATATTGAATGACGCACGATCGTTGCGACCGGAACCTGGCGTTCTGGAACGCGTTAATTTCCTTGCGGCCCAGATTCAGTACCACGGAAAGAATTTCGATGCCGCAATCGCCGACTTTGAGCAAATTGGACGTTCCGATTCAACGCTAGCGCCAGTGGCGATGTTTAACGCAGCACTCAGCTGGCTGCAAAAAGGCGATGACAGCCGTTTTTTGGCGGACGCCGAAGAATTCGGAAACAAAACCAAGGGCGAAAAATCCCCCGGCGAGCCGCGCTTGGAAGCGGGTTTGATGGAAGCTGCCAAGGGGGACTCTCGGGCAGCCGATTCGCTGCGCAATTTTCTGCACGACTTTCCCGAGTCCGAACGAGCCTCCGAAGCATGGGTGGCACTGGCGGAGCTGGCCTTTCATGCGACTCCGCCACGAATCGATGAAGCCCGCAAGAATTTGGCCCGCGCTGCTGAATCAAAGCCCACCGCGACCGCACAAGAACGCGCAGATTACCTCACGATTTGGCTGGAGGATGCGACCTCGGGCGGTGAGGCCAAAGTGATCGAGCTGGCGAAAAGATTCATCCAGCAACATGAATCATCGAATCTGGTCGCGTCCGTGCGAATGAAGCTGGGCGAGATGTATTATCGGGCAGAGGATTTTGCGAATGCGGAGACGCAGTTCGAATTGTTGACGGAACAAAGTTCGACCGGGGCGTTCACCGAGCGAGCACTGTTTTTTGCAGGCGAGTCGGCGATGGCGAGCATGGCCGCTCAGTCGCTCGATCGGGCGCTCGTGCTTTTCGATCGGGTCGTTCAACTCAATGGCGAATTGAAATGGGCGGCGCGCAACGAGCAAGCGGTGATCGAACGCAAACTGGGCAAACCCCAGGATGCCCTTGCTTTGTATGACGAAGTTTTGAACGGAGCCGCTCGCCCCGGCGAAAAACGCGAAGCAATTTGCGGAAGGGGCGACATTTTTTTTGAAATGGCCGCGACCGACCCGCAAAACTATCAACGCGCGATTGAAGCTTACGATAAGCTGGCAGCCGATCAAGATGCGCCGGCCCACTGGCGCAACCAGGCGCTCTTCAAAAAGGGACTTTGTTTGGGAAAAAAAGCTGATCGCCCTGCCGCACTCGCCAGCTTTTACGCGGTT
>WNFH01002604.1_pt1 | contig 14014 bp, 9 predicted proteins | sample 5400411 | NCBI WGS metagenome assembly WNFH01 (sample SAMN13153347, study PRJNA577476) | soil metagenome | isolation source: 200 cm saprolite under Douglas fir tree site 2 hole 3 | place: USA:California | collected 2015-04-18
CTAGCACTACAGTTGCCTATTTGCTTTAAAGTGCGAGCGCTGAGCGGCGGCCTGGTGAGCTCTACGCCAGAGTGACCATGCGATGATATGTGCGGGTTGGATCCGCTTTCGAGCAAGTCGGACGGCGATGCGGCGGACTTCCTGGATTGACCAGCGGATCAATGGCAGCGTGGCTATTTTTTGATTTTTGCTGTGGTTCGGCGTTTCGTTTTTTTTGGCGGCGGCGAATTGGCGCGATGGCGGATCACCGCCATCATGGCGAAGGCGAGCATCACCAGAGAAACGTGGCGATGCCATCCATGCCAAGATCTGCTCTCGTTGTGATCGAGCCCGAACTCGTTTTTCGCGGTCTCAAAACTGTCCTCGATCGCCCACCGATGGCCTTCGACCGTCACCAGCGTTTCGATGGATGTTCCCGCTGGACACCAGGTGCTGAAGAAGGCGAGATCACCATCGGCGATATTTCGACGGATCAGCAGACCTCGCGTCCAAAGACCATGATGTGCGCTGTAAAATTCTTCGACCTCGAGATCTGCCAATTCGAGATAGCACCAATCATGCAGCCGCGGTCCTTTGGTTCCGGCCCCTGCCGACAGGCGTTTCCAGTCGGACGAGCGCCGCGTCCGGGCGATGTCGGCGGCCTTGCCGGCGACCGATCGCCGCTTGCCCCAGGATTGAAATACATGAGCGCTACTGACCCCGAGTACATAGCCTTTGCCTGCCCGGCGTAGCTGCTGCTCGATATCGCCAACACCGTAGACGGTATCGCCAGCAACCCACTTGAATGGGACAGACGTGGCTATGGCGCGTGCAATCAATCTCGTCGCAAGCTTCGGTTTGGTCGCAAAGCCGGCATCGGGGGGCACGTATGCGGCTTTGAGGCGATCTGGATCGTCGGTCCATTCCTTCGGAAGATAGAGCGCGCGATCGATGAACCCATGACCGTGGCGCGACACGTAGGCAGCGAAGACGCCGATCTGGCAGTTCGTGATCTTGCCCGCGGAACCAGTGTACTGCCGTGCCACGCCGCACGACGCCTTGCCCTGCTTCAGAAAGCCGGTCTCGTCGATCACGAGGACCGCTTCGTCATCCGCCAAATGCTCGATCACATAATCCCGCACGATATCGCGCAGGCCATCAGCATCCCAATCCCTGCGACCCAGGATCGCCTGTTGCCGCCAAGGGCCAGGATCGCCAGCTGCCTCCGCGCGCATCCAACCGGTTTTGCGTTGCTCATCTCCGAGCAGACTTTCCAGAAACAAGCCTGCATTCGTCGCAACACGATCTTGATTGAACAACGGACGTATCCGTTTCTTGATATCACGAAGCGACGCCGCCCACAGCGCAAGCGTCTCTTCAATCGACGCTGGCCGCGTCCACGATCTTCGAATCATGGTTGCCCATGGATTCAGAAACCTGCATAAAAAGCAACTGTAGTGCTATCATGGTTGCCCATGGATTCAGAAACCTGCATAAAAAGCAACTGTAGTGCTAGGGCGTGAACTCATTAATCCGTAGTCGTTGTTGGACATCCGCTTTGGTGCGCATTACGGACTCAAATCAGATATCGCGCGAGGTCCGAAAAGTGCCAGGACCGGCCGTGAGCAACTGCAGCTCACAAGCAAACCCCATCGCGCGGATAGCGTGCCTTTCAGTTGTCTACTTTCTGACGGTTTGCGCTTCGCCCGGTGTCACCCGCTTGGTCAGCCAATCGGCGATGACGGTGGCGATCTGAAGGCTGTACGACGATCTCGTTCCACCCGCGGTATGGATTTTTCATCCTGCGGCATAGCTGCCGTGATGTTCTGTGGCTGGGCGTGACCGCGCATCCAAGTGCCGAATGGATTACCCGTCAACTGATCATAGCGTACGGCTGGCAACCGGCGCCACAATACCTCGTCTGCGATTCGCGATTGTGTCTACGGCGAAAATCGGTTCGATCCGGCAGGATTGCCTCGACCACGTCGTTGTGTTCGGCGAGCGGCACCTTCGCCACCTGCTCAAACCGTATCAGACATATTACAATGGGGCTCGCACGCACTTATCGCTGCACAAGGACGCACCGATCCCGCGCGCTGTCCAGGCCATCGGTCACCATGCCAATTTTGGGTGGACTGCACCGCCAAATATGTCCGAGTGTGAGTTTCCGACAGGGACAGCATCATCATCCTGACTACCTTCGTAGTGCAGCGGAGGGTCCCGGATGATTGTCCGCAGAATGCCCGCGCCACCCCGTCACTTTTGCGCCGTTTCAGCCTTCGGAGAAAAGGGCGCACGTCGTCCCGAGCCGCGCCCACCACTCGGCCAGCTTAGATGAGTGAGCTCCAAAGATCTTGCTCGCTGTCACCTAGATGCACCATCAACAATTGCGATCCATCCGGCGTCGGCGAAAGCGCCGGTGCCGCTTGGCTCAATTGGCTCGGAATGCGCATGTCGGGAGTCCATTCGCTGCCATCGTAGATCGACCACCACAGGGTGTTCTCGCTGTCTCCCATATGCACCATGTGTAGCAGTCCGCCCTGCGCCGCCAATGCCGGTGTCTGCTGGCTCAGTTGGCAGCGGATCCGCCGGTTCGACCACCAAACATCTCCATCGTATGCAGACCACCAGAGATTGTTCGAATCGTCTCCGATGTGCAGCATATGCAACTTGCCCCCGAATACCGCCAGCGAAGGAGGCGACTGGCTCAGTTGGCTCTTGATCTTCTGGTCTCCCACATTCCCGTGGCTGTCCTTCCACGAGGTGCCGTCGTACATCGACCACCAGATCTCATGTGACGAGTTGTCCATGTGCACCATGTGCAGGATCCCGTTATACACAGCCAGCGCCGGCGTGCCCTCGCTATGCTGCGTCCCCAGCTTTTCATCCCCCTCGTTGCCGCTGCTGTCTATCCACGTCGCGCCATCGAACCTCGACCACCACAACTGGTTGTCCGAGTCCCCTAGGTGGATCATGTGAAGCGCTCCGTTGTATTCAGCTAGCCCCACCGCCGTATGTGTCTTCTGGTTCGGTATCGCCTGGTCGTCGCTCCAGTTCACTCCGTCGCTGCTCGTACACCACAACATGCCATGCGAAGAATCCGCCATCCTCACCATGAAAAGCATGTTCTGAAACACCGTCACTGCAGGGCGTGAGCCACTCTTCTTTCCTGCGATCTTTTCATTCGTCGTCCATGTGTCCGGATCAGGCGCCTGCAGCGACCCCCAGGGTAGCGGGCTCACCTTCACCACACCGCGAGGCGACAATCCGACATACAGCGCGCGCCGACACGGGTCCGAAACGAAGTCGTAATAACAACAACCTGGCCGCCCGGGGAACGCTGTCGCATCCAGCAGCCGGTTCCAGTTCACGCCGTCCATCGTAAAAAACGCTCCCGCTGCCCCGACAGCGTAGCGTCTTGCCGCGTCTTCCGGATCGAACTTCATATCGTTCAGCACTGTGTCATAGAAATAAGTTCCGCCGGTGTTGAGATCCACCGGCAGATCGCCGTTGTTCGTCAGTTGCTGCTGGAGGTTCATATCCGCCGTCCAACTGATACCGCCGTCGTCCGAACGGCTGATGTTGCTCTTGTCGATGATGAACACGATATTCGGACGGTAAGGATCGACGAAGAACCGTAGAGCGAGCGAAGTTCCGGCCGACCCTGGCAACAGCAGCTGCCATTGCGCCATGCCTCTGGTCCACTTCCACAAACGCATCAGACTGTCGCCTCCGGCATAGAAGACCGTCGCCTCGTGTCCCCCCGAGGCCTGTACGACGTCGATCTCATTCGACGGCAAAGGTGGGCCCACCTGATACACGTTCCCTCCGCCCTGCTCCGAGATGGCGTCGGTATCGAACTCGTTTCCATCCTCGATCTGGTCCGACGCTTTCGTACGCAGTAGCACCGCGGTTGAATCCGTCTTGTAACGGACGAAGATATAGTCACCTGCATCCGGGTAGCTTTCCCCTAATAGGCTATGCACCACCGGGCGAAAGCCGCGCATCACGTGATTGCTGACAGCGTTCCAGTTGGTCGTGCCGGTGCCGGAAAACTCATCGCGCGGCGTCGGCTTGGGCGGCCCGCCCACACTGTAAGAGGCTGCGGCGTCAACCGAACCGTCCGGTGGCAGACCCACATACACTCGCACCGAACCGTTGTCGCCGCTCCGGGGTGTGAACACCAGCATACGGTCCCACTGCAGCGGATCGGCGAACGACGTGTCGTTGTCTCCGCCATCATAGGTAATCGTCTTCCACGATTGTCCGCCGTTGGATGAGTAAAAGCCGCCGTTGTCTCCGCAGTTCAAGCACAGCGCCGTCTTTCCCGGGATCGCCAGTCCGCCGATATTCACCGTGGCCAACGTCGATAGCCCTGACGACGCTGCAAAACTCTTCCCCCCGTCCATGCTTCGATGAATCCCGCCGTCGCTCAACAGCCACACCTTACCCGCGGTGGTGTTGTAACCGTTGGAGCCGATTGTCGCTTCGAAATCGGGCGAAAGGAACACGCCATGCAGATCGAGATGCACCCGCTGCTCTTCATCCAACACTCGCCAGTCGTTTACAGATTGAGGCGGCGCCAACGCGACATACAAGCGCCTCTGGTTGCAATAGAACAGCAGCGGAATGTCCAGCGAACCACCGATCGCCAGGAAGCGATTGCCGCTGTCAGGGTCATCACCGAGTTCAGGGATGGGCAGTGAAACCCAATCCGGAGCAGCCATTCCCATATCTTGGAACCATAGCGAACCGTCATCCGCAATCACGTACGTTCGCCCCGCTTGCTGTGGCGCAATCACCATCACGTTGGGTGCGTTCCCCCTCGCTTCGCCCGTCGGACCTCCGGCTGCAACCGGCACTGGCTTAGGAAATGGAAGCCAATCCACTCCGTCATTTCGCGAAGACCACAATTGGCTGTTGCCCAGCGCATATACCACCCGCGCGCCGCTTACCGAGGGACTCATCGCCACATGAAACGCTTGGCCATTTCCGCTGCCCCAGGGAAATACGTCGCTGAAATTGACGCCTGCATTGTGGCTGAATGCAACCGAGGTGCCCCAGGCGGCGATCACCAGATTGCCGTCATCCGCTGCCCAGACGATCTGTCCGGCACTCGTTGGCAGACCTGGAAACTGATGTACCAACGTCCAACTCTCGCCCCCATCGCTGGATCGGTAGATGCCATGAAGCGGGGTTTTCCGCAGATCGTAGCGCGTCACCGCAACCAGCACATCCTGATCGGCAGGCGATACCGCAAGGTCATACACCTCCCATCCGCCGAGCGCGCCGGGAACGTCGAATTGCCCCGGCGCAGGTTGGGGCCGGATCATCTGGCGGAAAGTCTGCCCTCCGTCGTCCGACCTCCACACTCCCGAATAGGTCCCCGAGTACACGCGCTGCCCGTCCGACGAGCAGGCTAGTGACAGCATCCGCCCCTGCACCGATTGGTGTTGCGAATCCAGTGTGATGACAGTGTTCCCCCACTTCGGGCTGACGTCCTCGATCATAGCCATGGTTTTCTCCTGGAACCCGATGTCCGAATCGGGTCAGACTCGGAAGTGTCGGCGCTTTAGCGTGAAGTCGGCCTTGCCCCAATGAACGGACTTCGTCGGCTAGGCCGGTTGAGCCGGCAGCCAATAGCGGACATTCCCGCACCTATTCGATCACCTCGTCGGCGCGGGGTGAGTAGCGTCGGCGGCAAAGTAAGGCCGAGTGCGATGGCGGTCGTCAGATTGATGACGAGGTCGAATTTGGTCGGCTGCTCGACCGGGATGTGCTCGGGCTTCGCGGCAGTCCCCCCATTCGCGAGAGTCACGGACACTCATTGCCCAGCGCAATACACCTTAAGCATCCATTCTGGCCATCGCCGGGTTCGCAGCATATCGGTCGCTGCTGAGTGCACCCACCGGCATGATCATAGTTTGTGATCGTGCAGCTTTTGGTATCACCGACGGCAAGGTTGACTGTGCCATCGGCTGCGCAAGAACCTCCAATCACTCTTTCAAAAGCAGATAGAGGGGTTCCGGTGCCCCCTGTCTCACCTACCTTGTGACTGCCGGGAGTTACGGTCAGAATTCCAGTACTCCCCCCATTTGTATTTGACCGGACTGTAACTCCATCGATTTGCAGGTTGAACAGACGTAGATGATGAATATCGGGGTGCACCAAAATTTTGGTCAGAACCAACTGAGTCGGCGGCACAGAAACGCATTGGTGAGCTTGGTTGCTATACTCTTTCTGGATGGCATATGAAGCGCCGTTGAGCAAAATTGGATTCGTCAAATTCCATGCGCAAATGTCACCAATTTCAAAACCATCCGATGTGCGAAACCACGCATTTAAATCCGGATCTGTGATCGTCTCAAAAATTTCGTGGGATAAGACGTTGTCCGTCGAGTCTATAAGGCTCCCATTCGGGCCATTGGTCACCTGACACCCTGGGACGTCGAGGTAGGGTTGCGCCTGATAGATCACATGAATGGGGGCACCCACTGCATCAGTCGTATCGAATGACCCATGATAGGCACAGAAAATGAAGGATCCGCCATTACAATTATTATCGGGGCAATAACATAACGTGCTGTTGTCGAAACAGAGATTCTGACCTTGGGGGAGAAATAAACTGTACATTCGATTGTGGCCGCCTCCTCCGCCCTGTGAAAATGCGAAGTTCACGCCTTTCATAATAAGGGCGCGCAGCTGCGAGTCAGTGAGAGTATGTGGCTGAGTGCCGTTGAGTTCGATCGCGACGTCACCGGTCGTGTAGCGCCCCGAGGCAATCGTATTTACGTACTGGTCAACTACATGGATAAAGGGGATGTTTAGACCTATAAATAAATCGCTCAGGAACTCAAATGGATTGCCCCAGCACGACAACGAGCAATTGAGGAATATAAAAGAGTGTTGTGCGGTTACGATAACCGGCCCACCGTGAAAGCTTAAATCTGTGGGTGCGAAGTCTTTAACAGCTTGCTCATGTCGGTAGTCGCAATCGGGCCGAATTGGCGGTTCGCCCCGCACCCGCGCGCCATGCCCTTCTTGGACGGGAAAAACATGACACCGGTGGTTCGTCATATCCGGTGGGGCAGCCCGATCGGCCCGTGGAACGGGAACCCTGACGATGTTCGGAGCGCCCGGCGCCTGCGGCGCCTGAGCCTGCGGCGCTTGAGCCTCCGGCGCCTGCGCCTGCGCGGCGCCGCCCAAGAGCGGTCGATCCCCCGGTGCTAAGAGTGAGAGAAAACTAACTAACAAGGCGAGCGTCGTTATCCTGTTCATGGCTTCCTCCTGCGCGAGTGAAAAAGCAATGCGCCCGACGGGTTAGAAACTAAGCCCCAAGGCGGCTTGCGCCCTGTGACGTGCTTCACTCAAAGTAGATATTTTTTGAAATTACACCCGCGTGGGGAAACGCGTTAAGCCAGCACTGCTGACTTACGGTATCCTATGCCGCGCTGGAGGTTCTGGACGATAACCGCGCGTATCCCCCAAAGCACACATGAGCGCGGCTACGCCGCGAGCAGGCGATGGCGGACTTCAAAAAATCGTGTGGGAGTCTACGGTTTTCGGCCAGACGTTCCACTGAAAGGCGTTCACAAAAGTCAATAGGAGATCGAACTAATGTCGGATGCAACTATGAGCTGAAGGAATGTAACTTCTGCATATTGTGAAATTATTGGTGTTAATGACGTTGGCGAACGGCACACCGATCGTTGCGAAGAAGGTTTTTGGCCCGCGTTTTTCCTTTCCACTGGATGCCGGCGCCATATTTTTTGATGGGCGGCCGTTGTTTGGGCCATCGAAAACCATCCGCGGTATTTTGATTTCAGTCCTCCTCACGACAGCAAGCGCGCCGCTTATCGGTCTGGATCTAACGATCGGTGCAATCGTAGCGGGCGCGGCTATGGCGGGCGATTTGTTCTCCAGTTTCGTGAAGCGCCGCCTAAACTTTCCGCCGAGCAGCCCGGCGCTCGGGCTCGATCAGGTTCCCGAATCCCTATTTCCGATGCTGGCATGCCGCGGTGCACTTTCATTGACGATCGCAGGCATCGCGCTTGGCGTGGGGGGGTCTTTTTTATCGGCGAGCTAATTCTGTCCCGCCTTTCTGTACCAGGTCCACGTGCGCGATGAACCATATTAGCTTGCGGTCAGCTGCGCCGAAGGCAATGCAGGGTGATTTCGGGTGAACAGTTGAGGCGCACAGGAACGACGCTCGAACCAGCACCCACGGAGGTGTAGCCAGACATGTTGTGATACTGCCAAGCTCCCACCCCCATCCGTCGAGGCAACACTGAGTCAAGTAATCGGAATAGATCCTGGCAGACAGATCTGCCCACCGTGCGTATGTCCGCTCAGCAACAGATTAAAATCGGCATGAGCCGCCTGGCGATAGATTTCCGGTGTGTGCGACAACAGGATGGAGAACTCGCCATACGGTATCTGCAACGCAGCCTTTTCGATACTGTCGACCCTAAAGTGGTGCGCGTCATCGATTCCGGCTAGATAGATCTGCTGAGCACCGCGCACGATCACCGCGCACTCGTTGAGTAGCATCCGTATTCCCATCGCTTCCAGCCCCGGAACCATTTGGATGGTATCGTGGTCGCCAAGCACCCCATAAACGGGCTCCTTTAGATGAGCTCGCACTCGTGCGACGCCCTCCAAGGTTGCCGCGAACGGTCCAAAAGTCTTCCCTCGATAGTCGCCGGTTAGAACACACAGATCGTAACGCATGCCGCCGATGAGTTCGATCAGGCGCCGCATTGCACCCTCATTCATGTCCACATGCATGTCGCTGAGGTGGAGTATAGTGAAGCCGTCAAAAAGCGGTGGCAACTCCTTGAGCATAATGTCGTTGCGCTTGACGAGAATGCGTTCTGTATTCCGGCGCGCGCGCCAATAAAGACCCGTCAACTTCAGGGCGTTTCGAATGACAGAATGGACCGGATACCAATTCCCTATGTGAAAGAAGAGGAGGCCTTGGCCGAAGATTCGCGCCTCTTGGTCCGCCTCGATGCCCAATCGCTGTATCGCGTGGAGCGGTCCGAGACGTTCCTCCAGTTTGCGAAAGATATCTTCGTCCATGGAATAACTTCTCCGAAATCGGCTCGACCTTCCATGGGAGCATCAGGCCCTGCCAGACACCTCAGAGTATTCCTTTCGGCCGACTGCCTGGGAACACGAAGTCCTAGAAGATTTTCCGGCCTTTACCCCGATGCCTATTGGGTCGGCAACGATTTTTGCTCGGGCCTTGGCGGTGCGCTGACGGCTTGCTTCCATTGCCGGAAGCGGGCCGTCTATCATGGGCCGATCATTTTGGAGACGGTATAGCCCTGACGTGACGCGCCACGCAGCCATTCATTTAATTTTGACCATCGCCTGCGCCCAGAGATATTCCGAACAGCGATGGCGACAGCCTTCTTCTGACCGACAAGCACAACCAACTTCTTGCCGCGGGTGACACCAGTATAGAGTAGATTTCGTTGCAGCATGGCGTAATGCTGCGTCATGACCGGAATCACAACCGCGGGGTATTCTGAGCCTTGGCTTTTGTGGATGGTCGCGGCGTAAGCAGGCACCAGCGTGTCGAGTTCGCCGAATGCATAACTGACAGCGCGGCCGTCGAAACTGGCTACAAGCTCCCCGTCGTCGAGGTCGACCTCATCAACGTATCCGATGTCGCCGTTGTAGACCTCCTTGTCGTAGTCGTTTTGAATTTGCATCACCTTGTCGCCTGGCGCGAAAATCCACCCGAAGCGCTCTACTTTCTGCTCGCCGGCTGGGTTCAATTCGGCTTGCAGCTCAATATTGAGGGAGCGAGCACCCACCCCGCCTCTATTCATTGGGCAGAGAACCTGAATGTCGCGGATTGGATCGAAGCCGAAGCGCTTGGGGATCCGAATTTTTACCAACTCGACGATGCGCTGCACGGCGATTTCGGGATCTTCCGCTCGGACGAAGTAGAAGTCGGTATCGATCCCGGGCGGGCTGAGATCAGGAATAAGACCCTGATTGATGCGGTGGGCGATGGTGATAATGCGGCTTTGCGCGGCCTGCCGGAACACCTCGGTCAATCGCACCACTGGTATGGCACCAGAAGAGATTACATCCGCGAGCACCTGCCCCGGTCCCACGGAGGGAAGTTGGTCGATATCGCCAACGATCAACAGAGCAGCAGTGCTGGGCACCGCCTTTATGAGCGCCTGCATCAGCATGACGTCGACCATGGAGGCTTCGTCGATAACAAGCAGGTCGCACTCGAGTGGATTGTCGTCGCCGCGCTGGAATCCTCCCGTCTTGGGGTCGACTTCAAGCAGCCGGTGAATGGTTTTGGCTTCAAAGCCGGTCGCCTCGGTCATGCGCTTGGCGGCGCGGCCGGTTGGCGCGCATAGCAGGAGCCGCACGCTTTTTGCTGCGAGAATGCGCAAGATACCTTTTACAATGGTGGTTTTGCCGACCCCCGGCCCGCCGGTCATCACCAGGGTTTTGGACATGAGCGCGAACCGAATCGCGGCCACCTGGCTCTCGGCAAGAACAAGCCCGATCCGATCCTCGACCCATGTCAGGGCCTTGTCTGGATCGATCCACGCCCAAGGGAGCTTACCGTTGGCAAGTTGAACCAGGCGCTCAGCGATGATGCGCTCGGCCCGATGCAGTCCTGCCAGAAACACACAGCGTGTTTCGCCGACACTATCGGCAATGACGGTGCCCTCCGATGTTTCGAGGTCGAGCGCCGCCCGAACGAGGTCTATCGGAACCTCGAGCAGCTTCTCGGCCAGCGGCATCAATTCGTCGGTCGGCAGTCCACAGTGCCCCTCGTCCATTGCCTCGGTGAGTGCAAACGAGATGCCAGCCCGGACCCGGATCATGGCAGTGTTCTCGATCCCGAGCTTCATCGCGATTGCGTCGGCGGTCTTGAAGCCGATGCCGCGGATGTCCCGAGCCAGTCGATATGGGTTCTCGGACATGACCTGCACGGCATCGGCGCCATAGGTCTTGAAGATCCGCACCGCTCGCGCTGTGCCGACGCCGTTACCGTGCAGGAAGACCATAATCTCGCGAATGATCTTCTGGTCCGCCCAGGCGGTCGTGATGCGGCTGGCTCGGACAGCGCCGATGCCAGTGACCTCACGCAGGCGCTCGGGCTCTGCCTCGATCGTATCGAACACCTTTTCACCGAAGGCACGCACCAGCTTTTTGGCGTAGACTGGTCCAATGCCGCGTATCATGCCCGAGCCGAGGTATTTCTCGATGCCGTCGAGCGACGTCGGCTCCGAGGTCTTCAGAAACTTCGCCTTAAATTGCTGGCCGTGGGTGCGATCGTTGATCCACTCGCCAGACGCAGTAATCCACTCACCGGCGGAGATAACTGCAGCGTGCCCGATCACCGTAATCAATTCCCGGTGCCCACGCGCCTTGATCCGCAGGACGCAAAAGCCGGAGTCATCGTTGTGAAAAGTCACGCGCTCGACCGGGCCCGCCAAAACTTCTTGGGTCGTTGGTTGAGGCTGAGATTTCATCTGAATAGTCACGTCGTCCCGCGTGCCGCTGACTGCTAACCAGCCGAGGCTGATATTTCGGCTAGACACGCAGCCCCAACACAATAATCCAAGGGCAAATGCGGCCCACCGACCCTTACCCCGATGCCTATTGGGTCGGCAACGATTTTTGCTTTCGGGGGCCTTTACGAGCGGATGATGGGAGCCTGGAGCAGGCTCGCGGGCGAAATCTTCCTTGATTGGATAGCGCCTCGCCCTGGATTACGATGGATCGATGGCGGTTGCGGCAACGGCGCCTTCACCGAGCTGGTCGTTGAAAGGTACGCACCACCGCGTGGTTCTTGCAGCGCCCCGCTCCGATGAAAAAGCCGCTTTACTTGCTGAGCCCGGACCCGTCGGAGTTAAAGGTCGCCTCAGCCGCCGAATGATCAAGCGCGGCCCGCCTCTGGCCGTGCGGCGCGCTCATCGCCCTACGGCCTCGCCAGTTGCTCGCCCATCAGCCGATGCAGCAGGTTGATCGCCCCGAGCGGGCGGACGATCACCTTGAAATGCGTGATCAGGCTTCCGTCCGCGTTGAAGGTGATGATGTCGACGCCGTTGATCCTGATCCCTTCGATCTCGTTCTCGAACTCCAGCACCGCGCCGTTGTCGCTGCGCCATTCGCCGACATACCTGAAGTTGGGGCCGCCCAGCACCTTTCCCGCGCTCGCCAGGTACTTGAACGTGATCTCACGCCCGCGCTGCGGCGTGTGCACGACGGGGCTCTCGAACACGGCGTCGGGATGCAGCAGGTCCCACAGCGCTCTATGGTCGTGAGACTTGATGTAGTCGCGCCAGTGGTCGAGGGCGGTCATCCGCATATCTCCGGGGTTTGCAGGCGCTGCCTGGCATCGACCGCAAGTGGGTGACAGTTTCGCCTCAGCCGCCGGCTCTGCCGACGCCGTAGACGATGAGAACGAGCGCGACGGCGTAGAGCATCCAGCCCGGATGACGACCGCGCGTCGCCCAAAGGTTGCCGAGGGCGCCAAACAGGTAGGAGCTGCCGACGAGCAGGCCCGTCGCCAGCCTTGCCTCCTGCTCGAACGAGTTTGCAGCGACGATCAAGGCGAGTCCGCCGACGAACCAGTTGAACGTGCTGAATTGCAGGAGCAGCGGCACCATCCTTCGGATCGGAGCGGCGATCCGCCTGTCCGCGAGCTGCTCGAACGGTCCGACCATCAGCCGCTGTACCAGGACGCCGTGAACCACTGCGACGCCGCTTCCGATGACCCCAGCCATTTCCAGCGCAGCGTCGTGCCAATTCATAACCATACACCTCTGCATGGAACATATGGCGAAGGGATTGCCCTGTCAATGCACATGTGTATGGTGGAACCATGAATGATCGCCTGACCAAGTCCGACTGGATAAGGCATGGTTTGCGGACGCTGGCGAAGGACGGACCCAACGCCCTGAAGGTTGGTCCGATGTCGACGAAGCTGAAGGTGTCTCGCGGCAGCTTTTACTGGCACTTCCGAGACATTGCCGATTTCCGGTCGCAGTTATTGCGAAGCTGGCAAGAGAGTTCGACGGATCAGGTCATTCAGGACCTCGATGCTCGGGAAGGCGAACCCGACCGTCTGAAGCATCTTACGCGGCGGGCATTTGGCGGGGCGCGCAACTTGGACCGAGCCATAAGGTCTTGGGCCGCAGAGGACGAAGACGTCGCCAGGATCGTTGCGTCCGTCGATGGCCGGAGGGTCGCCCGCATCGCAAAATTGCTGGCCGAGGCGGGCGTGGAAAGCGAGCGGGCGCTCCATCGGGCCGCCTTCCTGTATTGGGCCTATCTCGGCCAGGCCGTTGTCATGGATCCTCGCCATTCATCCATATCGGCCGTCGCATTGGACGATATCTGCGACCTGTTTGAAACGTGAACGTCCCAAAACCGCCCCTGTCGACCTACGGTCCTACCCCGGAGCGGACGTTCCGACCGTCCGTGGTCGTCAATCGCGTCGTTCTGACCGCGCGCGCCCGTCACTTCCGGTCTACCCCCCGATTAGCAGACATTTTCAGCGTCTGTCGGCATGTCTCAAAGGTGCCGGACATCTCAGGGGATCCCCAACTGAGCGATTGTGTTGAAAAGCTCTGGCCGCGCACGCGGCAAGGAGCAAACCGGTGGAAGCTTTGCAATTAACATGAACAAGCGAGGCCGTGCTTTTGGAGCTCCCTCATGCGGCGATCACGCCGAGACCAATGCGCCTTACTCCAGGCCCTGGACCGGCGGAGCGGTAGAAGCAGTCTTAGGGGGAGGCGGCGGCGCTTGTGCAGCCGGTGGCGGAGCGGCCTGATTTTTCGGCGCAGGCTGACTGTCACCAGGAGATACGCCTACCTCGCGCCTCGCGGATTTTCGTCCGTCGCGGGTGGTGCTTGATCGTCTAAAGCCCCACGAATGAGCAATCGATGGTCCGGCGGTATACCCCACGACCGCACCCGCCACGGCACCGACAGGTCCAAACACCACCGCACCGGATAGCGCCCCGAGTGCGGCGTCGCCTCCACGC
>WNFH01002029.1_pt1 | contig 14006 bp, 14 predicted proteins | sample 5400411 | NCBI WGS metagenome assembly WNFH01 (sample SAMN13153347, study PRJNA577476) | soil metagenome | isolation source: 200 cm saprolite under Douglas fir tree site 2 hole 3 | place: USA:California | collected 2015-04-18
CCGCGTGCCCGTGATGCTCGTCAATTAGCTCCACTCCCTCGTGCATTCCTCTCTATTCTCCTTTTCTGCTTAGCCTACGGACTCATCGGCCATCACTCGCAAGGATTCACGGGCCGCCGCCAGCGTCCGGTCAATGTCTGCGGAAGTATGCGCTGCGGAGACAAACGCCGCCTCAAACTGCGACGGTGCCAGAAAGATGCCCCGTTCGAGCATTTCCCGAAAAAACTTCGCGTAGCGCTTCGTGTCGGAACGCTTGGCATCGGCGTAATTCCTCACCGGGCCGGGCGTAAAAAAAACCGTCGCGAGCGAGCCAATGGCGTTGATCTGTGCCGGGATTCCCGCTTCTTTGACCTCGGCCCGGAGACCCAGCACGAGCCGCAGTGCGATCTGCTTGATCTCGTCATAGAAACCAGGTTTTGCCAGTTGTTCAAGCGCCGCAATCCCCGCCCGCATGGCCAACGGATTCCCCGCGAGGGTTCCCGCCTGGTACACAGGGCCGAGCGGCGCGACATTATTCATCAGCTCGGCTCGCCCACCGTACGCTGCCACCGGAACTCCGCCCCCGATGATTTTCCCAAGGGTCGTCAGATCCGCTTCAATGCCCAGAAGCTCCTGCAGGGATCCATTGTGAAAACGAAAGCCGGTTATAACTTCGTCGACGATCAGCAACGCGCCGTTCCGGCGCGTAATCTCACGCAATCCTTTCAGAAAATCTGTCTCCGGCGGGACAACCCCCATATTTGCGGCAACCGGTTCGACGATGATTGCCGCAATCTTATCTTTATGTTGGCCAAAAACGCGCTCGACCGCATCAAGGTCGTTGTACGGCACATTCAAGGTCAGCGCCGCCAAAGCCTGCGGCACGCCTGGGCATTCGGCGATTCCTAGCGTCGCCAAACCCGAACCTGCCTGGGAAAGAAAACTATCCGCGTGTCCGTGATAACAGCCTTCAAATTTAACGATGAGATCCCGCTTCGTTACCCCTCGCGCGAGCCGCACCGCGCTCATCGTCGCTTCCGTCCCACTGGAAACGAAGCGGATTTTTTCAACAAAGGGAATTGCCTGCGTGATCCGCGTGGCGAGTTCCAGCTCCAGCTCCGTGGTCACACCGAAACTGGTGCCGCGCTGCGCCTGGTCAGCAATTGCGGCGGAGATGGCGGGATTCGCATGCCCCAGGATCATCGCGCCCCACGAGCACACGTAATCGAGAAGCTCGTTGCCGTCCGCGTCGTAGAGATGCTGACCGCTTGCGCGGTCGATAATCAGCGGTTCCCCGCCGACGGAGCGGAACGCCCGGACCGGGCTATTCACGCCGCCGACGAGTACTTTCTCGGCGCGCTCGAAAATCTCACGCGAACGCCTACGCTCACGCTTCACTTGGGGTTGCGTTGCGCTCATGTTATTTTCACGCAGACTATCACTCATTCAGCCAGCGGGCGACATCCTTGGCATGATAGGTAAGAATGATTTCCGCGCCCGCGCGCTGAATCGCCGTCAGGATTTCCAGCACGACCCGCTTCTCATCCAGCCACCCCTTTTGCGCGGCCGCCTTCACCATGGAATATTCCCCGCTCACATTGTAGGCGCCGACGGGAACATCAAAGGCATCGCGTACCCGCCGGATGATGTCCAGGTAGGGCAGGGCCGGCTTCACCATCACCAAGTCCGCGCCTTCTTCAAGATCAAGCTCCACTTCTCTCAACGCCTCGCGCGCGTTGGCGGGATCCATCTGGTAACTGCGGCGATCGCCAAACTGTGGAGCCGACTGCGCTGCCTCCCGAAAAGGTCCGTAGAATCCGGAGCAATACTTCGCCGCGTAAGAAAGAATGGCGATGTTCTCGAACTTGTGCTCGTCGAGCGTCTTGCGAATCGCCGCGACCCGGCCGTCCATCATGTCCGAAGGGGCAACAATGTCTGCCCCCGCCCGCGCGTGCGAGAGCGCCTGCTGCGCAAGAATCGACAGCGTAGGATCGTTGGCCACTTCTCCATTTTCGATGACGCCGCAGTGGCCGTGATCTGTGTACTCGCAAAGACAAACGTCCGTGATTACCAGCAGTTTTAGTTTTGCCTTTCGGATCGCGTCGATGGCGCGCTGCACCACGCCCTGTGCGCTGAGAGAACTCGCGCCACGCGGATCCTTGGTTTCCGGCAATCCAAAAAGAATGATCCCGGGAATGCCGAGGGCTTCCACCTCGCGACATTCCTCCAGCACCTGGTCGGCCGACTGCTGATAAACGCCCGGCATCGAGCTGACTTCCTGCTTCGCCTTCGTGCCGGGACAAACAAACATCGGGTAGATCAAACCGGAGGTCGTAAGCCGGGTTTCGCGAACCAAGCCGCGCAGCGCCTCGCTCCGTCGCAAACGCCTCGGGCGATGAGTGGGAAAGCTCATGCTCGCTTCCCTCCTGCTGGTGACGGCTTCACCCCTGCCGAAAAATGTTCTTCAAGTGCCTGTACCACTGCTGCTGCTGTTGTGTCCCTGGCAGTGACGATGCGTTCGAAGCCCGCATCCCTCAGTGCGGCAGCCGTGACGGGTCCTACGGACGTGATCGCCAACGTATCCTGTAGAAAATGCAATTGGTCTCCCTCAAACGACTCGACAAAGTGCTGGACGGCCGACGGGCTGAAAAAAAGAACCGCATCCGCCTCGCCCGCGGCGATCCGGCTTAGATTTCGCTGCTCGACTTCACTCGGGCGCAGTGTTCGGTAGGCGCTCACTTCCGTGACCTGCGCCCCGTGCCGCTTGAGGGCCGCAGGCAGATCCGGATTCGCGCGATCGCTGCGGGGCAGGAAAACTTTCTGCCGCTGCAACCGTTCCCCCAACTCATCGGCCAGAGCAACCCCGTTGTGGGTTTTTGCCACATATGCCACACAAAGCCCGGCTTGTTCGGCTGCTTTCGCGGTCACAGGTCCCACGGCGGCGATTCGCAGATTGTTCCCAGTTTTTGCCAATGGGTGCCCAAGAACCGTGCTGCGCGCAACCACCGCTCGGACCGCCTGCGTGCTCGTGAAAATCATCCAGTCAAAGTTCTCCGCCTGCTTGATGGCTGTATCCAGAGGAGCAAAATCTTCGGGATCTGCGAAGGAGACCAGTGGGAGCACGATGGGAATCGCCCCGCGCGCAGAGAGTTCGCTTGCAAGCGCCTCGCTCTGAGACGCGGACCGCGTAATGACGATCCGTTTGCCTGCCAAGGGGGATGGAGATTTTTCAGCCACGCTGCCGGCTCACTTCTTCCAGGATAGACTGGGCGCCCGCATCGATCAGCAGCCGCGCCATGTGCTCCCCGAGTTGTGCCGCTTGATCGGGCGGAGCGGTGGCACGCTGCTTCACGTATTGCAGCCCGTCCACGGAACATACGCACGCGTCGAGAACAAGTTCCCCGCGCTCGATGCGCGCCCAAGCCCCCATTGGTACCTGGCAACCACCTCGCAATGCGGCAAGCAGGGCGCGCTCCGCGATGACCGCCGTTCGCGTTTCCGCATCGTCCAGATGCGCCAAGATATCTGCTGCTTCCGTATCCTTCAGCCGGCATTCGACGCCGATGGCCCCCTGCCCCACTGCCGGCATGGAGACGTCTGGCGCCAGCACCTCCGAAATCCGCTGGCTCAGCCCGAGGCGATCCAACCCCGCCTTGGAAAGCATCACTGCGTCATACTCTCCGCTTTCTACCTTGCGCAAGCGCGTGTCCACATTTCCGCGCAGGTCGCGAAGGTCCAGGTCAGCCCGAAGGTGCCTCAACTGCGCTTGGCGACGCAAGCTGCTGGTTCCCACGCGCGCTCCCTGGCGAAGATTCACGAGTGTCGAGCCTACCAGACAATCCCGCACGTCATCCCGCCGGCAGACTGCGGGGAACATTAGCCGAGAAGGCGTATCGGTCGGCACGTCTTTCACGCTATGCACCGCAAGATCGATCGTCTCATCCAGGAGCGCTTCTTCCAGTTCCTTGATGAAGATTCCCTTCCCGCCGATCTGCGTGAGCGGAGCCTGTTGCGGCTTGTCTCCGGCGGTTTTGATGATCACGATTTCGGATTCCATGCCGGTTGCGGCAAAGAGCTGCTTGCGGATGAATTCCGCCTGCCATTTAGCCAGCGGGCTGCCGCGCGTGCCGATCCGGAGAATTCTCACGGCTTTGCCCGATTCGTAAGGAAGAGGTCGCGGAGCGCCTCGACATTCTGAATTTTCCGGCGAAGCTCTTTTTCTCCGCGCAATCGTTGCGCCGGCTCCAAGAGCAGCTTTTCCAACATTTCGTCCATGAGTCTTTCCACGTGAACCCGGTCGGCCTCCGTCAGGTGCTTGATCGATTCCACGCGCGAATGAACAAAGGCAGCACGCTCTTCCCGCATCTTGGAACGCAACGCTTCAACCAGTCCCACCAACTCAACGCTCGCCTGCCAGGAGAGAAACCTGCCGACATGTTCCTCGACGATGCCCTCAGCCCTGGGGATTTCGTTTTCACGCGCATTGCGATTCTGCAGCACGATGTCACTCAAGTCATCGATGGTGTAAACATAAACGTTGTACAGCTTTCCCACGGAGGGATCGATGTTGCGCGGCACGCCGAGATCCATCAGAAACAAGGTCCGGTTTCCCCGTGCCGCCATCGCCCGCTCGACCATCTCGCGCCGCAGCACCGGCTCTTCCGTCGCTACCGAAGTCACCACCACGTCCGGCGATTTCAGCGCACTATCCCATTCGCCCCAGCCGAGAACCTTTCCACCAAACTGCCTGGCCAATTCGTCGGCGCGGTCCCGCGAGCGGTTCGTGACATACAAATGTGCGATGCCGCGATCGCGAAGTTGCGAAACCACCTGCTCGCTGATCGTCCCTGCACCCAGAACCAACGCGCTCCGTTCGCCCAGTTTCCCGAAGATGCGCTCCGCCAATTTCACTCCCGCCGACGCCACCGACATCGGCCGCGTGCCCAGCTCTGTTTCCGCACGGACACGCTTCCCCACCTCCAGCGCTCCTTGGAACAGGCGATTCAATACCGGTCCCGTCGCACCGTGTGCGTGCGCCAGGCGATACGCTTCCCGAACCTGGCCGAGAATTTCCGCTTCCCCGAGCAGCATGGAATCAAGCCCCGCCGCGACGCGAAAAAGATGCCGCACCGCCTCACGATCGTAATGGTGATAGAGCGATACGCCAAGAATATCCGGACGGACGGCATGGAACTCGCTTAGAAACGAAGAAAGGCCCGGTGCGCATTCATGCGAAGACTCCGGCGGCACTCCGTACACTTCGCTGCGATTGCAGGTCGAGAGCACCAGCGTTTCTTCGAGAATTCCCCTCGCGCGAAGCTCCTCCGCAGCACGCCGCGCCTGCTCGGCGGTGAACGACACTCTTTCCCGCACCTCGACGGGCGCCGTGCGGTGATTCAATCCGACGAGAACAATTTCCATTCCGCGGTTCAAATCGCTCCTAAAAGTAACGGTGGCTGTGCGACAAATACAAATTCACGACCGTAAAGCTCAGCACCACGACGGCAAAATTAAAGATGCACAGCTTCGAAGCCCGGGCCCCGCGCCAAGCCGTTGTGCGCGCCAAACGGAAATAAGCCACGTACAAGAGAAGCACCAGCAGGGTAATGAGATACTTGGGATCGAAGTACGAGTGTTGGCTCGTCAGCCGGTCCACCCAGACGAAACCGAGGGCTGTACCGATGGCGATGGAAATCAATCCCACCAGAACACCCGAGCGGCTCATGCGTTCCAGCAACTCCAGCGGCGGCAACCGCCAGACCATGTCGCCGAGCTTATGGCGGCGCAACAGCCGTTCTTCCCCGAGAAAAATGAGACTGAGGACAAACGAGAGTGCGAATGCAGCGTATCCCAGAATGCTCAGGGTGACGTGAAGCGCGAAAGTAGGGCCGTGCGCCTCTGTCGGAGAAAGGCGGTCTGCCGGAGCAAGATGTGCTGCCAGAAAAAACACCAGGATGAACGGCAGCACAAACGCTCCTACGGACCGCTGCCGGTGATAAAGTTCCAACCCCAGATAGGTCAGCGCCAGAAGCCAGCCGAACAGCGACATCGATCCATACAGATCATGGTACGGCACGGTGTGCGAGCCGCGTGTTCTCTCCAGAAGCGCAAAATAATGGGTGACCACTCCCAGCGCGAGGAGCAGTGTTCCCAACCGGCCTATGAGCTCCCTGCCAGTATTCAAGAAGAGCACATACAGCCCAAAACTCAGAACGTAAGCGAGCACCGTCGAGATTGGGAAGAAATGATTCATTCTTTATACCTGCGACTGTGACCGCGGTCACCACCCGCAGCAGCACCGGCCGTGCTGATTTCCTGATTCAGTAGATTCTTCGACATTTCGAGTATAGCTTACACTTGCAGAATCACGCACAATCCGTCCCCCCTCGCCGTACTCGCGGCAGCAAGAGCGCCCGGGATTTGTTATCCTTAATCCGGCCTGGCAGATCAACTTGTCAGACGGAACATGGTCACACAAGCGGCTTCGATCAATCGAAAAGAGTTATTCCTTCGCGCTTGCCGCGGAGAGGCCGTTTCGCGACTCCCCGTCTGGATGATGCGACAGGCAGGACGCTACCTCCCCGAATATCGCGAACTTCGCGCAAAGCATACATTCCTCGAGGTTTGCAAAACGCCGGATCTCGCCGTTGAAGTTTCCCTCCAGCCCTTCCGAAGGCTTGGTGTCGACGCCGTCATCGTTTTCTCTGACATCCTCATCCCCGCTGAAGCCATGGGCCTGCAGCTCGAGCTCGGCGACGCCGGACCAAACTTGCCGAACCCCGTCGGCTCCCGAGCAGACGTCGATCATCTGAAGATTTTCGATCCGGAGAAGGATACCGGGTTCCTGCCCGAAGCCATTCGCCGCATCGTGCGGTCAGTTGGACCCGAGGTTCCTGTCTTGGGTTTTGCGGCCGCCCCGTGGACGCTCGCGTGTTACATGGTGGAAGGCAAAACGAAGGAAGGCTTTGCCACGACCAAGAGCTTCCTCTACCACGAGCCGAAGACCTTCCGCGAACTGCTCCACCGCATTGCTCAGGCAACGATTCCGTACCTGAACGCCCAAATCGCCGCGGGGGCTACCGCTGTCCAATTGTTCGACACCTGGTGCGGCGAGCTGAATTTGCAGGACTACCGGGATTTCGCGCTTCCAGCCGTCCAGGAAATCATTTCCGGAATGAGCGGAGGTGTTCCGTTCATTTACTACACCAAGGCCTCGCAACATCTCCTCCCTGCGGTGGCGCGATCCGGGGCAAATGTCCTCAGCGTCGACTGGCGCGTAGAGTTGGCTGAGGTTCGCGAGCTCCTTGGTCCGAAAATCTCCTTGCAGGGAAACGTCGATCCAGCCGTTCTGCTGGCACCGTCGGAGAAAATTCGCCAAGTGACGCTCGGCACCGTTGGCGCTCTCTGGGGACGGGGCCACATTCTCAATCTCGGCCATGGCATACTGCCGAATACGCCGGTCGAAAATGCCAAACTCTTTATTGAAACCGCCCAACAAGCTCTGATAATCGATGCGAGACCAGCAGCTCAATCACGGTAAGGGACCTTCCCGATGATACTTGCCCATCCAAGTCTGCAGCAGATGCGCGACGAACTTCGTGTTGCTGAGGATTTCCTCACCAAGTACAACCGCCCGGGACCGCGCTATACCAGCTATCCCACGGCGCCGGTCTGGAACGACGCTTTCGGCCCGGATGACCTCGAGAGAATGCACGAAGTAGCGGAGCGCGCCCGAACGCCCGTTTCCCTGTACATGCACATCCCCTTCTGCGAGAGCCTGTGTCTCTTCTGCGCCTGCAACGTCATTATTCAGAAGAATAAAAGCGTGGCGCCGCCCTATCTCGACATTCTGAAGCGCGAGATGACGCGCGTTAGCCGGAGCGTATCTAAAGACCGTCCGGTCGTGCAGTTCCATTGGGGCGGCGGCACGCCAACCTACTTAACGCCGGAACAAATCGAAGACCTTTTTGGATACACACGCGAACATTTTCAGTTCGCGCCGGACAGCGAAATCGGCATCGAGGTCGACCCCCGAGTCACATCCCTGCAGCATCTCGAAACCATCCGCAAACTCGGCTTCAACCGCTTAAGCATGGGCATCCAGGATTTTCAGCCGGATGTGCAGAAAGCGGTGCACCGCATCCAACCGTTCGAAATGACCCGCGACTTGCTTTTCGCCGCGCGCGACCTCGGTTTTGACAGCATAAACGTCGACTTGATCTACGGCCTCCCCTACCAGACGCCAGACAGTTTCGCACACACGATCGACCAGATTCTCAGCCTGGCCCCGGACCGCGTCGCTCTGTTCAGCTACGCCCATGTGCCCTGGCTAAAGAAGCAGCAAGGTTCTTTTGCGACACACCTCCCCGAAGGCATGGAAAAATTCGAGATTTTTCGCGTGGGCCTGCTCAAGTTTCTCGAGGCCGGCTATCTCTACATCGGCATGGACCACTTTGCGAAGCCCGGCGACGAACTTGCCGTCTCTCAGCAGAATCGCACGCTGCACCGCAACTTCCAGGGCTACACCACCAAAGCCGGCGCCGACCTCTACGGCATGGGCATCACCGCCATCAGCGGCATCCAGGACGCTTACGCGCAGAATTATCGCGACATCGCCTCCTGGGAAAAGGCCGTCACGGACCGCGGGCTTGCCACCATGCGCGGGTATCAGCTCTCGGACGAGGACCTGCTGCGCCGCGCCGTCATCAGCCGCCTGCTCTGCCACACCGTCGTCATCAAGGATGAGATTTCCCGCGAGTTCGGCATTGACTTTGACCAGTATTTCGCGGAAGAACTTCGCCGCCTCGAGCCTTCCCGGGACGACGGCCTTGTACTTCTCGAAAGCGGCGAAATCCGCGCCACCTGGCTGGGACGCATCTTCATCCGCAATCTGGCGATGGTTTTCGATCCCTATCTCGAAAAACAGCATCTCAACGCCAAGCCGCTCTTTTCGAAGACTCTCTGATCCTGCGAGGATGCTCACGACGCCGTGACCCGTCACGTCCCAGCACTGGTAGTCGGCGCCGGTATCTCCGGCCTCGTCTGCGCTTACGCTCTGCGCAAAGCTGGAATTGACGCACAGATTGTCGAAGCCTCCCCTCACCCGGGCGGCGTCATCCACTCCGTCATCCGCGATGGTTTCCTGCTCGAATGCGGTCCGCAAAGTTTCTCGGGAACCGCGGCGCTCCGCGATTTGTGCGGCAAGCTTGGTATTTCTGACCAGCTCCTGCGGGCCCCGCACCGCGCACCCCGCTATGTCTTGGTGGAGGGTGCGCTCCAGGCGGTGCCCTTAAGTCCGCCGGCCTTCTTCACAAGTTCTCTCGTGGATGGTGCCACGAAATGGGCGCTTGTGCGTGACATTATCGGCAAGAGCATCCCTCCGGAAGCGGATGAATCCATCGCGGCCTTCGTCCGCCGGAAATTCTCCGCACAGCTTCTCGATCGTCTGGTGGGTCCTTTCGTTTCCGGGATTTACGCGGGCGATGCCGAACGGCTGAGCGTTCGCAGCGCTTTTCCTCAACTCTACGAAGCGGAAAAGGCCTCGGGCAGCATTATTCGCGGCATGTTCCGCCTCGCCAAGGCCAAGAAAGGTCTGCGAGAGCGCCCTACCTTGCAAACCTTCCGCGATGGCAACGAAACTCTGGTCCGCGCCCTCGCCGCCAATCTTGGTTCCGCCCTGCGAACCGGTGTAAGCGTCGGTGGAATCTCGCGCCGTGGCGACGGTTCCTTCGACGTCCACCTCCAAAACAGTGGTAATGAAGAATCCGCTTCATCACGTGCATTGATCTTCGCCACTCCCACAAACGTCAGCGGAAAGCTGCTGGGCCAGCTCGATTCGGCATTCGAATCTCTCCTGACCGCGGTCGAATACGCCGCCGTCGCGGTGGTTTCCCTGGGATATCGCAAGAGTGGTGTTGGGCATTCGCTAGAAGGATTCGGCTTCCTTGTTCCGCGGTCCGCGGGACTGCGGGTTCTTGGCACCGTCTGGAATTCATCGCTTTTCCCTGGACGCGCCCCCGAAGGTCACGCTTTGCTGACAAGCTTCGTCGGCGGAATGACCGATCCAGCCGCCGCCACGCTGCGGCCCGAGGAACTCGCCGGCCTCGTCCACCAGGAAATCTCACCTCTACTTTCCATCAAGAACGATGCCACCTTTTCGAACGTAACAATTTGGCCGCGTGCCCTTCCGCAGTACAATCTGGGGCACGGCGACCGCCTTGCCGCGGTCGAAAAGCTCCGTGCCCGTTTCCCGGGTATCTGGTTAACGGGAAACTACCTGCGCGGACCCGCCATCGGCTCTTGTGTCGAGCAGGCCCTGGCAGTTGCCGAAGCAGTGGCTGAGGACCTCCGGCAGTAACGTCGTGCGGTCTCATCCAGTTCCACAGGACTGCCGTATATTTCAGTAGGAGACGAAGCAACTCATTCCCGTGTTCCTAGCGGCTTTTTTATCCACCGCGAACCGCGAAGTATCGCCCGACGCGACGCTTGTGCAACAGCTTCTTCAAAAGGATGTGAGCGCCTTCGAACAGCTCTATGACCGCCATTCACGCGCTGTCTATTCCCTGGTTCTGCGCATCCTTCAACAGGCCGGCACGGCGGAGGAGGTCGTACAGGACGTCTTCTTGCAGCTCTGGCGCAATGCCCGGCAGTATGACGAGTCCCGAGGGCCTTTCGTGCCCTGGCTGCTTACCCTGGCGCGCAATCGCGCCCTGGACACGCTTCGTTTGAAAAGCGAACGCCAGCGCCGCCGCGAAGACCAGACCGAAGCGTTGCCTTCCATCGCTGCCTCGCCGGACTACGTAAAACAGCTTGATGCCAAGCGCCGCGGCGACAAAGTCCGGGCACTTATGGCTTCACTGAACCCGCAGCAGAAAAAAGCCATCGAGATGGCGTATTTCGAGGGCCTGAGCCACCGCGAGATTGCCGCCGCACTGAGAGAGCCGCTGGGCACAGTGAAGAGCTGGATTCGAAACGGTTTGCTGCGCTTAAAGGAAGAATTGCAGGCGGCGACGTGAAGAACTGCGACCAATTCCGTGAGTCGTACGAAGCCTACGCGCTGGGTGCCTTGGACGCCGGCGAACGCGCCGCCCTCGAAGCCCATCTCGCCACCGGGTGCAAGGACTGCGCCAAAGCCATCCAGGAAGCGCGCTCGCTCGTCAGCCAACTTGCTCACCTTGCGCCCGAGGCCACACCCTCAGACATGCTCAAGGGACGACTCATGCAAACCGTCCGCGCCGAAGCTCAAGCAGCAAGGCTCATCAACCCATCCAGGAGCACCATTCCGTTCTGGATGTGGGCCGGCGTCGCAGCTCTGTTCCTGCTCACGGTTTATTCGGCCTGGAACGCCGAGCAGTTGCGTAGAGACATTCGGCTGACCGATGAACGCGCCGCTGCGATCCTGCAAGAGCGCCGGAGACTCGAAGCACAACTTGAGCTTGCTAAACGCGAGGCGACGATCCTGACTGATCCCGCATCCGTGAAGATCTCCCTCGTTTCCGGGGATACCCAAACGCCACAACTCGAAGCCAAGTGGCATTCTCAACTGGGCATAGTCTTAACGGGACAGAAGATTGCCGTGCCTTCCGGCAATCGCGTTCTGCAATTATGGTTGATCCCGAAAGCGCCCGGCGGTAAACCCGTGCCCTCGCTTACCGCGCGTCCGGATGTCGATGGGAAATTCGTTTTGCTGGTTTCGAATCCGCCGGAGCTCATGGCCGCGACAAAAGCTTTAGCCATCACCGAAGAGCCGGCCGGCGGCAGCCCTCAACCCACGACCCCGCCACGCTGGGTCGGCGGCGTCGGCTAGTTTATTTGTTTTTCCTCTTTCCGCTTTTGCCGTAGCGCAGCGCCAGCCGCGTCTTCCGCCGCCCCGCGGCCTCGCGGTACCTCCGCCTCTCCTCCGCCGTCTTCAAAATCAGCGGCGGCACCGCTTTCGGCATCCCGGTGTGCTCGTCAATTGCCACGAACGTCACAAGAGCGGACGTGGTGTGCTTGTGCTCGCCCGTGAGCACATTTTCCGAATAAACTTCCACGCCGACCTCCATGGACGTGTGGAACACGCGGTTCACCTGCGATTTCAGCATGACAATTTCGCCGAGGTTTACCGAGTTCCGAAAATCGATGGAGTCCACCGAGGCCGTGACCACATAGCTGTTCGAATGCCGGTGTGCCGCCATAGCCGCCGCGATATCCACCAGATGCATCACGTGGCCCCCAAGCAGTTTTCCCAGCGGATTGGTCTGGGCCGGAAGAACGACCTCGGCCATTTCCGAGCGCGACGCGCTGACCCGCTTTCCAGGAAGTCTGGTCTCCTGATGGCGAATCTCATGCTTATTCCGCTTCATTCGAACCCCTTGCCCCGGCGCGATTTTGGCTGCCGCCGTTGCTCCCCGTATAATACGGGACGAACCGATGACGGAACAAAACAAAACCCGCCGTCAAATGCTCGAGGAATTTGTCGCCAGCAAACCCGATGACGCCTTCTCCCGCTATGGCCTCGCCCTGGAGTGCATGAACAACGGCGATCCAAGCGCCGCCGACACGCACTTCCGCGAACTGCTCGCTCGCAACGCCGATTACATTCCGGCTTATCTAATGTACGGCCAATTGCTTGCCCGGGAATCGCGCACGGACGAAGCCAGGCGCGTGCTTTCGAACGGCATCGCCGCCGCCACGAAAGCAGGCAACCAGCACGCCCGCTCCGAAATGGAAGCCCTCCTCGACGAACTCCGCTGATTTCTCGTTTCGGCGATGGATCCCCCTCATTCTCTCTTTTCGCGCATCTCCCGCGCCCTCTGGTATGATTTGTTCTGGGACCCATGCGGCCTGAACGCATTCCGCTTTTTCCGCTGAACGTCGTCCTTCTCCCCGGCGCCGACCTTCCTCTGCACATTTTCGAGCCGCGTTACCGCCAGATGGTAAAAACCTGTCTCAAGGAGAAATCCCCGTTCGGCATGCTTCTCTCGCTTCCCAACGGTGTCGCGCGCGTCGGCTGCACTGCCGAAATACTCGATGTGGTGAAGCGCTACGGCGACGGCCGAATGGATATCCTCACCGTTGGCCGCGCTCCCTTTCGCGTGCTCGAGCTGTCCACGCAGAATCCGCTCCTCGAAGGCCAGGTTGATTACCTTGAGGACCGCGAAGCTCCCGCAAATCCGCGCGTTCAGCGCGAACTCGTGGAGCTGTACGAAGCCTGCCATACGCTGATCTACGACGATTATCCCAAGAATCTCGAAAGCCCTGCGCCCGAACTGCTTTCCTATCTCGTTGCCGCCACGCTCCCCATCGAACTCTTGTGGAAGCAGCAGATTCTCGAGCTTCGCTCGGAGCCTGACCGCCAGGAGCGCCTGGTGGCGTATCTCCGCGAGTGGGCGCCGCATCTACAGAACTCAGAAGCCATGCGCCAGCGCGCCGGAGGCAATGGACACGGTTTGAACTAATTTGCTGCGCTTCCCGGCTCGATCGGGGCGCGCGGAACGGGATCCCAAATGACGGCATCCACATCCATGGACTCTTCAGCACATCCGGCGGGTCAGTCGAAACCTCGCACCATCGGCGAGCTGAAGCGTATTCCTGATTTTGACCCGCGCGGCATGTCTCGTTCTGTCAAAGATGAGATCCGCCGCAATCTGCTGCGCGCCATCGAGAAAGGCGAGACCCTCTTTCCAGGTGTCCACGCTTACGAAGACACGGTCATCCCGCAAATCGTCAATGCCCTGCTCTCCCGCCACAATTTCATCCTTCTCGGTTTGCGCGGTCAGGCCAAGAGCCGCATCCTTCGCGGACTCACCCAACTGTTGGACCCGCTGATACCCGTCGTGGCTGGCTGCGAGATCAGCGATGATCCCTTCAAACCAATCTGCCGCGCCTGCCGCGATAAAATCGCCGCCGAGGGTGACAATGCGCCGATCGCCTGGATGCCCCGCGAAAATCGCTTCGTCGAAAAGCTCGCCACTCCCGACGTCACCATGGCCGACATCCTCGGCGACGTCGACCCCATCCGCGCCGCTCGCGGCGGCCGCGACCTT
>WNFH01002030.1_pt1 | contig 14000 bp, 12 predicted proteins | sample 5400411 | NCBI WGS metagenome assembly WNFH01 (sample SAMN13153347, study PRJNA577476) | soil metagenome | isolation source: 200 cm saprolite under Douglas fir tree site 2 hole 3 | place: USA:California | collected 2015-04-18
GCCTTCCAGAGCTCGCCGCGGAGCTGGTGGCGCTGAAGGTGGACGTGATCGTCACGACGGCCACGCAGTCCACGCTCGTGGCCAAGGCGGCGACGAGCACGATCCCCATCGTGATGCTCCAGGCCGCCGACCCGGTCGCGACCGGGCTCGTCGCGAGCCTCGCGCGGCCGGGCGGGAACGTCACGGGACTCGGCGTCAACTTCGCCGAGCTCAGCGCCAAGCGCGTCCAGCTCCTCCAGGAGGCGGTCCCGAAGCTCCGCCGCGTCGCGGTGCTCTGGAACGCGACGTTCAGGTCCATGGCGCTCGGGTTCAAGGAGATCGAGGTCGCGGCGCCGACGCTCGGCGTGACGATCCAGTCGCTCCGGGCCGAGGGGCCCCAGGACTTCGCCGCCGCGTTCGCCGCGATGCGCCGCGAGCGGCCGGGCGGCCTCGTCGTGCTCTTCGGTCCCATCACCGACCGTGACCTGCCGCGCCTCGTGGAGTTCACGCTGACGCACCGGCTCCCGGCGGTGTTCGAGGGCATCGTGCAGCAGGCCGTAGACGCGGGCGGCCTCATGTCTTACGGAACCAACGCCGCGGACCTCGCGCGCCGGGCGGGCGTCTACATCGACAAGATCCTCCGCGGCGCCCGGCCCGCCGATCTTCCCGTCGAGGAGCCCACGAAGTTCGAGCTCGTGATCAACGGGAAGACCGCGAAGGCGCTCGGGCTCACGCTCCCGCCGTCGCTGCTCGTGCGCGCCGATCGCGTCGTCGAATGACGGCGCCGGGCCGCGCGACCCTCGCCGGATGCCTGCTGCTCGCCGCGGTCGCGCCGGGCGCCGCGCAGGCGCCGACCGCGGAGAGCCGGAACATGCGGCTCGTCGGCACCCACGACCTCCAGGCCCGCTCGGCCTACCAGCCCCTCGCCGTGAGGCAGGGCGAGCGCTGGATCGCCTACGTCGGCCATCACGGCGGGCTCAAGCCCAATCCGCTCACGGGCCGCGACGAGCTGAACGGGACGTCGATCGTGGACGTGACGGACCCGCGGAACCCGCGGTACCTCCATCACATCCCGGGCGCGCCGGGCGAGGCCGAGGCGGGCGGCGCCGCGATGGTGCGCGTGTGCGACGGCCGGACGCTCCCGAAGGGCGATCCGGCGAAGACGTACCTCCTGCGCACCCTCGGCAAGCTCGCGCACGAGGTCTGGGACGTGAGCGACCCCGACCGGCCGTCGCTCCTGACGACGGTGGTCAGCGGCCTCGGCGAGACGCACAAGAACTGGTGGGAGTGCGACACCGGCATCGCCTACCTCGTCTCCGACGGTCGCCCGCAGGGCTGGCGCACGAACCGGATGACGAAGATCTTCGACCTCGCCGATCCGCGCCGCCCGCGCTTCATCCGCGACTTCGGGCTGCCGGGCCAGGAGCCGGGCGCGACGGGCGAGGCGCCCGAGGGCGTCCACGGGCCCATCGCCTTCCGGGGCCGCGTCTACTTCGCCTATGGCACCGGGGCGAACGGCGTGCTCCAGATCGTGGACCGCGCGAAGCTCCTCACGGGAGACCCCCAGGTACCCGACCCGTTCGCGCCCACGCGCGAGAACCTCCTGTACCCGCAGATCGGCCGGCTTGACATGGCGCCCGACTGGGGCGGCCACACGAGCTTCCCCGTCCTGGGCGTGGCCGTGCGCGACTTCGCCGGCAACGCGCGCGGCGCGCTGCGCGACTTCGTCGTGCTCGTGTCGGAGTCGCTCCGGAACGAGTGCCAGGAGGCGCGCCAGCTCACGTTCCTCGTGGACGTGACGACGCCGTCCAGGCCCTTCTCCGTCGCCACCTTCCAGGTGCCCGCGGCGCCCGGCGACTTCTGCAACCGCGGCGGCCGCTTCGGCCCGCACTCGTCCAACGAGTCGTTCGCGGCGGTCTACTACGGCAAGCTCGTGTTCCTCGCGTACTTCAACGCCGGCGTGCGCGCCGTGGATATCCGGGACCCGTTCCACCCGCGTGAGGCCGGCTTCTTCATCCCGGCGACCACGGCGAACACCGACCCGCGCTGCGTCAAGGTCGGCGGCCGCGACCGCTGCAAGACGGCGATCCAGACGAACAACGTCGAGGTGGACGAGCGCGGCTTCGTCTACCTCGTCGACCGGGCCAACACGGGCCTGCACATCGTCGAGCCGGTCCCGGGGAGCTGGTGACGGCCGACGCGAAGCTCGCGCGCCGGCTCGTCCTCGACGAGGTGTTCGACCTCTCGCTGTACACGGCGCTGCGCGACACCGCGCGCGGCGACCTCCGGCGGACGCTCGACGAGCTGATCGCGGTCGAGACACGGCACGTCAAGTTCTGGCAGGACTTCTTCGACCTGGCCCCGGCGAAGCTCGACCTCGGCCGCCGCCTGAAGCTCGCCCTCCTGGTCGGCGTGTGCCGCCTCTTCGGCGCGCCGGCGATCCACCTCGTCCTCGAGGCGATCGAGGTCCACGGCGTGCGCAAGTACCTCACCGTCTGGCGCCGCTACGAGGGCGGGCCGCTCGGCGGCGCCGTCCACGAGGTCCTCGAGGACGAGTTCAAGCACGAGGACGCGGTGGTGATGGGCGAGGGGGAACGGCGGATCAGCCCGCGGCGCGTCCGCGACATCTTCCTCGGCCTGAACGACGGCCTCGTGGAGATCCTGGGCGCGGTGAGCGGGTTCTTCGGCGCGTTCGGCGACGCGGCGACCGTGCTGATCGCGGGCTCCACGGTGGCCGTGGCGGGGGCGCTCTCGATGGGCGCCGGCGCCTACGTCGCCTCGAGCTCCGAGCAGGAGGTGGAGCGGGTCGAGGCCGCGCGCCGCCGGTTCCTCGGCGAGGGCGGGGACGTGGAGGAGACGGGCGCGACGTCGCTCGGGTCGGCGGTCGTCGTCGGCGCGAGCTACTTCGTGGGCGCGCTGGTCCCGGTGCTGCCGGTGGCCTTCGGCGCGGCGACCGCGATGCCGTCGATCCTCACCGGGGGCGTGATGATCATCATCATCTCCTCGCTCCTCGCGTTCCTCTCCGGCATGGACGTCAGGCGCCGGATCCTCACGAACCTCGTGATCATCACCGCCGCCGTCGTCGTCACCTACGCGATCGGCCTCCTCACGAGGACGCTCTGGGGCGTCGCGGTATGAGGCGCGCCCTCGCGCTGGCCGCGCTCGCCCTGGTCCCCGCGCCCGCGCTCGCGGAGATGCAGCTCCCGCCGGGCTTCACCGCGCAGGTCTACGTCACGGGCGAGGGCTTCGACGTGAGCGCGGGCGGCGGCCTCGCCGGCCTGCCGTCCATGTCCACGCTCGCGCTCGACGAGACCGGCAACCTCTATCTCGCGCGCACCGGCCGCCGCTACTTCGGCGGCGAGGCGGACGACCTCTGGCCGATCTACCGGATCCCGGTGGGCGGCGCGCGCCTCACGCCGCGGACCGAGGCGCGCTTCTTCCACGGCCCGCCCCTCCTCAACGCGCAGGTGGGCGCGGTGCGCGCCGGCCGCGAGCTCCTCGTCACGACCTACGATCGTGACCGCAAGCTCGGCGCCCTCTACCGGATGCTCGATGGGCGCGCGGAGCTGTTCGCGGGCGGCACCCCGCCCGCCGGCGCCCCGCCGCTCCTGACGCAGCCCGAGGGCGCGGCGGTGGACGCCGCGGGCAACGTCTACGTCGCGGACCGGGCGCGGGGCGCCGTCGTGAAGCTCGATCCCGCCGGCCGCGTCCTCGACCCGCGCTGGGTCGCGGTCAGCCGGCCGCGGCTCGTCGCCACGGGCGAGGGCGATCACGTCTGGATCGCAGCCGACGGCACCGCGGAGGCGCCGTGGCAGCAGGGGACCGGCGAGCTCCTGAGGGTCGGGCCTGGGGGCGCGCTGGGCGTCGTCCTGCGGGGCCCCGTCCCCACCGCGATCGCCGCCAGCCCGGCGGGCTGGATCGTCGTCGCCGACCGGCGCGCGGCCACGCTCTTCGTCCTGGACGCCGCGGCGAGGAGGATCGAGCTCGCGAGCTTCACCGACGGCGACGCGCCCCGCGGCCTCGCGTGGGCGCCGGTCACGCCGGAGACGCGTCGGGCGGGGATCGCCGGCGACCTCTTCGTCGTCGTGATCCGGCGCAGCGCGTTCCAGACCAACGAGGTCCTGCGCGTGTCGGGGCCGTTCGATGCCCACGCGCGGTCCCGGGAACCGTGAGGGCGCGTGTCGCCGTGAGAGGACGATCGGTTCCGCGCCGATCGTCACCCTGTTCGCGCGGGAGCAGGTGCTGAAGAGTCTGCGACTCTGATCGCGGTCGGGTGGAGCGCCGCGGCCACCCGGCGGGCGAGGGCGTCCGGCGCGAAGGGCTTCTCGAGCAGGTCGTCGGGGTCGACGGCCTGCTCGGCGTAGCCCGACATGAAGAGCGTCTTCACGCCGGGCCGCGCCGCCCGCAGGCGGTCGGCCAGCTCGCGGCCGGTGAGGCCGGGCATGACGAGGTCGGTCAGCAGGAGATGGATCGGGCCGCGGAAGCGCCGGCCGAGCTCGAGCGCCTCGGCCCCGTCGCGCGCCGTGAGCACCTCGTAGCCGAGACCGCCCAGGACCTGGCGCACCAGGCGCCGGACCTCGTCCTCGTCCTCGACGACCAGGATCGTCGCGTCACCGCCCGGCAGGGCGCCCGGCGCGGCGCTGTCGCGCATCACATCGGCGGGCGCGTCGATCCGCGGCAGGTAGATCGTGAACGCCGCCCCGCGCCCGGGCTCGCTCTCCACCGCGACGTACCCGTCGTGCTGCTTGACGATGCCGTAGACCGTGGACAGCCCGAGCCCCGTGCCCTGGTCGGGCCCCTTCGTCGTGAAGAAGGGCTCGAAGACGCGCTCGCGCGTCTCCTCGTCCATGCCGACGCCGGTATCGGTGACCCGGAGCCGCACGTGGTTTCCCGCAGTCGAGCCGGGGTGGACCCGAACGAACGCGTCGTCCAGCTCGACGTTGCCCGTCTCGACGGTCAGCCGGCCGCCGAAGGGCATCGCGTCCCGCGCGTTCACGGCGAGATTGACGATCACCTGCTCGAGCTGTCCGGGATCGGCCCGGACCTGGCCAAGCCGGGGATCGAGCGCGACGGCGAGCTCGATGTTCTCGCCGATGAGGCGCCGGAGCATGGCGGTGACGGTCGTGACGACCGCGTTGAGATTCAGGACCCGCGGCGCGAGCGTCTGCTTGCGGCTGAACGCCAGGAGCTGGCGCGTCAGGTTCGCCGCGCGCCGGGCGGTGCCCTCGACCAGGTCGAGGTCCTCGTACTCGGGCTCCTCGGGCCGGTGGCGCCGGAGAAGCATCTGGCAGCGCCCGATGATGACCGTGAGGAGGTTGTTGAAGTCGTGCGCGACGCCGCCCGCGAGCCGGCCGACCGCCTCGATCCGCTGGAGCTGCCGCATCTCGTTCTCGCGCTGGTGCAGCGCCTCCGTCGCGCGGCTCCGCTCGGTGACGTCCCGGCCCACACCGCCGAGCCCGCTCACCTGGCCGCGCTCGTCGGTCAGCGCCGCGCCCGTCCACTGATACGGGACCGGCGCGCCGTCGGCGCCGCGGAGCCGAGCCTCCACCTCGAACCGCCCGTGCGCGACGCCGCGGGCCAGCGCCTCGCGCATCGCGTCGCGGCCGTCCTCGGCGAGCAGCTCGACGAGCGGCCTGCCGGCGAGCTCGCGCGCCGCGAGCCCGGTCGCGGCCTCGAGCCGCCCGTTCCAGAGGGTCAGCCGGCCGTCACGGTCGAGCACGTACATGGCGTCGGGGATCGCCTCGATGAACCGCTCGAGATCCCGGTACGTCGCGCGCAGCCGGCGGCGGCTCTCGCGCAGGGCCCGTGCCAGCACCGCGGTGAGGATGCCGCCGGTGTTGAGGACGATCAGGTTGAACGCGGCGACCGCCGACCAGTTGGGCATCCGGGTCGGCGGCATGCCGAGGAGCCCGAGCTGCTGCAGCATCACGATCGCGACGTAGCTCGCCGTCGCCGTCACCGTCGCCACCACGCAGGCGGCGCTCGAGAACACGATGCCGGTGTAGATCGTGACGATGAGGTAGATGCCGAGGTACTGCGCCGCGCCGAGCCCGCCCGCGCTGTAGAGGCCCACGCTGATCAGCAGGATGTCGACGAACATGCGCGCGTACGCCTGGGCGCGGAACCAGCGCCCGCCGCGCGCCGCCAGGTAGTACGGCCCGTTGAGGGCGAGGCCGAGCAGCGCCGGGAGGACGACGACGGCCGAGCGCTCGCCGGTGCTGCTGACGTGGAAGAGGAGCTGGAAGGCGAGGATGAAGAGGGCGAAGCTCATCCGGATCACCAGCTCCTGCCGGAGACGGTGGAGCCGGCGACGGTCCCGGACGGTGGCGTCGGCCTCGGGCTGCGACAGCCACGGCCGGGCAGGGCTTACCTCTCGGTGCGTGCTGCGCATCACCGGGATTCGGAGCAAGCCGGGTGCCACGGCTTCAGCGACGGAAAATCAGGGGGATAAGCCGAGGTGCCGACGCGATGCAGGGAAGAAAACGATCAGCGCCGGTGAGAAATAATCCGGAAACCTCCCGGATAATCCGGAAACCTCCGTAAGATACCGTCGTGCCGCCGTCCGAGCGCCCCCATCGCGGATCGGTCCTCGAAGTGCTCGGCGCCTCCACGCGGCTCGGGCTCACCTCGTTCGGCGGTCCCGTCGCCCATCTCGGCTACTTCCGCGAAGAGTACGTGACGCGCCGGCGCTGGATGGACGAGCGGAGCTACGCCGACCTCGTCGCGCTCTGCCAGTTCCTTCCCGGGCCGGCGTCGAGCCAGGTCGGGATCGCGGTCGGCATGCTGCGCGCCGGCCTCCCGGGCGCCGTCGCCGCGTGGCTCGGGTTCACGCTGCCCTCCGCCGTCGCGCTCCTCCTCTTCGCGTACGGCGTGCGGGCGGCGGGCGTCGGCGACGCGGGCTGGCTCCACGGGCTCAAGGTGGTGGCGGTCGCGGTCGTCGCTCAGGCGGTGTGGGGTATGGCGCGGGCGCTCGCCCCCGACCGCCCGCGCGCGACGCTCGCCCTCCTGGCGGCGATCGTCGTGCTCCTGTCGCCCACCGCGGCCGTGCAGGTGCTGATCATCGCCGCGGCGGGGCTCATCGGCTGGCGTGCGCTCCCGAGCGCGGGCGTGCCGCACGAGCTCGACCTGCGCGTCCCGGTCGGCCGGCGGCTCGCGGTCGCCGCGTGGGTCGTGTTCGGGGGGCTGCTCGTCGGGCTCCCGCTCGCGCGGCGCCTCGCGCCCGGCCCGGCGCTCGAGGTCTTCGACAGCTTCTTCCGCGTGGGCTCGCTCGTGTTCGGCGGCGGCCACGTGGTGCTCCCGCTGCTCCAGGCCGAGGTGGTCCCTCCGGGCTGGGTGTCGAACTCCGAGTTCGTCGCCGGCTACGGCGCCGCGCAGGCCGTGCCCGGCCCGCTCTTCACGTTCGCCGCCTACCTCGGCGCCGTGCGCGCGGCGCCGCCGAACGGCGTCGCGGGCGCGGCGTGGGCGCTCGTCGCGATCTTCCTGCCGTCGTTCCTGCTCGTCGTGGGCGCTCTGCCGTTCTGGAACGCGCTCCGGCGGCGCGCCGGCTTCCAGGGGGCGCTCGCCGGGATCAACGCCGCGGTCGTGGGTCTCCTGCTCGCGGCGCTCTACCGGCCGGTGTGGACGAGCGCGATCGCGGGACCCGCCGACGTCGCGCTGGCGCTCGCGGCGTTCGGGCTCCTCGCCTTCTGGAAGTGGCCGCCGTGGCTCGTCGTCCTCTTCGCCGCGGCGGCCGGTGCGGCGCTCGCCGCACTCTCGCCGCGCGTGGTGTAGCCTGGGGCGGGCGAGATGAACCGGATCCCGGTGTCGCGCCTCATCCGGGTGTTCACGTGGACGGGGCTCACGAGCCTCGGCGGCGGGCGGAGCGCCTATTTCCACGACGCGGTGGTGATGCGCCGCCGCTGGCTCAGGCACGAGGAGTTCCTGCAGGACCTCACGCTGAGCCAGCTCCTGCCGGGCCCGAACTTCGCCAACCTCGCGGTGGCGCTCGGCTGCCGGCTCGCCGGCTGGGCGGGCGGCGCGGGGGCGCTCCTCGCGATCGTCGCGCCCGGCGCGGTCATCCTCTTCGCCCTCACCATCCTCTACTTCCGTGGTGGCTTCGCGCCCGCGACGACGCACGTCATGCACGGCATGGCGGCGACCGTCGTCGGCCTCGTCCTCGTGGCGACGGCGCGGCTCGTGCGCGCGTCGATCCGCGGCCGCGCGGGAGTCGCCGTGGCGGCGGTCACCTTCCTCCTCGTGGGCCCGTTCCACGTCTTCACGCCCCTCGCCATCGCGCTCGTGCTGCCGGTCTCGCTCTGGTGGCACCGCCCGCGGCGCGCCTGATGCGCGGCCTCGCGACGCTCGACTGGACCTTTCTCTGGCTCAGCGTCCTCTGCGTCGGTGGCGGCCTCGGGGTGGTGCCCGAGCTGCAGCGCCAGGTCGTGACGCGGCACGAGTGGGTGACGGCGCGCGAGTTCGTGGACGGCTACACGCTGTCCCAGCTCACGCCCGGCCCCACGATGCTCGTCGTCGTGTTCGTCGGCTACCGCGCGTACGGCGTGCCGGGGGCGTGCGTCGCGGGGCTCGCGATGTTCCTGCCGACGTCGTCGCTCACCGCGTTCATCGCGCGGCGGTGGGAGCGCCTGCGCACGCACCCGTGGGCGCTCGCCGCCGAGCAGGGGCTCGCGCCCGTGGGCCTCGGCCTCATGGCCGCCGGCGTCTACACGCTGGCGCGCGGCGGCGTGCACGACGCGGCGACCGCCGCGCTGGCGGCCGTCGCGACGCTCGCCCTCACGGCCGAGCGGGTTCCGCCGCCGGCGGTCGTGCTCGCGGGCGGCGTTGCCGGCTGGCTCCTGGGCCTGTAGCATGCTCGGTCACGGAGGGATGGCGATGACGCGGCGTCGGCTCCTGGTCACGGCCCTCGGCGTGGTGCTCGCGGCCGGGCTCACCGCCGGGCGGGCGCCCGCCCAGGCCCCCGCGCCGGCGCCGAAGGACGCCAAGGGCGCGCCCGCCGTCAGGCCCCCGGCGACGCTCCCGCCCCTGCCCGAAGGCCTGACCCCGGAGGAGCGGCGCAACATCGAGGTCTTCCGCCGCGCCTCGAGCTCCGTCGTCTTCATCACGAAGAGCGCCGTCCGGCGCGACCTCTTCACGATGGACGTCCAGCAGATCCCAAAGGGCACGGGCAGCGGCTTCGTCTGGGACCGTCAGGGCCACGTCGTGACCAACTTCCACGTGATCCAGGACGGCAACGCGTTCTCGGTGACGCTCGCCGACCAGTCGGAATGGGACGCGACGATCGTGGGTGTCGCGCCCGAGAAGGATCTGGCGGTCCTCAACATCAAGGCGCCCGCCGACAAGCTCGTGCCGCTCACGCTCGGGACCTCGCGGAGCCTCCTCGTGGGCCAGCGCGTGCTCGCCGTGGGGAACCCGTTCGGGCTCGACCACTCGCTCACGGTCGGCGTGGTCAGCGCGCTCGGCCGTGAGCTCCGCTCGCCCACCGGCCGGCGCATCCGCGACGTCATCCAGACCGACGCGGCGATCAACCCTGGCAACTCGGGGGGGCCGCTCCTCGACTCGAGCGGCCGGCTCGTCGGCGTGAATACCGCGCTGTTCAGCCCGAGCGGCACCTCGGTCGGCATCGGCTTCGCCGTGCCCGTGGACGCGGTCACCCGCCTCGTGCCGCAGCTCATCGCGCGCGGCCGCGCGGTCCAGCCGGGCATCGGCGTGATGCTGGTGCCCGGCCACCTGGTCGAGCGGCTCGGGATCGAGGGCGTGGTGATCGCCGAGGTCACGCCGGACGGGCCGGCCGGCCGCGCCGGGCTCGAGGGTCTCGAGCCCACGAACCGGGGGTACGTCGTGCGCGACCGGATCGTCGCGGTGGACGGCAAGCCCGTGAAGACCGAGGATGACCTGCGCGACGCCATCGAGGCCGTCGGCGTCGGCAAGACGGTCACGCTCACCGTCGCGCGCGGCAATGCGCGGCGCGAGGTGCGCGTGCCGCTCGTCCAGATCGAGTAGCCGGCGCGCCGGCTACGCGACGTCCACCCAGCCGCCGCGCGCGAGCGAGGCGAGGACGGCGTCGAGCACCGCCTGCGCGGCGAGGCCGTCGGCGAGCGAGGGCGACGCCGGCGCGCCCGACCCGATCGCGCGGAGGAGCTCCCCGACGAGCGGCGCGATCGTGACCTTCCCGATGACCTCCATCGGATCGCCCTCGCCGGCCCCGGCCGGCGCCGCCACGCGCGGCGCCACCGGCTCGAAGCTCTTCCCGCTCGCCGCGACGCCGAGCTCGCCCTCGTACCAGCGCGGCCCCTCGCGCGTGAGCCGATAGCGCACGCCGCCGCGCGTCCCGTACGCCTCGAGCGTGTGCTCGTTCGCGCCGTGGGCGGCGCGGCTCGCGGTGAGCGTGACCTGCGCGCCCGAGACGAGCTCGGCCAGCACCGTGCAGTAATCCTCGGCGTCGGGCGGCCGGCCGACGCCGGGCGCCGAGCGCGACGGGTAGGCGATGCCGGCATGGGCCGTGACGCGCCGGAACTCGCCGAAGCTCCAGCGCACGAGATCGATCATGTGCACGCCCATGTCGCCCATCGCGCCGTGCCCCGCCTGCGCGCGGTCCATCCGCCACGTGGCCGCCGCGCCCTCGTCGGCCCAGCGCGCGCCGAGCCAGCGGAGCGCCAGGTGGAGCGGCCGGCCGAGCGCGCCCTCGCGCACGCGCGAGTGGAGCTCCTGCATCGCGGGCGTGAAGCGCCAGTTGAAGCCCGTCATCGCCACGCGCCGCGCGCGCCCCGCCGCGTCGACCATGGCGCGCGCCTCGGTGGCGGTCATCGCGAGCGGCTTCTCGCACACGACGTGAGCGCCGCGGGCGAAGGCGGCGAGCGCGATCGCGTGGTGCAGGTGGGGCGGCGTCGCGATCACGACGATCTCTGGCGCGGCGCGCTCGAGCATGTCCTCCCAGCGCTCGAACACGCCGGGCACGCCGTAGCGCTCGGCGACGGCCTTAGCGGCCGCCTGGTCGCGCTGGCAGACGGCGACGACGCGGCAGCCGGCCGCCTGGAACGCTGGAATGTGGGCGCGGCCGTAGCCGAGCCCGATGACGCCGACGGTGGGCGCGGGAGGGCGGCTCATGGTGTGTGATACTACCTCACCGTCGGAGGAGGCGACCGCATGTCGGCGAGCGTCGCGCGCGCCGTGCCCACCGTCCAGATCGACGACGCGAGCGTCCGCGTCACCGAGTGGCGCTTCGCGCCCGGCGCCGCCACCGGCTGGCACCGGCACGAGTACGCGTACGTGGTCGTGCCGCTCACGACGGGCCGGCTCGAGATCACCGCGCGCGAGGGCGCGAGCGTGGCGGAGCTCCGCGCCGGCCGCGCGTACGCCCGGGCCGCCGGCGTCGAGCACGACATCCGGAACGCGAACGCCTTCGAGTTCGTCTTCGTCGAGATCGAGCTGAAGCGCGCCTGAGCCCGATCAGCGCGGCACGCGGCCGTTCACGAGCGCCCCCCAGGTCGCCACGACGAAGGGCACGAGGTAGGTCAGGGGCACCTTCCAGGCGAGCGCCGGCGGCCATGCGCCGTGCAGCAGGAGGTCGCCCTGGTTGATCGCCAGGAGGAGCGTGCCCACGATCGCCGCGATCCCGAGCGAGCGCCGGAGCATCGGAGGGTGGCGGAGCGCGCAGCGCGCGCACATGACGGCCGCACCGCCGGGGGCCTGGAACTGGAAGGCGCTCCGCCCCGCGAGCGGCGCGCCGCACGCGGCGCACGACGTCTCGGCGGCCACGGCCGACGATTATGCCCTACAATTGACGGGTGGGCTCCCAGGACACCTTCCGGAAGCTCGCGGCGAACATCGAGACCGTCATGAAGGGGCAGGCGGCCGCGATCCGCCGGCTCCTCGCCGCGTTCGCGAGCGGCGGCCACGTGCTCCTCGAGGACTACCCGGGCACCGGCAAGACGACGCTCGCCAAGGCCCTGGCGCGCTCGATCGGCGCCGAGTTCAAGCGGATCCAGTTCACGCCCGATCTCCTGCCCTCGGACATCCTCGGCGTGTCCGTGTACGATCAGCGCGATCAGGTCTTCCGCTTCCACGAGGGCCCGGTCTTCACGAACATCCTGCTGGCCGACGAGATCAACCGCGCCTCGCCGCGCACCCAGTCGGCGCTCCTGGAGGCGATGGGCGAGGGGCAGGTGTCGATCGAGGGCCGGTCGTATCCGCTCGCGGAGCTTTTCTTCGTCATCGCCACGCAGAACCCGGTGGAGTTCCGGGGCACGTACCCGCTGCCCGAGGCGCAGATGGACCGCTTCGCGCTGGAGTTCGCGCTCGGGTACGTGGCACCCGAGGAGGAGGTGGCGATCGTCGCCGCGCAGGAACAGCGCCACCCGATCGACGCGCTCGGGCCCGTCGTCTCGATGGCGGACGTGCTGGAGCTCCGGCGCCGCGTCAGGGAGGTGCGCGCGAGCGACGAGCTCAAGCGCTACGCCGTGGACATCGTGCGCGGGACGCGCGCGGCGCCGGGCGTCCAGCTCGGCGCGAGCCCGCGCGCCTCGCTCGCGCTCATCAAGGCGGCCCAGGCGCTGGCGCTCCTCGACGGCGGCGCGTTCGTCCTGCCCGAGCACGTCCAGGAGCTCGCGGTGCCGGTCGTCGCCCACCGGCTCGTCGTGGACCCGCAGGCGCGCTTCTCCGGCGTGACCGTGCAGGGGCTCGTGGAGGAGATCGTGAAGAAGGTGCCCGTGCCGGCTTGAAGCGCTTCACGTATCGCCTGTTCCGCTCGACGGCGTCGCTGCAGTATCGCCTCGACCGCCGCCTCACGGGCGCGGGCAAGCTCGCGCTCGGCGCGCTGGGCGCCGCCGGGCTCATGGGCTTCGACACCAACCGCACCCTGGCCTACCAGGCCTTCACCTTCCTCCTCGCGCTGCTCGTCCTCGCCTTCGCCTGGCGCTTCGGTTTCCGGCCGCGCCTCTCCGCGCGGCGCGTGCTTCCGCGGTTCGTGACCGCGGGCGAGCCCGCCGCATACCGCGTGGTGCTCGCGAACGGCGGGGGACGGCCCGAGCGGGGCCTCGTGCTCCTCGAGGACACGGCCGACCCGCGGCCCTCGTTCGAGGAGTTCGTGACCGCGCGCGAGCCCGGCGAGGAGCGACGCAACTGGTTCGACCGGAAGGTCGGCTATCCGCGCTGGGACTGGCTCGTCCGGCGGAACCAGCTCGCCCGCATCGACGCGCGGCCCCTGCCGCCGCTGCCGCCCGGCGACGCGGGCGAGGTGAGGATCGAGTTCACCGCGCGGCGGCGCGGGCGGCTCGAGTTCACCGGCCTGACCCTCGCGCGGCCGGATCCGTTCGGGCTCGTGAACGCCCTCTGGACGCTGCCGCTGCCGCAGTCGCTGCTGGTCCTGCCGAAGCGCTACGCGATGCCGGACCTGGCGCTGCCCGGGACGCGCAAGTACCAGCCCGGCGGCGTCGCGCTCGCCCAGTCCGTCGGCGACTCCGAGGAGTTCATGGCCCTGCGCGACTACCGGCCGGGCGACCCGCTCCGGCGCGTCCACTGGAAGAGCCTCGCGCGCCTCGGCAAGCCCGTCGTGCGCGAGTACCAGGACGAGTTCTTCGTGCGGCACGCCCTCGTGCTGGACACGTTCGGCGCCGAGGACGGGAGCGAGCGCTTCGAGGACGCGGTGTCGCTCGCGGCGTCCCTCGTCTGCGCGCTCCAGACGGGAGAGTCGCTGCTCGACCTGCTCTTCGTCGGGGCCGAGACCTACTGCTTCACGGCGGGACGCGGCCTCGGCCACACCGACCGGATGCTCGAGGTCCTGGCGGGCGTCCGCGTCTGCCGCGACCGGCCGTTCCGCGCGCTCCACCACGCCGTGCTCGAGCGCCACGACGCGCTGAGCGCGTGCGTGGCGGTGCTCCTTGACTGGGACGAATCGCGCAGGCAGTTCGTCCACCAGCTGCGCGCGCTCGGCACGCCGGTGCGCGCGTTCGTCGTCGTCGAGCCCGGCGCGCCGGCGCTCGAGGCGCCGGGCGAGGTCCACCGGCTCGAGGCCGGCCGCCTCGCGGAGG
>WNFH01004038.1_pt1 | contig 13999 bp, 10 predicted proteins | sample 5400411 | NCBI WGS metagenome assembly WNFH01 (sample SAMN13153347, study PRJNA577476) | soil metagenome | isolation source: 200 cm saprolite under Douglas fir tree site 2 hole 3 | place: USA:California | collected 2015-04-18
AGCCAATGTTGGCCACCGCGAGGTCGAGCACCCCATCCCTATTGAAGTCCCCCACCGCCACGGAAAAAGGACTCCTCCCCGCGCCAAAGCTCCGCGCGGCCTGGAAGCCCCCGTCCCCGTTGCCCAAAAGCACCAAGACGCTATTGGAGCCAGAGCTGGCCACCGCAAGGTCGAGCACCCCATCTCTATTGAAGTCCCCCACTGCCACGGAAAGAGGACTGCTCCCCGCGCCAAAGCTCCGCGCGGCCTGGAAGCCCCCGTCCCCGTTGCCCAAAAGCACCGAGACGTCGTTGGAGCCAATGTTGGCCACCGCGAGGTCGAGCACCCCATCGCCGTTGAAGTCCCCCACTGCCACGGAAAAAGGAAAGCTGCCCGCGCCAAAGCTCTGCGCCACCTGGAAGCTCGCATCCCCGTTGCCCAAAAGCAGTGAGACGTCGTTGGAGCCAAAGTTGGCCACCGCGACGTCGAGCACCCCATCGCCGTTGAAGTCCCCAACCGCCACAGAAAAAGCAATGCTGCCCGCGGCGAAGTCTCGGCGGGCGATGAACGATACACTCTGCGGCTGGGCCGGCGCGGCAAACAGCAGATGGCTCACCACCAGTCCCGCCCAAACCAATATGTTCCTGTTCGGGATCGGCATGGTTTCGTCCGATAAACTTAAAGAAAACCCCTTCGAAGCCGCGGTCGCGTTTCGCTCCTCTAACGGCAAATGAACTCATACCCTCTCCGATCGAGGCAAGCAAAAATCCAGTGCCGGGAAAACCGGCCGGCGTGCCGTCAGTCAGACAGCGTAACTGGCTTTCTTTGCCTCACTAGAGCTCATCTGGAGCCACGCCGATACCAGCCATTGAAAGCAAGTAAGAAATCAACTCCCGACGGGCGGCAGGTCCGAACGGACTCCGATACCAAACGTCAACGTGATATTCGCCCGATTTTATGCCTTCAAGAGTCCACTCTTCTTTTGCAAGAGTCGAGTCGATCACAGACGCCACTTGTGACTCCGGGGATTCTGCTTTTTGCAGAAGTTCTTTGAGCCGCAGCCATTGCGCTCGTGAGACGCTTCGGATCTCATTGACAACGAGCTCGCCCGGCTCGAATGCCTCTTGCACATCCGCTTCCTTTCTAACAAGAAGGATATGGTTGCTTCTTCGTTCGACCCGAATGACGAGTAGACGACGAAAACCCCGCAGCCAGAGAAGGCGGAAAGCTTCCAGGTTGCGAGGTGCCGGCCATAGCGGAGCCTCTTGTATGGCAGCAAGGAATCGCGAGTTCCGACAGTTCCACCATTGTTCGATGTCAGTATTCTCGAAGACGCCTGTTGGAAAATATCTCGGTTGTGAACCTGGGTCCTCGGCACACAGTCGTTGGAAATCTAAAAGCGATGACGGGCGTGCGCCGAGCAGCATAACTGTCCAAACAAACGCGGCATGCTTGAGGGGTCGAGTGATCATCGGGACCGCTTCCGCAGACGGCGACCTCGTCACACATTATCGTGCTCCACATTTCACCGGCCGGCCAGCCTTCAGTCAATCTGGTCGCTACTCTCGCTCTCGCCGTTCCGGACGCCGCGGCGTGGCACAAGTGCATGGTGCAGTTCATGCGCGCTCGCGACTTTGGCAGCCTGATCCGCTAGGCCCGCTATGCGACATCGAGACCCGCGGCTCACAACCGAGACGTACGGTCACCTCGAGGTGGACAACATGCGAATCGCGACCGACGAGCTCGCCGAACGGACGGCGCCGGCGCCCGAATAACACCAGCCGGCGGCTTCAGATCGCGAGCGTTTTGGTGCCGGATTTGGTACCAAGTCAGCCGCAGTCGGGTGAGCGCGCTCGGGGACGTGCCGCCAAGTCCGGGCAGCCACTGGGTGGTCCGGAACGGACCACGTTGGAGCTGCGCGCCCGGAGGGAGTCGAACCCCCGACCTTCGGATTCGAAGTCCGACGCTCTATCCAGTTGAGCTACGGGCGCGAACGAATCAGGGCGACCAAGCGGGCTTGAACCGCTAACCCCCGGAGCCACAGTCCGGTGCTCTGATCACTTCAAGCCTCTCCCGTTAGCGTGGATTTCTGCGACCGCCTATAACGGCCGGTCGATGGAGTGAGCCAATTTCTTCAGGTTTTGCGCGTTGGGCCTTCAAGGAGAAATGCCATCCTAGTTTCGAATCCGAAAGGGGTGCCGTGATGCAAAGACTCGCGCTACTCGCAGCAGTGGGAATTTCTGGTGCAGCAGCTTTCCACAGCTCGTCGCGCTCTGTGCCGCTGGGCGCGTTGCGGCCGCTCACACCAGCGGCTCTGAGGGGAAGCAGCAAAGATGGCCTGCCGTACACGTCCCTGGACAGCTACGTTCGGGATTTGAAAGCGACCATACCGGAGGCTGGCAGCAATGCTTTCGTCGAGCCCGATCCCGGCGAGATCAATCAATTCGCCAACGCAATGCAAGCATTGTTGACCGGAGATGTCGACACCGCGCGTCAGCTTTTGGATGGGGTCTACTACGATCTTTTCGTTCTGAACGACAAGTCAGGCCCGACCTATCTGGTCACTCAAGAACGGTCGACTCCATTTCGCGGGCAGGGCACGTACATTGTCGATCTGCAGTACGCCCGCAACGTGATCGTCGAGGTACCGCATCCGTTGTGGGACATCAACACGCCCGAAGAGGGCGTCGCAGTCTTTCAAGCCCTCGGAGCCCGCGGTTTGTTCATTGCTGGGACGCACCGCTGCGCGAATCCGATGACAGAGTCAGGCTGCTCGGGAACGACGATTGCGTGTGGCCGGCCCGCGATCCTCGTTCGAATCTCCGACGCGCCGCACTTCACCCGCAATTTCATGTATGCGGCGCATGGTGCGACGCTGCAGCCACCTGCCGCGCTGTCGCTCAACCTGCACGGCAACGAAGGCGAACCCTACGCAGTTCAGCTGTCCGACGGGACTCGACGGTTTGCCGACGACACACCGCTCGTCAATCAACTCCGCAATGCTCTGCAGGCGCGGATTGGGGCGGACGCCGGCAGCTGTAATTGGGAGGCGGACGGCCTGGATGCGTCGAATCTGTGCGGAACCACCAACGCCCAGGGACGGCTCTCGAACAATTCGACCGATCCCTGTACCCGAAATGCCTCAAACCCATCCGGGCTGTTTCTGCACATCGAGCAGCATCGATACATCCGGGACAATCCTGGCGTCTTGATCGACGCCCTCCAGGAAGTGCTTCCACTTTGAGGTTGCCTCAGAGCACCTCAAGCGCCGACTAGGCCGGCTTCGCCGCTACGGCAGTCTCTTGCACCGGCTCGGTGGCCGGAGTGCGCTGGTACCACTCGACGACCTTGTAACGCCGGGCCACGAGCGCGAGGCCAACAGCAGCGAGATAGGCGAAGCCCGCGTAGTAGAAGAACAACGCGGTCCCATGGAAGAACGTCAGCGCAGACACGATGGCCACTGCGAGATTCGCGGCTGCGGTGGTGAGATTCCAAAAGCTCTGAATCACGCTTTTCATCGTGCGCGGTGCCTGCGTGTACGCGAACTCTAAACCGGTCACGGAGACCAGGATCTCGCTCACGGTAAGCACCACGTAAGGGACGATCTGCCAGAGGACCGAAAGTCTTTCGCCCGCGGACACCGGTATGTTGAGAAGTCCAGCGATCACGAACGAGGTCGCCCCCAGCGCCAACCCAATCGGCATTCGACGCAGCGGTTTGAGCTCCCACCCGATCCGTTTGAACGCCGGATAAAGGATGCCGGTCGTGAACGGGATGAGCAACATCACCAGAGCCGGATTCACGAGCTGCATCTGAGAGGGCTCGAAGTTGAATGGCCCGATTCGCAGATCCATCGAACGGGCTTGCACCACCCAGGTTGAAGCCTTCTGGTCAAACAGCATCCAAAAGAACGGAACGAAGGCAAAGATCGACAGCACCCGAAACACGGCCTTCACACCCTCCACCGCCTCTTGGGGGTGTTCGGATCGCGCGCCGTCGAGAAATTGGCGAGCCCGGCCGCGATGGCGCCAGGCGCTGCTGACGACCGCCAAGAACGAGTGGGGATTCTTTCCGGTCGGCGGAATCTTCACGTACTGGTTGCGCCCAAGCCAGAACACCAGAGTGGCGATCCCCATCAGGACGCCGGGAATCCCAAAGGCCACCGAGGGTCCGAACAGCCGGAGTGTCTTCGGAATGATCAAGGAGGCAAAGAACGACCCGAGGTTGATGCTCCAGTAGAAGATGGCGAAAACCTTGCTCACCAAGTGCTTGGTTTCCGCGGTGAATTGGTCCCCTACCAGAGCGGAGACGCACGGTTTGATCCCCCCCGAGCCGAGCGCAATCAGGGCCAACCCGGCATAGAACCCGGTCTGGGTATCGTGGAACATCGCCAAGCAGGCATGCCCGGCACAGTACAGCAGCGAGATGTAGAGGATGGTGCGGTATTTCCCCAAAAACCGATCCGCGAGAAGGCCTCCCAAGAGCGGAGTGAAGTAGACGCCGAAGACGAAGAGATGGAAAACGGCCTTGGCCGATGCCTCACGAGCTCCCTGCGCGGGTACCTCATTCTTCAACAGCCAGTCGATCAAAAATACCGTGAGAATGCTGCGCATCCCGTAAAAGCTGAAACGTTCGCAAGCCTCGTTTCCGATGATGAACGGGATCTGGGGCGGAAGCCGGGACGTGAGCGCGGGACTTGGCACGGCGGACTTCTACCTCTTGGCACAGCCGAGATGGAAACAATCAGCGGCCAGAGCCTAAATCGGCTAAATTGAAGGCCGATGCGTGAGCTGCGGAAAACACTCTGCAATCGCGATTGCCCCGACGCCTGTTCGATCGTCGCTCACGTCGAGGACGGCAGGGTCGTCCAACTTGGCGGCGACCCGGCGCACCCCGTCACCAACGGATTTCTCTGCTGGCGCACCAATAACTTTCTACCGCTCCAATACTCCTCGGCCCGGCTGAAGTCGCCGCTGTTGCGCGGAAAGCCGGTCTCATGGGACGAAGCGCTCGATTTCGCAGCCGCCGAATTGTTGCGCATCCGTTCCGAGTCCGGCCCCGCGGCGATCTTCAGTTACCGCAGCGGAGGATCGCTGGGCGCGCTCAAGCTCCTTACCGACTATTTCTTTTCCGAGTTTGGTCCGGTCACCGGCAAGAGCGGTGACATCTGCTCCGGGGCCGGCGATGCAGCGCAGATGCTGGACTTTGGCGAGGAGGACTCGAACGACCTGTTCGATCTGCTCAACTCGCGCAACATCCTGCTCTGGGGAAAGAACGTGGTGGTTTCCTCGCCGCACACCGTGCCGGTGCTCAAGGACGCCACGAGCCGAGGGACTCGGCTGATGCTGATTGATCCCGTCTGGCACAACAGCGCTCGACTGTGCGACTCGTTCGTCCAGCCGCGCCCTGGGCGTGATTTCGGTCTGACCATGGCGGTCGCCCGGCTTCTTTTTGAACGCGGCTGGACGGATCCTCAGGCCAGGAGCTACTGCGACAACCTCGAGCAGTTCCAGGCGCTCGCCCTCGGCCACTCGGTCGCCGCCTGGTGTGAAGACGCCGACGTCAAGCCTGCAGCGGCAGAAGAGATCGCCGCACGCCTCCACGATGGGCCCACCGCCATTCTGGTCGGCTGGGGCATGGGTCGGCGGATCAACGGCGGCGCCACCATCCGGGCGCTCGACGCCTTGGGCGCGATCTCCGGCAATCTCGGCATTCCGGGCGGCGGGGTCTCGTACTACTTCAAGCGCCGCAAGACGTTCGATTTCTCATTCATCCGCAAGCCGCCTCCACGCGACATCCTGGAGCCTCTCTTTGGTCCGCAAATGCTCGCGGCCAAGGATCCTCCGATTCGCGCCGTCTGGATCACCTGTGGAAATCCGGTCGCGATGCTGCCCGAATCGGCGACCGTCGATCGCGCGCTGCGCACGCGCGAGTTCGTTTGCGTGGTCGACGCCTGGGAGACCGATACCACCCGCGCGGCGACCCTGGCTCTGCCGACCACTACCCTGCTCGAGGACGACGACCTGCTTGGGGCGTACGGGCACCACTACGTTGGAACCTCGCATCCAGTCATTGCGCCGCCCGCTGGGGTGAAGAGCGACCTGGAGATCCTGCAGGAACTGTCACGACGCGTCGGTCTGGACGGATTGCTCGATGGCACGGCGCGCGAATGGAAACAGCGAATCCTCCGGCCGGAATCTGGAGCCTCGGTTGATCGGCTCGACGCCGAGGGTGCTCAACGCAGCGCAATGTCTCCGAAAATACTCTTTGCGGACCGCCGATTTCCGACGAAGAGCGGAAAGGTGAATCTGATCACCTCCGCGCCTCCGCGGTCGCAGGTTTCGGCAGAGTACCCGCTGTATCTGATGGCGATCTCAACGGACAAGGCCCAGAGCTCTCAGTGGTCCAAGGGTCAACCGGACGGACCGGCGGTGGTCACCGTGCACCCAGACGCGGCGCATGGACTCGCCGATGGAGCGCACGCGCAGCTCGAGTCCGCCATCGGGTCGATCGTGGTGCGCATTCGCCATGACCCTCGGCAGCGCCCTGACGTGGCGTTATTGGCGAAGGGCGGCCATCTGCGCGACGGGCGCTGCGCGAATTTGCTCGCCCTCGCCCGCGCCACGGATCTCGGCGGCGGGGGCGCTCTTTACGACGAAACCGTCCGCCTTACCGCCGCGCAATAGGTCTCGGCTACCAGCTCGAAAATTCGTCTCGCGGGAAGAGGTCGGTATTGAGCTCATCGAGCGCAAAGTCGCGACCGACGACCGCCGTGGCTACCGCTCGCGCCAAAAATTCTTCCAAGTTGCGTCTGGTTTCAGGTGGCAGAGTTGAGCGATTCGCGCCTCGATTGCGCTCCAAAAGTGCGGCACGATCGAGCTTGATTGGGCGATTGCTCGCCACCAGAAACTTGCTGCTGGCGGGCGAAGCCGCGTCCTCAATCACATAAACAAAGGGAAAGACACTTGCGGCCGTCTCGAGTATTCGACGGCTGGGCACCCACTGGGCAAACATCCCGTTGACTCGCAAACGAGAGCTCACCAGTTGATAAAACTCGCGCGAATAGAGGCTGCCAGAGAAGGGTGAGAGCGGCAGCAGCGTGTCGGTGATCACGAGATCGAAGCGTTCGCCGCTATCCAGCAGAAACTTCCGCCCGTCTTCAAAGCGATAATCGAGGCGCGGATTCGAAAGGAGCGGTTCCAGCTCGCGCATTCCCTTGTGATACAGGCTATCGAGAAGCGGCAGCTGCCCGGCACATATCTCCACGCAGGTCGCGTGCTCCACCCGTGGGTCAACGGCCAGCCCGTGAGGCGTCGAACCCATTCCAAGGCCGATCACGAGCGCACGGCGAGGAGCGGGATGGATCAGGACCGGCACGGCCCCTAACCGAACATGGAAGTCGTCAAAGGGCACGGCGTTCTGCCGCATGCCGGATATATAGAGGGCAAAAAATCGCGGTCGCTCTTCGAACATCCCGAGCACGCAGGAGCCATCCTCACGCGTCGTCATTTGCATTGGTGGCGCTCCATGGAGAGGAGCCCAGAACGCGACGCCGCTAGGTAGAAGCCATGCGAGAATTCCAAAGGCGCCCGCCAAGCCGACCACTCGCCCAACCATGCGCCGACCCTCAGCGAGAAGAGCGGCAGCCGCCAATAGGCACAAGATTCCGGCCAGCAATCGAAGCGTGGCTGCGGTTCCATATGCAGGGAGAAAGAAGAAGCCGGTGGCCAGCGTGCCGAGCACACACCCCAGCGTGTTTGCGAATAGCAATGCGCCGGTTCGACGGCCCAGCGTCTCGAGTTGATTCGAAACCACTCGATTCATGATCGGAAAGCAGATCCCCATGAGCACTGTCGGAGGTAGCAGGACCACCAACGGCGCCAAGATGTCGCGCGGAAACACGCGCCGTTTTCCTGCCGCATGCTCGAAATAAGCGGTAACCAGAAGCGGCCCGACCAATGCCGCTAGCCCAATTGCTGCCTGAAGTAAGAGAAAAGTGCGCGCGGGGCGGGTGAGGCGTCGGGCGAGGCGGCCGCCGAGCAACGACCCCAGGCCCAGTCCGACCAGATATACGAATAAGAGACGACTGAAGGTGTAAGTCGTCGAGCGCCCAACGACGTTGAGCAGCCGAAACCAAGCCACTTCCAATCCCAGCGCAGCGAATCCGGTAACTCCGTAGATGATCGCCCATAGAGGAAACCCAGCCTTGGAATGGGAAGCGTCTGATTGCGTTGGTGCGGGCGCTGAGTTTCGAATCGTCGCAAACCTCAAGGCGAGCAAGCCGGCGGCGACGTTCAAACCGGCTGCGATGCCAATTGCGCCCTGAAGACCCAGGCGGCCCAAAATCCACGGGCCCGTCATTGCAAAGGCTCCGACCGCAGCGCCAAGCGTATTGACGCCATACAACCGACCGACGGACGGAGCGATTTCCGCGGACCGCGCGACAACTCCTCGCGCCAGCAGCGGTAGCGTGGTGCCCATCATCGTCGTCGGGATGAGTAGCAGAGCAAAGTGGAAGGCGAACTGACGGGGAGTTGTGCTGATCAACGCCGAGAGCCGAGGGTAGAGGTTTTGCAGGACTTGTACACTCAGGGCGCCGAAGGCACCGATGAACAATTCCATCAGGGCGTAGAGCAATACCGAGGCCCGCGCGTCGACCCGATCGGCGAGCGCACCCCCGAGCAGATTTCCAAGCCCCAATCCCGCCATGAAAGCGGCGATCACGGTTGTTACCGAATACAGATCCATTCCGGCGTGCAGGGTGAGGATCCGTTGCCAGCCGGATTGGTAGATCAGCGCGGCGGCACCGCTGGCAAAGAAAACAGCGTACAGCACTGCGGTGCCGAGCCGAGGAATGGAGCCAGCTCTTAGGTCGGCGTTCGCTCCCAGTTCGTTCAGCTCTTAGCACCGCCTTTCAGCGAGTGCGTAATAGCCTCCGCGGGCAGGCCTGACCAGTCCAATCCACTTGCGTCCCACAGCGTGCGGCAGGTGGACCGACGAGATTTTCGGCCTTGGGCAGGCTCAGCGAAGCTGGGCGACGTGACCCCCGATGGGGATGGGTGGTTTTCCCTTCACGGACAGCTTCGCCTTCTCTTCCGGCAGCTCCATTGGCCTGTCACCAGCGTAAATCTTGTGACGCCCGCGGGCGGCAAACCATTCGCGCGTCTGAGCTACCGTGTGCATGTTTTCAACGATCTGTCGCCAGCCCACGCCGGTGTTGTAGGCGCAGAAGGAGATCTCGCCTTCCTGGGTCGCGTATGGAATCACGCACATCTCGGTCCGGCGGAAGTCATAGGTCCAGAGATCCTGGAACCACATTCCGCCGACCCACAAGATGGTCCAGTCCTTCTCCCGCTCTTTCTTGCCGAGAGCGCCGCCCATCTTTCCATTGAAGAAGAGCTTGATAAAATCTGTCAGCTCCAGGCCCGCAGGTGTCTTCCGGGTATCAAAGTTGCGCACAAAGGAAAGCGCAACCTGAGCCAGGGTCAGTTTCTTCCCGCGCGCCGTGTCACAAATCACCGCGATGTCTTTCATGAACTGCTCAACGTTGAAGAATTGCGTTACCGCCGACCATTCCTTCGTTTTGCGATTCGCGGCCAGCAGCACGCTCGAGCCACAGTTGGGATGGCAGGAGCAGGCGATCCCGCCGAATTTCGGCTCTTGAGGCCCGTTCAATGCGTTTATATGGTCCGCCAGCGCGGTAAACGCGCCCATCGCGCCCAGCGGATACCAGTCGCGGAGAGGATCGATTTTCCCATTGGTGTAACGCTTCAACTCGTGAGCGAGGTGCGAAATCGTGTATCGCTGACGCCGGCGATCCTCGTCGCTGATTTCCTCATCTCGGCCGGTGAAGGAGACCGGCTGGAAGGAGATACCCCCCATCTTGTCGCAATTTTGAATCAGGAACTCCAGAAGGGGACCGACCTGTTGATCGTTTACCGTATTCACCACGGTCGTCACCGGAGTGATGTCGATACCTGCGGCGTGCATGACTTCAATCGCGCGCTGTTTCACGTCAAAGAGATTGCTGATGTGACGATGGCTGTTTGCCTCGTTGGTAATTCCGTCAAACTGGAAATAAGCCATGTCGAATCCCGCTTCCTTCGCCTGGAAGGCGAACTCGGGCTCGACGGCGAACCGGATGCCATTGGTCGCGGCCTGGACTGAGTAGTAGCCAACCTCCTTGGCGTATCGACATGCCTCGAGGAAGTGCGGCGACATGGTAGGTTCCCCACCGGAGAACTGCACCGACATCTGTCGCCGCGGCTTGAAGGAAATCGACGCGTCCAGGATCTCCTTGATCTCGTCGAGCGTGAGCTCGTGGACGTATCCGACCTGATTGGCGTCCATGAAGCATGGATTGCACATCATGTTGCAGCGATTCGTCAGATCGATGGTGAGGACCGCACCGCGGCCGTACTTGATGGTCGATGTGCCATGGCGGTGAATCAATTCGTCCCCGAGCGTGCGGAAATCGCGGCCCGGAAACCGGCTCTCGATCACCCGGCTGAACTCAGGATCAATCGAAAGGACATCCTCGAAAGTCCCGTGTTCCGAACAGGTCTTGCGGATGATGAGCTGGCCATCCTCCTCTACGATCCACGCCTTGATCTCGCCGACATGGCCGTCGACGAGGTCGGCAAGGTCGCGCCTACCCTCGAGGATTGCGGCTCGGGTCTCGATCACGCAACGTGGGCAGAGGGAATCGGTCTGGCGAGGCCACCCAAGCGGCGGCTTTGTTCGCTGGCGACTCTTCAACAAAGGTCCCGGTGCCCAATTGGGCGCTGGAGATTCAGCCTCTGGGATGCGCCCGTTGACGGCCTGGAACCCTTGCCAGCCGAGCTGGGCCAGCTCTTGCATCACAACGTCGATCAGCTCCGACATTTTTACCTCCGCTTTCAGCTCTCAGATCTGCAAATCCATCGTGACGACATCATTCAGTGGCGCGAGCGCCGCCGCATCCTCGGGCTGCTCGATTACTGGGTGCACCCATCGGGCCCGACCTCCCAGCGCTTGCCGCGCTGCCTTGGAGCCGCTGGCCTGGGCCACATGTGTTCGCAGAAGTCGGGAGGAGGCAACGATTCGTTGCGGCGAAAGCGCTGCAATTTCGGCGGCCTCGCGGCCCGCAGTGCCGAAAGCCACTCCGCTGAGGCCATCACCGATCGCAGCCAGCAGCGCCAGCAGAGCCCCTTGGCTTGCGGGGCCGGAGGCGAGGTACGTCAGGTCTCCCTGCTGCGGGACATCGTTGGACCAAAGGCGCACCAGGCGCCCCACCGCGTCCTGGTGGGTGAGGAATGTGAAGGGTGCGGAGCCTTCGGCATCTTCCGGAAACGCCAGCGCCTCGGCCTCAGGCTTCACCTCTCGCGCTCGGGCACGGAACGCTTGAGCGCGTTCTGGCGTGTCGAGCGTGCCTCCCAGATCAAGCGCCTCGGAAAGAACTGATTGCCCGACGGTCTCCGACGCTTCGAAGACAATAATCCCTATTGGGCCGGGTAGTTCGCCGCGGATGCGCTCGAAGCGAACCAGCGTGGCTTCGTCGTTGACGAAGACCGCGCGCGGAGCAAGGCGCGTCAGCATCTTCGCGAGCACGCCCTCGGGTAGGACGGGATCGAGCGCGACGGGTACAGCCCCCTGCACGAGTGACGCCAGCTCAGCCAAGGCCCACTCGCGACACACGCCGGAGAGGATCGCGACCCGATCAACCGGTTTCAGGCCGAACCGCTCTCTTAAGAAGAGAGCCAATCGGATGACCTGACGGTCGAGGCGCCAGTCCGGCGTTTCCGACCAACGTTCCTCTGCCCAGTGGAGGATTGCCGCCCGCCGCTCGTGAGTCCGCATTGCCGCCAGATACATTTCCGCCAGAGTGGGAGTCGCTTTGGGTGGCTGCCGCTGCGCACGCTCGCGGCGGCCGGCAAACAGCGAATCAATGGCTGAGCGCAGCATCGCGATGGCTCCGTCAGGAAGAGACCCGCCAAGAGTTGACTGCTGAAGTCAGGTCGCGGCTCTTCAGCCGGAACAGTCGCTGCTCTTCAGCTGTGCCGCGATGGAGGCGCACGAGCACCGAGTCCCCCGGTAACTGAGACCCAAGCTCCGCTGCGACGCGGTCGCAATCCACTGTCTCATCAAGCGGCTCAATCACGATCTGGATTTCGAGGGCTTCCCAATGCCCACGCTCACCCGAGAGGCGCAACCGTTTGGCCGGCGCGTACCACCAGGTCCCTATCTCCGGGTGAATACCGGATACATCCTTGATCGCACGCAATACATCAAGTATCGCCGCGTGTCGCATCCGTTTGCCCCTGACCGTGCGCCATTACCTGCTCTTTTAAGAAGGTCGTTCACCTAGCGCCCGCTTTTTTTCTAGCGCCCGCTTTTTTTTAAAATTCACCTCAACGGCGTGGATGTACGTTTGTCGGACTCCCAACGTTTCTTTGTCCGCGAGTTCGAAGTCCTGGGCGGCGGGTCACCCGCTACCATCCGCCTTCGAAAGGGCTGTCGCCTGGCTCCTCGGAACTCCGATATCGACGTCGGAAGCCGAAAAGCGTTACATCGGCCCGCTCGCCGGCACCCCCATCCTAGGGCTGCCTCCAACGGTCCCTCTTATTTCCTCGCCATGGCGGCGGTGATCGCCTTTCGGCCAACACCAGCCTCGCGGACTTTCCCCGCCAGAGCCGAGTGCTGATCCAGGACCGCTACCTGCCTAGCGCGTTCGTTCGGCGGGGACTTCGCCATTGGCGCGTTGAGCTGCGTCCGATAATCGCGTTTCATAAAAGCATCCTGAGACCTACGCCGGTGAAGCTCGTCAAAGCGTTGGTATAGTCAAGGAATGTATTGAGCTGGATATGCAAGATTCATTTCGAAACACCGTCCGCAGCCGTGGCCGAACTCGAACGCGCCAGGCGGGACTCGAACCCACGACCCTCGGCTTAGAAGGCCGATGCTCTATCCAGCTGAGCTACTGGCGCAGTATTCTGTTTTCACCTACTTACACCACTGCTCGAAGATTCAGCGGCTGCCTGCGTAACCACGGCGTAACCAACTGTACCGTTTTCGGCCTCTTTTTGCCCAATCGCGACCACTTCCGCCGAAGGCCTCAACAGGTCGACATCGAGCAGCTGATAGTCCTCATTCCGGAACAAATCCGGTTTAAGGTGACTGTACCTCTGGGTTGTTGTGATCGAGCTGTGCCCCATGACCTTCGCCAGCTTCTCCAACGACCCACCGCTCAAAACCCACCAACTCGCGAACGAATGCCTCGTCGATTGGTACCACGACAGCGCTGGAAGCTTGCAGGCAGCGAGCGCTGTAGCGAGGTGTCGGCGCAGAGTGTGTTGGCGCATGAAAGCTGGTGGACGGTCCGGCCCACCTCCGCGCTTCAAGCAGGTTGGTTTGAATAGCAAGCCGTCGCCACCCGAGCGTAGCTTCCAACTGGACAGAATCGGCATCACGGCCTTTTGAATCGGAACTACCCGGCTCTCATCGTCCTTCAGTGGGGCGAGTCGCGAGTTCTGAACTTGGCGTCGGACGTGGATGCGTCGAGCGTCCATGTCGATATCTCGCCAGCTCAGCCCCAGCAGCTCAGCGGGCCACAAGCCCGACAGCGCTCCGAGCGCGAAAGCCACGTTGATAGGCTCTGGCAGCGCTGCGAAGACGCGCTGGATGTCATTTAAAGACTCCAGAAACGGCGTTTCGCGGGGGTCGGTAGTCGGTCGGAAAAGCCGCCGCGTCGACCTTGGCAGGGTCCGGACCGGATTCTCCGGTGCCAGCTTGCGCTCCACCAGGTCGGTAAAGAGCGACGAGAACAACCGCACGCAATGGCCGACCGTCGAAGCGTTCAACCCAGCCGCGAGCTTGGCCTCGACGAACTTGCGCAGCGCAGCCGCATCGACAGCTGACGGCGGCAGCGCGCCGAACACAGGCTTCAGGTGTTTTCGCCATCTAGACCGATCGGTGCGGATATTTCGATGCGTGAACTGCCGTCGATTGAGCCAGTCTTCAGCAAGCGAATCTAGCGGTATGA
>WNFH01002033.1_pt1 | contig 13986 bp, 11 predicted proteins | sample 5400411 | NCBI WGS metagenome assembly WNFH01 (sample SAMN13153347, study PRJNA577476) | soil metagenome | isolation source: 200 cm saprolite under Douglas fir tree site 2 hole 3 | place: USA:California | collected 2015-04-18
CTTCGAAATTCTCCTACGCCGCGCAAATTCCTCATTGAAACTATGCCTGGCGGCGCGGCGCTATTCGACTACAACAACGACGGTCTCCTCGACATATTCCTTGTAAATGGCGGCAGGATCAGTGATACGTTGCGAGTCCCTGAACAGTTTGACCGTAACAATCCTCGTTACTGGAATCGCCTGTACCGCCAGAATCGCGATGGCAGCTTCACGGATGTTACTCAAGTCGCGGGCCTTGCCGTCGCCGGCAACGGCAACTACGGCATGGGCGTCGCCGTGGGTGACTATGACAATGACGGTTTCCCCGATCTCTACGTCACCAGCTACGGCAAAAATGTCTTGTATCACAACAATGGAGACGGCACTTTCACGGATGTGACCCAGAAAGCTGGAGTATCCGCCGGCGGCTGGTCGGTTTCCGCGGGCTTTTTCGATTACGATAATGATGGCAATCTTGATCTCTTCGTCACTCGATACATGGAATGGGATGCCGACCATAACAAGATTTGTGGCGGGGATTGGCATACCTACTGTCCGCCTGGCGTGTTTCCTCCAACGACCTGCATTCTCTACCGCAACCGGGGTGATGGCACTTTCGAGAATGTCAGCGAGCCTTCCGGCATCGCCGCCAAGAAGGGCCGCGCCCTGGGAGTGGCCTTCGCCGACTATGACAACGACGGCTTCACAGACATCTTTGTCGCCAACGATGGCATGCGGCAATACCTGTACCACAACAACGGCAATGGCACTTTCACCGAGTGCGCGCTCGAATCTGGCGCCGCCCTAACCGCCGATGGCAAGGGACTTTCCGGCATGGGCACCGTTTTTCAGGACTACGACAACGACGGCCGCCCCGATATCCTCGTCACCGTGCTGCCTCGCGAGCTTTACGGCCTTTACCATAATGACGGCGATGGCTCCTTCAGCTACCAAAGCCTCGAAACCGGCTTGGGCGCGCTTACTTCCGACAGCTCGGGATGGGGCGTCGGCCTGGAAGATTTCGACAACGATGGCTGGAAAGATCTTTTCGTCGCTCAGAGCCACGTCCTCGACAATGTCCAGCAGATCGACGCTTCCCTGCGTTACAAGGAAGTTCCATTGCTCGCCCTCAATCATCACGGACGCTTCGAACGATCTGAGTCCGGCGTCACCACGCCTTTGGCTGCGCGCGGTGCGGCCTTTGGCGACATCAACAACGACGGCTGGATGGACGCTCTCATTACCACTCTGGGTGGTCCCCCGGTGCTGCTTCTCAACCGCGGAACCAATGGTAACCACTGGCTCTCCATTACTCTTCGCGGCACCGGCAGCAATCGCGATGGCTACGGCGCGTGCGTGCGCGTCAACGGCCAGACTCGTTTTGCGACTTCTGCGGGCAGCTACGCGTGCGCCAATGACAAGCGTCTCCACTTCGGTCTCGGCAATTCCGATGTCGCCACGGTCGAGGTATCGTGGCCTTCTGGGGCCCATCAGACGTTGAAAGAGGTACGCGCCGATCAGTTTCTCGAGATACGCGAAGTGGGGCACTCGTGATACACGCAGTTCTATTCTTTTGGGTGGCCTTGCAAAGTGTTTCTCCTGAAGGCGCCCAGCATATGCAGGCAGGCGTTGAGGCACACAAACTAGGGCACTTTGACCTGGCCATCGCCGAGTTCCGCAAGGCGACGGAGACCGATCCAAACCTGGCGGAGGCCTTTCTCGACTTGGGTGAGGAGTTTATGCAAACTCGCGATTACGGCGCTGCCATCGCCCCGCTCAAGCGGGCCTTGGAGCTCAATCCGAATCTTGACGCCGCGCACCTGCAGCTTGGCTATGCCTTGTTGTCTGAGGGTTATGCAGCCGAGGCCATTCCTCACCTGGAGCACGCCAACGCTCTGGAGGTTTTGGGAATCGCTCAGATCGATACCGGGCAATACCAGGAGGCAGTTGCAAACCTGAGTGCGTCCCTGGTTAAACGTCCCGGTGATCCGGATCTGCTTTATTATCTCGGCCGTGCCAGTGGTCTGCTTTCCAAGCGCGCCATCGACACTCTGCTTGCTGCCTATCCCGATTCAGCTCGTGCACACCAAGCCCTCGCCGAGAATTATTTTGTGCTGCGCCAAATGCCCCAAGCGGAAAAAGAATACAAGGAAGCGCTACGCCTGCGCCCCGAGTTGCCTAGTCTTCATCTGGAACTCGGCCAGGTTTACGCAAACTCCGCGCAGTGGCCCAAGGCAGAAGAGGAGTTTCGCGCGGAAACAAAGCTGCAGCCGGGTAGCGCAGAAGTGGCTTACCGCCTGGGATCGACTTTACTCCAACAGGGCAAAGCACGCGAGGCCCTTCCGGAACTCGAGCGCTCGAATACGCTGAAGCCTGAGATGCCGGAGACGCTTTATTCTCTCGGCAAAGCCGCTTCGCTGAATGGCGACCCTGCGGCAGCCGAAAAGGCGTGGCTCAGGGTCATCGAACTCGAAAAGGAAACATCACTCGCGGCACAAGCGCATTTCGGATTGGCCGGAATATACCGCAAGCAAGGCAAGGCCGCTCAGGCTCAGCACGAAATGCAGGAGTTCCAGCGACTGCAGAGCACCATCGGTCCGCCACGGTCTGAGTAGGCTCGTGCCACGCGAGCTGGCGAACGCGGCACCGCAGACTGGAATTGAGCGGTGACAAAATCTTGGACGACAGATGAGGAGTTGTTCTGGGTGGTACAGAGGGAGCTGTTCACCTGGGTGGTGGGCGATGTCATGGACAAACTGCGCTCCTGCATCAGTTCCTGCCGCCTCAAATTCAGCCGCTGCAGCGAGACATGATCGTTATTGGCCGGGCCATGCCGGTCCTCTCGGTGGATGTTTTGAAGAAAAAGTGTCTGGCACTGCCAACAAATTGATGGAAAAGCCTTTCGGATTGATGCTTGAAGCCTTGGTTGATCTCAAGCCTCACGAAATCTACCTGAACACTGGTTCATCGCCTCGAAATGCACTTTGGGGAGAATTGATGAGGATTCGCGCAAATTCAGATGAACTACCGCGCCAGACTGGACTCGAACCTGCTCCCGCCCGCGCGACAGGTTCTAACCAACTGAATTCCCCGGATTCGTCAGCGCTGCTGAGATCGAGTTGCTCCAATCTCCGAGCCTGAAGCATAATCACTCCAACCGCTGCACAGACGGCTAATCAGTGGAATACGCTCAGAAATAACGAGCGGGCGTAGTTCAGTGGTGGAACAGACGCTTCCCAAGCTTCGGACATGGGGTCGATGCTGCGTCCTTTGACTCATTGCATCAGGGGCCCCCGGAAGGCGATCTGTCGCGGTTTCTTCGCTTCGATCAATCGATTATGGACGGTTTTGGACGGCAGCTACTGGCATAGCCCATAGTTTCAGCAACATAGCGGGAATCGGGTCTGGGTTCGATTCCCATCGCCCGCTCCAGACCTTTCGGCTATTCAGATGGCTTCCCTCGCTGAGCTAGCAGAATCCAACATATTCATGGGTTTGCGGAGGCCATTTCCGCACAGAAAAATCCGCCGGTGAAACGAGTTTCACCCTGGATTACGTCTAATTGCTGATCTGATCTCGTAGTTTGTGTGGCCTGGGAACGGGTGTAGGCAAGCATCATTGGGGTTGCCGGGAGCAAATCGAGGAACGAGGCGTCGAGATGGTGTTCTGGAATAGGCTTTTGCGGAAACGAACTTTCTTGAGTACAGCCATTTGTCTGAGTCTGAGCACCGGGATTGGCGCAACTGCTCAAGCTGCGCAGACTCAAGCGGAGCAACAGCCACACGGGGAAACAGCAATCTCAGGCCGTTCCGTGGGAACCATCAAGTCGATTTCCGGGAATATCATAACGATGACCACTGATGCAGGAAGCAACCAGACTGTGCTGGTTCAAGAGCCGACAAAGTTAGTTCGCATTGCACCGGGACAAAAAGACTTGGCAGGCGCTATTCCCATTCAGTTGCGGGACCTTCAACCCGGCGACCGCATTCTTGTCAGGTCGGTGAATGGCCCTGACTTCAAATCATGGATTGCCACGTCAATCGTGGCCGTGAAAAAGGCGGACATCGCGGAAAAACAGTCCCGCGAGCGCGAAGAGTGGCAGAAACACGGTCTCGGGGGTTTGGTGAACAGCGTCGATGCGGCCAGCAACTCGATCAGTGTGACCCTGCCTTCTCTCGGCGAAAAGAAGAGTGTGGCCGTTCATTTCTCCAAGGACACCATCCTGCGCCGGTATGCTTCGGATTCTGTGAAGTTTGATGACGCGAAGCCCGCCCCACTCGATCAGGTCAAGCCCGGTGACCAGCTTCGCGCCCGCGGCACTCGCAGCGCCGATGGCACCGAGTTCACTGCGGATGAAATCGTCTCCGGCACGTTTCGAAATATCGCCGGCACAATTTCCGCGCTCGACGCTTCCGAGGGCACCATCACCATCCAGGATTTGCTCTCGAAGAAACCCATCACCGTGAGAATCACAGCGGAATCGCAGTTGCGCAAACTGCCTCCGCCCATGGCACAGCGGATCGCCATGCGCCTGAAAGGAACTTCAGCAGAAGCTCAGCCGCCGGCGCCCAGTATGGGTGGCGCGGGCTCTCCTGCGAATTCGGGACAAACTACCAAACCCAGTGGTCCGCCACCCGGCGGGTCGTGGTCTGGCGCGTCCGGCGGGATGGGGAGGCCCGGCGGCGACACTGCCGATCTTCAGCAAGCCATCAGCCGCATGCCGGCCTCCACACTGGCGGACTTGCAGAAGGGCGAGGCTGTCATGGTTGTGGCAACCGGCGGTGGAGCGAACGGTCTTTCCACGGTGATTACCCTGCTTGGCGGCGTCGAGCCTATTCTGGAGGCTTCCCCCAGGAGCGGCGCATCCACAATCCTTTCGCCATGGAGCCTGAGCAATGCAGGAGGCGGGGAAGCGGCCACCCCGTAATGCTGCACAGTATCTTTGCAAGCAACATTCACTGCGGAGACGTAATGAGTTTTGGCTTCATTCGAATTGTTCTATCGTATTTGTTTTTTCTTCTGTCGGTTTATCCCTTCGGCGGACATCTTAAAGCGCAGACCCCTGCTGGCGGACTGAATGGGGTCCTAACCGACCCCTCGGGTGGAGTGATTGCGAAAGCCGCCGTTCGTCTGACCACGGCAAGCGGCGCGTCCCTGGACACTACGACCAACCGGGACGGCTTCTATGAATTCACGGGTTTGCTGCCGGGAACGTACACCGTCAAGGCCGGCGCGAAGGGATTCGCTGTTTTCACGCAGGAAAACGTCCAGATCCTCGCCGGGCAGACTCAGCAATTGAATATTGGGCTGCTTATTCAAGTCGAGGAACAAAAAGTAGAAGTCACGGATTCGCCGACCAAACTCGACGTGGATCCTTCCAGTAATGCCGGTGCGGTGGTGTTGAAGGGTACAGACTTGGAAGCCCTCTCCGACGATCCCGATGAGCTGCTATCCGAACTGCAGGCCCTCGCTGGCCCCTCGGCGGGCCCTAACGGGGGCCAGATTTACATCGATGGCTTTACGGCCGGCACGCTCCCTCCCAAAGCCTCCATCCGCGAAATCCGCATCAACCAGAATCCGTTTTCCGCGGAGTACGACAAGCTCGGATACGGACGCATCGAGATTCTTACCAAGCCTGGAACGGACCAATTCCATGGCCAGGCTTACCTCTCTGGAACCACGGCGGCATTTGATGCCCGCAATCCCTTTGAGAATCTGCCGCTCGGGACATCGCCGCCAAGCCATCATTCGACGCAATACAGTGGGAACATCGGCGGACCGCTGGGCAAGAAAGGCTCGTTCTTCTTCAACGTCGAGGGACGCAACGTCGTCGACTTGCACGTAGTCAGCACACCCTTCGTGGACCCGAATACATTTCAGATCGTACAGCTCAGCCAGACGGTTCCGAACCCCGGCACGCGGTACAACATCAGCCCGCGCCTCGATTACCAGCTGACCCCGGCCAACACGCTGACGGCGCGTTACCAGTATTTTCACAACACGGATCAGAACGAGGGAGTCGGGCAGTTCAACCTCGCGGAACAAGGCTACAACCCCGTCAACGCCGAACATACCTTGCAAATCAGCGACACACAAATTCTCAACGCGAAGACTATCAATGAGACGCGATTCCAATTCGTGCGTTCGACCAATACGCAAACTCCCGTGAGCATCGGGCCCACGATTCAAGTGCAGGGCGCATTCACCGCCGGCGGCAATGTTCAAGGAATAAGCAGCGACACCCTCGACCGCTACGAACTCCAGAATTACACTTCCATAGTCCTAGGCAAGCATTTCCTGAAGTTTGGAGCGAGGCTGCGCGAGAACCGGGACGACAACTTTCAAACCGCCAATTTCAATGGAGCGTTCACGTTCGGAACCAGGCAGACTCCGGCCCCAACCGCCTCCTGTCCCGGCGCGAGCATGCAGCTCACGGGAATCCAGGCGTACCAGCAGTTGGTGATGGGTCTCGCAAACGGGCAGAGTGTGCAGAATCTGATCAGTTGCGGATTCGGGGCGACCGTGTATTCCGTAAGCGCTAGCCCCGTGGGGAATCCTACCGTTCGCGTCGATTGGTTTGACGCTAGCCTGTATGCGCGGGATGACTGGCGAGTCCGCCCCAATCTCACCTTGAGCTACGGGCTCCGTTTCGAAACTCAGAACAACTTCTCTGATCACGCGGACCTTGCGCCGCGGCTGGGACTGGCCTGGGGCATTGGCGGCACGCTGAAGAATCCACCGAAGACCGTGCTTCGCGCCGGCTTTGGACTGTTCTACGACCGCTTCGGCGCTGACTTGGTGGCGCAGCAGCAGCGCCTCAACGGACTCATCCAGCAGAAGTTCATCGTGAGCAATCCCAGCTTCTATTTGAGCGATACCCCGCCGGTCAGCCAGCTCCAACAGACCGGCGCTCCCCAAACAGTCTACGAAGCTAATTCACACCTGCGAGCGCCGTACACGATGCAAACCGGAGTGAGCTTGGAACGTCAGCTCGGCAAGTCCGCAAATCTTGCCGTAACGTACTTGAACGCGCGCGGTGTCCACGCGTTTTTCACGAACAATATCAACGCGCCCAATCCTGCAAACAACGAACAACGTCCCTTGCCGAATCAAGGCAATATCTTCCAGTACCAATCGGACGGGGTTTTCAGGCAGAACCAGCTCATCGTGAACAGCAGCATTCGAATGGGGACAAAGCTTTCCTTTTTTGGATACTACACGTTGAACTACGCGAACAGCGATACCGGCGGCTCCGGCTATTTCCCTTCGAACCCGTACGATCCCGGCGAAGACTACGGCCGCGCTGCGTTTGATATTCGCCATCGCGTTTTCATTGGTGGCTCCGCGAGTTTGCCTTACGCATTTCGGCTGAGTCCGTTTCTGATTGCCACTTCGGGGAGCCCGTTCAATGTCACCACCGCTCAAGATCCTTTCGGCGATTCATTGTTTAACCAGCGCGCTGCGTTTGCCTCCTGCCCTTCGAATTCGCCAACGGTGAAGCAAACCGCGTTCGGATGTTTTGATTCGAATCCGCAGCCAGGCGAGAAAATCTTGCCCATCAATTTTCTGACCGGGCCAGGGAGATTTACGCTGAATCTCAGGCTGAGTAAGACTTTTGGTTTCGGAAAAAAATTGGAGACGGCAAAAAGCGGCGCCGTCGGCGGCCCGGGTGCTGGCGGCACGTTTGGGCGCGGGCCAGGGGGCCCACCGGGGCAGCGCGGCGGTTTTGGCGGACGCGGTCCGGGGGGACCGGACGGCAACAACACCAATCATCGTTACAGCTTGACGTTTTCTGTTTCAACGCGGAACATCTTCAACCACGTGAACCTGGATACTCCGGTTGGCAACCTGAGTTCGTCACTTTTCGGCCTTTCGAATGGACTCGCGCGCGCGCCTTTTTCTCAGCCGACTTCGAATCGGCGCATCGATCTGCAGGCGACGTTCAGTTTTTAATTTGTCGCGCTCGGAAAATTGCTGCGGAATGGTTCTCCAATGAAGCGGAAACGAAAGAAAGTTTTGGACAAGGGAACCGAAGCGCGGCGAGCGGCGCGGAAGTCCGGGCTGGCGCCGGCGGTCACACGCGTCATTCCCGACAAGCGGAAAAGGCCGCCGAAACACAAGAAAGGACTTCTCGAAACCGAAAGCGCACCCGACTGAACTTGCGTCGTGTTTTTTGCTCGAACTCCTTCGTTCTCAAAAGACGGAGCACGCTTGCAAGGCTCAGCGCGAGCAGGGCTCCCGCATTCAAGATTCTTCAGGTCCGACCGGACCTAATTTTTCGAACCTCATCCCGGTTTGTTGGCAGGAATCACTTCGTCCGGACGAAAAAGCGGCGCCACCGATATCTTCTTGCGCTCCGCAAGTTCCGAGGCAATTGTTTCCAAATCCTTCTTGTCAAAGCCCGTGCAACTTACCTTCACGGCGCCGTCGGTGTCGATCAGAAAAATCGTAGGCACAGTGGTCAGTCCGTAGGCGTTTGAAACCGGGTAGCCATCCTCGTCGAGGAGCAACGGGAAGGTCACGCCATATTCTTTGGCGAAATCCCCGGTGTCGCGCGCGTCGTCCTGCGAAATGCCGAGAAAAGTTACGGCATGGCCTCCGTAGCGCTTGTAAAGGCGCTCGAGAAAAGGGAATGTGAATTGGCAGACCGGGCAGGAGATCTTGAAGAATGCGGCGACGACGGGGCCGCGTTCCATCAGAATGCTGAGCGAGTATTCTTTGTTGTCGAGGGACTTGAGCGAAAATCCGGGAGCAATGTCTCCGGCAACGATGTGCGTCATGTGGACGTGTTTTCTCCTTCTGCCGTTCGCGGACAGCGCACGGAATAAACTTGAAAGCTTCTGCGGAATTCCCAAAACTTAAGTGTAGCGCAGGGAAGCGGGCTGTTGCACTCCAAAGAGCGTTTGGCTGGTGCGGCGGAGTGGAGACAAATTGGCTCTTGCATCAGGCCAATTTCTGGTAGAATTGGCCGAAGGTGAGAGACAATGCTTCCACTCCATCTCCAGCCACAAAGCCACGTTCCGCTGTATATCCAGCTTCGCGACCAACTACGGGCCCTTGTTCATGCGGGAGATTTGCGCCCGGGCGACCGCATCCCGGCCAGCCGTGAGCTGGCGACCATGCTCGGAGTGCACCGCACGACGGTGGCGAACGCTTACGCCGAGCTGGAATCGGAAGGCCTGATTCAGGGCCACGTCGGACGCGGCACGTTTATCCAAGGAAACGGCAACGGCCTGAAGATCACCCCGCCAGCGCCTCCGGTGCTGAATGGAAACGGAGGAATCCGGTGGGAACTGCTCTTCGCCGATGAACGCGGGGAAGAGGTCTTGAGCCGCCTCACCGCCAATGTACCCGAAAACGCGCTCTCGTTTGTGATGGCGCGTCCGGCGCAGGAGTTCTTTCCCGTCGAGGAACTGCAGACTTGCGTGAACGCAGTGCTTCGCCGCGAAGCCGCGGAAGTGCTGAATCTTGGTCCGTCGGACGGCTATCCACCCTTGAAAGTGGCGCTGCTCGAGCTGCTGCATCACGACGGCATCGCGGCCAAGGATGAAAACCTGCTGATCACCGATGGATGCCAGCAGTCGTTCGATCTAATCAGCAAGGCGTTCGTGCGTCCGGGCGATTCCGTGATTATGGAAAACCCGACGTATCCGGGAGCGGTGGCGATCTTCCACGGAGCGCGCGCGCGGTGCCTGAGCGTACCGATAAGGACGCAGGCGGAGCCGGGGACGCCGCTGGGGTTTGACCTGGAAGCGCTGGAAGCGACGCTGGCGGCGAATCGCGTCAAGCTCATTGTGCTCACGCCGGACTTCCAGAATCCGACTGGAACGTCAATGCCATTGGCATCGCGGCGGAAAGTATTGGAGCTGGCTGGGCGGCACCAGGTCCCAGTCGTGGAAGATTACATCTATGCGCGTCTGCACGCGCGAGAGGAACGCATCCCTTCGCTGAAGCAGCTGGACCGTTCGAATCTGGTGATTCATATCGACAGCTTCGCGAAAGTGGCGTTCCCCGGCTTGCGGGTCGGGTGGATCGTCGCTCCGTCGCCGGCGATTGAGCGATTGCGAGTGGTGAAACAAACTACCGACCTGCACACCGATCAACTCGCGCAAGCTACGCTGGCGGAATTTCTGCGGCGCGGACTTTTTACCAAGCACGTCGCCAAGATGCGCAAAGTTTACAGCGCGCGGCTGGCGGCATTGGATGAGGCGTTGCGCAAGCACATGCCAGAAGGCACACGCTGGACGCGGCCGGAGGGCGGGATGTGCCTGTGGCTGGAACTGCCGCCGGGATTTGATGCCAGCGAGTTGCTGATTCACGTGAAGGAACGGGGAGTGCTGTTTGCGCCGGGGCGTTATTTCTACGTGCAGTCTCCGCTGCCGAATACGCTGCGGCTTGGTTTTGCGAGCCTGGATGAAAAGCAGATCGCGCAGGGCGTGGCGACCTTGGCGGAGTTGTTGAAGATTGAAATGCGCAAACGGCAGCGCGGGGTGAGAAGGGCGGAGCGCAGCCGCGTGGCGCTGGTCTGAAGATACGAAGTAAAGGAAGTAAATGAGGTAAAGGAAGTAAAGGAAAGGCCGGCGGGAGCAAGATTTGGACGAGACAATTCGATTGGCGCCGAATCCGGCGAACAAGTGTTTTGGGTGCGGGGGAGACAATGCCGGCGGAATGAAGCTGACGTTCGAACAGGACAACGTCAACCGCAAGATCGTGGGGCGATTTGTTTTGGGCGAGAGATACCAGGGCGGCGGCGGAATTGCACACGGCGGAATTATCGCCACGCTCCTGGATGAGGCGATGGGAAAGGTGTGCAGGTTTCGCGAGATTCGCGCGGTGACGGCGGAATTGACGGTGGAGTATCTGAAGCCCGTGGACGTGATGAAAGAAATTGTGGTGGAGGGGCGCGAGACAGAGCAGAAGGGAAGAAATGTTTTCATGACCGGTGAGATTCGCGATGCTGCCGGCGCGGTGCTAGCAAGGAGCAGAGCGCGGTTCGTGGTTATCGGGCAGAAGTGAAAGAGATTTGACGGGAGAGATGCCGTCGATAAGTTCAGGAAGCGAGAGGAGACGGAGATGGAAGCGAAGAAAGCGAATGGAAGCGGAAACGGAAGCAAGGGATCGAATGAGTGGCGCGTGAAGGTCGGCCTGGCCGAAATGCTCAAGGGCGGGGTGATCATGGACGTCACGAACGCCGAGCAGGCAAAGATCGCTGAAAAGGCCGGCGCGTGCGCGGTGATGGCGCTGGAGCGCGTGCCTTCGGACATCCGCAAAGAGGGCGGAGTGGCGCGCATGGCGTCGATCAAAGTGATCCGCGAAATCATGGCTACAGTGACGATTCCGGTGATGGCCAAGGTGCGCATCGGGCACTTCGCGGAGGCGGATGTGCTGCAGGCGCTGGAGGTGGACTTCATCGACGAGAGCGAAGTGTTGACGCCGGCCGACGAGGAGAACCACATCTGGAAGCACGATTACCGCGTGCCGTTTGTTTGCGGCGCGCGCAACCTGGGTGAAGCGCTGCGGCGCATCGCGGAAGGCGCGGCGATGATTCGCACCAAGGGCGAAGCAGGCTCGGGAAATGTGGTGGAAGCGGTGCGGCACATGCGCGCGATCGTCAGCCAGATGAAGAAGCTGACCACCATGCGCGACGACGAGCTGATGCGCGAAGCGAAAGAGCTGGGCGCGCCGCTCGAACTGATTCGCCAGATTGCGAAAACCGGCAAGCTGCCGGTGCCGAATTTTTCGGCGGGCGGCATTGCGACCCCGGCTGATGCAGCGCTGGTGCGGCGATTGGGCGCGGAAGCGGTGTTCGTCGGGTCGGGCATTTTCAAGTCCAGCGATCCCGAGACTCGCGCGAAGGCGATTGTGAAGGCGGCGACGCATTTCGAAGATGCAAAGGCCGTGCTGGAAGCTCACGAAGAGCTGGGCGAAGCGATGAGAGGACTGGATGTCCGGCAGATGGAAGAGAAGGACATGTTGTCCACGCGTGGATGGTGAAGAAAAAGTGCTCATTTATCAGTGATCAGCTTTCCGTTGAACACGATGGCGCAAAAGAAGTTCGATGGGGATCGGTTTCGGTTTTCAGAAAGACTATGATTCAGAGAATGAGATTCGGAGTGAGTGAAGTGAAGATCGGGATTCTGGCGGTTCAGGGAGACTTTGAGGCGCACGCGGCGATGTTGGCGCGGCTGGGCGCGGAAACGGCGGAGGTGCGGACTCCCGAGCAACTCGAAGGCTGCGATGGCTTGATTCTGCCGGGTGGCGAGAGCACCACACAGTTGCAGTTTCTTCAGGAAGAGGGCCTGGCGGACGCGATTCGGAAATTCGCGAAGCAAGGTGGAGCGATCTTCGGGACGTGCGCGGGGGCGATACTGCTCGCCACGGAAGTGGAGAATCCGGAGCAAGATTCCTTGAAACTGCTGGACATGACGGTGCTTCGAAATGGCTATGGGCGGCAGATTGCGAGCGACGTGGTCGGCGGCCCAACCAAACTGAAGAAGGAGCCGCTGGAGATGGTTTTCATTCGCGGCCCCATTATTGAGCGGGCCGGGCCGAGCTTGAAGGTTCTCGCAGAATACGCCGGGAAACCCGCGCTGGTGCAGCGGGACAATATTTTGGCAGCGACGTTTCATCCAGAGTTGACAGACGACACCACGGTGCACGAACATTTCCTCGGCCTTGTGGCGGCGGGAATGAGTCAAACGGCCGACAGCGCCAAGTCCTAATCGTGGAAAAAGAAAAAAAGACAGATTCTGGCGCCAGGCATTCAAGGCGGACGAGAGTTCTTTTCGTGTGCCTGGGGAACGCCTGCCGGAGCCCCATGGCCGAAGCGATCGCGCGCTATGACGCGGCGGATGTGATGGAAGCCTCCAGCGCGGGTTTGAGCCCTCTGGGCTTCCTCCCCGAATTAACAAAACAAACGTTGATACGTAACGACTATTCGGCGGCGGGGCTGACTTCAGATGTCCTAACTCCCGAAGCGTGCGATGCTTCAGACATCATCATCAATATGTCCGGCAGGTCCAGGAAAGAAAACTTTAAGGATCCTAAGAAAGTTGAGGATTGGTTTGTGCCAGATCCGTATGATGATGATCCTCAGACTTACCAGCGAGTCTTCGAGAGCATCAAACGGCGCGTGAACCAACTTGCGGCCGGCCTAAGAGAGAAACGAGAACACCGGACAGCAGTGAAATAGGAGCTTCTTTGCTGCGGGAAAAGACCAGCGTATCGCAGGAAGATTACCTGAAGGCCATCTGGGAGATGCTGGAAGAGAACCAGACGCCCATCAGCGCGCGGCTTGCAGAGGAATTAAGAGTTACTCCTCCCGCCGTGACTGCGGCATTGAAGCGCATGACGCGGGATGGCAATGTTCGCGTGGAGCGCAGCGGGCGGATCGATCTGACGCAAAAAGGCCGCAAGCGTGCAGAACATCTCGCGCTACGGCATCAGCTCGCGGAGATGCTCTTGACGGAAGTCATCGGCTTGTCCTGGGCGAAGGCTCACGACGAGGCCGAGCGAATGGAACATGCCATCTCGCCGGAAGTAGAAGCGCTCCTGCTGAAACGCTTTGGCGACAAAAAGTCCTGCCCGCATGGCGTTCCCCTGCGAGGAGGAATCGCCAAACTGAGAAAGCAGGGAGCGGTGTTGCTTTCGGATTTGCGCGCGCAGGAAGCGGCCGAAATACTGTGCGTCTATGAGAAGGACGAGCAGTTCCTGGAATTTCTGGAGGGACTGCATTTGCGTCCGGCAACGACTGTTGAAGTGCTGAAGCGCGAGTACGATGAGACGATGACGCTGCGTTCCAATGGGAAGACCATGCACCTCGGCAAACCTGCCACGACGCGCATTTGGGTGCGGCGGCTCAGCGCTTGAGCACGGAGTTTTAAGCTGTTAGTCTAAGTTTTAGTTCTCAGCACCAGGGATTTCCTGTCAGTCTCGGCTTTCCTAGGCACCCCCCACCCCCTGTTTTTTGTAAGTGTTGCATCTAAAGGGCTTAGAGTTTATGTAAGT
>WNFH01002038.1_pt1 | contig 13976 bp, 13 predicted proteins | sample 5400411 | NCBI WGS metagenome assembly WNFH01 (sample SAMN13153347, study PRJNA577476) | soil metagenome | isolation source: 200 cm saprolite under Douglas fir tree site 2 hole 3 | place: USA:California | collected 2015-04-18
GCTCGCCACGTGGGTGTTGATCGCGCCTTTCAGAAACTGCCACTGCTGCTTTCAAGGACAGTCTGCATCCAGCCGCTTATTTTTCTCGGCAGGCGGCTGAACCGGCACCGGCGGCGCAATGAAGCCTCGGGATCCGCGCTTCCGGACACGGCCTCAGGCGTGATGTTCCTGGGAGTCGGTCGCGCGCAACAGCAGTGCGCCCGCTGAGTGTCGCCGGCTTCCAGCCGCCGCCTTCCCAACCCAGTGGCGATGGGACCCTGAGCCGGCAAGATGCCGGCGGTACAGGGGCGCCTAAGGCGCGGCGCTATCTGCGTCATCAGGGTGCAGGGGCAGTGCTCCGGCGGCGTACCTTGCTTGCTCTCGCTAAGAGGCAATTGCGCATCGCAGTCGCCGCCCGGCAACAGGGGTGTCTCAACTCAACCGCAGGGGCATGCCCACTTGGCCGAAGGTTTCCCGACACCGGTGGCGGCCTCCCCCAAAGCCTCGCCGTCGGAGCTAAGTCCGTGCTTTATTTCCACTTAGAATCATTCTAATATCCGCCGTTTTTTTTTGACCCTGGGAAGCATCGTAGAGGCACTCTGGTGCATCCATTGTTTTGGGGCGTATCCGAGAGCGAGGCAGGGACTTATGAATCGGCAATTAGTGGAAACCTTGGGCGTGCGTTACACCGGGCGAGCGGCGCTGGACCGGGATCCCCAGGAAGACCTGGTGGAGTTCATCTGTCCGAACTGCGGACAGCGGGGCACCAAGTCGGCCCGCCGCGATCGCACACAGTATCACTTCACCGACGGCTTCGTGCAGGACCTACAGGGCGAGCTGACCACCTGCCGGGGCTGCCGGCAACCGCTTCGCGTTGCTCCGGTAGTGATGGTGCATGACGAAAATGAGAAGAGGCGCTTCACCGCCGTCTTCTCTGAAGCGCTCGGCGCCAACAATTAGCCCTAAGAAAAAACCAAGGCCAATTCTCGTTTGCGGTCTGGCCCTCCCCGTCTGCCAGGGACACCGAGTCGCTAAACACCGCGAGGCATCCCTCGCAGATTCGGTGGATTTTGCCAGCGAATCTCTAGCTCGGGCATTAGTCCTGCAGGTCGTTATCGAGTTTCAGGTGGTACATCTCCAGATTCGTACGGACGCGCTCGAAGGCCTGGTCTACCGTATCCGCAAACACGAGCAGGCCGAACTCATGCTCATCGATCGTCCCCCAGCGCTGCATGGCGCGCCAATTGAGAACCTGGTCCCAGTAGCGCCGGCCATAGATCAGGATCAGGTTGCTGCGTGGGAGTTTGCCGGTCTGCATCAGCGTGAGCATCTCCCAGAGTTCGTCCATCGTACCGAAGCCGCCGGGGAAAACAATCAGGGCCTTAGCCAGTTGGGCAAACCAAAGCTTGCGCATGAAGAAGTAATGGAAGTAGAAGCTGAGCTCCGGGCTGATGAAGGGGTTGGGCAACTGCTCGTGCGGTAGCTCGATGCTCAGGCCGATCGATTTGCCGCCGGCTTCGGCGGCGCCGCGGTTGGCCGCTTCCATGATGCCGGGACCGCCGCCTGAGCAGATCACAAAGCGCCTCGGACGGTCTCCGAAGGTCATTGCCCAGGCAGTGATGCGGCGAGCCAACTCGCGCGCCTCCTCGTAATAGCGCGACATTTCCACTGCAGAGCGGGCCGCACGGAGTTTCTTCCGATACGCGTTGCCCTTTTCGGGCGTCCCGCGGCCTTGGCGCGCGCGCTCGAGGCGCTTCAGAAGAGCCAGAGCGCGGTCGCGCGGCTGGATGCGCGCGGAACCGAACATCACGATGGTGTCACCCACGCCCTCGCGTCGCAGCCGCACGAGCGGGTCCAGATACTCCCCCAGGATGCGGATCGGCCGCGCTGGCGCGCTTTCCATGAATTCGGGATTGCGGTGCGCCACCTTTGGCATGTCGCGGTGGCGAGAAGATTTCATAATGTCTCCCTGGGGTTCCGTTTTACCGACTAACCATTCTACGCACCCGCCGCGCGGCCCGGCAACGCTTGGGAGCAAATCGGCGTCGAATCAAGTACACTGGTTATAGCGTGGGGGTTCTGGAAGATGAGAGATTTCTCGACAGGGTCACGCGCAGGAAGAATCGCTACGTACGCGGTGGCCTCACTGCTGGCTGCCTTTCCGTTAGGCACATCGTGGGCGCAGGCTCCGGCCGGGCCCTTGCCGCCCAAGCCGGGCGTTCCGATCCAGCAGCCTCCGCTGAATGAACTCCGGGAAAAAGCGCAGATTCGAGTGAAGGTTGAGCTGGTAAACGCGCCGGTGACGGTGCGCGACGGTTCGGGCGAGTTGGTGCTCGACCTCACCGAGCGCGACTTCCACATCTTCGACAACGGCGTCGAGCAGAAGATCGAGCACTTCGACTTGGGCGGCGACCCGGTCTCGGTGGTGATCCTGCTCGAAACCAGTTCGCGCATCGAGGCGCTGCTGCCCGCAGTGCGCAAGACCGGCATTGTGTTTACCCAAACCGTGCTCGGGCAGACCGGTGAAGCTGCCGTGCTGGGTTATGACGACAGCGTGCTGACGCTACTGCCGTTCAACAGCGACGCCGATAAGGTCGAGAAAACAATCGCCACCTTTCGGATGGGCACCTCGGGCGCGCGGCTCTACGATGCGCTGGGGGAGGCAGTCGCCATGCTCCGCAACCGCACCGCGGCGAAATCCCCGGGACGCCGGAGCGTGATCGTCGCCGTCTGCGAGGCCGCCGACACGGGCAGCGAGAGCAAACTCGGTCAGGTGCTGCGCGAAGCCCAACTCGCGAACGTCACCATCTATACCGTGGGTCTTTCCACCACCGCCGCCGAACTGCGCGCGCCGCCGAAGCAGTCCGGCCCGCCGCAGATCGGGCCGCCAGGCACCTTCCCGCTGCCGCCGATTCCCGGCACAGCGCAAACCCCGACGACCGAGCAACAGCGTTATGGAAATATCGACCTGATGGCGCTGGCAGTGTGGGTGGTGCAGCACGCCGCGAACGCGGTGCATGAACAGGCCCTAGAAGTCGCTGCCACCGCCACAGGAGGAACCCACCTGGCCACCTTCCGCGACCGCTCGATTGAAAAGGCCATTGATCAGATCGGCGGCGAGCTGCACGCTCAGTATACCGTCAGCTACCGGCCCGCTGGCACCGACCCGGTCGGCTACCACGAGATTAAAGTACAGGTCGCGCGGCCCGGCGTGAAGGTGCGCTCGCGGCCGGGTTACTATCCCGCCCCGCCAGCAAGCTAACTTCGCTCGGAGCACCGGCGGCGCCAGCCCCGCCATCAGTTTGGTGTTCGCAACGCCGGGCAGCTTCCCTACTAGCACTAGCTTTGCAGTTAGTTAGCGCAGAAGTGGAGCTTGTCAGGGAAGGAGTGCTGCCGCAGAATGGCAACACCCGCCCGGGAGAGTCCACCGTGTCGAAGCGCATGAAGGTTGAGATTTACGATCAGACCTATCACATCGGAAGCGAACTCGACGAAGCCTACGTGGAGCAGCTCGCGGCCTATGTGGACACGAAGATGCGCGCGGTGGCGGAAGCCACGCAGACGGTGGACTCGTTGCGCGTCGCGGTACTGGCCGCGCTGGCCATCGCCGACGAGCTTCAAACGCTGCGCCAAACCCAGGGCGAGCTCGACGGCGCGCTGCGCGAACGCGCCGAACGCTGTTTGAAACTGGTCGAGCGCGCGCTGAAACAGTCCGCGTAGTAAAAGCGCGTTCGTTTGCAAGGCTTTCGCGGCACGGCCGTGCCCTGGCGCATGCGTTCCTGCTCATTTCCGAGCCTCGACGCCCGGCGCGTTTTATTCGCCGGCAGGTCCTGGCAGCGCCCGAGGAGGGCGTTGTCTTCCGGCGCAGATTCTTCCGCAAGCTGTTCTTCAAGTCGCGGCGGGGGAAGCCCCAACCGCGCTGCGATGCGCTCCACCTCATCGACGGTGAAAACCTTCAAGTGCGTGAGTGGGTCGTGCCGCCCGATGCGCAGATCCGCCGCGACCAGGTACAGCTCCAAGCGCGCGAGCCCCAGCGCAGCAGATACCTGGCGTTCGGTGAACTTGCGCATACTGTCAGGAGCGCTCCGGGGACCGCCGGCGGAATTTGTTGCATCGGCCATCGGGAAAGTTTCCTACCGCGGCCCGGAGAGGGTCTCTTCCCCACGCCCGCCTAGCGCCGCGTCGCGGTTGTCCGCGCTGGCCGGGCGGGCGCCTTCCAAGGCGCGGGCGGCGGCTCTGCGGCGAACGATTAGGTGCACAAGGAACATCAGCACCAGAACGCCTCCGAAGGTACAGACGATGGTAGCGCCGGTGGGAAGATCGAGCACCACGGAGAGATAAACGCCCAGCGCGGAGACCAGCGTGCCCATCGTCCAGCCAATGCCCAGCCGCGGCCCGATCCGGTCGGCGAACAGCATCGCCCCCACCGACGGAACGATCAGGTAGCAGAACACCAGCAAAACGCCGGCGATGGCCACCGACGAAGTGACCACAAATCCGAACGAAGCGTAAAACAGGAAATCCCACAGGCGGATGGAAACGCCCTGCGCTTCGGCCTCCTCCGGGTGCATTGAGATGAGTAGAAACTTCTTGCGGAAGACGTAGTGGAACAGGCCAATGGCACCGTAGAGCAGCGCCGTGCGTTCGACCTCCGCCTTGGAAACCGCCAGGATATTGCCGACGAGCATATCCTTGAGGTGTTCTGTTTCACCGGTGGCCTTGCTCATGGCCAGAATAGAGGCGGCCGAAGCCACGGCATAGGCGATGCCGATGAAGGCCTCCTGGGGGATGTGGCCGCGGCGAGTGCGGGCCAGCGCGAAGATCGCCGCACCAAAAAATGTGAAGCCCAGGCTGATCCAATAGGAGGTGCCGCCGTGGGGATCCATGCCGGCCAGAATGGCGACTGTCGCCCCCAGCGCCGCAATCTGGGCCAGCGCCAAGTCCACGAAGATGACGCCGCGCTCGACTACGTGCACGCCCAAGTAGGCGTGGATGCCGGTGAGAATCAGGCTGGCCAAGAACGGCCAACGCAAAAACTCAAGGACTTCCATTTTACCTCCGGTCTGCAGGCGCGACGCGCTAGCGTGTAGCGGCAAACGCCTTGGTCAGCAGCGCTATATCGTAATCGAACAATTTGAAATAGTCGGTAACTTCCTTCTCGCCATTCACCGAAGGCAACAAGACGATCACCTGGGCTCCGGTTTCGCGCGCTATGGCATTCGGGGTCTTCAAGTCAAAGTACGGCTCGACCAGGATCAACTTTACCTTTTCGCGCTTCATCAGTTGGATTAGCTCGACCGTGTGCGCGGGGCTGGGCGGGATGCCGGGCCGAGGCTCGACATACCCCCCCACCTCGATGCCAAAGTGCTTGGCGAAATTCGGCCAGGAGCGGTGGTAGGTGACCACCTTGAGCCCACGCAGCGGCTTCATCGCTTCGAGCCACTTCTTGTCTGCGTCCTCCAGGCGCTGGCGGAACGACTCGTAGCGCTGGTCGAAGTAAGCGGCGTCATTGGGCCGCATCTCGCTGAGCTTTTGCTCGATGCCGTGCGCGATGCGGAGACCGTTTTCCGGGTCGAGCCAATAGTGCGGGTTGCCCAGGGGATGGACGTCGCCCATCGCGCGGGTCACCTGCGTGGTGGGAATCTCCAAAATCTCCGCAAACTGCGAGGCGTCCAGATAGCCCGGCGCGGCGGGCTGAATCTTCGGGTTGCCGCACTGCGTGATCAGCGGCGGAAGCCAGCCGATCTCCAGTTGCAACCCCACCAGGATGAGCAAGTCCGCATGTTTCAGCTTGAGCAGGAAGCTGGGTTTGGCCTCGACAAAGTGCGGGTCCTGGTAGCCGCGGGCGATCGATTCGACCTCCACACGGTCGCCACCCACTTCCTGGGCCAGCGCCGCCAGATCTGTGGTCGACGTGACAATGTACAGTTTCCCTGCGGCGCGAGCCGGCACGGCAGAACCCGCCGCGGTGACCACAGCTGCCGCAACGAGCGCAAGGACATGTAAACGACTCGATCGGTGCATCATAAGGGCTCCTAGAAAGGATGGGCGCCGTGAGCGCCCAGAACGAACAGGAATTGGAAGCGCAGCTCGTTGGCGTCTTGCTTCTCGGCATAGCGCGCGAAGCGATACTGCCCGCGCACCTGGCTGAACTCGGAGGGCCAATAGGTCAGCAGAGCGGAGAACCCGCTGTCATTCAGGCTGGCCTGGCGCGCGCGGTCGGAGCGATCGTAGCGCGCGCCAACAGTCCAGCGCCGGTTGAGGCGATACTCACCGGAAGTATAGAAGCCGAAGGCCCGCTGCGTCTCGGGCAGCAGCGCCGCGGAGAGTTGATCGCGATGGCTCCAGACCAGTTCGGTGCGGGCGAGGAAGTGATGGTAGATGGAGCGGCGCAGCGGCTTCCAGCGCAGGGTGGCGTCGAGGCCGTAGAGTTGGGTGTGAAAGGCGGAGCCGACGTCGTTATGCCCGAAAGCGTAGGAGAAGCCGAGATCCACGTTGGTGGACTCGCTCAAGTCGCGGTAGCCGCGCAGGTGTCCGACATAGCTGACGTCCTTCCTCCCGGTGGCGGTAAAGACGTTGTCGGAATCCCCGCGGTAAACCTGCGCTGTCCCCTCGAGAAAAATCCCCTTCGGCGCGGGGAGAATGCGCGTGACCGACAAGCCGGCGTCGTTGACACCGTCCTCGCCGCCTACCAGGTTTTCGGTTACGAGCGGCCGGTCAGTCCACTCGAGAGCGTGATTGTGGATCATGTTGACCTTGCCGAAGGCCGCGCGCATCTTGCCCACTCGCGCCACCAGCCCCGCCGGTAGCGAAGTAAACGTCAGGTAGCCTTCCTCCACGTTTACGCCGCTTTCGCCAAAGGAAATGAAAAAGTCACCGCGGGCGTAGGGATCGATGATGGCCTGCAAGCCCACCTCGGATTCGTGCAGCTCAAGCCCGGGGACTGGACGCACGCGGTTGCGCCCAACGGCTCCCAGGAAGTCGCCGATCACGCTGATGTCGGGATTGAGCGCCTTGGCCGCGGCACTGGCTCCGCCATAGATTGGCAGCGGGCCTGCCTGCGCTTGGGCTGCATTAGCCACGGGTTCTGGGGAGGAGGAGAGGCCGGTGGGATCGGGGGTGGCTTCAGCTGCTGCCCCAGTTGCCGAGGCAGAAGCCAACAATAACCTTGCTGCGGCGGTCTGCTGCTCCCGAATCTTGGCGACCATCGGGGCCCGCGCAGCCTTCAGCGCCTCCTTAAGCAGACTGAGCTCGTCCTCGAGGGCCCGGACGCGCTGCTCGAGCATGGCTAGGCGGTCATCTCTCACAACCTCAGGTGGCGCTTGCTGTTGCGCGGCCAGCGCGCCCGGCAGCACAAACAATATTCCGGAAAGAATGGCAACGCTTCGCATCGCGAAACTCCTGCAGGAGATTTTTAGATAGCCCGGAGATGAGGTTCGTTTACGTTAGCGGAGGGGCGCGGGGGGCGCTGGCTTCACTTCGCCGGTTCTGCGCGCTTGCCCGCTCCGGCTCGGCAACCAGGCGCAAGGTTAACAGGGTCACCGTTAGGCCCGGGGCCGCGGAGGGAATCGCCCAAGCTCCGAAAGCGCAGACCCCGCAAAAGTGGCCGGCGTTACAAGCGGGGACCGCTTCCACCCAAACATGCACCTGCGCGGCGATCAAGAAAACCAGGATGGCCAGCGCGCACAGGCGAGTTGACGGTTGGTGCATACGGCTACCCTGTATAGGAGCGAGCCTATGGGAACTAAGGTTGCCCGTCAAGCGCGGGATGCGACCGCACTGTCAGCGGCTGGGTGACTCCTGCGCGGCCCGGTGGGGCCACATTTAGTTGACCCATCCGGCAGCGGGGCTACAATGGGAGCGGAGTAGGCCTGCGACGCGCGTGTTGGCGCGACGATCTTTTGAACCAACACTGGATCTCTGGGGGCCCGAGTCAGACGGCCGGTGCGCATGGCCCGCCCCGCATCTTGAATCCCGACGCTCTGGGATCGGCATTCAGGTTGCGGGACGGGAAAGCCTAAAGGCCGGCGCAGGGCGCCCATCTTATACAGAGGTTCAGGATCTAGCTCCCACGGCGAAGCGGACCTCTCCTTTTTTATTGTGTTGGAAGTCAGGCTGGAGCTGGCCGATACTACCAGATGGCAATTGATCTCAGGCGTCTCCATCCTCTAACCTCCAACCTCTAACTTCCAGCATGCGTATCCTGTTCATCGGCGACATTGTGGGCTCGCCCGGTCGGCACATCGTGGCCGAGCGGCTGGCCGACCTCGTCGCGCAGCAGAAAATCGACCTGGTGATAGCCAACTGCGAGAACGCCGCCTCGGGCTTCGGCATCACGCCGCGGCTGGTGGAAGAACTGTTGGGCACCGGCATTGAGGTCCTGTCGGGCGGCAATCACAGCTTCGACCGCAAGGAGATCCTGGAGTACTTCCCGCACCAGCCGCGCTTGCTGCGCCCCGCGAACTATCCCAACGGGGCTCCTGGAAGCGGGCTCTACATCGGCACCGCCAAGAACGACGTCGGCTGCGCCGTGCTCAATCTGCAGGGGCGCGTCTTCATGGCTGCGCTCGACTGCCCGTTCCGCACCGCCGACCGCGAACTCGCGCGGATTCCGCCGGACGTCAAGGTGGTTCTGGTGGACATGCACGCCGAAGCCACGAGCGAAAAGCTGGCGATGGGCTGGTACCTGGACGGCCGGGTCACCGCGGTGGTGGGCACGCACACCCATGTGGCCACCGCCGATGAGCAACTGCTCCCGCAAGGCACGGCTTATATCACCGACGTCGGCATGACCGGTCCGCACGACTCGGTCATTGGCATGGAGAAGACCCCAATCCTGCGGCGGTTCCTTGACGGGTTGCCCGCGCGCTTTGAGGTCGGTTCCGGCAACGTGCAGATGAATACCGTGCTGCTCGATGTGGATGAGTCCGGCCCGCTGGGCCCGGCGGGCCGCGCCTGCGCCCGCTCGATCCAGCGCCTACGCTTCCGCAGCGATTAACGTGAGCCAAGAGACAGGGTGACCACCCGCGCCGTCTACGCGCTCCGCCCATTTCGGAACCCGGGGAGATCCCTCAGTGCGTCCGGGGTAATGGTGCGGCTTCACGGGGTCTCATTCGCCTGTGTATAATCACTTTTCTATGCGCTGGCAGATCCTGCTCGCAGGTTTGTGCAGCGCGCTTGCTATGCCTGCGACGGCTGGGGCACAGGTCCAGACCGAGCTGCTGGCCCGGCGGCGCTTTCTCCCTGAAGTAGGTGCCGGGGTTCGCGCGATCAAGCGCGATGCCGCCGGGCGTTACTACGTGTTGACGGCGCCCGGCGCGGCCGTTTTGATCTACAACACCACGGGGCAACGCGTCGGCCAAGTGCCTGCGGCAGGCGGAGCGGCGGTCCCGGTCTCGAAAGAAGCAGCGCTGGTCTATGGCGATGACCTCGACGTAGATGCCGCCGGCTGGATCTATGTCGCCGACCGCGGGGCTAACGCCGTCAAGGTATTCAAGCCCGACGGCACGCTTTCGGTTACGATTCCCATTGTGGCGCCGACCTCAGTGGCTGCGCTCGCCGAAGGCGAGATTGCAGTAGCCAGCATGAAGTCCGCGCGGCTGGTCACCGTGTTCGCTGGCCCCAGCCAGGAACCTGCCAACAGCGCCCGAGCTGGCAGGGGAGGGGGGGAGAAAGAAGGCGCCGGCCAGGGGGCGGGGAGTTCTGCGACCTCCGGCCAGCGACCGGGCAATGTCCCTGCGCCCGGCAAAGTGGTGCGCGAGTTCGGCGACCCGACAGAAATCGCCGAGCGCGGCGAGCTGAATCGCTTCCTTAATGTCGGGCGGCTGGCCAACGACGCGGCCAGCCACCTCTATTACGCGTTCAACTACCTGCCCGAGCCCACGGTGCGGAAATACGATCGGTACGGCTACGCAGCGCTGGAAATTTCGCTGACCGCGCTGGAGTTCCAGCCCGCAGCGCAGGCGGCGCGGCGCGAAATCGAACGGCAGGAAAAAAAGAGCGGCGCGCCAACTTTGAAGCCGGTCGTCACGGCCGTCGGCGTGGACCCTGTGACGCAAGAGATTTGGGTGGCGTTAGGCGGCTTGCTGCTCCATTTCGACCGCGCCGGCGATCGCCGGTCTAGCTATCGCACCTTCACCGCAGAAGGCGCGCGCCTGGAAGCCACCGCGATCCTGGTCGAGCCGGATCGCCTGCTGCTGGCTGCCGACCCGCTCGGCATCTACGAGTTTCCCCGCCCAGATAAAACCCTGCGGTTGCCCTGAGGCTCCCTGCGCCTTTGTAACGCCGGCCCCTGGCTGGCGATGGCACAAACAAAAAACGTATTCGGGCACCCCGCATCGCCATGCTTGAAGGTACACCGCGCGTGGGGTCAAGTGCCGCAAGTGGATGTGCTGCAAGGCAATTCGCGGGTGTGGAAAAACTGTGCAAACTCTGTGCGGATTGTGCAGAGGATTGGCGAAATTTTCTCTTGCCCTGCGCCGAACATTCGTGGAGAATCCCCGCTCGTTCCGTTAGGAGCGGATCTCAAGTCCAGCACTCCTTGGAGCGCTGTGGGCTAAACGTCGCGGGGGAGAGAGGCAGGGTTTAAACCACAGCTTCCATCCCACATCTAACAACAGAGTTGGATCGAACAGCGGGCTAGTTTTTCCACAATATTTCCACGCCTGTGGAAATGGTTGCCGGGGTCATTTTTTCAAGTTCGGCGAGGGCTACCAAGCAAATGAATTCTTGGGAGAAGATCCTCCAGCACATGGAGCGCCGCGTCAACCCTCATAGTTTTGCTACCTGGTTTCGCCCGACCCGGCAGGAAGCCATTGAGAACAGCAAGCTGCTGGTGCGCGTGCCGACGCGGCTTTTCCGCAAGCGGCTGACGGAAACCTATGGCGAGCTGCTGCAGGCAGTTCTGCTTGAGGTTGGTCTCCCGAATACGCGGCTCGACTTTGTCTGCTCGGAACCGGAGCCGCCCGCCAGCGCGGCCCCGGGCGCGGCCGCAGCGGCAGTCAAGCAGGCGCGGCTCGACTTTGATTCCATAGACCATCAACTCAACCCGCGCTACACCTTTGACACATTTGTGGTCGGGGCATCGAACCAGTTTGCCCATGCGGCCTCCCTGGCCGTGGCCGACTCGCCCTCGAAAGCCTACAACCCGCTGTTCCTGTACGGCGGGGTGGGCATGGGCAAGACCCACCTGATGCAGGCCGTGGGCCACGCGATCAAGAAGCGCATCCCGGCGATGCGGCTCACCTATATCAGCGCCGAGAAGTTCACCATGGAGGTGATCAACTCGCTGCGCTTCGACCGCATGATCACCTTCCGCGATCGCTTCCATACCGTGGATGTACTGCTGGTGGACGACATCCAGTTCATCGCCGGCAAGGAGCGTACCCAGGAGGAGTTCTTCCACACCTTCAACGCGCTCTACGACCAGCAGAAGCAGATCATTATCTCTTCCGACTGCCTGCCCAAGGAGATCTCCGCGATCGAAGAGCGCCTGCGCTCCCGCTTTGAGTGGGGGCTGATCGCCGACATCCAGCCGCCCGACTTGGAGACCAAAATCGCCATCCTGCAGAAGAAAGCCGAAACCGAGCGCGTGCAGCTCCCCGACGAGGTGGCTGAATTCATCGCGCGCTCAATCAAGTCAAACGTTCGGGAGCTGGAAGGGGCCCTGACGCGTTTTGTGGCCTACGCCTCGCTGACTGGCGCGGGGGTCAACCTGGCGACCGCGCAGCAGGTACTGCGAAACATTATCGCCTCGCAGGAAAAAAAGGTGACCATCGAGCTGATCCAGAAACGCGTCGGCGAACAGTTTGGCTTGCGAGAGCATGACCTCAAGATGCGGAGCAACTCCAAAGCCATCGCCTTTCCCCGCCAAATCGCCATGTACCTCGCGAAGCAGCTCACCGCTGCGTCTCTGCCGGAAATCGGCCGGCAGTTTGGCGGGAAGCACCACACCACCGTCCTGCACTCCATCCACAAAATCGATGCCTTGCGCCGCACTGACAAAGACTTGAACCGCACCATCAACAAGCTGCTGGACTCCTTCAGCTAGCCACTAGTTCGCCAGCATTGGCACCGCGCGGCGTGTCGCCTGACCGCTCCAGCGTTTGGGTCGCGCTTGCGTCAGGGCTGTGTAAATCCTGAGCAAACCCTGTCGATCGACTGAGCACGCCCGCGGAAAGTTTTATCCCCTGACGCACCAGCCTTGCAGTTTTCCACGCTTTGCACAAGTGGCTTTTCAGGCGCGCACAGGACCATCTCTCCAACCGTCCGTTAGGTGAACCTGTTTTCCACCTTTCCACAGCGCTCATCACAACAACAAGCTTTATACTTTCCCCAAAAAAGAGTAGATTGTTGCGCTGATTGTTCTGCTTCAGGCCGGACGGAACCAGAGGATCACACGCGATGGAATTCAGCGTAAAAAAATTTGATCTGCTTGAAGAACTCTCCTTGACGCAAGGTGTGGTCGAGCGGAAGACCACCATCCCCATCCTATCGAACCTGCTGTGCGAGGCGAAGGGTAACCGCCTGACGATCACCGCCACCGACCTGGAACTGAGCATCCGCACCGGGTGCGAAGCCAAGGTGAAGAAAGAGGGCTCCGGCACTATCCCGGCCAAAAGGCTGCTTGAGCTGGTGCGCTTGCTGCCGGAAGAGGAGATTCGCTTCAAGCTGCTCGAGAACCACTGGGTGGAGATTCTCTGCGATCGCAAGAAATACAAGATGGTGGGAATGTCCAAAGACAATTTCCCCGCCCTCCCGGCCTTTCCCCACCCGCTGGTGACGATTCCCGCGAAGGTCCTGAGTTCGCTCATCGCGCGAACCCAGTTTGCCATCTCGATGGAGGAGTCGCGCTATACCTTGAACGGCGGTTTGCTGATCCTGAAACCTGATCTGTTGGCGATGGTAGCTACCGACGGACACCGGCTGGCGTTGGTGGAAACCGATCACAAACTTGCCGGGCTGAATAGCGAAGCGCGCGTGCTGGTTCCCAAGAAGGCCATGGTCGAGGTCCAGCGGCTTGCCGCTGGTGCTGGGGAAGACGCCCAGGTTGAATTTGCCCGTGACGACAGTCACCTCTTCTTCCAGGTTGGCCCGCGCTTGCTGATCTCGCGCATGCTCACCGGGCAGTTCCCCAACTACGAAGCCGTCCTGCCGCGCGAGAATAAAAAGACCGTGGTGCTCGAGCGCAACGAGTTGAACGACGCTGTACGGCGAGTGTCGCAGCTCGCCGACCAACGCTCCCACGTCGTGAAGTTCGCCGTGGCCACCGACGGCGTGGAGATTTCCGCTTCCAGCCCCGAGTATGGCGAGGCCAAGGAAACCATCGACAAGGAATACAAAGGCGACCCGCTCTCGATCGGCTTCAACGCGCAGTACTTGCTCGATTTTCTGAGCGCCGCGGCCGAAGGGCCGATCAGCATTGAACTCAAGGACGAGCAGTCCGCCGGCCAGATGCGTCCCCTCGCCGACGATCAGTACCGCTACCGATACGTCATCATGCCCATGCGGATTTAGCTGCGGCCGGCAAGCATGGGCTTCAGCCGAGTGTTCCCAGGGGCGGATTTTGGTGCGAATGCAGGGGTGATAGTTATACGGCGCTACAGCTTCTTTGGCTTAAAGCGAGAGCCAAAATACGCCTTCCTTCTGCTGCCATAGTGCCGGCGCGGCCACGCCCTCGGCTTGCCACGTAACCTGCTGAATTCAAAAGTGATATTTGTTGGAAAATGATCGCAACCGGTCTTGAGAATGGGCCGGTACTCAGGTACAATTATCCTCGTCAGGAAGAGGTTCGGTTTCCTCCAGAACGGCACGTCGGCCAGCCTCCCAGCGGCCTAGAAATGCTTGCCCGCGCCAGAGCAAGCGCGCCGCTCGAGCCTGGAAGAAAATAGCCTTCGCCGCGTCCCACCGAGAATTCGGAGCGGGACGGGATGGAGCAGAAGCCCTTCGAGTCCCCCGACGAGTCGGGGGGCCACAGGGTAAGGCGACTGTCGCACCTT